>Ga0302169_10000135_pt1 | contig 23967 bp, 26 predicted proteins | sample I_Fen_N1_3_FD_193493 | JGI IMG/M metagenome (GOLD analysis project Ga0302169, IMG submission 193493) | Peat permafrost microbial communities from Stordalen Mire near Abisko, Sweden - I_Fen_N1_3 | ecosystem: Environmental > Terrestrial > Soil > Wetlands > Permafrost | place: Sweden: Abisko...
ATGATTGGTCAGCAGTTTTTCGCCGCTGACTAGCACCTTGGCCTGACTTTGGGTGGTGGAAATGGTGGTGTACGGGTCCCAGGTCGACCAGGCATCCGCGCTGCCGTTGTCCAGCAGGATGCGCGACTCGCTCGGCAGCAAGTAGATGAACTGCACGTCCTGGGTGCTCAGGCCCGCACTGCGCAAGGCTTTGATTGCCAGGAAGTGGCCGATGGACCCACGGGTGGTGACGATTTTTTTGCCCTTCAGGTCGCTGGCGTTGTTCAGCGGCGAATCCTTGGGCGCGAGGATGGCGGTGGTGTAGCGACCCCCGGCATGCACGATGCTGACAACCTTGATCGGCGCGCCAGCCCCGAGAGCGAATACGTAGGGCGCGTCACCCAAGGCACCGATATCCACTGCGCCGGCATTCAGCGCTTCCCCCAGCGGTGCGGCGGCCGGGAACTCGGAAAACTGGATGTCATAAGGCACATTCTTCAGCTCGCCGGACACTTCCAGCAGCACCTTGATCGACGACTTCTGATTGGCCACCAGCAGAGGTTGCAGGTCCGCAGCGTGAGTGGAAACAACGAAGCCCAGGGTGAAAAAGAGGCTCAACAGGGATTTGGGTAACATGGGGACTCCAGGCAGGTTGTTGCGCTTCAAATACCTCCGCCTGGAGAAGGGGTCGGTGTGGACTTGACGTTATATCTATAAGAATCGTCTGTGAAATTCTTTATGGTTATATGCTAATTATGAAGTTAGCTGATTATGGTTTTTGCTAATATAAAATAAATGCATTTAATGGTTCACGAAAATTATTCGTTCGCCCACAGGTCCAGGCGGGATCACCGATCGCGATGTGCAGGACCATCAGAAGTTGTAGGCAATTCGCGTGTAGTAGTAGGAGCCACCAAACCCGAACGGCGAGAACTGGCCATATTTGTAGGCCCCGGCCCAGTCCTGAATGCCGTTCTTGTCCGGGTATACGTTGAACAGGTTGTTCGCACCCAGTGCCACTGTCAGGTGCTGGGTCAGTTCGTAAGCGGCATCGATATCGGTAATCCACTTGGCGCTGAATTTGCGGTCGTTCACCGGATTGTTGTCGCCCTCAATGTAACTGCCGAAGCGAGTCACTGCCAGGTTGAGGTTGTAGTCCGTGACTTTCCAGTTCGCGGCCAGGATCAGTTTCGATTGCGGCGTGGCGACCGTCAGGTCCTTTTGCAGGCGTCGGTCGAACAATTGCAGGCCCGAGCCGCTGAGTTGTGACGGGTTGTCCTGAATCTTCTCGATTTTGGTCTGGTTCCAGTTATAGGCCGCGCTCCAGCGCACCTGGCCGTACTGATCCAGTTGCTGACGGAACTCGTTGACGATGTCCACGCCCCGGGTTCGCGTGTCCACCGCGTTGGTGTAGTACTGAGCAAACAAACCGGGGGACAAGCCGTTGGCGGCAAGGATCTGCGAGACCGCCGTGCCGCCGAGCAGGCTGGTGGAGACGATGCGGTCGCGGATGTCGATCTGGTAGAGGTCGGTGGTTAGCCGGTAGTTTTGCGTGGGTTCATAAGTGAAACCGAAGCTGTAGTTCAGGGACTTTTCCGGCTTGAGTTTCTCCGCACCCAGGGCCTGGGCCTCTGGGGTGTCCACTGGCAACACCTTGACCGGGACCGAGATCTGCTGGCCGTTGACCACACCGCCGGAGGTGAAGGTCGACGAGGCATAAATGGTCTGCGCCAGGGACGGCGCGCGAAAACCATTGTTGATCGTGCCACGCAGGGCGAAGGCGTCGGTGAAGGCATAGCGGGTCGAAAACTTGCCGCTCCAGGTGCTGCCGATGTCCTGGGTGTAGTGCTCATAGCGAGCCGCCGCGCCGACAAACCATTTGTCCGTCACGTCCAGGCCCAGATCAACGTAGCTGGCGACGTTGCTGCGACTGATTTCACCCGAGTCGGCGGGACTGGTGCCGTTGTAGGAGGCAAGGCCGGGCAAGGGCGTCCGACCGGCAAACGGTCCGCTGGGAATAACGTAATTGCCAGGTGTGTACGAGTCAAAGTCACCGGGTTCGATCTGGTATTTCTCCCAGCGGTATTCGAAACCAAAAGCGGTTTGCAGCGGGTTTTTCAGGCCGATGTCGAAGCCGCGGTTGAAGTCGAGGTTGTTGGTCCACTGATCAAAGATCTGTGACGCCAGGTTGAACTCGGTGGGGCTGGCCGGGCCCAGGGACGGATTGAGGGTGTTGTTGGCATTAAGCGTCGAGTCGTCTTCACCCCAGGTGGAGCTGGCGTCATAGTTCCAGCCACCGACCTCGCCTTTGAATCCTCCCGCCACCTGAAAGTCTTTGGTGCGGTTGCGTCGCTGGGCATGGATGCCGTCGGGGTAGGGGGTGTTCGGGTCGCCGGCCAGGGAAGTAATCTCGTTGGGCCGATAGTTGCCGGTGACTTTGGTGGTCTCCATGTAACTGGCGGTGGAGAACGAGTAGAACCGCAGATCGTCCTGCAGCGGCAGTTCGAGGTTGTAGCTGACGTTGGTGACCTTTTCCCGGCCCAACCCGTAGCTGGGGTTCCAGCCGTGGCGATTGACGGTCTGGTCGCGGCTGTCGGGAAAGCCGGGCAGTGAGTACAGGTTGCCCGTGGCACTGCCGGTGCGGTCGAAAGGTTCTTGGTCCTTGCTGTCCAGCGCCAGGTTGGCGAAGCCGTCGTTGGGCAGCGCCAGTCCGTAGTTGGCCGTCTGGTGCACGGTGTCACCATCGCCGCTGCCGTAGCGCCCGAAAGAGGTTTCGACGCTGCCGCCGCTGTCGTTTTCCTTGAGGATGATGTTGATCACTCCGGCAATGGCGTCCGAGCCGTACTGCGCGGAGGCGCCGTCACGCAGCACTTCGATATGATCGATGGCCGAGACCGGAATCAGGTCCAGGTTGACCGGCACCGCTGCCGTGCCGATGCGCGCCAGGTTGTTGATCAGCGCCGTGTTGTGCCGTCGTTTGCCGTTGACCAGCACCAGCACCTGATCCCCGGACAGCCCGCGCATGGTCACGCCACGAACCGACCAGGACGTACCGCCGCCATTGATCGCCGGCAGGTTGAAGGAGGGCAGCAGACGCGCGAGCAATTCCTTGAGGCCGACCTTTCCACTGGCTTGCAACTGTTCGGCGCTGATCACGTCGATCGGCGAGGGGCTGTCGGTGATGGTGCGTGGCTGGCTGCCACGGTTGCCGGTCACCACCACGGTGTTCAGGGTTTTGTCCGGCTCAGTGTATTCCGCATGGGCCTGGAGGCTGGCGGCCAGCAGGCTGAAGGCGGCAGTTACGTAATAATCGTATTTCACTCGGGGGCTGGATGAGCTCATGACGCGAATTCCTGAAAGATTGCACGCACAGGCAAACCCCTTCGCGCATGTTTGCGAATTGAAAGGGGTTAACCAATACCGATCTGTAGGAGCGAGCTCGCTCGCGAAGGACTCAAGTACGCCGCGTTCAGCCAGTCAACACGCGTTATCGTTGACGACCATCGCGAGCAAGCTCGCTCCTACGGGTGGGGGGAGGGTCAGGCCGCGCTGGCGCGTCTTGCCCGATGAGGAATGTCGTCGTAAGCGATCAGCACCCGCTCCATGCGGCGCGGATAATCGCCGTAGTTGTAGACCGGGTAGTGCAGGGTCGAGCGGTTGTCCCAGAACGCCACGGAGTTTTCACGCCATTTGAAGCGCACCTGGTGTTCGGGCTTGTTGAACTCCAGCAGCAAGCGATCAATCAGCTGCTTGCTCTTCTCCGGTGGCCAGCCGATCACCGAAGGGTTTTGCGAGAAGTTGATGAACAGACCGTCTTCGCCGGTTTCCGGGTGAGTGCGGACCAATGGATGGGCAAGGATCGGATAGTCGTAGCCGACCTTTTCCAGCGAGGACTTGAAGTCGTGGACCACGTGCAAGTCATCGATCTCTTCGCGTAGCGCGTCGGGCAAGGCGCGATAGACCGCGGCCGTGTCGGCCCAAACGGTATCGCCCCCGACGGGGGGCAAGTCGACCGCGCGCAATACCGCGCCAAGCGTGGGGCGCAGCAACCAGCTGGTGTCGGTGTGCCAACGGCCGCTGATCCTTGGGCCGTAGAGTTTGCGCTCGTCCTGCGCCTGAATCAGGTGCGCTTGCGGTTGCGTCGGGTCGTTTTGCTGGGTCGTGGGGTGAACGTACAGCTCGCCGAATTCTCGGGCGAAAGCAATCTGCTGTTCGGTGCTGATGGCCTGGTCGCGGAAGAAAATCACCTTGTGCTCAAGCAGCAGGCGGCGAAGTTCATCGCGCAGTGCCGGCGTCAGTGGCTGGCGCAGATCGATGCCGCCGACTTCTGCACCGATGCTGGGTTCCAGGCGGGTAACGAGCAACGTTTCGGCGGGTTGTGAGTCGGTGTGATGCAAGGTAGCGGGCATGATGCCAATCCTCTCGGTTATGGGTTCAGCCTCCGCCTGGAGAGGGGTCGGATGTAGGGTGGGTTTGCCCCTTTGCCTGCTACGGCGCCGGGGCGTGCACTGTCAGATCACGAAAAAGCCGTGGGTGCCGTCACGGGCCAGTTGGTCGACCAGTCCGAACTCCCAGTCCAGATAGGCCTGCATCGCTTCGCGCGGGTTATCGGTGCCTTCATAGGGGCGGCGATAACGATCGATGCGCGGTGAGGCCAAGTGGCTTTCACCTTCCTCCAGGGGCAGTTGCGCGGCGATCCAGCTGGCCGTGCCGCCCTTGAGCAGAAACACCGTTTTACCGGTCAACGCCTCGACCTCGGCCACCGCCAGGCGCGCCAATTGACTGCTGCCGCAGGTCAGTACATAGCGCTCGGCGGGCGGCACCTTGGCCAAGCCCTCACGCAGTTGGCTGCGCAATGCCCACCAGGCGCCCGGGATATGGCGTTTGACATAGTTGGCGCTGCTGGTGAAGTCCAGGACTGCAGTGTCGCCGTGGTTCAGCCAATCGGCCAATGTCTCAGGGCTGACTTCCTCGGCTTGTTGTGGTGCGGGAACCGGTGCCTGCCACGCACCGTGTTCGCTGAAGTGCGCAGGTTCAAGATCGTCCAGCACATACACTTCCCAACCGAGTTGCGCGAGCCAGGAAGCCGACATGTTGGCGCGTACACCATCGTCGTCGACCAGCACCAGGCGCGCGCCGCGCACACTGGCGAAGTGATCGGTTTCCTGGACCAGTTGCCCGCCGGGTGTCGAGCGCGCGGAAGGCAGGTGTCCGGCTTCGAATTCCTCAGGAGTGCGCACATCGAACAGGTAAGTGCTGCGGGTCGGCTCCTGTTGCCAGCGCTGCAAGTCCGCCAGCCTGGCGCGACCGACGAGTGCTTTGTCGGCGACGCGGCGGGCATCGCGGGCGGCAATTTGCCGATGCTCTTCGCTGGTCGGCGCGAATCGGCGCGACTGGCCGTGCTGCAGTGTCTGACCGGCCAGGGTCCAGCCGATGGTGCCGTTGCGCAGGGCTGAAACCGGGTTGGCGATGCCGGAGTTGATCAACGACTGGGTACCGATGATGCTGCGGGTACGACCGGCACAGTTGACGATGATTCGCGTGGACGGGTCGGGCGCCAGTTCCCGGGCGCGCAGCACCAATTCCGCCCCGGGAACGCTGATGCCGGTGGGAATGCTCATGGTCTGGTATTCATCGAAACGCCGGGCATCGAGCACCACCACATCGGCCTCACTGTCGAGCAGGGCCTGAACTTCTTCGGCCGCCAGGGACGGTGTGTGACGCTGGCTTTCTACCAGTTCGCCAAAGGCTTTGCTCGGCACGTTGACGTCGATGAACAATTCGCCGCCGGCGCGACGCCAACCCTCGAGGCCGCCTTCGAGCAGGCTGACATTGGTATAGCCAAGCGCTTGCAAGCGCTTGGCAGCGATGTTCGCCAGGCCTTCGTCATTGTCGTAGACCGTCACTTGGGTATCGCGCCGTGGAATCCGCGAGAACACTTCAAGCTCAAGTTTCGATAAGGGAATGTTGGCGGCAAACAGTGGATGCGATTCGGCGAAAGGGGCTTCTTCGCGCACATCCACCAACGCCAGTTCTTCATGGTTCAACAAGGCCTTGCGAATTTCGGCATAGGAGCGGGTGAGTGCAGTGCTCATAGGGCTTGGCTCTCTTTGGACAGATCCCAGATATTGGGCAGGAAGGCGTTGGAATAACCGGAGATGAACAGTTTCTCGCTGCCGTCGGCCTGATACACCGCGCGACGCACGGCGCCGATGTTGGCGCCATAGACATGAATACTGATGGATACCTGGTCATCAAAGGCGTTGCTGACTTGATGGATGTCGCCGATCTTGGGTGATACGGCCTCGACCTGACCGGGGCGCAGGTGCACGCGGCTACCTTCGGCGATCAAGGAACCGTCGGTATGGCGCTGGAATCCTTGGGAGTACTCCGCGCCGCGCAACATGCCGATCAGCCCCCACACACGATGGTCATGAATCGGCGTGCTCTGCCCGGGGCCCCAGACAAAACTGACGATACTGAAACGCTGCCGTGAATCGGCATGCAACAGGTATTGCTGGTAGCGCTCGGGGTCTGGCCGGGCAAAGTCCTCCGGCAGCCAGTCGTCATGGCTGACCAGTTGGCTGAGCAGCTTGCCGCCACGGTGCAGCAAATCACCCTCGCGGGGATTGCTGTCGATCAGTTCCGCCAAGGCGCCTATGAATGCTCTGAGTCTCTCCGGGTGTCGGGCCTGGGTCATGGCGATTCCATCGTTCGTTGTGAAATGTCGATAGATTGATTTAAGCATAATGTTTTGTATCAATATGCGATTGTTTAATGATTAGGTTATAACTGAAGGGAATTTATAACTGGTCCGCATAGCGCTATAGGCTATTGATCAATGGGCAGATGTAGGGCGGACTATCCTTCTCTCAACAATGGAACTATGCTTTTCAGACATCTTATTGACTGTTCTCTATGTGCGGGCCAAATGAAAATTGATGATATCGACGCCTTTGTCGAAGTGATTCGTTGCCAGTCCATCAGCCATGCCGCCGAGTCGCTGCAATTGACTCAGCCGGCTATCACGCGGCGCGTGCAGAACTTTGAGCAGGCGCTGGGCGTGGAGTTGTTCGACCGCAATACCAAGCCGCTCAAACCCACACTGATCGGTACACGGGTGTATGAACAGTGCCGAGTGATCCTGCGGGAGATGGACGCGCTGCGCGAACTGGTCGCCACCGATGCACCGCCTACCGGGTTGTTACGCCTGGGGGTTCCGCAAACCATCGGTGATGTGGTGTTGCTCGACGCACTCAAGCATCTGCGTATCGAATACCCCGATTTGCGCGCTCAAGTGGCCACGGGTTGGGGGAGTCAGCTGGTCGGCAAGATCGAGCGCGGTGAGCTGGATGCGGCCGCTGCATTGTTCCCGGCCGGGAAGATTTTCCCGGACAACATCATCGGTGAGTCGATCGGCAAGATGCAGTTGGTGGTGGTGTGCGCCAAGGCGCAATTGCCCAAGCGTCCGTGCAAGCTGGCGGACGTTTATCAGAATGGCTGGATTCTCAATCCCGATGGCTGCGGCTTCCGCGCCGGGCTGCAACGCACCTTGTCGGACCAGGGCCTGGCTCTGCGGGTCAATCTGGAAACCTTTGGCACCGAGTTGCAACTGGGCCTGGTCGCCGACGGCCTGGGATTGGGCCTGGTGCCGCTTCCGTTGCTAGAGCGCAGCGTGCATTTCGATCAGTTGGCCGCCATGCCGCTCAAGGATTTCAAACCGGTGATGGACCTGTGGCTGATCTACCCGCACTTTCTCGGCAACCTGCAAGGGCCAGTCGATGCCTTTGGCAAACTGGTCGCTGGATCGCTGCAGAAGATCAAGAATGCGGCGTGAGGGAAGGGCGGCCACATAATAAAAAAAAATAATAATTAGCTTAGATTAAAATGTGATTTTTATTATTTTTTGCCTTCCCCTAGGCTTGCTGGAGTCCTTAAGGCCATCCAGGAAGTTTTGCCATGAGCAGCGTCAGCCAGTTATCCAGCGTTTCGAAAAATGTTCGCCAGCGCGTCAGTCCCGAAGAATGGGAAGTGCGTGTAAAACTGGCTGCGGCCTATCGGCTGGCAGCCCTGTTCAAGTGGACCGACCACATCTACACGCACTTTTCCGCTCGGGTGCCAGGGCCCGACGAGCATTTCCTGATCAACGCCTTCGGCCTGTTGTTCGACGAAATCACCGCCTCCAACCTGGTCAAGGTTGACATCGATGGCACCCTCATCGATGACCCGACCGGCCTTGGCATCAACCCTGCCGGGTACGTGATCCACAGCGCGATTCACGCTGCGCGACCCGACCTGCAAGCGGTGCTACATACCCACACACGTGACGGGATCGCGGTGTCCGCCCAGCGTGACGGCCTGCTGCCGATATCCCAGCATGCCATCGGTTTTTCCGGGCGAGTGGCTTATCACGGTTACGAAGGCGTGGCGCTGGATCTGGACGAGCGTGAACGGCTGGTGGCGGATCTGGGCGACAAGAGCGTGTTGATCCTGCGCAACCACGGACTGCTCACGGCGGGCATCAGCGTTGAACATGCATTCCAGCAACTGCACGGTTTGGAACGGGCCTGCAATATTCAGATCGCCGCCCAGGCCGCCGGCAACGCCGAACTGATCTTCCCACCGGCCGAAGTGGTGGCCAAGGTCGAGAAGCAGGCGGAGGTGTTCAAGAGCGGTGATGGACCGGGAGTGGCCCGGCACTGGAATGCGCTGATTCGTCAGCTGGAGCGCGGTGATACCGAGTACAAGAATTGAGTGATTGTGGTGTACGCATACTTTGCGTACACCACATGTGTTCCTCAGGCTCTTCAGTTCAGGGGCTTCAAGCTACCTTTTCCGCGGCCTGCCGTTCACGCTCCGCCACCAGTTTGCGGGTCAGGGGGATCAGGCGTTTGCCATAGTCGATGGCGTCGTTGAGCGGGTCGAAGCCGCGGATCAGGAACGTGGTGATACCCAGGTCGTAGTAATCGAGCAGAGCTTCGGCCACTTGTTCCGGGGTGCCGACCAGTGAGGTCGAGTTGCCTTGCGCACCCAGCAAACCGGCGATACCCGTCCACAGGCGTTTGTCCAGGCGCGAGCCCTGGGCGGCAGCAGCGAGCAGGCGGCGGGAGCCTTCGTTCGGTGGTTCGCGGCGGACAAAACCATTCTGCTCAGCCAATGCAGTGGCCTGTTGCAGGATGCGCTCGGCGCGTTCCCATGCCTGGGCTTCTGTATCCGCCAGAATGGGCCGCAGCGACAAGCTGAAGCGAATGCTGCGGCCATGTTTGGCCGCCTCGGCACGCACCTGCTTCACCACCTCGCGGACCTGTTCATAGGTTTCGCCCCACAACGCATACACGTCCGCATGCTTGCCCGCGACTTCAATGGCCGCTGTCGATGAGCCGCCGAAGTACAGCGGGATGTGCGGCTGTTGCGGTGATTTCACCGCCGAGTGCGCGCCCTCGACCTGATAATACTTGCCTTCATAGTCGAAGGGCTTTTCGCGGGTCCATTCCTGACGCAGTACATCGAGGTATTCGTCGGTGCGCGCATAGCGCTCATCCTTGCCGATGTAGCTGCCATCGGCCCGCAGCTCGCGATCATCGCCGCCGGTAATGATGTGCACGGCGGTGCGTCCGCCATTGAAGACGTCGAGGGTGGTGAACTGTCGTGCAGCCAGGGTCGGCGCGGCAAAACCCGGGCGGTGGGCAATCAGAAACTTGAGATTGCTGGTCACGCTGGCAGCGTGCGAGGCAATCAGGGTGCTGTCCGGGCTGTTGGAGTGGAAGGCCACCAAGGCCCGGTCGAACCCGGCTTCGTCATGGGCGCGCGCGACTTTTTCGACATACTCGGGCTGCAACACCGGGCCACTGCGAGGGTGGATTTCCGAAGAATGGTGACCGCCGATGTAGCCGATGAATTCAATACTCATGGGGAGTTCCTTGTCGTTGAATAGGCGTGATTCAAGCCTCCGCCTGGCATGGGGTCGGTCTGTAGGGTCAAAAGTAGACGTAGCCGGGCGCGGCTGTGAAATGCCGTTTGGTTCTAAGTTAATTATTAAAAAAAAGAATGATGTTAATTCGTAGATATCAGGTAACTGCATTTTAAACCTGGGCAGTCATGCAGGCCGCGGCGGGGCAGGGCTGGCTCTGTTTATTATGCAAACAATTCATCCGAAGGATCTTATTTCTAATTTTTAATCATATTAGGTTATGCCTAAAAAGAATTTCACTGAGGTTTTTTATACGAATAGCATGAAAACCAAAGCTGACCCATGGCACCTCTGGCCATGTTCTTTATGAGGAAGGAAGCCTGATGACTGAAAAGACCCTCGATACACAGAGCCCCGGTAGCTCGTTTTCCGTCAATAAGGCTGCCCGCCACACAGGCGAACTGCAGGGCGCGTCAAGGCTGCTCCCGCTCTGGCTGCGCAACTGGCGTACACCTGATGTATTGCTGCGATTGCTCAGCCCGATCGCGTTGTTGTTGCTGTGGGAGCTGGCGTCTCAAGCGGGGCTGATCCCACAACGAGTGATTGCGGCGCCCTCGCAAATCGGCGGCACGTTGTGGGCGATGATCGCCTCCGGTGAGTTGGGCAAACATCTGCTGGTGTCACTGCAACGGGCGCTGGTGGGCTTGAGCATTGGAGTCAGTATCGGTGTGGTTGCGGCCCTGATCAGCGGATTGTCCAAACGCGGCGAGGTGATCCTCGATTCGCCGCTACAAATGCTGCGCACGATCCCTTCGCTGGCGCTGGTGCCGTTGTTCATTCTCTGGTTCGGTATCGGCGAATTCACCAAGATCGCGCTGATCGTCACTGGCACAACCTTCCCGGTGTACCTGAACCTGTTCGCCGGCATTCGCAACATCGACCCCAAACTGATCGAGGCCGCTAACACCCTGGGCCTGAACCGTCGCGAGCTGATCTGGCACGTGATCCTGCCGGGCTCCTTACCCTCGTTTTTTGTCGGCCTGCGCTACTCCCTGGGGATTTCCTGGCTGGCGCTGGTGTTCGTCGAACAGATCAACACCACCGCCGGCATCGGCTTTCTGGCCAGCGATGCGCGGGACTTCATGCGCACCGACGTCATTGTGATTTGCCTGCTTATTTACAGCGTTCTCGGCCTGTTGATCGATGGACTGATCCGCACGCTGGAGCGTTTTGCCCTGGCCTGGCGCCCAACATTTGTGAGGAACTGATATGTCGAGCATCGATCTTTTGGACGCGCCGAAATCTGCTCAGCCGGCACCGGTACAACTGCGCAACGTGGTGCGCCAGTTCGGTCAGCAACGAGTCATCGATGGCCTGGACCTGGACATCGCACCGGGCGAGTTCGTCGCCTTGCTGGGGGCTAGTGGTTCGGGCAAGACCACTTTGCTGCGCAGCCTGGCGGGTCTCGACAGTATCGACAGCGGTCAGTTGCTGGTGCCCAAAGCGCGGGCCGCGGTGTTCCAGGAGCCTCGCTTGATGCCCTGGAAGCGTGCCTGGAAAAACGTGATTCTCGGTCTGCGCATCCCGGACGCCAAGGCGCGGGCGGTGCAGGCCCTGACCGAAGTGGGGTTGGCCCATCGGCTCGACGCTTACCCGGCCACGCTCTCCGGCGGCGAAGCGCAACGGGTGGCACTGGCCCGTGGCCTGGTGCGCGAGCCCAAGCTGTTGTTGCTGGACGAACCGTTCGCCGCACTCGATGCGTTGACCCGCATTCGCATGCACCGGCTGATCATCGAGTTGTGGCGTAAACACACGCCGGCCGTGTTGCTGGTCACCCATGATGTCGATGAAGCCATCCTGCTGGCCGACCGGGTCATCGTGCTGGCCAATGGCAAGATCGCCGAACAGGTTTATATCGATCTGCCGCGGGCCCGAGACACTGGACAGGCTGGTTTTCAAGCCATCCGGGCACGTCTGCTGAATTTGCTGGGCGTTGAAGTGGAACACGCGGCCGTCGCCGAGCGACACGCGACCAACAACACTGTCCGGCGTTTCGCCCATGGCTGATTGCGTTTTCAAACCGTTGCTACAGGGATGTTCCGCCATGTCGATCCACGCTTGGAAAGCTACTGTCTTATTGCTATCAGGGGCCGCGCTGCTGCTCAGCGGGTGCGGTGAAACGCTCGACAGTAAAACGACCTCAGCGGCCCACTCTGACTTGTCTGGTGTGACGCTGATACTGGGTGATCAAGCCAAAGGCTTGCGCACCGTGGTCGAGGCGGCGAATGCGCTGGAAGGTATCGACTACAAGGTCGAATGGGCCAACTTCCAGGGCGCCGCTCCGTTGTTCGAAGCCTTGCGCGCCGGTGCTGTCGACCTGGCGCCAGCCGGGGACACGCCGGTACTGGCCGCGGCAACCGGCGGCGCGCCGTTGCGCATCGTCGCCGTGCGGCGCAGTCAATCGCGGGGGATCGCGATCCTGGTGCCAGCCGATTCGGCCATTCATGACGTGGCCGATCTGAGGGGCCGCAACGTTGTGGTGTCTTCGGCCCGAGGCAGCATTTCCCAGTATCTGCTGATACGGGCATTGGCCAATGCCGGGGTCGCCGAACAGGACGTCAACGTCGGCTTCGTGCTGCCCACAGATGCCTTGTCCGCGTTCAACGCCGGGAAGATCGAAGCCTGGGCCACGTTCGGTATCTATCAGGCGTTTGCGGAGCAGCAGGGCGCCCGCGTGCTGATCACCGGCGAGGGCATCAACACCGGGCTGACCTTCATTACCGCCTCGGATCAAGTCCTGGGAGACCCGCAGAAACGCAAGGCGCTCAGTGACGTGTTGCAGCGTTTCGCCAAGGCCTTCGAATGGGCCCAGAAGAACCAGGACGAGTACGCGCGGGTCTTCGCCAAGGTCAACGACATCCCTTTGGACGTCTCGCAACGTCTGCGCAGCTGGGGTGACGAATCGCTGTTGCCGGTGGAGCCACGGGATGTCCAGGCCTTGCAACAAGTCGATGACCTGTTCGTGGAAAAGAAGATCTTTCCCCATCGTGTCGACGTGGAAAAACTCACCGACACGGCGGTGTTTTCAGCCGCGCCATTGACGGTGACGCAATCGCAGCCGGCGCGCTAGTCCGGGTTCTATCAGAAGATTTACAGGAGTCTATCAATGGGCAATGTCCAGAGCGCCACCAGTGTCTTAGAGGTGTTCCGACGGCCGTTACCTGGCGCCGAGCTGCTCGACCTTGGCCGGGTCTTTCGCGAGCCGTTGGCGCTGTCGCGTTTGCACAGCACGCCCAGGCGGGTGTTGAGCCGCCGCGAAGTGGTGTTGCTGGGGGTGTTTGCGCTGGTGCTGCATGGCGCGGTGATCGTCTGGGTGAACCAGGCGCCGCCCGCGCAATTGCCCGTGGTGCCGCCGCAGATTCCGCCGATGACCATCGAGTTTTCGCAGCCGGCGCCACCGGTGGTGCAACCCCCTCCACCCGAGCCTGTTGCGCAACCGGTGGTCGAACCGCCACCGCCGGTAGAGGACGAACTGGCCGTGAAGCCACCACCGCCTAAACCGATTCCCAAGCCAAAGCCGGTGGTCAAGCCAGTGCCGAAACCGGTGGCCAAACCGGTCGAGCAGCCACCGGCCCCGCCGACGCCGCCGCAACCGGTCGCTGCCCCGGCGCCACCCGCCCCGCCGGCACCAAAACCGGTGACGCCGGCATCCGCCAGCGCCGCTTACTTGAAAAACCCAGCGCCGGAGTACCCGTCGCTGGCCATGCGTCGCGGCTGGGAAGGCACGGTGTTGTTGCGGGTGCATGTATTGGCCAGCGGCAAGCCCGGTGAGATCCAGATCCAGAAAAGCAGCGGCCGCGATCAACTCGACGACGCGGCCCTGGCGGCGGTCAAGCGCTGGAGTTTCGTGCCGGCCAAGCAGGGCGATGTTGCCCAGGACGGCTGGGTCAGCGTGCCAATCGATTTCAAAATCAAGTAACACAACCCTATTGCTACAGACTGCGGGCTACCTCACACAAGGCGCATCGCTACAACCGATCCAATGCCTTGCCGGAGAGCCTGACCATGAACCTGATCGCATCCCCCTTCGATTCCATCGAACACGCCGTCATCTGGCTGTTGATCCTTTTTTCCGTCGCCACCTGGAGCCTCGCGTTACTCAAGGGCGTGCAGTTCACCCGACTGAGGAGCCAGGACCGCAAATTTCATAAACACTTCTGGGCCGCTTCCAGCCTCGACTCGGCCGCCGAACTGGCCCACAACCAACCCGGCGCCGCCGCCCGGGTGGCACTGGCCGGTTATGCAGCGATTCAGGTCAGCGATAACCAGAACGCCGATCTCAGTCAGTCGATCAACCATCAGGACCGTCTCGAACGTGCTTTGCGTCAGCAGATCGTGCGTGAGCGGCGTTCTCTGGAAAGCGGCCTGGCGATCCTCGCCAGTATCGGCAGCACCTCACCCTTTATCGGGTTGTTCGGGACGGTTTGGGGGATCATGTCGGCCTTGAAAGGCATCAGCGCGGCAGGCTCGGCGAGCCTCGAAACCGTGGCAGGTCCCATCGGTGCGGCACTGGTCGCCACCGGCGTGGGCATCGCCGTCGCAGTGCCCGCGGTGCTGGTCTACAACTATTTCCTGCGCCGTCTGAAACTGACTGCTGCCGATCTTGATGACTTTGCCCACGACTTCTACAGCTTGGCGCAAAAGCATTCGTTCCGCGTGCTGCTGCACCCGGTGCTCAGCAAATCCAGCGCGACCGTCGCGGGACAGAAAGTGAAGGAGGCCTCCTGACATGGCCTTCTCAACACAAGACAGCGATGAAGTGCTCAGCGAGATTAACGTCACGCCGCTGGTGGACGTCATGTTGGTGCTGCTGGTGGTCTTCATCGTCACCGCGCCGCTGCTGACCAATGCGATTCCCATCAACCTGCCGAAAACCGAAGCGGTGGCACCAGTGGAACAGAAAGATCCCCTGGTGGTGAGCATCGACGACAAGGGCAAAGTGTTCATCAACAAGGACGAAATCCAGCCGGATCTGCTCGAGTTCAACCTGCAAGCCGCCAAAGCGAAAAACCCTGACCTGCGCGTGCAATTGCAAGCCGACAACGGTGTGAATTACGGCGAAGTGGCACGGGCCATGGCCTCGATCGAGCGGGCCGGGATTACCAAGTTGTCGGTGATTACGGCTAAGTGAGTGGAGCTGATCCATTCTGCTGGAGTATAGGCTGGAAAATTTTCCCAGACCCCGGAGACGACAAAGCCCTGACTGATCGGGGCTTTGTCGTATAAAGATGGCGGAGGCGATGGAATCGATTTTGAATGTATGGAGCGGTCACTCGGGTAACCCGGCCAACCGCAGTCCATCGGCGAAGCGCATGAAATCCTCGGACCTTTGGATGGGCAGCCAGTCTTTGAGGTTGGAGAGGCGCAACGAGGGATCTAGCTCACGTAGACACTGCATCGCCAACCTTGCTTTATCCATCCGGCGAGGTGGCTCAATGCATGTCCGCCTCGCGCCAGCGCGACCGCGTCATCCTGGTCATACTTGCATTGGTCCAGATCCTGGGTCGCTGCGGGTGCCCGTTTCGTTGGGGGATGCTGCGGCATCGGGCCGGAGCACATCGAACAATCGAGTTGGCGCGACTCAATCTGCAACCGGGTCGTGAGCATCCATTGTTCATCTGCGCGCGTCAGCGGGATCAGTCCAAGGAATGGACCTCGGCGTTATTCCTGACGCTTGCCTGAGGCCGCCGCGTTCGAACCCAGCGGCATAAGTCAGCACGTTTGATCATTGGGCAGGGAAGTCCGCCGCGTCGATGCTGGGGATCATCTTGAGCAGGGCGTTTTACGATGTGCTGGCCGGCTCCAGGGAGAGATGGGCCGATGATGCCTCCGTACCTGAAACCAATGGGAGACACCCTCGATTCACTGGCCGACTGGATGCGGGTTCACGACGCCCAACTCAGGACCACACGCTAAAACAGGAATAACCTTAGCGTTATATGATTCTTTCATAATTCTTAATCATTAAAATAATAATTCTTACTTTCAGCTTCGGCCTCCGTGTCTTGCTGGACGCAACACTGCTGACTCGGTTTATTCATCTCAGATTCGCCGCCCCAAACCTATCAAGGCCTTTCATGACGTTTAAAAAACTCATCATCGCCGCCAGCTTGTTGTTCGTCGCCGCCGGGGCCCACGCCCAGCAAGCCATTGATATCAGCTACCAGCGTTCATCGACCTTATGGATATTGCTCAAGCAAAACGGCCAACTGGATGAGCGACTGAATCCCTTGGGCTTCACCGTCAACTGGCATTAATTCAGCACCGGCCTGCTCAGTTCCTTAAACGCAGGCAGTGTCGATTTGCATGCCGACGTCGCCGACGCCTTTGCGCTGTTCACCCAGGCTGCCGATGCGCCATTGACCTATTACGCCTGGGAAAACCCCTCGTCCGGCGCCCAGGCCATCATCGTTCAGGACAATTCATCGACCCGCAGCGTTGCCGATCTGAAGGGCAAGACCGTCGCGGTTTCCAAGGGCTCGGGCAGCAATTTCCTGTTGATATGCGCGTTGAAAAAAGTCGGATTGACCCTCGCCGACATCACTCCACGTTACCTCGAAGCACCAGATGGTGGGGTCGCATTCGCCAACGGCAGTGTCGATGCCTGGGCTACCTAGGACCCGTTCCTGGCGACCCAACAACTGGATCATCATGTGCGCGTGCTGGCCCCTGTGGTGTTTCCGCCGCTGGATTGCAGGTCCACACGATGGAGGTGGATGAGCAGGGGGAATGTCTGCCCGGTATCGAAGAACAGTCGGCTACTCGATTTGTCTTTATCACACCCTCGCACCAGTACCCGACCGGCAACATCATGAGCCTGCAAAGGCGTCGTGAATGGCTGGCTTTTGGTGAGGCGAAAGGAATCTGGAATCTGGATTCTGGAGGACGACTACGACAGCGAGTTTCGCTATGACATCGAACCACTGCCTTCACTGCAGGGGCTGGATAATCGCCGGCGGGTGATCTACACGGGAACCTTCAGCAAGGTCACGTTTCCGGGAATGCGCCTGAGTTACCTGATGGTTCCCGAATCTCTATCGGACGAGTTCAGCAAGGGTATGACTCAACTTTACCCACCAAGTTTTTTGCCGATCCAGGCAGCGATGGCGGATTTCATGCAAGAAGGCCATTTCGCCAGTCATATCCGAAAGATGCGGGCGATCTACGGGACGCGCAGGAGTCTGTTGCAGCAAAACCTGGAGGATTACTTTGGCGATGCCGTGCAGTTTTCTTCCGGGAAAGCCGGGATACTCCTGGCGGTGACCATCGGCGCCGCGGGCACAGCTCGAAAAATGATTCAGTTAGCCCCTGCGCGTGGTCTGACGCTGCGGGGGGGCTATCACATTGATCCAGACAGGTGCTGGGATACGGCGGCGTTAAAGAAACTGATATTGAAGGTGCGGTCAAGCGCCTGAGAGGGCTGTATGACGTCGTTCAGTCCGGGCAGGCGTGATCCGCTGTACATCACGCGGCCTCACGCAAACGCTTCACGTACTTGTAGACAGTGGCTCTTCCCATAGACAGTACGTTGGCGATGTAATCCGAGGCACTACGTCCTTCAAAAGCGCCTTCGGCGAACAGTGCTTCCACCAACAGTCGTTTATCGTTGCGTGTCAGTCCTGGCAGTGAAAGGTTATGTTCCTTGAGCCAGGCGTGCAGAAAGGTATTGATGCGTTCTTGCCAGTCATCCCGGAACAGTGCGTCAGGCTGCGGAAGCAGACGGCTTGGCTCGAAGAAGCTATTCAATGCTTCTCGTGCCATTTCCAGCACTGTGAAATTCATATTGATGCATAGCAGAACCTCTGGCTCGTCATCATCGTTTCTCAACACGCTGGTGATGGAGCGAATTTTCTGGCCATTCCAGTTGAGTTTTTCGTAGGGCCCCAGGTTGCTGACGGAGGCGAAGTCCCCGGGCAACTCGTCCAAGGCTGAATCATCCCCCAACTGTCGTTTTGAAATGTTATTCGCAATATGAACGATTCTTTGTGTTTTTACATCGTGAAGGATGACTTCTGCGTGAGGAAAATAAAGCAACGCAATGCCGTCGGCGATGGTCTTGTAGTCGTTAAGTTTTTTCATGCTGGGGCAGATCGCAAGAGAGTCCATTAGGGGCACAAATGTAGCAGTTACGCGGTTTGACTACGAGCCACGGTTTAATGCAATCATGAGGCGGAACACTACAGCGGGTCATATCGATTTTCGCAGGGACCTCAGTTGGTTGAAGACGGTTGTCCTGCTCAATTTGAGCTCGCTGGCCACAAAATCTGCAGCATTTTTGCCCTCAAAAGCGCCTTCGATATACAGCGCGTCCACCAGCATCCTTCTGTCGTGGCGATTCAAGCCCTCAAGTGTCAAGTTGCGCTTTCGCAGCCAGCGCTGGATGAATGTATTAATGCGCTTTTGCCAGTCATCCTGAAACAGCGCGTCACGTCCAGGAGAGATTTGACGAAGCATCAGGAACTGGGTGAGTACCGCAACCGCTGTGTCGAGTGCCGAGAAGTTCACATTGATGCAAAGCAGAGCCTCCGGCTCGTCCTTGTCGTTTTTCAACACAGTGGTAATCGAACGAATCTGCTCTTCACTGTGGCTGGGATTCAGATTGGGAGCAATGCTGTTGATGCCCTCCAGGTAGCCTGACACATAGAGAGTTGCGTGTGTCCTGGCATCGTGGATAGTCACCTCGGCGTGAGGGGAATACAGTGTCGCGATGCCATCAGCAATGGCTTTGTAGTTTTCAAGATTGTTCATGACGCGAAGGCTCACAACGTCAGAAAGAAAGCGATACACAGGGGGGAAACCACGGTCAGAATCAGACCGCTGACTACAGCATAGGGAATGACTGCTTCGGGGCATGTCAGGCGAACAATCGGCAAGTTTGAGTCCAGCGAAGTGACGCCGGTGGCGCCAGTGCAGGCCAGAGGCGTTTTCATGCCGCAGATGTAAAGCAAGGTTATGGCCAGAAGCTCTCGTAGGAGGTCCGCTATCAACACCATCGAGCCGAAGGACTCGCCTAGTGTTTCGCTGACCATTGCACTCGATAAACTCATCCAGCCGAATCCCGAAACAAGCACCAGCCCGATGTTGAGTGGCTCATTGACTATCCAGGCAGCTAGAAGTCCACCTGACAATGTGCCCGCGACCGTGATGAGGGGAACGGTGATTGATCTGAAAGTGAAGAGATCGCGGCCCAACTTCATCTTGGAAAGTTCGATACCCACCAGAAAAACCAGCACACAAATCATGTGTCCCAGTGCGGGCTTCCAGATTTGCCGAGTGCTCCAGTCGGTCGGCAAATGAGCATAGATTGCCCCCAAAATGACAATGGACAAAGTGACGCTGCAATTCTTCAACCCGGCGACAAGAGAACTGCGCAGTTGCGTCAGCTTGAAGGCAGTTTTGCGCTCATTCGTGGCTGTGAACAGATGAATCAACAGCCAGGTGCTACAGGTACAGGCCATGGTAAAGGTGATGCCGACAAGCAGGGATCTTACCGCCAACTGCGGATTGCCGAGCACACTGCCAAACTCTGCGCCCAGCTAAAAAAGCAGCACACATACCAGCATGCCGACGCATCGTGAGACGTAGTTTCGATACTGCTCGTTGACGTATTGGCCGAGCCCAAGCCCTAGGGCAAGTGCCAAAAGAATAGGCACAGTCGCCCACAGTGCGTTGTTCATTCTTTACTCTTGCGACACCAGCGGTGTGACTACCTATCGAAGTGAAAACGCCGACGGCACAGCGTCGGCGTCTTTCATCAGGCCATGCCGTAACACTGAGCCAAGGCATGCCGGGATAGATCAAAATTCGGCAAGGAATTCCGAAACCTTCTCCAGGCCTTCTTTCAGGACCGAAAGATTGTTGGCATAACCAATACGCACATAACCTTCGATGTCCAAAGCACTGCCAGGCGTGAACATGACGCCTTTGCTTTCCAGCAGCTTGACGCACAAGTCACGGGAAGACAGGTCCACGTCGATCTTCAGAAGGGCAGTGGTGCCCGATTTCGGTTTGACGTACGAAACTTTGGATTCTTTGGCGACCCACTGATCCAGGTACTCGAGGTTGGTACGAGTAATGGATTTGTTGCGGGCCAGGATCTTGTCCTTGTTTTCCAGGGCAATGCAGGCGAAATGGTCATCCAGCATGCCGACGCTGATGGTGTTGTAGTCACGGTGAATGGAGACACGATGAATCAGGTCGGTTGGCCCAACGATCCAGCCCAGGCGCAAACCGGCCAGCGAGAACGCCTTGGACATGCTGGCCGTACTGATACCTTTTTCGTACAAGTCTGCCACCGAGACAGTGAAGCCATTACCGTCCTGATCAATACCGCGGTAGACCTCATCACTGAGCAGATAGGCCCCAACAGAACGGGCAATCTCCACGATCTTTTCAAGCACGGCCTGATCCATCAACGCGCCGGTCGGGTTGTTCGGGTTGTTGATTGCGATCACTTTAGTGTTGGACCGGACCAGCGCATTCAGTTCTTCCAGATCAGGCAGAAAAGCGTTTTCTTCACGCAGTTTAAGTATCGAAACATCGGCGCCGTAGCTCTCGGGAATCGAGTAATGCTGCTGATAAGTCGGCGCCACGGAAATGACGTGATCACCTGGTTCAACGAGGGTCTCATACACCAGGGCGTTAGCACCGATCGCTCCGTGGGTGACGATGACGTTGTCCTTGCTTTGCTTCGTGTAGAGAGCCGCCACATTGTTGCGCAGGCGATCGGAGCCTTCGATGGCGCCGTAGGTCATCTTCAGCGGTAGCAGCTCAGCGAGGATGCTGTCTTTTTTACCGGCCATTTCCAACAGTTGGTCGATGGTCAAGGATTCAACGCAGGTTTCTGCCAGGTTGTACTCGCATTTTGTTTCGTAGGCGTTCATCCAGATCTCAACGCCGAACTCTTTGATCTTCATTTCTGTACCTTTTGTTTTGTTTTGTCAGTTAGCGAGCGGCACTCAACGTTGAGTCAGCGCCTTGTAGATTTCCAGAGAGACAGCAACATCCTCCAGTCCCAAACCGATGGAGCGGAAAAACACGTGACGGGTATATTGGGGCAATGGTGCAGTGCCGTTTGCCAGCTCTGCCAGATCGCCAACCAGTTCTTCGGTTGACCACAACCCGCGTTCGGCCGCGATCACCATCTCTCCCGCCGCCAGAGGGGTGGTGTGTCGGTAATCGCAATACACGTCCATTTTCGGCAGATCCTGCGGCGCAATTTCATGTGCCCGATAAGCATTGGTGCTGATTGAGGTGATGAGTGTGGGCTGCCCGAGAATTTCCGTCTGTAAAACAGGTTTTGGTGATGACGTGCAGAGCATCACGACGTCGGCATTGGATACCGCCTTCGATTGCAGTTCACAGAGCGTAATGCGTGGATCTATGGCCAGAATCGACTCGCGCTGTTCGTCACTCATGGACGGAATTTCGAGGGAGTAGATAGAGATCTTTTCCCATTCGCGCAGACCTTTTGCGAACTCCACATGCCGCAATGCAATAGGTCCGCTGCCAATCACCGCCAGGCGTTTGCTGTCCTTAGGGGCGAGGTGATCGATTGCCAAAGCAGTGGTTGCAGCGGTACGCAGGGTGGTCAGCAGACCCGCGTCTGCCAGCAAGAGTGGAGTACCAGTCTCCATGGACATCAGCATGGACCAGGCTGTTACGAGTGGTTTGCCGTCGGTCTTGATGTAAGGAGACGTTTTAATGCCATACACCTTTTCTTCGCTCATGACCCCCAGGTAATTGATGAAGTCTCCCTGCCCATTGGGGAACTCCACCAGTTGCTGCGGCGGTTGCACGGCGTTGCCGGCACCCAACGATTCAAACAGGTGGCGCATTGCAGCCAGTACATCCAGCTGTGGGAGCAATGCTCTGACATCCGATTCCTGGATGATGAGGGGAGCTTGAAAAAAAGTGGACATGGACGTTGCTCTCAAAGGCGGCTGCAGAAAGGCAATCACGAAGAGAAATAATCTCACGTGGACATTAAATCCATTATGGACATTCTATCTGTATAGGCAAGCGTTTTTTCCATCAGAAGCTGCGCTACCACGATCCAGAATCAAAAATGATTCCGGGGCCTGAAGGCCCCCGGAATGATACGGATGTGATGCTTACATGTGACGCGGGGTCAAGGCGTGTCGGGGCGCGGCAAGCGCGCTTCGGTGCTGCCGGTTTTCAGTGTTTTTTTCACTTGGGGACCAAAGACCGATACTTTCATCGACGCCTTGCAGAACCCGAATACGTCAATGCCGTTGCGATGCAGAACGTGCATCAGATTGGCGATCGCCGGGACAACACGCATGCCGTCGTTGAACGAGATCTTTACCTTCCCTGATTGTCCCGCCTGGGTTTCGGGGCTGGTCAGCTCGACCTTGGCGATGCCGGTTTGCAGGCTGTGTCGGATGGACGCCAGCGCTAACACATCGACTTCACTCTCCGTCATGTTGGTGCAGAAGAATATCTCCCAAGGGTAGGCGATCAGTTGCCCGTGGGAATCGATGATGGCCCCGAACAAGAAATACAGTTTGGTCTTGAAGTCTTTGAATTCATTTGTCTGGGTAACGGTGGCAAGAGACTGCTTGCCAGCACATACCTTCATAGTTGTTGTAGAGATAGAGGTAGTCGCGTTCGATATCGGCCGTCAGCTGCGCAAATGTGAGGGGTTGGCCAGCTACGTTTTTGACAGATTCCGCCAGTGGCTTATCGGGAATGGTCTTGTGCAACACTTCGCTGAATTCTGCGGGGCTCAACTTGTAGGCCAGTTGATCCATCTGCTAGAGAAAGAATTTGTCAGTAACGTCATTGATGATACTGGTGTCGTCCCAGTCAAAAACCGCGTAAGCGCGCTTCGATTCAGCGGTGTTAACGGGGACTGCGTGCTTCGCGATCAGTTGCTCGATCGCGGCCCGGGTAGTGGGTGCCCATTTACCTTTAGTGTGTTACGGGACAACTTGAGCATGATCGACAAACCTCTTAACAACTTTAAAAGGCGTAGCAAATCCATACACCAAGCACAGGGCGTCACCGGCGATAACTTGGCCTGGTGCCTGGTGCCTGGTACGTGGATTGGCGAGTTGAGTGAGGAGCGCGTGGGTAGCGGACTCCCCTCGAGTATTGATGTCAGCGGTTACTTTCCATACACATCGAAGTCAAAGTACTTCGCGTTGATGGCCTGGTAGATACCCTTGGCTCTCAATGCCTTGATGGCGTCATTGAAGCCTTGCACATGCACGGCATCGCCTTTGCGCAGGGCAATTCCGATGCCGTCACCGAAGTACTTTGGATCGGTCAGTTGTGGGCCGGCAAAGGCAAATCCCTGGCCGGTAGGCAGTTTGAGAAATGACTCGCTGAGAATGATCTGATCAGCGACGGTACCGTCAAGCCGAGCCGAATTCATATCCAGATAGATCTCGTTTTGCGAGCTGTAGCGCACGATCTCCGCACCTTTGGGCGCAAGAACTTCTGTCGCGAAGCGGTCGTGGATGCTTGAGCGCTGCACACCGATCCGCTTGCCGCTCAAGCCGGAGAGGTCATCACCAATTTGACTTCCACTTTTCATCACCAGCCGGGCGGGGCTCTGATAGTACTTGTCGGTAAAGTCGACAGACTTCTTGCGCTCTTCGGTGATCGACATCGACGACAAAATGGCATCGACTTTTTTGACTTTCAGCGCGGGAATCAGGCCGTCGTATTCCTGCTCGACCCATTGGCATTTGACCTGCATTTCTGTACAGAGCGCATTGCCGATATCGTAATCGAAACCGGTGATTTCGCCGTTGGGAGTCTTGGAAGCGAAAGGCGGATAAGCCGCTTCGATGCCGATTTTCAGCGGTTGATCTGCTGCGTGGGCCATGGAGATCGATAGGGCTAGCGTCAGACCACTGAACACTGCGAGCAATTTCATTTTTACGTGCCTCAGATTGATTGTCGGTGTTGTTGGTGAAGCTGCAAAATGCAGCTCGCCAAGGCAGTTTGAAAATTGAGTCGTCGTTACTTATTGAGTGGTCGCATTGTTG
>Ga0302169_10000136_pt1 | contig 23826 bp, 23 predicted proteins | sample I_Fen_N1_3_FD_193493 | JGI IMG/M metagenome (GOLD analysis project Ga0302169, IMG submission 193493) | Peat permafrost microbial communities from Stordalen Mire near Abisko, Sweden - I_Fen_N1_3 | ecosystem: Environmental > Terrestrial > Soil > Wetlands > Permafrost | place: Sweden: Abisko...
CGCTGCCGGTGGACGGCAACTACCCGTACCTGCACCTGGACCAGAAGATCATGCACTTGGGCTTCCATATCTATGACGTCGGCTTCCAGAGCCCGAACGTCGAGGCCGCGCGGCCGCTGGTATACGCCACGGCGCTGCTGCTGGTACTGGTGATCGCGACATTGAACCTGTCGGCCGTGTGGATCCGTAACCACCTGCGCGAAAAATACAAAGCGCTGGATAGCTGATAAATAAGCCACAAGCGGCAAGTTCCAAGCGGCAAGCTTTAGGCCGCAAGCCGCTTTTGCTCAAACTTGCAGCTTGCAGCTAGAAGCTTGCAGCTACGAACGGAGTGAGACCCCATGCAGCACGAAGCACATACTCACGGCATCAACATGTCGGCCCTGGGTCGCGACAAGCAGAGCCTGAATCTCGAGCAGGAAACCGTGGCCATCGAGGTACCGAGCCTGAGCCTGTTCTACGGTGAGAAACAAGCGCTGTACGACGTCAGCATGAACATCCCGAAACAGCGCGTGACCGCCTTCATCGGTCCGTCCGGCTGCGGCAAGTCCACATTGCTGCGTACGTTTAACCGCATGAACGATCTGGTGGACGGCTGCCGCGTCGAAGGCGCGATCAACCTGTACGGCAACAACATCTATCGCAAGGGCGAAGACGTGGCCGAGCTGCGTCGTCGCGTCGGCATGGTGTTCCAGAAGCCCAACCCGTTCCCGAAAACCATCTATGAAAACGTGGTTTACGGCCTGCGGATCCAGGGCATCAACAAGAAGCGCATCCTCGACGAAGCGGTCGAGTGGGCGTTGAAAGGCGCGGCCCTGTGGGATGAAGTCAAAGACCGTCTGCATGAATCGGCACTGGGCCTGTCCGGTGGTCAGCAGCAACGTCTGGTCATCGCCCGCACCATCGCCGTGGAACCGGAAGTGCTGCTGCTCGACGAACCGTGCTCGGCACTCGACCCGATCTCGACGCTGAAAGTCGAAGAGCTGATCTACGAACTGAAATCCAAATTCACCATCGTCATCGTGACCCACAACATGCAACAGGCCGCTCGGGTATCCGACTACACGGCGTTCATGTACATGGGCAAACTGGTGGAATTCGGCGACACCGACACCCTGTTCACCAATCCGGCGAAGAAGCAGACCGAAGACTACATCACCGGTCGTTACGGCTAGCCCCTACAGCCGCAAGCGTCAAGCTGCAAGCGGCAAGAGAAGCGGTGCGATATCAGGACTTATACATAACTGCTTGAAGCTTGCAGCTTGAAGCTTGCAACTTTCGCGGAGCGAAACAGATGATTAGCAAAGAAGGCCTTACCCACCACATCTCCCAGCAGTTCAACGCCGAACTGGAGGAAGTGCGCAGCCACCTCCTGGCCATGGGCGGTCTGGTGGAAAAACAGGTCAACGACGCGGTCACCGCGCTGATCGAGGCCGATTCCGGCCTGGCCCAGCAGGTTCGCGAAATCGACGACCAGATCAATCAGATGGAACGCAACATCGACGAAGAATGCCTGCGCATTCTGGCCCGTCGTCAGCCGGCGGCGTCTGACCTGCGTCTGATCATCAGCATCTCCAAGTCGGTGATCGACCTGGAGCGCATCGGTGATGAAGCGACCAAGATCGCCCGTCGTGCCATCCAGTTGTGCGAAGAAGGCGAAGCGCCACGCGGCTACGTCGAAGTGCGCCACATCGGCGACCAGGTCCGTAACATGGTTCGTGACGCGTTGGACGCCTTTGCCCGTTTCGACGCCGATCTGGCGTTGTCAGTGGCGCAGTACGACAAAATCATCGACCGTGAATACAAGACCGCTCTGCGTGAGCTGGCGACCTACATGATGGAAGACCCGCGGTCTATCTCGCGTGTCTTGAGCATTATCTGGGTGTTGCGTTCGCTGGAGCGCATCGGCGACCACGCTCGCAATATTTCCGAGTTGGTGATTTACCTGGTGCGCGGCACTGACGTACGTCACCTTGGCCTCAAGCGCATGAAAGAAGAAGTTGAAGGAACCGCCGGCGAAACCGCTAATGTTCCGGGCAAACCTGACGATAAGTAAGATTGCCCAAGTAAAGCGCCCGGCCTGTTGGCCGGGCGTTTTTGTTTGCGGTTCTCGAATTCGAAAAGCAGCACCCGCGAACGAAAAGTCCCGGCGTGACTGAAGGTTTTGGCAATGTGCCATCAGCAAAGCGGTATGCTTGCCGGGGTTTTTTAAGGGGTTATGGATGAGTAAGGTCAGTGTGTTGGTCGTGGACGATGCCTCGTTTATTCGTGACCTGGTGAAGAAATGCCTGCGTAACTATTTCCCGGGCATGCGGATCGAAGACGCAATCAATGGCAAAAAGGCTCAGGCATTGCTGGCCCGGGAAGCGTTCGACCTGGTGCTGTGCGACTGGGAAATGCCGGAAATGTCCGGCCTGGAACTGCTGACTTGGTGTCGCGCGCAGGACAGCCTCAAAACCATGCCGTTTGTGATGGTGACCAGCCGTGGCGACAAGGAGAACGTCGTCCAGGCAATCCAGGCCGGGGTTTCTGGCTATGTCAGCAAGCCGTTCACCAACGAGCAATTGATCAACAAGGTCAGGCAGGCACTGCACAAGGTCGGCAAGCTCGACGCGTTGGTGAACGTTGCATCGACCAAAACGACTTCGGCGTTCGGCAACGACTCCCTGAATGCATTGACTGGCGGCAAGGCCACCGTGGTCGCGCCATCGCCTTCTGCCCCGACTCCTGCTGCCGCGCCATCCCGTGGTTTGCTCAACAGTCCGCCGGTCAAGGCGCCCGCTCCGGCTGCCTCTGGGGCGGGTGGGCGTGGTCAGGGGCAATTGCGCCTGCCCAACGGTATCCAGCAATGCGTGATCAAGGCGCTGAGCCTCAAGGAAGCGCTGCTGGTGGTGAAGCGCTCCGAAACACTGCCACAAGTACTGGACAGTGCCGTGCTCGACCTGGAACAGGGCGACAACGCCGAGACGGCTCGTCTGAATGGCTATTTGCACGCCGTCGTCGCCCATGAGCCCAAGCCGGACAGCGACTGGTTGCAATTGACCTTCCGTTTCGTCGATCAGGACTCGCAGAAGCTCGATTACATTTCCCGCCTGATCGCCCGTGGCACCGCACAGAAGCACTTCGTTCCGGGCGCGTAAGTCAGGCGTCGCCTGTCAGCCAGCCATCGCGGGCGAGCCCGCTCCCACAGGTACAGTGCAGAACCTGTGGGGGCGAACTTGCCCGCGATGACGCTAGAGCAATCACCACACATCTGCTAAACCATCCACTTTGAAACATCTGCCGACAACACAGGTCAATTCCGACTGCTAGGCTCATTCCAGGCCTCACACGACAGAATCCTGCCCATGCTCGCGCGCCTGCTGTTTTTATGTGGTCTGTTCATGGCCGCCACCCCGGCGATGGCCGTGACTATCTACAAGTCCACCGACGCCAATGGCGTGGTCTCCTACAGTGACCGCCCCACGAAAGGCTCCAAGGTGTTCACCTTCCGCGATCGCATGGAAGAGCACCTTGAGCGTCAGGTGTACCTGGTGATCATGAAGAAGGAAGGCGTGGACAGCGTATACGTGCGAAACGACCTCTATGCGCCGGTGGAAATCGAATTGAGTTTCGATGGCTTGAAGAACGTCAGTGGCGCGCCGAGCCGGCCGATTCGTCGGGTGATGCCGTCACGCAGCAGCATTCGCCTGGCGATGCTCACGGCCACAGAGGCCACAAGGCCGATCGCCTATATCCCCAGGTTCGAATACTCCCTGGGCGACCCCGCAGGTGCCTCCATGGCCTATCGATACCCGTTGCCCTGGCGTGGGGGGCCGTTTCGGGTGAGTCAGGGCGCCGAGGGCCAATACAGCCACTTTGGGCCGAAGAACCGTTACGCCATCGACATCGCCATGCCCGAAGGCACACCGATCATTGCCGCACGTGGCGGGGTCGTGGTGAAGATCGAAAACGGACAGACCGGACGCGGCACCAATCCATCGGGCAATTTCGTGCGGGTGTTGCACGATGACGGGACCATGGGCGTGTACCTGCACCTGAAAAAAGGCTCGGTCAGCGTTCGGGAGGGGCAAAGGGTCATGGTGGGCACCGCGCTTGCGCTGTCGGGCAATACCGGCAACAGCAGCGGGCCGCACCTGCATTTCGTGGTGCAGCGCAATACCGGGATGGGCCTGGTGTCGATTCCGTATCAGTTCAACCAACCGGTGAGCTCATTGCCCAACTTTGCGTTGGGCAAGCAATAACGAGGGCTTGCGAAAACTAATTGTGGCGAGGGAGCAAGCTCCCTCGCCACAAGCGACGGGTGCTGCACTCAGTCCAGCATCAAGACCTTGGCCAGAATGATCTTCGGCCCTTTCATCTTCTTGATGATGATGCGCAGGCCTTCGACTTCCAGCACTTCTTCCTCTTCCGGTACGCGTTTCAGGGTTTCGTAGACCAGCCCTGCGAGGGTTTCGGCTTCAACGTGGTCCAGGTCGATGCCCAGCAGCCGTTCGACCTTGAACAGCGGCGTATCGCCCCGTACCAGCAGTTTGCCCGGCTGGTAGGCGAGGATCCCGCGTTCGGCCTTGCGGTGTTCGTCCTGAATGTCGCCCACCAGCACTTCCAGCACGTCTTCCATGGTCAGGTAGCCGATGATGTTGCCGTCGGCCTCTTCAACCACGGCGAAGTGCGAGCCGCCCTTGCGGAACTGTTCGAGCAGTTGCGACAGCGGCATGTGCCTGGACACGCGCTCCAGCGGACGGGTCAGTTCGGCCAGGTTGAACGACTCGGGAATATGATCCAGTGCCGCCAGTTCAAGCAGCAGGTCCTTGATGTGCAGCAAGCCGACGAACTCCTGGCGCTCGCTGTCGTACACCGGATAACGGCTGAACTTGTGACGACGGAACATCGCCAGGATTTCCTTGAGGGGGGCGTTGAACTCCAGTGTCACCAGGTCTTCGCGGGAGTTGGCCCAGTCGACCACCTCCAGTTCGCCCATTTCCACCGCCGAAGCCAATACGCGCATGCCTTGGTCGCTCGGGTCCTGGCCACGGCTGGAGTGCAGGATCAGTTTCAGTTCTTCGCGGCTGTAGTGATGCTCGTGATGCGGGCCGGGCTCGCCCTGGCCGGCGATGCGCAGGATCGCGTTGGCGCTGGCGTTGAGCAAGTAGATCGCCGGGTACATGGCCCAGTAAAACAGGTACAGCGGCACGGCGGTCCACAGCGACAGCAGCTCGGGCTTGCGGATGGCCCAGGATTTCGGGGCCAGTTCGCCCACCACGATGTGCAGGTACGAGATGACAAAAAACGCAGCGAAGAACGAAACGCCTTTGATCACTTCGGCCGACTGCACGCCGACGGCGTCGAGCAGCGGTTCGAGGATGTGCGCGAACGCCGGTTCGCCGACCCAGCCGAGGCCCAGGGAGGCGAGGGTGATGCCCAATTGGCACGCCGACAGGTAGGCATCGAGCTGGCTGTGCACGGTCCGCAGGATCTGCCCGCGCCAGCCGTGTTGTTCAGCGATGGCTTCGACCCGGGTCGAGCGCAATTTGACCATGGCAAATTCCGCCGCAACGAAAAAACCGTTGAGCAACACCAGGATCAGAGCAAAAAGAATCATGCCGAAGTCGGCGAATAGTGTGGCGAGGGTCAAACCAGGGGAAGGGTCCATGATGGAGTTTTGCGGGTTCCGTGTATTCGAAAGGAAAGAAAAAGTGGGCCTGAAAGGCAGGCACAAGTCAGCCAATGTAGCGGCTGACTCAGCGATTGCCTAGTACTGCCATCAGTCCGTTGGACTAATGACTCTGGATTTGCTGACCTGGGCGGGGGCGAAATGGCAGGTAAAAGTGCTCCCGTGCCCCGGCACGCTGCTGATTTCCATCCGTGCGCGGTGGCGCAACAGCACGTGTTTGACGATCGCCAGCCCCAGGCCGGTGCCACCGGTATTGGAGTTGCGACTGGAGTCGACGCGATAGAAGCGTTCGGTCAGGCGCGGCAGGTGTTTGCTGTCGATGCCGATCCCGGAATCCTGCACGCTCAGGTGCGCGCCTTGTTCATCGCCCCACCAGCGAATGCGGATGTTGCCTTCGGCCTGGGTGTACTTGACCGCGTTGAACACCAGGTTGGAAAAAGCGCTGCGCAGTTCGGCTTCGCTGCCCTTGAGCAGAATCGTCGGGTCGGCTTCCAGGGTGATGTGCTGGTTTTTCTGGCCGGAGAGCTGCTGAGCGTCACTCTTGATCGACTGCAACAGGCCATCGATGGCCACTGGCTGGTTATCCGATGGGTAATCGGTCGCTTCGAGCTTGGCCAGCAGCAGCAAGTCATTGAGCAGCGTCTGCATGCGCCCGCCTTGTTGCTGCATTTGCTGCAAGGCGCGACTCCAGCGCGGGTTCACGTCCTCGACGTTGTCGAGCAGGGTTTCCAGGTAGCCGCATATCACCGTCAGGGGTGTGCGTAATTCATGGGAAACGTTGGCGATGAAGTCTTTGCGCATCTGTTCGAGCTGATGGATGCGTGTGACGTCGCGTACCAGCATCAGGTGCTCGTTGTTGCCGTAGCGGGTGATGTACAGCTGAATACGCATCCGGTCGTTGGTCGGCGAAGGGATTTCCAGCGGCTCGGCGTAGCTGTCCTGCTCGAAGTATTCCTTGAAGCGCGGGTGGCGCACCAGGTTGGTCACCGGCTGACCGCTGTCCTGTGGCGTCTTGAGGCCCAGCAAGGTTTCGGCGGCGCGGTTCCACCATTCCAGGTTGCCGTCGCTGTCGAGCATGACCACCGCATCTTTCAATGCGGCGGTGGATTCCTGAACCCGATCGATCACTGCTTGCAACCGCCCGCGCACTCGCTGATCGCGACGCTGCAGGTGATAGATGCTGTCGAACACTTCGCCCCACAGGCCATAGCCATCGGGCGGGGCTTCATCGGGTTGGTGCAGGCGCAGCCACTCGTGCAGGCGCAGCAGTTGCTTGAGGGTCCAGGCCAGGTAAAGGCCCAGGCCCGCGGCGAGGCTCCAGCCGTAGTAGCCGCTGATCAAACCGATCACCAGGCAGGCGGTGACCAGTAGCAGCATGTGGCGAATCAGGGTTCCATGCCAGTTTTGGTTCAAGGGGGCGTCCTAGCGCAGCTTCAAGTTTCTAGCCGCAAGCTGCAAGTTATAGCGGGCTGTGCTTCTGCTTGCCGCTTAAAGCTTGGCGCTTGCAACTGCTTTTATGCCTTTGTAGAGAACCGGTAGCCGGTTCCGCGCACGGTTTGTACCAGGTTTTCGTAGGCGTCGCCGAGGGCTTTGCGCAGGCGGCGGATGTGCACATCGACGGTGCGCTCTTCGACATAGACATTGCCGCCCCAGACCTGATCCAGCAACTGGCCGCGCGTGTAGGCGCGTTCCTGGTGGGTCATGAAGAATTGCAACAGGCGGTATTCGGTCGGCCCCATTTCGGCCGGCTTGCCGTCGATGGTCACGCGGTGGCCGATCGGGTCCAACAGCAGGCCACCGACTTCAATCGGCGCTTCGCCATCGGTAGGACCGGCGCGGCGCAGCACGGCTTTGAGGCGTGCGACCAACTCACGGGGGGAAAAAGGTTTGGTGATGTAATCGTCGGCACCGACTTCCAGGCCCTGGATCTTGTTGTCCTCTTCGCCCTTGGCGGTGAGCATGATGATCGGGATATCACCGGTCAGTTCATCGCGCTTGAGGCGGCGGGCCAATTCGATGCCGGAGGTGCCGGGCAGCATCCAGTCGAGCAGGATCAAGTCCGGTTTGCGGTCGACGATAATGGCGTGGGCCTGCTGGGAGTTCTCGGCCTCCAGGCAGTCATAGCCGGCCATTTCCAACGCAACGGCGATCATTTCGCGAATAGGCGCTTCGTCGTCGACGATCAGAATGCTCCTGCCAACCATGCCTTAATCCTCTTGTCATTTAACTGTCTTGCGCCGCATTAGATAACGGAATTATTGCAGTCGTGTGACAGTATTTTAGTCGCCCGGCGATCGTCGTGAACCTGAACTAAGCTCTAAGTCCGAATCCTGACAACCGCAAGAGGAAGGTTTCCATGAATTACATCGCTCAATCCTGGAAGGCGTTACTGGTAACGGCCGTGCTAACGCTGCCGACCCTGGCGCTCGCCGCTGAACCGGTGATGATGAAAGACGGCATGATGGTCGACCATAAAGGCATGACCGTGTACACGTTCGACAAGGACTCAGGCGGCAAGTCGATGTGTAATGGTGACTGCGCGAAGAACTGGCCACCCATGATGGCTCCGGCCGGCGCCAAGGCCGAAGGCAAATTTACGCCCATCAAGCGCGATGACGGCATGATGCAGTGGGCGTATGACGGTAAGCCGCTGTACACCTTCGTGAAGGACGAAAAGCCTGGAGAAATGAAGGGTGACGGCATGAAAGACGTCTGGCACGTCGTTCACCAGTCGCAGAAGTAACCAACGTGATCCGCCCCCGCATGAATACTCTGCGGGGGCGATATCAATCCTGTCTCAGCGCAACCCGTAATCCAGCACGATCCCGACGAAAATCGCCAGCCCGGCCCAGTGGTTGTGCAAAAACGCCTTGAAACAGCGCATCCGGTCCTTGTCGCGGGTGTACCAGAACTCCCAGGCGAAGCAGGCTGCCGCCACCGCCAACCCGAGGTGGAACCAGCCACCGAGCTCGAATTTCGAACCCGCCAGCAACAGACAACCCAGCGCCAATCCTTGCAGGGTCAGGATGATCACCCGGTCCGCTTCGCCAAACAGTATCGCCGTGGACTTCACGCCGATCTTCAGATCGTCGTCGCGGTCGGTCATTGCGTAATAGGTGTCGTAGCCCACTGTCCACATCAGGTTGGCGATGTAGAGCAGCCACGCCGCTGCCGGCAAATCACCGGTTTCGGCGGTGAATGCCATCGGCATGCCCCAGGAAAACGCCGCGCCCAACACCACCTGCGGGTAATAGGTGTAGCGCTTCATGAACGGGTAAGTGAAGGCCAGCGCCAGGCCGCCAAGTGACAGCCAGATCGTGGTCGCATTGGTGCACAGCACCAGCAGGAAACTCACCCCCATCAGCAGCGCAAAGAACACCAACGCTTCCTTGGAGCTGATCTTGCCGCTCGCCAGTGGGCGCTGTGCGGTGCGTTTCACATGGCCATCGACCTTGCGGTCGGCCCAATCGTTGATCACGCAGCCACCGGCGCGAGTCAACACCACGCCAAGGACGAAAATCACGATGTTGGCCAGCGACGGCGAGCCCTTGCCGGCAATCCACAGCGCCCACAACGTTGGCCACAGCAACAGATAGATGCCGATTGGCTTGTCCATGCGCGTCAGCTGAATGAAATCCCAGGCCCGTGGGTTCAAGCGGTTCAGGGACTTGAGCAGGCTCTGGTACATCAGCAATTCTCCGGATGGGCGCGGGCGGCGTTCCACAGGGTCGGCAGGAAAATCTCGGCCACCAGCACGCTCAAGGTGCCACGGTCGAACCGTGAGCGGCGGCCCCATAGCTCAGGCGACTGGACCTCGTTCGGCAGCCACGCTTGAGGATAGTGGCAAACCTCGATGGCCCGGCGCTGGAAGGCGTGATCGCAAAACAGCAATTCGCCCAGGGAGCGGCTGCCCAATTCGTCCATGTGCAAGCCGTCGCCCTGCAATGCACTGCGCGAGGCCACGCTGCGGGCAAACACCCACGCCTCGCCGTGACCGCGCAGGTACACCTCGCGAACCCAGCCCTCACTGCCGTCGGCCAGATCCAGCGCGGCGCATTCGTCGGCGCGCAGGGTCTGCCAGCCTTCGAACAGCGGCGTGACGCTGAAGCCGTCATTCGACAAACGGGTCAGGCGGCGGGTCAGCGAACCTTCGTCGAATAGCCAGTCGAGGGTAGACGTATCGGGGAGGGGCGTCAGTTGGCTTTGAGGAAGCCAGAGCGGGGCCGGGCAAGCGGATTTTGAGTGCGGCACAGTGAGTCATTATTGGCAGCAAAGGAGGCGGCGAGCTTAACATGTCGGCTCATGAATTTGAGTGATCTGGCCGCCGTTGCGCCGAACAGGCTTGCATCTGCGCGGCCCCATCAGTACAAAACGCCCTGAGCCGGACGGCAGCGCTGCAACCATCGACCGTTCGCGCCGGTAAAAGCCTGAATCCTGAGGAAGTACCTGAATGAAAAAGTGGCAATGTGTGGTCTGCGGCCTGATCTACAACGAAGCCGACGGCTGGCCGGATGACGGCATCGCGCCGGGCACCTTGTGGCAGGACGTGCCCGAAGACTGGCTGTGCCCGGATTGCGGCGTCGGCAAAATGGATTTCGAAATGATCGAAATCAACTAAGACACCTGGAAGGAGTAAGGAATGAACGCACCTGTCGTGATCGTCGGCACCGGACTGGCGGGCTACAACCTGGCCCGCGAGTTTCGCAAACTCGATGGCGAAACCCCGCTGCTGCTGATTACCGCCGATGACGGGCGCTCCTACTCCAAGCCGATGCTCTCCACCGGTTTCGGCAAAAACAAAGACGCCGATGGCCTGAGCATGGCAGAACCCGGCACCATGGCCGAGCAGTTGAAAGCCGAAGTGCGCACCCACACGCGCATCAGTGGTATCGACCCGGGCCACAAGCGCCTGTGGATCGGCGAAGAAGCGGTGTACTACCGTGACCTGATCCTGGCCTGGGGCGCAGAAACCGTGCGCGTGCCCATCGAAGGTGATGCGGCGGACTGCGTATTCCCGATCAACGACCTCGAAGACTACGCACGCTTTCGCGCCGCAGCGGCCGGCAAGCGTCGGGTGTTGTTGCTCGGCGCCGGCCTGATCGGCTGCGAGTTCGCCAACGACCTCAGTCTGGGCGGCTACGAGGTGCAACTGGTGGCGCCGTGCGAACAAGTCATGCCGACCCTGCTGCACCCGGCGGCGGCTGCGGCGGTGCAGGCCGGGCTGGAAAGCCTCGGCGCACGCTTCCACCTCGGGCCGGTGCTCAATCGCCTGCAGCGCGTCGCTGATGGGCTGGAGGCGCACCTGTCCGATGGCCAGGTGATCCCGTGCGACGTGGTCGTGTCGGCCATTGGCCTGCGTCCGCGCATCGACCTGGCCGCCGCTGCCGGCGTGCAAGTCAATCGCGGCATCGTGGTCAACCGCCACCTGCAAACTTCCCACGCCAACATCTACGCCCTGGGCGACTGTGCCGAGGTCGATGGGCTGAACCTGTTGTACGTAATGCCCCTGATGAGCTGTGCGAGAGCGCTGGCCCAGACCCTCGCCGGCAACCCGACGACGGTCACTTATGGCCCGATGCCCATCACCGTCAAAACCCCGGTGTGCCCATTGGTGGTGTCCCCGCCGCCACGCGGCACGGAGGGCGTTTGGACCGTCGAAGGGCAGGGCGCCGACATCAAGGTGTTATGCCGCGATGCCGGCGGCAAACTGCTCGGTTATGCCCTGACAGGCGCGGCGGTGACGGAAAAACTGGCCCTGAACAAAGAACTTCCGGCGCTGCTGGCGTAAATACCGGTCGTTCTGTCGGAATCACCCCCCTTTTGCCCATACATTGGCCGCGCCGACACTGGCGCGGCTCCTCGCTGCGTGCCATCCTCACTCCCGTCTGCCGCAGAGTAGAGCACCTGCGGCGCTTTGGGCGCTGCTCCGCAGAGAGCAGCACGGACATAACAACAAAAAACCGTCAAAGGGGCTTCACTAATATGCGTAAACCAGAACTCGCCGCAGCAATTGCTGAAAAAGCAGACCTCACCAAAGAGCAGGCCAACCGCGTTCTCAACGCCGTTCTCGAAGAAATCACCGGCGCCCTGCACCGCAAAGACAGCGTCACGCTGGTAGGTTTCGGCACCTTCCTGCAACGCCACCGCGGCGCCCGCACCGGCAAAAACCCGCAAACCGGTGAGCCCGTCAAAATCAAGGCCAGCAACACCGTTGCGTTCAAGCCAGGCAAATCGTTGAAAGACAGCGTCAATCCGTAATCCGTCGCCATACCCTGCGTAGCAGGGGAGCCGAACAAAGAATGGGCACGCCAACCAGGTTGGGTGCCCATTTTTTTGGTTTTCGCGCCATCCCGGAAATTGATAACACATCACCTGTAGGGGCGAGCTTGCTCGCGATGGTCGTTAACGATAACGCGTGTGGACTGGATAAACGCGGCGCACGTGAGGTCATCGCCGGCAAGCCGGCTCCTACAGAATGTGTTTCGTTTGGTGTGGGAATGACGTGGCGAGTGGTCTGGCAGAAGGCTTTAATAATTGTGACTTGGTAGTCATCGTGCCGCTAATGGTTATGATCTCCTCCTAATGAAACTGGATACTGGCGTTATGGCTTGAAGCCGTTAAACTGCCCCGGCCGTTCATTTTCTTTTTGAGGCTTGCGCATGAAATTTCGTTTTCTGCTGTGGATGCTGGGTTTGTTGATGGGCAAGGCCAGTCGGACCAATCCTGCGTTTCAGCAGCAGTTGGGCGACAAGGAGTTGGTGTTTCAGCTGCAGACCCTGGACGGGAAAGTGGCGCGGCATTTCCGGGTGAAGGATCAGCGCATTACCAGCAAGGCCGGTGTGTATGCCGAGCCTGCGTTTGCCATTGCCTTTAAAGACGCGGCGTATGGCTTTGCCACGATGCAGGCGAAGAACAAGCAGTTGGCGTTCATGACGGGGATTCAGGACAAGTCGATTCAGATCAAGGGCAACCCGGCGCTGGTGATCTGGTTCCAGGGGTTGACCAAGTATTTGAAGCCGAAGAAGGCGAAAACTGTCGCCAAGGTTTGAATGGGTCAGTTAAACCGGGTTGGATTCATCGCGGGCAAGCCCGCTCCCACAGGGATCACCTAAATCCTGTGGGGGCGTGGCTTGCCCGCGATGCTTTCAGCCCTGAGTGAATTGCGAAGCGAGTTCGCGCAGCAATACTTCGGCTTCAAGGACTTTGCTGACCACGTCGTCGGCCTTGTCGCGGGTCAGGCCCAGGCGTTCGAGCAGGGCATCGGGGATGTCTTCGTCGGGGCCGGAACCAATGCCGCGGCTACGCAGCAAGCGCACGCTCAGGCACACCAGGTTCGGGTACTCGGCGTAGTCGCCGTCGTAATGGGGGTCGTGCTGGAAGCGCAGCGCGGTGGCCAGTTCATCGGGCATGTCCCAGTAACGCATCAGCCATGCGCCGATCTGTTCGCGGCTGATGCCCAGCAAGTGTTGCTCGATGTAGCTGTGGCACAGATGCGGGTTGACCTCCAGGTGGCGACAGATCAGCGAGAAGTGCGGCGGGAACACGTGGGCCAGCAGCAGGTAGCCGAAGTTGTGCAGCAGGCCGGCCAGATAGGTCAGGCCGGCTTCCGGACGCTGGGCGCGCGGCATGGCGCGGGTCAGGCCTTCGATGACGGCGGCGGTGTAGATCGATTGCTGCCAGTATGGCGTGCTGTGTTGCGGGTGGTCCTTGGGCAGGCTCAGGGTTTTGCCCAGGGCCAGGCCCAGCGCCAGGTTGATCACCAGGTCGAAACCCAGCACGCGCACGATGGCGTCTTCCACCGAACGGATCTTGCCCGGCGAAGCGTAGTACGGCGACGCCGCCCAGCTCACCACTTGCGCCGCCAGCGCCGGGTCAGTCTCGACCACGCCGGTGATGTCGTCGATGGTAGCGTTGGGGTCGACGCGCAGTTTGATGATCTTTTGCGCGGTCTCGGCCAGCGGCGGAATCTCGATGGTCGCTTCCAGGCGTTGCTGGATGCGCCGCGCGGTGAACGCTTGGACGGCCTGGGTGATTTCCTCGCGGTCGTCGTCGGGGCGGTCGAGGTTCGGGCGGATGCTGGTCAGCGCTTCGCCGAAGTTAGCGGCGCTGGCTTTATTCAGCATGGATTTGAAGGCATCGCTGGTGATTTCCAGCAGTACGCCAGGCTCACCGGAGTTGACCAGCACGATCGGCTCATGCAGCAGGCTTTCGTCGTACAGGCACGGTGAGCTGGTCAGTGCCGGCAGGCCGGGCAACAGGCTCAGGTTATGTTTGCCGAGCATCTTTTCCAGGCGCTCGGTCGGCACCGCAGTGAGGCGGCGGCCGGTGAGTTCGGTGAGGCGATTGAGGTCCAGCAATTGGCTTTGCGGGAACAACACCATCAGCGCACCGACGGCGTCATCAAGCAGCGCAGCTTGAACTTTGCGCGCGGGGTTCAGACCGTGGTGGTCGAGGACTTCCTTGTAGGCAATGCTCATTTTGCCCAGCAACAGCCGAATGACCGACGGCGCGTGCGGGGTAGCGGGTGCGAGGGCAACTTCGGTCATGGTCTGTATCCGTTTTAAAACAATGGCAGGAGTATAACCAGCTTGCTCGAACCCATCGCTCAGAAACTGAGACGGTGCTCACACTTGGCCGTATTGCTGCCCATGACGCAACCAACGATCAAGTAATGGGCTGACGTGATCGGGCCAGCGTTCGAGCAAGGCCTGAGCGGCATCGCGCACCGCCGGCAGCAGGTCGGCATCGCGCATCAGGTCGGCGACTTTGAATTGAAGCAGGCCGGTCTGCCGCGTGCCGAGCATTTCACCGGGGCCGCGCAGTTCGAGGTCTTTTTCGGCGATGACGAATCCGTCATTGGTTTCGCGCATGATGCCCAGTCGCTGGCGTCCGACCTGCGACAGCGGTGGATGGTAGAGCAATACGCAATGGCTGACGGCGCTGCCCCGCCCGACGCGACCGCGCAACTGGTGCAGTTGCGCCAGGCCAAGACGTTCCGGGTTTTCGATGATCATCAGGCTGGCGTTGGGCACGTCAACGCCCACTTCGATCACGGTAGTGGCGACCAGCAGTTGCAGGTTACCGGCCTTGAACTCGGCCATCACGGCTGCTTTTTCGGCAGGCTTCATGCGCCCGTGAATCAGCCCGACTTTCAGCTCGCCGAGCGCGGCGGTGAGGTCTTCATAAGTGGTTTCGGCGGCCTGGCAGGTCAGCTCTTCCGACTCTTCGATCAGCGTGCACACCCAATAGGCCTGTCGACCTTCGGCACAGGCGCCGCGCACCCGTTCGATGACTTCGACGCGTCGGGTGTCGGTGATCAGCACCGTGTTCACCGGGGTTCGGCCGGGCGGCAATTCGTCGAGGATCGAGGTGTCGAGGTCGGCGTAGGCACTCATGGCCAGCGTGCGCGGGATAGGTGTCGCAGTCATGATCAGCTGATGCGGACACATGCGCCCGCCGACACCTTTCTGGCGTAACGCCAGGCGCTGTTGCACACCAAAGCGGTGTTGCTCGTCGATGATCACCAGTGCGAGGTTCTTGAACTGCACCTCGTCCTGAAACAGCGCATGGGTGCCGACCACCATCGGCGTGCCATTGGCGATTTGCTCCAGCGCGGCCACGCGGTTTTTGCCCTTGAGCTTGCCGGCCAGCCACGCGACTTCGATGCCCAAGGGTTCTAGCCAGCGCTTGAAGGTGATGAAGTGCTGCTCGGCGAGAATTTCGGTGGGCGCCATCAGAGCGACCTGATAACCAGCCTCCAATGCTTGCAATGCAGCCAGCGCCGCGACCACGGTCTTGCCCGCGCCGACGTCACCTTGAATCAAGCGCAGCATCGGCTCGTGTTGACTGAGGTCGTAGGCGATTTCGTTGCCCACCCGCTGCTGTGCACCCGTGGGGCTGAAGCCGAGGTTGGCCAGGTATTGGGCCGGTAGCTTCGTGGCTTTGGGCATGGCCGGTGCGCGCAGCGAACGCATGCTCTCGCGCAGGCGTTGCTGGGACAGTTGATGGGTCAGCAGTTCTTCGAAGGCCAGGCGGTGCTGGGCCCAGTGGTGGCCGAGGGCGAGTTCGTCGACATCGGCATCGGCCGGCGGATGATGCAGGTAGCGGATCGCATCGGCCAGCGGTGCCAATTGATAGTCGCGGGCGAGTTCGGTCGGCAGCCAGTCGGGCAGGCTGGTGGGGCCGAGTAACGTCAGGGTCTGCATGCACAGTTGGCGCAAGCGCTGTTGCGTCAGGCCTTCGGTGAGCGGGTACACCGGCGTCAGGGTTTCGTCCACCGGCGGCGGCTCGTCGCCGGAAATGGCGCGGTATTCCGGGTGGTAGATTTCCAGACCCGACGCACCGGGTCGCGCTTCGCCGTAGCAGCGAATTCGCGTGCCGCGCTTGAGGCCTTCTTTCTGGGCGTTGCTGAAATGGTAGAAGCGCAGACTGAGTCCGCCGGTGCCGTCCTGCAGGCGCACCACCAGGCTGCGGCGTCGGCCCATGACCACGTCGGCGCCGCTGACCGTGCCTTCGATCACGGCGTCCTGCCCCGGGCGCAACGCACCAATCGGGACTACGCGCGTGCGATCCTGGTACCGCAATGGCAGGTGAAACAGGACGTCCTGGAGATTTTCCAGGCCGACCTTGGCCAGTTTCTCGGCCATGGCTTCGCCGACACCCTTGAGTGCCGTCACCGACACTTGCGACAACTCGGTCATGACGCTTGCTTAGCCGGCCACCACCGGTGCGGATGGCTTGGCCACCGAGCACAGGCGAATGGAGTCAGCGAGGATTTCAATGGCTTTCGGGCGCGGGAAGCTCGCACGCCAGGCGATGGCCACGGTGCGAAACGGTACCGGCGCCGACAACGGCCGAACTTCGATCACGCCAGGGGCGTAGTGATGGCTGTCGACGGCCGACAGCGGCAGGATCGAAATCCCGAGGCCGGAGGCAACCATGTGGCGGATGGTTTCCAGCGAGCTGGATTCCACGGTGGTGTGTTTGGCGCCGTCGTTACCTTTGGTCAGGGTCGGGCAGGCTTCCAGCACTTGATCGCGGAAGCAGTGGCCTTCGCCGAGCAACAGCAGGCTCTTGTCATTGAGCAGGCTGGCGTCGATGGATTCTTTTTGCGTCCATGGGTGCTGCGCCGGCATCAGGACGTAGAACGGCTCGTCGTAGAGTTGCAGGGTCAGGACGTCGGCTTCATTGAACGGCAGGGCGATGATGATCGCGTCGAGCTCGCCGTTGCGCAGCTTGTCACGCAGGATGTGGGTGAAGTTTTCTTCGATGTACAACGGCATCTGCGGGGCAACCCGGTGCAGTTGCGGGATCAGGTGCGGGAACAGATACGGGCCGACGGTGTAGATCGCGCCGACTTTCAGCGGGGCGGTCAGCTGGTTCTTGCCGGCTTGTGCCAGTTCGCGAATGCCTTGGGCCTGTTCCAGGACTTTCTGTGCCTGGGCCACGATGCCTTCACCAACCGGGGTCAGGCGCACGGCGCTTTTGCTGCGCTCGAAAATCAGCACACCGAGTTCGTCTTCGAGCTTTTTCACGCCTACCGAAAGGGTCGGCTGGCTGACGTGGCAACGCTCGGCCGCGTGGCCAAAGTGCTGCTCTTGGGCGAGGGTAACGATGTAGCGTAATTCTGTAAGAGTCATAGCAAGCGTCCATGAAGTTGCGGGCCAAGCATAACGCTTGCAATCGATAGACGCACGTTATCAGACAGTATGTGCTGAGTGACACCGGGTAATGCACGTTTGCCGTTTCCAGATAGGCGAAAGGCACCTTTTCGGTGCCTTTCGCATGGCGGAGCGAGCTTGCTCGCGATAGCGGTGCAACAGTCAACGATGATGTTGGATGTCAGGCAGCAATCGCGAGCAAGCCCGCTCACACATTAATCAGCGTCGGCGTTTGTCTAACGAGTAAACAAAGGGTGCAACAATTTCGATGGAGCCATTTTTGAGCATCTCGGCCGGAGGTTTTGGCAGCGGCTGAGCACGGCGGATCATGTCCAGGGTCGCCCTGTCCAGATCGGCAGTGCCTGAGGCGCCCACCAGCTCGAATGACAGGACGTTGCCTTCGGCATCCACCACGAAACGCAGGCGGTTAATGCCTTCCTTTCCCCGTGCCTGTGCACTGGGCGGGTACTTTTTGTACTTTTGCAGGTGCGCCAGCAAGGTGCCTTCCCAACTGGCCTTGGCCGCTAGTTGAGCTGCCGATGGCCCAGGAGCGGGCTGAGCGGATTTCTCCGTTGGTGCCGGCGTTGGTGGTTCTTCGCTCGGTTTTGCTTCGGACGGCTTTTCCTTCGGTGGTTCCGGTTTTTTCTCCACAGGCTTGGGCGGTTGAGGCTTCGGCTTGGGTTTGACCGGTTTGGGCACCGCGATTTCCGCCTTCGGCGCTTCGGCGAGTTTCGGTATCGGCAGTTCCTCTACCGGGGCCGGTGGCTGTGGCGGTGTGACGACCTTTGGCGGTGCAGGCGGTGGCGGGGCGGGAAGCGGCGCCAGCTCGACCATCATTGCCTGGGGCGGCAATTCGATGGGCGGGCGGGCGGTCCAGTTCACGGCCAGCGCGATGGCCAGCGCATGAACGCCCAGCACCACGGCCAGGCTACCGCCATATCGCGTCAGCTTTTGGCGCGTCGTGATCATTTCTTGACTGCCGACTCGAGACCGACCAGACCCACCTTCAGGTAACCGGCGGAGCGCAGGGTGTCCATCACGCTCATGAGGTCGCCGTAATCCACGCCTTTATCGGCCTGGAAGAAGATCGTCGTGTCTTTCTTGCCCTGGGTCTTGGCGTCGAGCGTAGCGCCGAGTGCTTCGGCCTTCACTTCATCTTCGCCGAGGAACAGGCGTTGGTCAGCCTTGACGCTGAGGAACACCGGTTTTTCCGGCCGCGGCGCCGGTTTGGCGGTGGACGCGGGCAGATCGACTTTGATGTCCACAGTGGCCAACGGTGCCGCCACCATGAAGATGATCAACAGCACCAGCATCACGTCGATGAACGGCGTGACGTTGATTTCGTGATTCTCGGCCAGATCGTCGTCTGCGCCTTCTTTCAAATGCAGGCCCATGGCCGATTACCCCACTTTCACCATGTGCGGTTGCGAGCTGCGCTCGGGCTGGTGGTCGAGGTCGCGGCTGACCAGCAGCAGCACCTGTGCCGACGCGTCGGACACCTGAGCCTTGTAGCCGGCGATGGAGCGGGCAAACACGTTGTAGATCACGACCGCTGGAATCGCTGCGACCAGCCCCAGGGCGGTGGCCAGCAAGGCCTCGGCAATGCCGGGAGCCACGACGGCGAGGTTGGTGGTCTGGGTTTTGGCGATGCCGATAAAGCTGTTCATGATGCCCCATACGGTACCGAACAGGCCCACGAATGGCGCGGTTGAACCGATGGTGGCAAGCACGCCGGTGCCGCTGCTCATGTTGCGACCGCAGGCCGCCACCAGGCGTTCGAGGCGGAAGCTGACGCGTTCCTTGATGCCTTCTTTTTCGCGACTGTTAACCGACAGGCGCATCTCTTCGAGAGCGTCGTGCACCAACAGATTGGCGAGGGTACCTTCCTTCGCCGCCGTGACGCTGGCTTCCTTGAGCGAGGCAGATTTTTTCAGCTGGGCGATTTCACTGCGCAGGCGGCGCTTGGCGCCCATCAGCTCCAGGCCTTTGGCGATCCAGATGGTCCAGGTGATGATCGAAGCGATGGCCAGGCCGATCATCACGATTTTCACAATGATGTCGGCGTTTTTGTACATGCCCCATGGCGACAGGTCGTGGGCCATGCCCAGGGTGTTGTCGGCTTCGAGTACTTCGGGAGCGTCTTCGCCGGCGATCGCTTGTGTCTGCGCTGGGTCGCTGGCGACCGGAGTGACAACCGGGGCGGTGTGATCGGCTGGAGCCGGTGCGGTGGCGGAGGTCGGAGTGGCCGGCGCTTGCGCATCAGCGAACGCGGCGGCAGGCGCCAACATCAGGCTGAACAGCAGGGCGGCCACCGCGCTCCAGGCACGTGGTCGTTTGGTTGGCAAAGCGGAGAGTTGATTACATGTCATGCTGGGCCGGACCTGAGAGGAAAATTCGATTAATGTTCTTCCAGGCCTCGTGAGGCCGAGAACAAAGTGGCGTGCATTATTGCAATTAATTCTTGTTAACAAAAGCGATAGAGTCTTTTTTTTCCTGCATTGCTAACCGCTCGTCCACTGTCGGCGCTAGCTTATCCGTTTCCGAGAGGAGTTTTTTTGATGTCCGCACCTTCTGTTCTGATCGCCGGTTGCGGTGATGTCGGCAGTCGTCTGGCCACGCAATTGTTGGCTTTGGGGTGGGAGGTTCATGGCCTGCGGCGTGACATTTCACGTTTGCCCGAGGGTGTCATCGGCGTTGCGGGCGACTTGTTCAATGAGGACTGTCCGGCCACCTGGCCAATCGGTGCCGTGGACTACCTGGTGTATTGCGCGGCCGCTACCGATCACGATGAAGCCGGCTACCGGGCTGCTTATGTCCAGGGCTTGCAACACGTTCTGGGCTGGTTGGACGACTATGGGCAGGTTCCTGAACGCTTGTTGTTCGTTTCCAGCAGCAGTGTTTATGGGCAGCAGGAGGGCGAGTGGGTTGACGAGACTTCGCCAGCGGCGGCGGCGGGCTATTCCGGTCGCGTGATGCTCGAAGCGGAGCAGATTGCCCTTAAGAGCGGCATCCCGGCCAGTATTGTGCGGTTGACCGGTATTTATGGTCCGGGCCGCGAGTGGTTGCTGACCCAGGTGCGCCGAGGCTATCGCGTGGCGGTCGATCCGCCGTTGTATGCCAATCGGATCCATGCCGATGACGCTGCAGGGTTGATGGCGTTTTTGCTTGAGGCCGCTCGACGTGGCGTGGCGTTGGAGGATGTCTATATCGGCGTCGATGACGCGCCCGCAGCGTTGGCGGATGTGGTGGGTTGGTTGCGCGAGTATCTGGGTGTGACCGAATGGGCCGACGATGCCAGCGTGCGCCGCACCGGAAGCAAGCGCTGCAGTAATGCCCGGGCAAAAGCCTTGGGCTGGGCGCCGAAGTATCCGAGTTTTCGCGAAGGGTATGCAGCGATTATCGATGGGCGCTGCTGACGTTCAGGCACCACAAACACCTGTGGGAGCGAGCTGGCTCGCGATGACGGCCTGACAGTCAGCATATGATGTTGAATGTGATGGCCTCATCGCGAGCCAGCTCGCTCCCACAATATTTTTGTATGGCTTACTGCTTCTCGAGCAGCCACTTGCGATCACCCGGTGTGAACGAAGGCATCTCGTCTGCCTGTGCGGTGTTCACGGTCTGGAAGATTTCCAGTTCTTTGCCTTTACGGGTAAAGATCCACGCATTTCCTTGCCCGTTGAGTTGCAGCCACATGTTGTCATTGCCGCCGCTCATCGACGCACAATCGCCAGCCAGGCACAGTGCGTAGCGATCAGTGTTCGGCAAACCGGTCACCTGGCCGTCGGCCTGGAACTGCACGGTATTGCCTTCACCCGGACCGCTGACGATTTTCCAGCTACCGCCCATGTAAGCCGAATACAGCGCGCGTTCGAAGCTGGCGCCAATCGGTGCGCCCTCCGGTACCGGGATCAGTGCGCGGTCGAAGACTTGCGCCGGCTCGTTGTCGCTGGCGGACTGGCTAAGTTGCTTGCCGTCACGTTTCAACTCGCTGGCCGAGCTGCCATAAAAGTCGATTTTCCAGGCGCCGGACTCTTCGCCCAGCATCTTGCCTTCGACATTTTCAAAGCCATTGGTGTAGCGGGCCTGACCGGCCTTGGTGTTGACGTTCCATTCCAGGTTCGGGCCATAGGTCTGGAGCGCCTCACGCAGGGGGACGCCTTTGGATGCAGTATCGATCGCCGCCTGATTGATCCAGGTGCCGCTGATATCACGGTCGGCAGGGTTGCTGGCACAACCGCCCAAGAACAGGGCGAGCAGCGAGAGAGCAAGCGCTTTGCGCATGGTGGAATCCTATCAAGCTTTCCTTACAGCAGAGCAGTCGGCGCAGCCAGAGGCTGCGCCGGACGCATTACTCGATGACCAGAATGGCATCCATTTCAACCTGCGAACCCTTTGGCAGGGCCGCTACGCCAATGGCGGCGCGGGCTGGGTACGGTTGGTCGAAGTACTTGCCCATGATCTCGTTGACCTTGGCAAAGTGGCTCAGGTCGGTGAGGAAGATGTTCAGCTTGACGATGTCCTTGAACGAACCACCGGCGGCTTCAGCTACGGCCTTGAGGTTCTCGAAGACCTGGACGGTCTGGGCTTCGAAGCCTTCAACCAGTTCCATGGTTTTTGGGTCCAGAGGAATCTGACCCGACATGTAAACGGTGTTGCCAGCCTTGATCGCCTGGGAGTAAGTACCGATGGCGGCCGGGGCCTTGTCGCTGGTGATAACGGTCTTGGTCATTGATGACTCCTTGTAATGGGTGGCTTAGGCGCGCATCCGGGTGATGCGGATCACTCCGGTCAGGGCGCGCAGTTTCTTGATCACGCGGGCCAGGTGCACGCGGTCGTGCACGCTGACCACCAGTTGGACCACGCTGATGCGACCATCGCGTTCGTCCATGCTGATTTTTTCGATGTTGCCGTCGGCCGCGTTGACGCTGCTGGCCAGCAGGGCGATCAGGCCACGCTGGTGTTCCAGCTCGACGCGCAGTTCGACATTGAATTCGCCGGTGACATCCTTGGCCCACGAGAGCTGGATGCATTTTTCCGGATTGTGGCGGATTTCGCTGATGTTGCGGCAGTTGTCCAGGTGCACGACCATGCCTTTGCCCGCGGACAGGTGGCCGACAATCGGGTCGCCCGGGATCGGCGTGCAGCACTTGGCGTAGCTGAGCACCAGGCCTTCTGTGCCGCGAATCGCCAGTGGGCCTTCCGGGCTCGGCAGCTGTTCGCCTTCGCCGAGCAGGCGTCGGGCGACGACGTAGGCCATGCGATTGCCCAGGCCGATGTCTTCCAGCAGGTCTTCGATCAGCTCGAGGCGATACTCGGTGAGCATCGCCTGGACGCGCTCGGCCGGGATTTTTTCCAGCGTGCTGTCGAAGCCGTTGAGGACTTTGTTCAGCAGGCGTTCGCCCAGGCTGATGGACTCGGAGCGGCGTTGCAGTTTCAGTGCATGACGGATGTGCGTGCGCGCCTTGCCGGTGACCACGAAGTTGAGCCACGCCGGGTTCGGACGCGCGCCCGGAGCACTGACGATTTCGACCGTGGAGCCGCTTTGCAGGGGTTCGGACAGCGGCGCGAGTCGACGGTTGATCCGGCAGGCAATGCAGCTGTTGCCGACGTCGGTGTGCACTGCATAGGCGAAGTCGACTGCCGTGGAGCCCTTGGGCAACTCCATGATCCGGCCTTTGGGCGTGAACACGTAGACCTCGTCCGGGAACAGGTCGATCTTCACGCTTTCGATGAATTCCAGCGAGTTGCCGGCGCGCTGCTGCATCTCCAGCACGCCTTTGACCCATTGGCGCGCGCGGGCGTGAGTGCCTTTTGGCTGCTCGTCGCCGCTGGATTTATACAGCCAATGGGCGGCGATGCCGTTGTTGGCCATCTCTTCCATTTCGCGGGTGCGGATCTGGATTTCGATCGGAACGCCATGCATGCCGAACAGCGTCGTGTGCAGCGACTGATAGCCGTTGGCCTTGGGGATCGCGATGTAATCCTTGAAGCGCCCCGGCAACGGTTTGTACAAATTATGCACGGCGCCCAGGACGCGGTAGCAGGTGTCGACCTTGTCGACGATGATCCGGAACGCGTAGACGTCCATGATCTCGTTGAAGGCCCGGCGCTTGCCACGCATTTTCTTGTAGATGCCGTAGAGGTGTTTCTGCCGACCGCTGACCTCGCCCTGAATGCCATCGATGGCCAGGCAGTGGCTGAGGGATTCCTCGATCTTGTTGACGATTTCCTTGCGGTTGCCCCGGGCGCGCTTGACCGCCTGGTAGATTCGCGCGGAACGCATCGGGTGCATGGCCTTGAAGCCGAGGTCTTCGAATTCTATGCGGATGGCGTGCATGCCCAGCCGATTGGCGATGGGCGCATAGATTTCCAGGGTTTCCTTGGCGATGCGGCGGCGTTTTTCGCCGGACAGCACTTCCAGCGTGCGCATGTTGTGCAGGCGGTCGGCCAGCTTGACCAGGATCACGCGAATGTCGCGTGCCATGGCCA
>Ga0302169_10000137_pt1 | contig 23746 bp, 20 predicted proteins | sample I_Fen_N1_3_FD_193493 | JGI IMG/M metagenome (GOLD analysis project Ga0302169, IMG submission 193493) | Peat permafrost microbial communities from Stordalen Mire near Abisko, Sweden - I_Fen_N1_3 | ecosystem: Environmental > Terrestrial > Soil > Wetlands > Permafrost | place: Sweden: Abisko...
GGGTGAGCCCGGTAATGGATTGCGCAACACCAGTTGCGCCTTGTCACCGGGCTGCGCCTCCGCGAAGTCGACGCGCACGTTGACACCTTGCTCGTGATCCAATGCATCGACGGGAATGGTGGCTGGAGCCAACAGCCTCGGCGCATCGATTTCAATCGTGTTTTCACCCACCACCAACGCCGTCGCCGCTTTCGAGCGGCCCACCAAAGTGGCGCCATCGAACAATTCATACATCACCGTCACCGTGCGCCCGGCCGGAACCTTGTCGTTCGGCACCTCCAGCACACAGGGCTTTTTCTGCCCGAACTCGTCCGCCTCAACCGTTCCCGACACTCGAACAACCACATCCGGTTGCCCGGCCAAGGTGGCGGTGTAGACGGCGTTGACGGTGTAACCCACCTGGAAATGCGAATCGGCCGTCAGGATGACCAGCAACAGCGGGTTCGGGCCCAGTTTTTCCAGGTCGATGAGGCTCAAGTCATCGTCGGGGTCGTTCAGTTGTTCGCGCAGTAACGCGGCCGGCAACAGGAGGCCAGCCAGGTCTTCATCCACCGTTTGCGTCGCCGACCACACCGCGTCCGTGTCCGGGGTGTTGCCAATCTGGTCGGTGCAGGTGCAGGAAAAATGGAGCTTGCCGCCCGGTCTTACGGCGCTTTCCAGGTAGGCGCGGGTCACGGTGAAACACACGGTGATCGGGTCCGCCGACCCCGGGTTTGGCGGCTGGGGCGCTTCATCCGGGCGAACTTGGTACGTCATGATTTCGCCATTGCACTTCAAGGTGATCGTGTCGTAGGCCCGGCAATACGGGTAAGACACCCACACCTTGGCGCTGACAAAATCAGGGCCGACGCCGTTCTTGATTTCGTCAGCTAACCGCAGTTCAATTTCGGAATGGCCATCGATCTCCGGAAACCTGTCTTTCAAAGCGGGGCGGATTTTGTTGTAGAGCACGGTCAGATCGGGCTCGGATTTTCCGACGTTCGAACTGCCGCGCGTGATGGTGTAAAACAGCTTGTTGATCTGGTCAGAATAAAGGCGACCTTTCGGGATGCGCAGGCGCGTTTTGGCGTTCACATCGGTAATGAACGCACTGCTCAGGAACGTGGCGTCCCCCACTAGCCATAGCCTAATGACGTCACCCAGATCGACCGTGCCTGACAACGGCGGATCCACCACGGCCGTCGCACCCTCGCCATCGGGGATCAAGTCATAACTTGCCAGGGGGAGGCCGACGTCCGCGTCGACGACCGGCTGGGTGGCGAGCAGCAGCAAGGGCGGGACCATTACGAGGACGCCTTGGTCGGGTGATTCGGGGGTTGTCATGGCTAAGGCTCCGGCACGATTGAGGGCGACTGGAGTAATCAAATAGCAGGACGAAAAATGCGACTACTGTCAGATCTGACAGTAGCGACGAGTGGTCATCAGTTAAGGACAAATAGGAGAACAAATAGGTGCGTCCCCTTTTATCCACGACATCAGGATCAGATGGAAAATAGATACGTCCCCTGTTTGGCCTTTGATCGCGGTGAACTTCGCGACGACGACGCCGGCGATTGCGATTCTCGGCCTGACCATCGCCACCATGGGCCAGGGAGGGCGGCTGCTGCGCAGCCGAGCGGGAGCGAGCTCCCTGGCCACAGGTACTGCGTGCTAGCTATGCGGATCGACGTTATCCAGCATCCGGTTCACCGCCATTTCTCCCAACATCACGGAGTTTTGAATGCCCAGCAGGGTATGGCGCTGTGTACCGTTCAGTTGCCCCGCGAAATCACTCAACATCACACTCGCAGACGCCAAGGTCTCGCAGGCGTTGACCAGCAAGGTTTCGTTATCGGTGTCGGGCCCGACGAAGTAGATCGTGCTGGGTTTGCGCGGGGTGTCTTTGGGGATGACCGGTTTGAGGTAGTAGTCGAGGGCGCGGTCGGCGGCGGTGTTGAGCTTTTTGGAATCGGTGGATTCGTAGGGGGAAACGTCGTCGGTTTCGGTTTCTGGCGGGTTGGGTGTGATTTTGAACATGGTGAAGCTCCTATACCTGATGTAGCCACCAGAACCTGTCGCTAAACAGGTAAGGGTGGCGGCTGTTCGCAGGTTAGCGAACCGAGAGGTATAAGACCCGGCAGACCCGAGGGTCTCCCGCGCACAGCCGCCATATCGAAACTGCAGACGTTGGCCTGCAGTAAGACTGAAGTGTTGCGCTTATACCTGGTCGGGTCGCTAAACCCGATCGCTGATTGGCAGCGATGCGGAAACGATAAAGATCAGGGTCAAAGCGCACAAGCCGGCGGATTCTGGCGCAGTCGTAGGCAACGGCGCAAGGATGTGTAGCCTGAGTGAGTATCTGGAGATGTCTTTTAAACATCGCCGTTTATTTCTCACCAAGGCTTGGGGGTAAGCCAAGTCGATATGTCCACATTGTCTAATTAAGTACGACCCATGGTGAAATAGTCAAAGGTAACTAAGTCCCATACACTCGTAATGATGTCTATAAACCAGATAGAGTTTTCTGAAGTTGAAAAGAAAACAGGTAAAGGTCCAGGGTTATTAACGAGATGTTGATCGGATAGGCTGTTCCCGTTTTTGTCTAAAAAACGAACCAATATCCCGTCGCTTTGAACAAATCGGTAGTAGAAGCCGACTGAAGAGTAGCCCCAGCGGAATTCAATTCGCATGTATTGTCCTTGGCCATATGCATCTGTGTGCATTTCTAAAACTTGTGCAGCGCTCTGGTTGTGTATGGGAGGGTAAGGGCCAGTGAGAATTGTATTAATTGAGTTAATACCTAAATAACCCAGACCTCCGAGATGGCGTATGTTCATGCTAGGGATTGATATGGACTGATTCGATGATATAAAGCGAGAATAATGGGCGTCGAAATTTTCCGACAAAATAGGTTGGAGGTTCTTGAATGTATAAATAAAGGAGTTTGGGAAGATAACCGTCTTGGAGGAGGCTTTGAAGTGGGCTTTGATCTCGATATGGGCGGTTGAACTGTCTTTGAGTAATAACAGTTGTGATCGCGACAGAGGTCTGCTGAACCCTTTTATTTCCTCGTCAAGGGTCAAGGAGCCTCCGGTAACCACATTAATAATATGCGCGCTCCCATTGGTGCCGGTTCCAATGACTCTTATATCAACCAAATACTCTGCGCCCCGAAATGGCCAGCTAGTGTGAGAGACGGTGGCATCGCCTTTGAATTCATTGATGTCCACTACCAGTGTACTATCAGCCTGATCGATTCTTGGGGCTCCCAATCGAACATCCCCGTCAGCAATCGGTTCAATCGTTAGTTTCAACGGCGACGATGTTCCTATTGACTTCCCATTGCGAATCAACTCCCAATACAATTCGACATTGCGACTCATCCAGGCCAGTAAAAGCTCGAAAGTTAATGTGAAGTTTGCCCTTTTGTTTTGATTAAACGTCTGCACAGGAAAAGTTTTGTCGCTGGCGCTCGGATTCTTGATTATTAAATGCGCTTGATCATTCAACCTTGCTGTCAAGTGTTGAACCCGCACCGTTACCCCTTTCGGATTGGCCGGCACATCGATTGGGCTGACGGCTGGCTTCACCAGAAACGGCGCAAGCAGTTCAACAACGTCCCCACCGATGATATTGGCAGTGGCGGTCTTGGACGTGGCGATGACAGCCTCGTTTCTGATCAACTCATACTTCGCCCGCGCCACGCTGCCGGCGACTACCTTGGCATTGGGCACCTTCAGCGGGTAGACGAACGGAATCCGCGCGACGTCTGTTTCCACGATGTGTGTCACGACCGTTCCGCTGGCTGGCGTGGCGGTAAAGGTCACGCGGATCTTGTCGTTGGGTTGCCACTGCGGGGCAAAGGTGTGCACCAACACGGTCAGGTCGTTCTGGCCGAGTTTGTCCCGGTCGATGGTGGTCGGGTCATCGTTCGGGTCGCCCGGGGCTTCGGCCATATCGGGTGCGACCAGCCGGGTTTCCTTGAGATGCACGTCGACCACGTACGACGCTGAAAACGGCGAGTCGGTGTCCGGGCCATTACCGACCCTGTCGTGGACGGTGTAGGACAACACGAATGTCGGGCTGTCGCCGGCTCGCTCGAACACAGACTCATCGACCATCACGCAAACAGTGGTGGGCACGGCGGTGGGGATGGTTGGTGCTTCGGCTACGGTGACGGTACGGTAGACGTCCTGGCCGTTGCAGTTCAGCCAGATCCGGTCATGCGCGCGGCAATAGGGATAAAAGAAACACACGCGCACGCCCTGTTTCGCACGGTCGGCGTCGATGCCGTCTTCGATTACGTCTGGCGGCAGGATCAGTTCCAGCTCGGAATGAGCACCATCACCCGGTGTGGTGTCTTCGATGCCAGGGCGGATGGCGTTGTACAGCAACGTCAGGATCGGCGTGGAAGTTGCGATGTTCTGACTGCCTCGGGTAAAGGTGCAAACCAGCTCGTTCAGCCGATTTGTCAGCAAAAGGCCCTTCGGGATGTACAGAGTGTTGACGGCGTTTTCCTCGCCAGGGTTGATGGGTTTACTGGCGACGGATTGCCCGTTCAAGATGAGCGCCAAGACATCGCCGGGATTGACCGTACCGGCGAGAGGCGGATCGGTTAGCACTTTCAGGCCCATAGGCGTGAGGTCATACACATGTTTCGGCACCCCGTAATCGGCATCGATCACCGGGTAGGTTGCCTCGGGAACACGGGGTGGAGAGAGCGTCAGTACGGTATTGTCGAGTGATTCGGGCGTGGTCATGTCTGAGGCTCCTGAGGCACTGATGACGCAGAGAAGCTATCAGAGCGTTTTTCAAGGAGATGCGCACCTGTCAGATCTGACAGGTAGATGCAGATTTAAGACGAACGGTCGCCCCCCCTCACATCGGCTCCGGCGGCCCAATCAGTCTTCCCATCACCCCAAACAACCCCAGCTCCCGAATCACCTCCAACTCCCCCTGCGTCTCGACCATCTCCGCAATCAACGGTAAATCAATGCTGTTGGTCGCCCTGTAAATCGCATCGATAAACAGTCGCTTGTCAGGCTGCACATCAATGCTGCGGATGTACGCGCCATCGATTTTCAAATACGCCAGTCCCAGCTGCGTCAGATTGCCGATCTGACTGAAGCTGCCCCCAAAGTGCTGCAAACCGATGCGGTAACCGGTGTTGAGCAAACTATGGCTCAGGCGTTGCAACTCTTCGGGGGGCGGCAGTTGGCGTTCGTCGATTTCCAGGGTGAGCAAAGGTGCCAGGTCCGGCAGTGAGTCAAGCAAGTCGATGATTTGCCGCAGCTGCGCCGGATCGCGCAGGGTGCTGCCAGACAGGCTCAACGCCAGGGGCCAGCGGTTGATGACGAGGTAATCGAGGGTCGCTTCGAGCATCGCCAGGTCGAACCGGGCGGACCAGCCGAGACGTTCGATCCAGGGCAGGAAATGCCCGGCGGCAATGGCTTCACCGCTCGGGTCGAGCAGACGGGCGAGGACTTTGTGGTGCAGCACCTGGCTGGTGTCGGCGCATTGCACCACGGGTTGGAAGTACAGCTGCAGTTTGCCGTGGGTCAGGGCGTCGTTGATCCAGGTGCGCCAGTCATGCTGGGAGTGGCTGTTCGCGGTGCTGGTATCGGCCAGATGCACCCACGGCCGTTCGGGATGTTGCCGGGCTTGTGTCAGCGCCTGGTCGAGACGCAGCAGCACGTCGCTGGCTGGTTCGCCGGGGTGATAGGGGACGATGCCCAAATGCGCCACCGGCATGCAGTCACTGGCGCCGGTCAGGCGCAGGTTTTCCAGGGTCGCACTGATCTCCGAGGCCAGGCGTTCAGCGTCGGTGTCGTCCAGGCCCGGTGTCAGCAGGCTGAACTCACCGCCGCGATTGCGTGCCGCCAGCCAGGTGCGACGATCCGGCAAATGCGTCAGGCGCTTGAGCAGTTCGCCGACGGCGCTGATCAACGCATCGGTGCGCTGACCACCCAGACGCTGGTTGAGGCCGATCAGGTCGTTGATCCGCAGCATCAGCAAATGGCCGGCGCTGCTCTGTTCGCTGATCAGCAGCTGATCGGCCAGTTGTTCATCCAGCAAGCGGCGATTGGCCAGACCCGTGAGGCTGTCCTGATAGGACTCGGCCCGCAGTTTTTCACTGCGCGTGGCTTCTTCGGCGAACAGCGCCTTGAGCTTCTCGACCATCTGGTTCATGGCCAGCACCACGCGCCGCAATTCCGGGGTGCGCGGCAGTTTTGGCAGGCTCAGGAACTCGCGTTTGCTGATGGCTTCGGCCTGTTTGACCATTTTGTCGAGCGGGCGCAATTGCCGACGCAACAACCAACCGCCGAACACCGCGCTGAGTAATCCGCAGACCAACAACCACAGCAGACTGCCGAGCGTGCTGTCCCAGAGTTTGGCCAGGGCGAATTGCGGATTGCTCAGCACTTCGACCCGCGCCACCTGTTCCCAGCCGCGCATGATCAGCGCGTCGCCGCCTTCGGGGCGCAGATTGACGAGCCTGACGAACCAGCCTGGAACACCGTCGATTTTTTCTGGGGTGCTGCGTTCCACCAACACCTGTTCATCGACGATATTGACCACGCGGATGCTGCGGAAATAGCCGCTGTCGTAAATCGAGCTGACCATCAGCTCGATCATGGCCGGGTCGTCAACCTGCGCGGTCAGCGATAAACCCAGTGCGGTAGCGGCGTCCTGGGCGTGGGAGCGCAACTGGCCGAGCATCTGTTCACGGGAGCTTTCCAGGCTGACAAAAAAACTGCCGCTGAAGGCTACTAGCAGGAACAGGCAGATGGCGAGAAACAACTGTTTGCGCAGTGACATAAATCGCTCCTTGCTATGACGGCTAGCCCTCGCCCACGGCGAATCCTTCGGCTTGCATTTTTTTCAACACATCTTGCCAGCGCGACAATTTTTTCGTATCGCCGCTGCGTTTGCCGCCGTTGGCCCCGGGCAAGTACAAGCCTTCGGCGTTGAAGGCGTACACCGGCAACAGGTCCTTGCGCTGGGACGCGGGACGAATTTCGCTGATCAGGTTATCCAGTACCAGCGGTTCGGCGGTGGGGCTGCTGTAAAAGGTCAACACCATGTGCGCCTGGTTCTGGGTGAGGGCCTTGACGTAGGTGATGCGCAGTTTTTCGCTGGGAACGCCGAGGTAGCGCAGGCTGAAATACTTTGCCAGTGCGTAGTCTTCACAGTCGCCGGCACCCTTGATCAGCGATTCTTCTGGCGTGGCCCAGTAATCGGTCTGATGCCAGATGCGCATGTCGTCCTGAAAATTCAGCTGCTGATTGAAGAAGCGATTGACCGCATTCAGTTGCTCGCGCTCGGGTTGATTGAGTTCGCCCTTGAGCATTTGACTCCAGGCCTCGATTCTTCCCTGAGCGGGGCCGAGCGGGCCGTAGCGTTTTTCGGCGGTTTGCAGGATCAGCGAAAAGTCCCAGTCGGCAAGGACACTGCCCAAACCTGTCAGCAGAAAACTGGCCAACAGCAGCCACCCGCCGAGCCGAAGTCGGAGCGTTGACCATCCTGGACTACGCGGACGACGTGACATGTCTGGCTGCTCGCGTGCAGATGACTGAAGTCTAGGCGGTGTTTCCAGCGAGGACGGACAAATTGTCGGGTTGCTTTTGGTGGCTATAGGGCTTCAGTAGTGAGGGGGCTTTTGTGGCGAGGGGGCTTGCCCCCGTTGGGCTGCGCAGCGGCCCCAATCCGGCAGACCGAGTTTCTACTGACACACCACGCGGACTGCATTACGACTGCTGCGCAGCCGAACGGGGGCAAGCCCCCTCGCCACAAAAGCCCTCTAGCCACAGAAGCCCTATAGCCACAGAAGTGAACTGGCTACAGAAGTCGGGTCAGGGCTTTTGCAGGGTTTTTTGCTTGAGGATGTAGAACGTGACGAGCACGGCGCTGGTCAGCATGAAGCCGCGGGCCCACGGCAAGGGCACCAGGTAGCAGGAGAACAGAATGCTCGCCCACATCAGCCCGATGGCGTAGACCTTGCCTTTGAGAGGGATGCCGTTGCCGTCGAGGTAGTCGCGAATCCACGGGCCCAGCCGAGGATGCTCCACCAGCCACTGATAGAAGCGCGGCGAACTGCGTGCGAAGCACGCGGCGGCCAGCAACAGGAAAGGCGTGGTGGGCAATACCGGCAGGAAAATCCCGATCACCCCCAGCGCTACGCTCAGCCAGCCGATGGCCAGTAGCACGTAACGCAACATCAGGGAGCGGTTGCCTATGGGGTTGTCCATAGGCAAGACCTTAGTGGTGACGTGGCTTGAGGATCGCCGGTTTTTCGTCTGGCGCGTTGCACAGCAGGTACAGGGCGGTCAGGGCTTCCGGGATCTGAACGATCATGTCGTCCATCAGGTTGGCATCTTTGGCGATGTCTTCGAACTCTGGCTGTTCGTCGAACAGGCCCGAACCGACCATGATCGGCAGGAGCATTTCGCTGACTTCGTCTTCGGCAGTTTCGAACCAGGCGGCTTCGCGCAGGAACACGCCTTCCATGAAGCCGATGCACCAGCCGCGCAGGTCGGAGTCATCCGGATCTTCACCCAGGTCCAGCTCGCACGGCAGCTCGAACTCTTCGTCGGACGCCAGTTGGCGAGCGATGTGAGCCTTGAGGGCCAGCAGAGTGGATTCAATGGCTTCACGCTCGGTGTCGTCGGCGTAATGCGGCTCTTCGGCGAAGAGGGCGTCGATCCATTCGCGGTCCGGTACTTCTTCCGAGCAGATCGACAGCGCAGTGAGGTAGCCGTGGGCGGCCACGTAGTCCAGCGCCTCGTCATGCAGTTCGTCGGCGTCGAGGAAGACTTGCAAACGGGTTAGTTGCTCAGCGAAGGACATTAAAGGGCTACCTTGGGAAATAAACAGATGCGGGAATTCTAGGCCTTCTTGAGCGCTCAGGCCAGCCGCGCGGGATATTTGCAGCCTCAGCCCAGCGCATTCCTTGTAGGAGTGAGCTATGTGGCGAGGGGGCTTGCCCCCGTTCGGCTGCGTAGCAGTCGTAAAAAATTGCACCCGGTGTATCTGATACACAGTGATTGCAGTTTTGGGGCCGCTCCGCGACCCAACGGGGGCAAGCCCCCTCGCCACATAGCCCGCTCCCACAGGGTTCTTTGTTGCATTGGGTTCATGTGTCTTATCAGCGGTGCCCTGCGCAAGGGAGGCCTCGGGTATACTCGCGCGTTTTGTGATGCCCTGCCGGCGTCGCGGCTGGAATGTGAAGCGTCATGCAACGCGCACTTACGATTTGTCAGTGCAGCTTGTGTGGTTCTGAACCAGCCTTGCAGGGATGTTTTTGTGATTTTTGGAGTTTTTATGCTCGAACAGGCTCAACGCGTCCTCAAGGACATCTTCGGCTACGACAGTTTCCGTGGCCGTCAGGGTGCAATCATTGAGCGCGTGGCCAGCGGCGGCGACGCCCTGGTACTGATGCCTACCGGTGGCGGCAAATCCTTGTGCTTCCAGGTGCCGGCGCTGTTGCGCGAAGGCCTGGCTGTGGTGGTGTCGCCGCTGATCGCGTTGATGGACGACCAGGTCGCCACCCTCGAAGAGCTTGGCGTCGCGGCCGCTGCATTGAACTCCACGCTGAGCGCCGAACAACAGCGTGACCTCGCGGCCCGCATCAAACGCGGCGAAGTGAAGATGCTCTACCTGGCGCCCGAGCGTCTGGTCCAGCCACGCATGCTGGCTTTCCTGCAAAGTCTTGAAATCGCCCTGTTCGCCATCGACGAAGCGCACTGCGTATCGCAATGGGGCCATGACTTCCGTCGCGAATACCTGCAACTGGGGCAGTTGGCAGAGTTGTTCCCTAACGTGCCGCGCATCGCCCTGACCGCTACGGCCGACAAGCGTACCCGCGAAGAAATCGTCGAGCGCCTGCATCTGCAAGACGCCGAACGCTTCCTGTCGAGCTTCGACCGCCCGAACATTTTCTACCGCATCGTGCCCAAGGAGCAGCCACGCAAGCAGTTGCTGGCCTTCCTCGCCGAGCGTCGCAGTGATGCCGGCATCGTTTACTGCCTGTCGCGCAAGAAAGTCGACGAAGTGGCGGTGTTCCTCAGCGAACAAGGCTTCCCGGCGCTGCCGTATCACGCGGGATTGCCCAACGAAACCCGGGCCCATCACCAGAAGCGCTTCCTCAACGAGGAGGGCCTGATCATGGTCGCCACCGTGGCGTTCGGCATGGGGATCGACAAGCCCAACGTGCGTTTTGTCGCTCACCTCGATTTGCCAAAATCCCTTGAGGCGTACTATCAGGAAACCGGTCGCGGCGGTCGTGACGGCCTGCCGGCAGATGCCTGGATGGCTTACGGCCTGCAAGACGTGGTGATGCTCAAGCAAATGTTGCAGAACTCCGAAGGCGACGAGCGCCACAAGCGTCTGGAGCAGCACAAGCTCGACGCGATGCTCTCGCTCTGTGAAGAAACCCGCTGCCGTCGCCAGACGTTGCTGGCCTACTTCGACGAAGACATGCCCGAGCCGTGCGGCCATTGCGACAACTGTGTCGACGGCGTGCAGACCTGGGACGCCACTGAGCCGGCCCGTCAGGCGCTTTCTGCGATTTACCGCACCGGTCAGCGTTACGGCGTCGGGCATCTGGTCGACGTATTGCTGGGTAAGGACAACGAAAAAATCCGCAGCATTGGCCATCAGCATCTGTCCGTGTTTGGCGTCGGCAAGGCGATGGGCGAGAGCGAATGGCGCTCCCTGTTCCGTCAGCTGGTTGCCCGTGGTCTGGCCGACATCGACCTCGAAGGCTATGGCGGCCTGCGCCTGAGCGACACCTGCCGGCCGCTGCTCAAGGGCGAAGTGACCCTGGAACTGCGCCGCGACCTCAAGCCGCAAACCACCGCGAAAAGCAGCAAGAGCCCGGCGAGCCAACTGGTGCGTGGCGAAGAACGCGAACAATGGGAAGCCTTGCGTGCCCTGCGACGCAAACTCGCCGAAGAACATGGCGTGCCGCCGTACGTCATCTTCCCCGATTCGACGCTGCTGGAAATGCTCCGCAGCCAGCCGACTTCGCTGGCGGAAATGGCCACGGTCAGCGGTGTGGGTGCGCGCAAACTCGAGCGTTACGGCGAGGCCTTCCTCGAAGTGCTGGGCGGTCAGGTCGAGGCACCGAAAGTCGTGGCCGACGTGCGCCACGAACTGATCACTCTGGCTCGCGCCGGCATGACACCCGTACAAATCGCCGGTCAACTGCAGTGCTCGGAGAAGAACGTCTACACCATGCTTGCCGAAGCGATTGGCAAGCAGCAGCTGTCTTTGGAACAAGCGCTGGATCTGCCGGAAGAATTGATGGGCGAAGTCCAGGATGCGTTCCTCGACGGCGAGGGTGAATTGCCAGCGGTGTCGGAGATCGCCGCGCTGTTCGCCGGGCGGGTGCCGGAAGGCGTTTTGTACTGCGTGCGTGCCGCCCTGCAATCGGAATTTGAGGTTTAAGCGGTCCTGTAGGTTGATGTAACGATTCACTACAGACCAAACCTTGCCTCAAGCCAACGGCCATGCTTAGCTGACTAATAATTAGTTTTAATTAATCTCAGTCTAATCATGAGTGTTTTATGCCGTTAACCGATCAACACCGCTTTGGCATGCAATTGGCCCAGATGTCGCGTGGCTGGCGTGCCGAACTGGACCGCCGTCTCGCCGGTCTGGGACTGTCCCAGGCACGCTGGCTGGTGCTGCTGCACCTGGCCCGTTTCGAGGAAGCCCCGACCCAACGTGAGCTGGCGCAAAGCGTCGGTGTCGAAGGGCCAACCCTGGCACGGTTGCTCGACAGCCTTGAAACCCAAGGCCTGGTACAGCGCCAAGCCGTGCTGGAAGACCGTCGGGCGAAAAAAATTGTCCTCTGCGCGCCAGCTCGTCCCCTGATCGAACAAATTGAAACCATCGCCACGCAACTGCGCCTTGAGCTGTTTGAAGGTGTCGATGAGGCGGATCTGAAGGTGTGCATGCGGGTTCATGGACACATTCTGGGCAACCTGGAAAAATCTTGAGGCATAACCACTCGCCAGACTTTTGAGATACCCCGTTGGGCAGACTATAAAGAACTACTAGGCAATATCGTGTTCGTACCGGATGTGCAAACACGCATAGGTTGGTTCTGTTATCTAAGGGATGCTCATGCTCGAGAGTTGGCGGTTGGTTTTACGGTGTGGCGTCAGGCTGTTTCTGGTCAGTGGCGCGATCACCTACTCGGCATTGGCGCCCGCGCTGGGCTTGGGAGGCATCACACTTCACTCCGCGCTGAATCAGCCGTTGAGTGCCGATATCGCCCTGGTGGATGTCGGTGGCCTGGAGGAGGGCGAGTTGTCCGTCAGCCTGGCGACGGCGGATGAATTCAGCCGTGCTGGCGTCGAGCGGGTGTTCTTCCTCAACAATCTGAAGTTCACCCCGATCCTGCGAGGCAATCGCAACCTGATCCGGGTGACCTCCAGCAAAGCAGTCAAAGAACCTTTTCTGAATTTCGTGGTGCAGCTCAATCAGCCCAACGGGCGCTTGCTGCGCGAATACACGGTACTGATTGATCCGCCGGGCACTCCGGGGATTGAACCCGTCGCTGATGAGCCAGTTGCCGAGGCTCTGCCTTCTGCATTTCCGGCCGTCAAACCGGCCAGTGCGCCAGCAGCCCCCGTGAAGAAACCCGCTGCCGCGCAACCTGCCGTCGCGCCTGTGAGTGATCCCGTTGTGGCCGAGCAACTGGCCGCCACTGTCCTGCAAAACCAGCAGCTGCAAAAAACCATCGATGAGTTGAATGCGAAGCTGGCGGCTCAGGACGAGCAGATCGCCGGTCAGAAAAAACAGATCACCGAACTGCAAACCCAACTGGCTGAACTCAAACAAGCAGCATCCGCGCCCGCTGCGCCGGTGGCCGTCGTGCCCGCGCCTGTCGTTGTCGAGGAATCGACCCACTGGCTATTGATCATCGGGCTGCCGGCGCTGGTGGCTTTGGTGCTGCTCGGGTTGTTCCTTCGTCATCGACGTCAGCAGGTGGCGGACTTGCCCGGGGCCGCCCCCGATTTGCCAACACGGCAGGAGCCTATGCTCGATCATCCTGCGACGTCATTGGTCCAAAAGCCTGTTTTTAGACCAGCGTCCGATCATCGTGAAGAAGCCCCAGCGAGCAATGTGCTGGAAGGCGTCGGCATCTACCTTACCTATGGCCGATTTTCCGAAGCCGCTGCAATGCTTCGAGACGCGCTGGTCAAGGAACCTCAGCGCACGGATCTGGCGGTGCAATTGCTGGAGGTGCTCGGCAAGCAGGGTAATGTGACCGCCTATGACGCGCAGGAAAGCAGCCTGCGAGACGCCGGGTTCGACCCACAAAAACTACAGGATATCCGCACTAGCCATCCGAAGCTGAGCAGTGCCGCACCTGTGGAGGCTGCGCCCGTAGTCGCCCCTGTGGACGCTGTGCCCAACGATGAATTCCAGTTGAACCTGGATGAAATGTCGATGGATTCAAATTGGGATCTGGTCAGTCCTTTTGACAGCCCACCGGCTACCGCTAAACCTTCGGACGAGCTGACCTTCACCTCGAACCTGCACGTGATGCCCGACGTGTACGAACTGCCTGACGAGTCGTCGCAGCAAGCGACCGAACTGGAGTGGGACCCCGTACCTGACACGCCGTCACTGGATGACAGCTTCCTCGACGAATTCAGCGATGCACCTCAGTCGCTGGAACTTGAACCGCTGAGCCAGGCCCCGGCGGCGCCATCCGACGCCGGCAAACTGGAACAAGCCCAGTCCTGCATCGACGATGGCGACCTGGACCGCGCGATCAAGCTGCTCAACGAATTGCTCAAGGACGGCGACGAGCCGCTGAGGCAGACCGCACGCAGTCTGTTGGCCGGTATCGGCTGAGGCTCTATGATGGCTGCGCTTCCAGACTCAGAGACTTGCCTGTCATGACCGCGCACAAACCGGAAATCGTCATCACCTACTGCACGCAATGCCAATGGCTGTTACGTGCGGCCTGGCTGGCCCAGGAACTGCTCAGCACCTTTGGTGATGACTTGGGTAAAGTGTCGCTGGTGCCCGGCACCGGTGGGGTGTTCCATATTTTTTGTGATGACGTGCAACTCTGGGAGCGTAAGGCCGATGGCGGCTTCCCTGAAGCCAAGGTGCTCAAGCAGCGAGTCCGCGATCAGATCGATCCGGACCGCGACCTGGGCCACAACGACCGCACTCAGTGAGATGCCGCTTCAGCCGCCACGGTCTTTTTGCTTGAACCACCGGACAGCCGGCTGGAGACCACGATCGCGACGATGATCAGCGCGCCGCCGATCAGCATCCGCAGCGTCGGGTTTTCATTGAACAACAGCCAGGCCATGGTGATCCCGTAAACCGGTTCCAGGGCAAACACCACCGCCGCGGTGCGGGCCTTGATCACCGCCAGGCTGGCGACGAACAGACTGTGGGCGACGCCGGTGCAGAACACCCCAAGCAGGCCGATCCACAGCCAGTCGATGCCACGCACTTCGCTCAACTGTGGTGCCGCCATGGGCAGCAGGCACAGCGCGACCACCACGTTTTGACACAGCGCGGCCTGTACCGGCGGGATCCGTCCGGAACTGGCCCGGTTGGTCAGCGACAGCAGGGCAAACAACAATCCGGAACCTACGGCCCAGAGCAAGCCGGTGGTGGCGCCGCTTGCCAGATCGAAGTCCGGTGTGACCAACACCAGCCCGACACTCACCAACACCACCAGCAGGATTTCATTGGCGCGAATCCGCTCGCGGAAGATCAGCCCTTCGAGTATCACGGTAAACGCCGGGAAACTGGCAAAACCCAGGGTCGCAATCGCCACGCCCGCCACCTTCACCGCAATAAAGAAACTCACCCAGTGTCCGGCCAGCAGCAAGCCGCTGAGCAGCAGGCGGCGCCAGTCCACGGCTTCAAGCTTCTGCCAACGGGTGTTGCTGGCGAAACGCGCAAAAACCGCGAGAGCCAGTACCGCAAACGCGGCCCGGCCAAAGACGATGACGGCGGGGGAGGCGGCGGCGAGTTTGCCGAACACACCGGTCAGGCCAAACATCAATGCGCCGATATGCAGGGCGCCAAGGGCGGTACGGGGAGTCATTGCAGTCCTTGATCAATACAACCAACAGAGGTGCAGTCTAGAGCGCTGGCAGCCTACCTGTCTGTCGTCTGACTCGCCTCATTTGTCGCCAGCCTCGCGCCGCAGTTTGCCGGGGGAGGCGCCAAACTCGCGCAACACCGCGGCGGCGAAGGCGCTCTGTGAGCTGTAGCCGACCCGACTGGCAATCTCGCCGATGGGCAACGGTGAATCCCGCAGCAATCCCACCGCAATATGCAGCCGCCGACTGCGGATGTAGTCCATTGGCGTCTGTCCGCATTCAGCCACAAACCGTGCATGCAACCGGGCGCTGGACAACCCGGCGACACCGGCCAGGTCCGCCACTTGCAGCGGATAAGCTGCATGCTGATCGATGTGTGCATTCATCGCCGCATACGGCAGGCGTCGTCCGCCCAGGCTGGCCGGTTTGGCGTTGTTGAGGCTGGCCAGCAACAGCACCGCGCCTTGTTGAGCAATCAACGGGTCGTTGACCTGACTGCTCGCCAACCAACTGACCAATTGGCTCTGCCCGGCATCCAGCGGCAAGCGTCCGGGGTTATCGAGCAGGCGGCGACTGGCCTCGGCGTGATTGCCCAGCGACTGTGAAACCCATTGATCGCTCGGCACGTCCAGCACCAGGCAGCGGCTGCCATTGCTGCTGCCGCAAGCGTGATGAAAACCGGACGGCACCACCACAAAACTCTGCTGCACCACCTGACTGCCACGCCCGTCGACTTCGAAATCCAGCGCGCCCGACAAGCCGAACACCAGTTGGGCGTGGTCGTGGCTGTGGACGATCAGGTCGTCGGTGTACTGGCGTAGTGTGAGGATCGGTCGCATCACCGCTCTCCTGGGCAAGATGACGCCAGTCTACACCGGCCGGTGGCTGTCACAGGAATGACTCACCACTGTCATGGTCGATTAACCCGACCGGCGCAAGCTTGGAAAAACCATCGCAGAGGGTTGCCCATGACCAGCGCCGAGCTCGCCAAACCCAGTCGTAAGCAACGTGTGCGGACCTTGTGGATTTCTGATGTGCATCTGGGCACCCGCGACTGCCAGGCCGAGCACCTGTCGCAGTTTCTCAAGGGCTACCACGCGGACAAGATTTACCTGGTCGGCGACATCATCGATGGCTGGAAACTACGCGGCGGTATGTACTGGCCTCAGGCGCACACCAACGTGATTCGCCGTTTGCTGACCATGAGCAAGCGCGGCACCGAGGTCATTTATGTCACCGGCAATCACGACGAATTCCTGCGTCGCTATTCCAAACTGATCCTGGGCAACATCCAGTTGGTCGACGAAGCGGTGCATGTGACTGCCGATGGTCGTCATCTGCTGGTGATCCACGGTGATCAGTTCGATGTCATCACCCGCTATCACCGCTGGCTGGCCTTCCTCGGGGATTCGGCCTACGAATTTACCCTGACCCTCAACCGCTGGCTCAACCACTGGCGCGCCCGGTATGGCTACGGCTATTGGTCGCTGTCGGCGTACCTCAAGCACAAGGTGAAGACGGCGGTCAGCTTCATCAGCGACTTCGAGGAAGCCATCGCGCACGAATGCGTGAAGCGCGAGTTGCATGGCGTGGTGTGCGGGCACATTCACCATGCCGAGATTCGCAAGGTGGGCGAGGTGGATTACCTCAATTGCGGGGATTGGGTGGAGTCGTGCACGGCGTTGATCGAGCATTGGGACGGGTCGATCGAGTTGTATCGGCTGGCGGATGCGCAGGCGCGGGAGGCGGAGTTGAAGGCGTTGAAGGTGGCCGAGCCGGTGTAGGTGTTGCCTTTGTGGCGAGGGGGCTTGTCGGACCGCCGCATCGCCCCGTCCGGCTGCGCAGCAGTCGTAAAACCGGACAACTCGGTATATCCATAGATTGCAGAGGGGCGCTTCGCACCCCAACGGGGGCAAGCCCCCTCGCCACAGGGTCCCGCTGGGTCTATCAGGCCGGCGAATATTCTTCCATCGCCACCTTGTAGATCGAGTTCTTCGGCTGCGCAAACAACCGTTCCATCATCGGCTCAAAGAAGCTCAGCGGCAGCGTGTCATACGCCGGGTCAAACGCCGCCGCATCGTACTTGGCACAGAACTCGATAGTCGCCTGATACTGCGGGTGTTCGCTGAACTGCTCGCGCAGGTGCCGATCCATCCCCAAATGATGGAAGAAGTAATAACCCTGGAAAATCCCGTGTTTCTCCACCATCCACAGATTCTCGACGCTGACGAATGGCTTGAGAATCGCCGCGGCGATGTCCGGATGGTTGTAGGAACCCAATGTGTCACCGATGTCATGCAGCAACGCGCACACCACATATTCCTCATCACGGCCATCGCGCCAGGCGCGGCTGGCGGTTTGCAGGGAGTGAGTGAGACGGTCCACCGGGAAGCCACCAAAATCACCCTCCAGCAACTTCAGGTGCGCCACAATCCTTGAAGGCAATTGTTTCGCGTAGGCACTGAAATCGGCGGCGATGATCGCCCAGTCCTCCTGCGTGCCGTCCTTCATGTGGGTGAAACGGGCATTGGCATTCATGGACTATTCTCTCTTCGTGTTCACGGTGCTTAGAACGGCACGCGACCCAGGATCATGTCGCGGTACATGACAAAGTCGCCGAGCAGGCTATATAGAGGATGTTGGAAGGTCGCAGGCCGATTCTTCTCGAAGAAGAAATGCCCGGCCCAGGCGAAGCTGTAGCCCGCCAGCGGTAGGGCCCATAACAGCAGCCATGCACCTTTGCCGAGGGTCAGGGCCAAAATGAAAATGACCAGCGTCGTGCCGATGAAGTGCAGCCGTCGGCAAGTGCTGTCGCTGTGCTCGCTGAGGTAATACGGGTAAAACTCAGCAAAGCTGTTGAAACGTTTGATGTTTTCCACGACTGCGATCTCTGTGGTTATTGTTCTGATTGCAAGATGTGCTGCGGGTAGCTTATTTGAGTCTAGAGTGATCATTGGCATCAGCCAGTGACAATAGGCGCCACTTTAGTATCCTTCGAAAACTAGCCGCGTCAGACGGCTCACTGAACAGTAAGCGAACGCCATGAGCGAACGAACGACTTCTGCAAGCTGGGCGATGGGGATTGTCAAAGCACTGGAGATGGACGGCCTGGATTGCCGGGCACTGTTCAAGCAGCTAGGGCTCGACTACGCCTCACTGAATGATCCGGATGCACGTTTCCCGCAAGATTCCATGACGCGGCTGTGGCAGCGCGCGGTCGAACTGTCGGGCAACCCGGCGATCGGCCTGAACATGGGCAAGGTGGTGCGACCGGCGTCCTTCCATGTCGCCGGTTACGCCCTGATGTCCAGCCAGACCCTGGCCGAAGGCTTCCAGCGGCTGGTGCGTTACCAACGGATCATTGCCGAAAGTGCCGACCTGAGTTTCCGCCTTCTGGATGAAGGCTATGCGCTGATTCTGACGGTCCACGGCGACCATCTGCCGCCGACCCGGCAAAGTGCCGAGGCTTCACTGGCCTGTGCTCTGGGGTTGTGCGGCTGGTTGACCGGGCGGACCTTGCAGCCGCGCAAGGTGCTGATCCAGGGCGATCAACCTGCCGATATCGAACCCTATAAACAAGCCTTTCATGCGCCGTTGCTGTTCAACGCACCTTACGACGCATTGATCTTCGAACGGGCCGACATGGAAGCGCCGCTGCCGACCGCCAACGAGGCGATGGCGCTGTTGCATGACCGGTTTGCCGGCGAATATCTGGCGCGGTTTTCCGAGAGCCGCGTGACGCACAAGGCGCGACAGGTGTTGTGCCGTCTGCTGCCCCAGGGCGAACCCAAGCGCGATACCGTTGCGCAGACGCTGCACCTGTCGCAACGCACCTTGCAGCGACGCTTGCAGGAAGAGGGCACGAGTTTCCAGGCCTTGCTCGATGACACCCGGCGCGAATTGGCCGAGCAGTACCTGGCCCAGCCGACCATGACCCTGCTGGAAATTGCCTACCTGTTGGGGTTCGCCGACCCGAGCAATTTCTTCCGCGCGTTCCGCCGCTGGTTTGATGCCACCCCCGGCGAGTACCGGGCGCACATGTCAGAGGCGGCGGCGCAGGTCAGTGGCGCCAGAACGCAGGAATGCACAGAACAAACACCGTAATGATCTCCAGTCGGCCCAGCAGCATGCCGAACGACAGAATCCACTTGGCGGCGTCCGGCAACGTCGAAAAGTTACCCGACGGCCCGATGGTCGGACCCAATCCAGGCCCGACACCGGACACGGTACTGGCCGCGCCGGTCAGGGCAGTCATCCAGTCCACACCAAGCAACGACAGCGCCAATGCGATGACGCAGATGGTGATGGCGAAGAAGAACGAAAAGGTCAGGATCGAACGCACGATTTCTTCGTCGAGACGGTGACCGTTGTACTTCTGCTTGATCACCGCGCGCGGGTGAATCAATTGGTTAAGGTTGGCCTTGAGCAGGATATAGGCGACCTGGAAGCGGAAAATCTTGATTCCGCCGGCCGTCGAGCCGGAGCAGCCGCCGACAAAGCCCAGGTAAAAAAACAGCATCAGCGAGAAATTGCCCCACAGGCTGTAATCCCCCAGCGCAAAACCGGTGGTGGTGACCACCGATGTCACGTTAAACGCCACGTGCCGCAAGGCTTCGAGCCAATGCAGTTGGGTGGTCCACCAGTACCAGGTGCCGAGCACCAGCCAGGTCACCAGCAGCATGCCGAGCATCCCTTGAACCTGTTGATCCTTGATCAAGGCCCGACGGTTGCCGCGCAAGGTTGCGACGTACAGGGTGAAGGGCAGGCTGCCTAGAATCATGATGACAATCGCCACCCAGTGCACCGCCGGCTGCGTCCATTTGGCCAGCGACTGGTCCGAGGTGGAAAAGCCGCCGGTGGAGATCGCTGACATCGCGTGGTTGATCGCATCAAACAGGCTCATCCCGGCCCACCAGAGCGCCAGGCTGCCGATAATGGTGATGCCGACATAGGCCGCCACGATCAGACGCGCCACCATGTGCGAGCGAGGCATGACCTTTTCCGAACGGTCTGAGGACTCGGTCTGAAACAAACGCATGCCACCGATGCGCAGCAGCGGCAGAATCGCCACCGCCATACCGATAAAGCCGATGCCGCCGAGCCAGTGCAGCAGCGAACGCCAGATCAGGATGCCGGGGGACATGGTGTCCAGGCCGCTGAGGACCGTGGAGCCGGTGGCGGTGATGCCGGACATGCTTTCAAAGATCGCGTCGGTGAAGCTGACGTGTTGAGCCAGCATAAAAGGCAGCGAGGCGAAGAGGCAGACCACCAGCCAACTGCTGACGGTCAACAGGTACATGTCCCGTGGACGCAGGTGGATGTGTTCAGGACGACCGGGGATAACCATCGCCAGGCCGGCGACAAAGGTGATCATGCTCGACCACAGGAACGAGGGCAGCTCGTGGGTGCGCTCGAAAATCACCAGGGTCGCCATGGGCACGACCATGGCAATGGCCAGCGTGATCAGGAAGATGCCGATGATAAAACCAATGATCCGTAAGGTCGGCAACGCCATGAAATCCGCTCGGGCTGTTGTGGAAGTGGGCGCCATTCTACCTGCGGGGCAGGGCATGTAAACCGACGCCGCCTGCGCACTTGCAGCTAGAATAGCCAATCATTTTTTCAGGAGGTGGCCGATGCAGGCTCTCGACGCTTTGCTCAACCGTGTTTCCGTTCCACGACTGCTTGATCCGGCACCGACTGCGGCGCAACGCGAAGTGCTGTTCGGCGCCGCCATGCGTGCCCCGGACCATGGTCATTTGCAGCCTTGGCGCTTCCTGACCGTCGAGGGCGCAGCGCGCGAGCAAATGGGCGAGCTGCTGGCCGAAGCGGCGAAGCTGCAAGACGCCGAGGTGTCGCAAGCGCTACTGGACAAGGCGCGCAACGGCCCGCTGCGTGCGCCACTGGTGGTGGTGGTGATTGCGCGGGTGCAGGATCACGTCAAGTACCCGAAGTCCGAACAACTGTTGGCTGCGGGGTGTGCGGCGCACGGGATTTTGCTGGCGGCGTATGCGCAAGGGATTGGCGCGGTGTGGCGTACCGGCGAACTGGCCTACTCGGCGCATGTGGCCAAAGGGCTGGGGTTGGCGGAAGGGGAAGAGGTGATAGCGTTCCTTTACCTCGGCACACCACAGAAAGAGCCGCGGGTGGCCGAGAAAGTCGACCTCGCCGAATTCGTCAGCGCGTGGCCCGGCAAGTCCTGACATTCACATCAAATCAAATGTGGGAGCGGGCTTGATCTAAGGTGAACGCACATTTTGTGAGTATCCGTTAACCCTACAAAGGGTTCAGGGTTGGACGACGGCCCCCGGCACCAACGGCAATTCCAGACTGGCCACGAACCCGCCTTGCGGATGATTGGCCAGCACCAGACTCCCGCCATGACGCTCTGCCGCACGCCGCGCAATGGCCAATCCAAGGCCATGCCCGGCGGCTGACTGCCCCGGCGCTCGATAAAACGGCTCGCCCAACTGATTCAAATGCTCGGCGCTCACACCGGGCCCATGGTCACGCACGCTGACCACAATGCGCTCACCCTGACGCACGGCCTGCATTTCAATTGACTGCCCCACCGGATTAAAGCGCTGGGCGTTGCGCAGCAGATTATCGACGGCGCGCTCGATCATCGTCGGCCAGCCCTTGAGATTCAGTTGCGGCTCCACCTCAAGGCGCACGTGCTGCTCCGGTGAACCCAGTTGCGCATCCTTTTGCAGCGTGTGAAGCAACGCGTTGAGGTCGACCTCTTCGGCACTGGCGTTGTCGGCATCGACTCGCGCCAACACAAGAATTTCGCTGATCAACGCTTCCAGTCGGTCGCATTCACGGGTCAGGCGCGGCCAGAGTTTTTCCCGTTCTTCAGGGCTGGCCCTTTCCGCCAATGCCAACGCAATGCGCAGTCGGGCGAGCGGGGAGCGCAATTCATGCGACACATCACGCAGCAATTGCCGCTGGCTGCCGATCAAGCTTTGCAGGCGGGAGCCCATGCGGTTGAAGTCGTTGGCCAGCACGCCGAATTCATCGCGCCGGTTGGCCAGTTTCACCAGACTGTTCTGCTGATAAGTGGTTTGTCCGAGGTCATGCACTGCGCTGCGCAAACGGCTGAGCGGGCGAGTGATCGAAAGCGTGACGAATAGGCTGAACAAGGTCAGCACCACCAACGCGATGCCCAGCGCACTCAACGGCCACAGCAGGCTTTCGCGGTGCCAGGAATCCAGTTCCGGGTGCGGAATGCGATAAATCAGCAGGTAGGTGTCGCCGGTTTTTTCGCTGGTGTATTCCGCGGTCAAACGACGCCAAGGCAGGCGCCGGTCATCGTTGTTCTGCCGGGCTTCGAACGCGGCTGCGCGACGCGGGAAGGTCCCACGGACGACCGGGTCGCCACTTTCGTTCAACACCTGAACGTCAATGTGATATTGGCGTTTGCGCTGTTCCAGAATGTCCTGAGCGGCTTCTTCACCCTGGGATTCGTAGGTTTGCGTCCACTCTTGCGCCAAGGTATTGAGGCCCGGATGACGGCTGAGGATCCACGCATCCTGGTTGAGCATGTGCCCCAGCAGAATGGAGAGCCCAGCCACCAGGGCAATGGCCAGCCAGAAGCTGGCCAGGATACGCCAGAACAATGAACGCACAGAAAATCCTCGAACAAACACAAATCCCTGTGGGAGCGAGGCTTGCTGTGGCGAGGGGGCTTGCCCCCGTTGGAGTGCGAAGCACTCCCAAAATCTTCGACCATTACCGAGATTTTGGGGGGTGCTGCGCAACCCCAACGGGGGCAAGCCCCCTCGCCACAGTCGCTCCCACATTAGATTGGGTGGTAACAGACCCAACGGGTGGCCGTTGGGTCCGGGGTCAGCGCATTATTGCGCTTTTTGCGGTTGTTGCGCTTTCCAGGCCTTGAACTCGGCCCACTCGGCGCGACGCTCAGCCTGCTTTTTCTGGATCTCGTCGAATTTCTTCTGTTGATCCGGTTTCAGCACGGCGCGTACATCGGCTTCGGCCTTCTGATGCTTGGCGGCCATTTCGTCTTTCAGGGCTTTCTGGTCGGCTGGCGAGAGTTTCTCCAGGTACTTGTCGACCAGTTGCTTACGCTCGTGCATCTGCTCGCCCATGATCTTGCGGATCTGCTCGCGCTGTTCGCGGCTCAGGTCAAGCTGGCTGTACGGGCCTTTGCCGTGCATGCCGTGCATCTGACCACCGTGGCGCGAGTCGTCCATCGGCCCACCCATCGGGCCGGTGCCTTCAGGCATGGCCATGGCAACGGTCGGCAAAGCGGTGGCGAACATCAGAGCGATAAGAGTCTTGCGCATGGTGAATCTCCTTGTCTCGTTCCCGGTACGTTCCGGATGAGTACAGATTACGGAGATCAAGGTCAGCGGCGGTCAGCGGAGCGTAAAGCTTGGGTAAAGACGATTTCTCGCCGACCTGACAAAACTCACAGGGTGCGTAGGAGCACGGCTTGCCGGCGATGGCGTAAGTGAGACTCTCATCGCCGGCAAGCTGTGCTCCTACGGGGGAGATGTTCGGGGTTAGAGGCTGTAGTAGTAACCACGGCTGCGCAGCGCAACGATGCGCGGGCGGCCGTCGGGGTGCGGGCCGATTTTCTTGCGCAGGTTGCTGACGTGCATGTCCAGGCTGCGGTCGTACAGGGTCAGCTTGCGGCCGAGGGCGATCTGCGCCAG
>Ga0302169_10000139_pt1 | contig 23670 bp, 10 predicted proteins | sample I_Fen_N1_3_FD_193493 | JGI IMG/M metagenome (GOLD analysis project Ga0302169, IMG submission 193493) | Peat permafrost microbial communities from Stordalen Mire near Abisko, Sweden - I_Fen_N1_3 | ecosystem: Environmental > Terrestrial > Soil > Wetlands > Permafrost | place: Sweden: Abisko...
ATCACATAGACGCCGATCCCGATCACCGATAAAGCCGTCGTATAACTGTTGCTCCGGATCCTGGCTCGCGGCGAAAGCTTCGCTGGCATAAATCGCCATGACCTTATCGCGCCAAACTTGTTGTGCGTCACTTAGCCGCAGCGCCCGTTGCTGATATAGCGCCATCTCCAGCCCCAGGCGTTGCTGATCTTCGGCACGCAGTACCGACAGCGGCGCCACCACCGGGCATTTATTGATATGAATGAGTTTGAGCGGCACCGGCAACTCGCCTTCAGCCAGCTCATCGCGACGGGTATACAGGCGCTGGCGCAACGTCTCGGCATCCAGGTCGAGCAAGCCCTGGGGGTCCAGGTGCAAGTCGCAGACAATCAGCGCGTTCTTGTTGCGCGGATGCCAGGCCAGGGGCAATACCACGCCGACATAACTGCGCGCCGCCGAAAAACGCCCGGAGATGTGCACCATCGGCTGCAATAACCGAATCTGATCCATCACCTTCTGTTTGCTGCGCAACTGGAACAGCCAGTCATACAACTTCGGTTGTTTCTCGCGAATCAAACGGGCCAGGGCGATGGTGGCGCGAACGTCCGACAAGGCCTCGTGGGCATTGCCGTGATCGATGTTGTTAGCGACCGTCAGGCGATCCAGCTTAAGCGTCACCCGCCCTTCATCGTCGGTAGGCCAGGCCAGGCCATCGGGGCGCAGGGCATAAGCGGCGCGCACCACATCGATCAGGTCCCAACGGCTGTTGCCGCCCTGCCACTCGCGGGCATAGGGGTCGAAGAAATTTCGATACAGGCTGTAACGGGTCATCTCATCGTCGAAACGCAAGGTGTTGTAACCGGCCCCGCAGGTGCCGGGCGCTGCGAGTTGGGCATGCACCCGGGTCATGAAATCGGCTTCGCTCAAGCCTTGTTCGGCCAATTGGCGCGGGGTGATGCCGGTGATCGCGCACGCCGCCGGATGCGGCAGGATGTCGTCGCTGGGCTGGCAATACAGATTGACCGGTTCGTCTATTTCATTGAGCTCGAAGTCGGTGCGAATCCCGGCCACTTGCAACGGGCGGTCGCAACGGGGGTTGATGCCAGTGGTTTCATAGTCGTACCAGAAGATGGAGGTCACGGGCTGTTCCTGAACTGAAGACCGACGAAGTCTAGGCGCAGACAAGTCGCTGCGGCCAGTCAATCTGTCATTCAATCACCTGCGGCTTCGCATCGTGCAATACATAGTTATGTCGTTTCCCCCCGAGAGGCTGCTAGCATCGGACGGACATTGAATCCCGATCCGGCCCCATCATTCAGGTTGCCCATGCTCGAGACCACAGCACTGCCAAGGAAAGCGACGCTGCCCCCGCCACTGGATACGCGGTATCAAGTCGAAACGCCCGAAGGCATCGACTTGCCACTGCGCCCGGCCGGGTTGCCGGTCCGTGCGCTGGCGTTCTGCATCGACCTGGGCTTGCGCGGGTTGATCCTCGGCGTGTTGTTCACCGTGCTGGCATTTCTCGGCAAACTCGGCGCCGGGCTGGGCTCGATCCTGCTGTTCGCGGTCAGTTGGTGGTACATGGTGCTGTTCGAGGTGCTCAATCAGGGGCGCTCGCCCGGCAAGCAGTGGATGGGTTTGCGCGTGGTCCAGGACGACGGCACGCCCGTCGGCTGGGCGGCCTCGCTGCTGCGCAACCTGCTGCGTTTTGTCGACCTGTTGCCGTTCGGCTACTTTCTGGGCGCCATCAGTTGCCTGCAACATCCGACCTTCAAGCGCCTCGGCGATCTGGCCGCCGGTACGCTGGTGATCTATAGCGAACAACCGCTCCCCCGCCCCGACCTGCCCGAAGCAGCGCCCCGGCGCCCGGCCTTCGCCCTGACACTGACCGAGCAGCGCGCCATCCTGGGTTTTGCCGAGCGTCAGGGTGAACTCTCCGAAGCTCGGGTCAACGAACTGGCGACCCTCCTCGCCCAACCCTTGCAGGTTCCGCCGCCACGGGCACTGGCCGAACTCAACGGCATCGCCCGCAGTTTGTTGGGCCCCGCATGAAGCAAAGCCTTTTCGAAAGTCGCCACAAGGCCGAATGGGAGCAGTTCGTCTTCGTCCTCGACCGGTTGGAACAGGGCAAGGACGCCTCACGCATCGCCAGTTTTCCGAAAGACTATCGCCGGCTCTGCCAACACCTGGCCATGGCCCGGGAGCGCGGCTACAGCAGCTTCCTGGTGGACTCGTTGCAGCATCAGGTGCTGCGCGGGCATCAACAGTTTTATCGGCATCGCAGCCGCTTGGGGGCCAATGCACTGGCGTTCATCCTCGCCGACTTCCCGCGCCTGGTGCGCGAACAATGGCGCTTCGTACTCGTCGCCGGCCTGATGTTTTTCGGCAGCCTGATCGGCATGGGTCTGCTGGTGTACCTGTTCCCGGACCTGATCTACAACCTGATCCCGGCCGAGCAGGTCAGCGAGATGCAAAGCATGTACGACCCGGTTGCCGGGCACCTCGGACGCTCGGCCGAACGGGCGGCCAGCGAAGACTGGGTGATGTTCGGCTACTACATCATGCACAACATCGGCATCGCCTTTCAGACCTTCGCCAGCGGTGTGCTGTTTGGGTTGGGCAGCGCGTTTTTCCTGGTCTTCAACGGCCTGACCATCGGCGCGGTGGCCGGGCACCTGACACACATCGGTTATGGGCAAACCTTCTGGTCCTTCGTGATTGGCCACGGCGCGTTCGAACTGAGCGCCATCGTTCTGTCCGGTGCCGCCGGCCTGCAATTGGGCTGGGCGCTGATTGCACCGGGGCGTCTGCGCCGGGGCGAGGCCTTGCGCCTGGCGGCGCGTAAAAGCGTGCTGCTGATTTGCGGGGTGATGCTGTTTCTGCTGATAGCCGCGTTTATCGAAGCCTACTGGTCGTCCATGACCGCGCCCGCGCCCATGACCAAATACCTGGTCGGCGCCGGGCTCTGGTTGTTGGTGGCGGCGTATCTGCTGTTGGCCGGACGGACTCGCCATGCGCCTGAGTGACGCCACGGTGGTGATTCGCCCGCGCAGCACCTGGGAAGCCATGGACCTGGGCGTGTTGCTGAGTCAACGGCACCGCCGCTTGCTGATGACCAGTTGGGCCATCGTGACCTTGCCGGTGTTCGCCCTGCTCAGCCTGCTACTGTGGGATTCGCCGTCGCTGGCAGTGTTTATTTTCTGGTGGCTGAAACCGGCGTTCGAGCGGCTGCCGCTGTACATCCTGTCCAAATCCCTGTTCGGTGAAACGCCAACGCTCAAACAAGCCCTGCGCCAATGGCCCAGCCTGCTCAAGCCGCAATTGCTGGCAAGCCTGACCTGGCGGCGCCTGAGCCTGAGCCGCAGTTTTGTGATGCCGGTGGTGCAACTCGAAGGCCTGGGCGGGACAGCGCGCCAACAACGCCTGCGTGTTTTGCTGCAACGCAATGCCGGTGCCGGGCAATGGCTGACGATCATCGGCGTGCACCTGGAAACCGCCCTGTGGATCGGCTTGATGGTGTTGTTCTACCTGCTGCTGCCACAACAGATCGAGCTCGACTGGGACTGGCAGACCCTCATCGCTGCCGCCGATCATGACTGGCGCTGGCTGGAACACCTGACCAACGCCTTTTACGCCTTGGTGCTGGTGCTGTGGGAACCGATCTACGTGGCGTGCGGCTTCAGCCTTTATTTGAACCGGCGCACGGTGCTGGAGGCCTGGGACATCGAGTTGGTATTCCGGCGCATGCGCCAACGCCTGAGCAGTGCGGCGGTTGCCCTGCTGTTGGCGGTGATCCTGCTGATGCCGACGACACAAAGTGTCTGGGCCGCAGAGCCGGTCATGACACCGGACACCCCGCGCCTGCTCGACCAGCCGCTGACCAGCCAGGCCTCACGGGACAGCATCAAGGCGATCCTCGAACAACCGCCGTTCACCAACAAGGAAAGCATCACCCGCTACCGTTTTGGCGAAGAAAAACCGGCCCCGCAAAACGCGGGTGATGGTGATGCCAACGCGCCCGAATGGTTGAAGGCCTTGCTTCGAGCACTGGATAGTCAACGCTTCGGCGCATTGGCCACGTTAGTGGAAGTGCTGTTGTGGGGCGCGCTGATCGGGGGGCTTGCGTTGTTGATCTGGCGTTACCGCGAATGGCTTCAGGCGTTTGTCAGCCGCCGACCGGCGCTGCGGAGCAAGATCCAGCGCCCGGAGCCCAAGCAACTGTTCGGGCTGGATATCCACCAGGAAACCTTGCCCGCCGATGTCGCGGCCACCGCCGAAATCCTCTGGCAAACCAACCCGCGTGAAGCCCTCGGGCTGCTTTATCGGGCCCTGCTCAGCCGCTTGCTGCACGACTTCAATCTGCCCCTCAAAGACGCCGACACCGAAGGCCAGGTCCTGACGCGGGTCGGGCAACTGCAACAACCAGCCTTGCTGGCCTTCAGCCAAAACCTGACCCGACACTGGCAGAACATGGCCTACGGGCATCGCTTGCCCCCGGCGGCGCTGCAACAGGAACTCTGCGACGGCTGGCGAGCGCTGTTCAACCCGGGAGCCGCCCGTTGAACCGGCGCGGGTGGCAGGCGCTCGGCGCGCTGTTTGCGGTGTTGTTGGCCGCGCTGTGCGTTTTTCTATATCTCAAAGCCACGCCCTACCAGGAGATTGTCGATCACGGCGCCTCGCCCGAAGCCAAGGCCAACCCTTACCTCGCCGCCGAACAGTTCCTGCGCAAAAACGCCGTTACCGTCACCCACGCCAACAGCCTCGACGTGCTGCCCGGCATCGACCCGCGTCAACACAGCCTGTTGCTGTTGGGGGATCGTTCGAACATGACCCCGCGCCAGATCGATCAGGTCCTGAACTGGACCCGGGCCGGTGGCCGCTTGCTGTTCGTCGCCGAGTCGCTGTGGGATGAAAAGACCGGCCAGAGCAATGACCTGCTGCTCGACCGGGTGCAGTTGCATCAATCCTTGAGCAAAGACCTCAAGGACCCGCCGCCCGACCCGGCCGACGATCCATATCCAGACCTGACCAAGCTCTACCTCGAAGACGAGGATGCGCCGGCGTACTTCAGTTTCGACACGGCATTCCATCTGGACGACCCGAAAAACCTCGCCCAGGCCTGGGCCAACAGCGGCAAGGGCACACACATGATGCAACTGGCCTACGGGGCCGGTTCGATCACCGTGGTTACCGACGCTGACCTGTGGAAAACCCCGGCCATCGAAAAATACGACAACGCCTGGCTGCTCTGGTACTTGAACGCCGACACCAATGTGACCCTGCTGTACAACACCGATCACGATTCGCTGCTGACCTTGCTGCTGCGCTACTTTCCCCAGGCACTGGTGGCCCTCGCCGCGCTGATCCTCCTCGGTGGCTGGCACGCCGGCGTACGCCACGGCCCGCTGCTGGAACCCGTGCCGAGGGCGCGCCGACAACTTCAGGAACACTTGCGCGCCAGCGCCGATTTCATGCTGCGGCGCAACGGCCAAAACAATCTGCTGCTGGCCTTGCAGCAAGACATCCTGCGCCGCGCCCGCCGCCGCCATCCCGGTTTCGAACAATTGGCGGTTGCCGAACAATGGCTGGTGCTCGCGCGCCTGACCCGGCAACCCACCCGCGCCATCAGCCAGGCCCTGAGCCCTCGCCCGAAACAGCGGCTGTCCAGCGCTGAGTTCAGCCGTCAGGTCGCCCACCTGCAAACCTTGAGGAATGCCTTATGAGTGAGATCGAGCCGGACGCGCAACAGCACGCCGCCCAGCAACGCCAGCGCGCCAGTCAATTGGCCCAGGCGGTGCGCAACGAGTTGCAGAAAGCCGTGATCGGCCAGAACAGCGTGATCGATGATGTGCTCACCGCGCTGATCGCCGGCGGTCATGTGTTGCTCGAAGGTGTGCCGGGGCTGGGCAAAACGTTGCTGGTGCGCGCCCTGGCCCGTTGCTTCGGTGGCGAGTTCGCCCGCATCCAGTTCACCCCGGACCTGATGCCCAGCGACGTCACCGGGCACGCGGTGTACGACCTGCAAACCGAGCAGTTCAAACTGCGCAAGGGCCCGCTGTTCACCAACCTGTTGCTGGCCGACGAGATCAACCGCGCTCCGGCCAAGACCCAGGCCGCGCTGCTTGAAGCCATGCAGGAACGCCAGGTCACCCTCGAAGGCCGGGCGCTGCCGATTGCCCAGCCGTTCATGGTGCTGGCCACGCAAAACCCGATCGAACAGGAAGGCACTTACCCGCTGCCGGAAGCCGAGCTGGATCGCTTCATGCTCAAGGTGCGCATGGACTATCCCGACGCCGAGCAAGAGCTGGACATGGTGCGCCAGGTCACCCGCTCGACCCGCGCCGACATGCTCGACGTGCAACCGCTGCGCACGGTGTTGCAAGCCAAGGATGTGCTGGCGCTGCAACGCATCGCCAGCGATCTGCCGCTGGATGAACAGGTGCTCGACTACGCCATCCGCCTGGCCCGCGCCACCCGCACCTGGCCCGGCCTGAGCCTTGGCGCCGGGCCACGGGCGTCCATCGCCCTGGTGCGTTGCGCGCGGGCGCGGGCGTTGTTGCGCGGCGGCGAATTTGTGATTCCGGATGACATCAAGGGCTGCGCCCTGGCGGTGTTGCGTCACCGGGTGCGGATGGCACCCGAGCTGGACATTGAAGGGCTGGATATCGATCAGGTGCTCGGCCAGATGCTGGATCAAGTTGTGGCACCGAGGGTTTGAACGTCTTGAAAGATCGCAGCCTTCGGCAGCTCCTACATCGATCGCACGCCCCTGTAGGAGCTGCCGAAGGCTGCGATCTTCTAAATACCCAACGCGGTATCGCCCAATGAAGCCATCCCGCCTGCTGCTGATCTGGCTGTCGGTGCTGCTTGGCCTGGGCATCGTGCTCGGCGCCTTGCGGGCGCTCGAAATCCCCCTGCCGAAAAACCTGCCATCGATCAGTTGGGGGCTGCTGCTGGCGCTTCTGGCCTTGAGCGTTATCGACGCCATCCGCCTCAAGCGAATGCCCACGCCGCGCCTTAAACGACACATGCCCGGCAGCCTGGCATTGGGGCGTTGGGGCGAGGTGCAACTGGATATCGAGCACGCATTTGCTCACCCTCTGCAGGTGCAGATTTTCGATCACGCCCCCGATGGGCTGATCTTCGAACACTTGCCGCAAACCGTGGAATTGGAACCCGGCCAGCACAGCCAGATCACCTATCGCCTGCGGCCCCTGCGCCGTGGTCACTTCGCCTTCGAACACGGCGAAATCAACCTGCCGAGCCCCTTGGGTTTGTGGTCCGGCAAACGCTTGATCCGGGTGGCCGACACCACCCGCGTCTACCCGGACTTCGCCCGCCTCTATGGCGGCGAACTGCTGGCGGTGGACAACTGGCTCAGCCAGCTCGGCGTGCGCCAGCGCCAACGCCGGGGCCAGGGGCTGGAGTTCCATCAACTGCGCGAATACCGCGAAGGCGACAGCCTGCGCCAGATCGACTGGAAAGCCACCGCCCGCCAACGCACGCCGATTGCCCGCGAGTACCAGGACGAGCGCGACCAGCAGATCATTTTCATGCTCGATTGCGGTCGGCGGATGCGCAGCCAGGACGGCGAGCTCAGCCATTTCGACCATGCGCTCAACGCCTGCCTGCTGCTCAGTTACGTGGCCCTGCGCCAGGGCGATGCCGTGGGCCTGAGCACCTTCGCCAGCGACCCGCCGCACTACCTCGCACCAGTCAAGGGCTCGGGGCAGCTCAAGAAGTTGCTCAACACTGTCTACGACCTCGACACCACGCAACGTCCTGCCGACTATCAGGCTGCGGCCAGCCAGTTGCTGGCCCGGCAAAAACGCCGGGCGCTGGTGGTGCTGGTGACCAACCTTCGGGATGAAGACGATGAAGAACTGCTCAATGCCGTGCAACGCCTGGGGCAACGACACCGGGTGCTGATCGCCAGCCTGCGCGAAGACACCCTCGACACCTTGCGGCAGTTGCCGGTGCAAACCTTGCCCGAGGCCTTGATGTATTGCGGGACGGTGGACTATTTGAATGCGCGGGCCGAACTCCACGAGCGGTTGAGTGCTTATGGCGCCCACATAGTGGATGCCCGGCCCGCAGCGTTCGGGGCCGAGCTGATCACGCGTTACCTGAGTTTAAAAAGAGGTAACGTGCTCTGAGAACATCTCAGACAGCCCCAACAAACTGCATGGTCACAAACTGCTGATCAGCGACGCCACCTTGCGAATCCTTGATGTACACCCTCACCTGCAAATAGCCGGAGGAACCCGGCGACAGGGAAAAGGCCCTGTCTACCCAGCCATCCGGGCCAGACCTTGTTGAATCTTCAACCTCTCTAACGACCCAGAATATTTCTTGATTTTCTATCGGCTCGCCCGTCTCAAGTGAGATGACCCTAAATTTGATTGCCCCGGCGCCGCCTACCGGATAGGTCCCTCCCCCACGGAACTGGGACATCATGCGCACGGGTTTCACCACCGAGAGCTGTTTTTCCCGTGTCGTCGAAGGATCACCCTCAAGGGTCGCAACCAGACTGAACGTTCCGACCTGAGCAAGCTTGAACTCGACCGGCGCCAACCCCTCACCATTGGTGAGAGAGGGCGCTAGCTGCAACTGCGCAAAACGCCAATTCACCCGCACATCAGGTGCGGCGATGCCACCACGGTCATACACCACCTTCGCCCGGGCGCTTGCGGTTTCCCCGATAACACTATTCGCTTGGTCGACGATCAAGTCGTCCAGTCGCAACGCATCTTCCAGCGTCGTGATTAGCAGTGACTTCATATCCCAGCCACCTTCACCACCGCGCACCGATGCATCCAGTACGGTCGTACCGGGCATACCAAGCCTGAAGCGGACAGTAGCCTTACCCTGCGCATCGGTCAGGGTCGGTGCAAGCGACGCACCTGCGTAATCCCACATCACCTCCACGCCACTCAGCGGCTGACCGGTAATGGTCGACACGACAGTGGCCTGTGCCTCGACCTCTTCCCCCGGATAACCATCGGCAGTGGCACGGGTCAGGGCTGCGATCTCACGCGGTTCATTGACCACAAAGGCCAGTGAAACCGACTCCGAATACACGTGATCACCCACCGTCACCTTCACCGTTCCCGCGCCGGCGGTGAGGGGTTTGAAGTGCAGCCGCGCTACGCCATAAAAGTCAGTCTGACTGGTGATTACGCCCAGGTCGGGACTTTCCCAAGTCACGGTCATACCGGCCAGGGGCTTGCCACTGATGGCCGACACCACGCTCACCTGCTCGTACAATGCCTGCCCCCAGTCGAGCGTCTGCTGAACGCGGTTTTCAACAATAAGTTTCAACACCTGTGAGCCCGTGCCCAGCGACATGGCATTGGCCGGCGACAGGTTCGCCAACCTGGTCGCCGCCAGTCGCAAGGCAAAGCTGCCGTCACGCAAGTCGTCGCATTTGAATTCGTAGAGCAGCCCGGCAGAAGAGAACCAGCGAGGCGCGCCGAGCGGCGATAGCATAAAGTCCAACCCCAGCGCCGCAGGCCCGGTGCCGGTCAGGCCGAGCGTCAAGTCATGCCCAAACAACGGACTACCCGCCTCGGCCAGCACCTCGATGCTGTGCGTGCCCTTGCGGCGCGGGAAATAGGTCTTGCTGCCCCAGGGCTGCTCGGGTTGCCCATCGAACCTGATGCGGATGCCTTTCCACGGGTCCTGCGCCAGCACCTTGACCGTCATGTTTCGGGTCTCTTCAAAACCGTCATAACGGCTCAACACGCTGACCTTGACCTCCTGCGTCTGCGCCACAGCGGGCAACAAGCCAAACCCGGACCAGCCGCGCGCATCGGTCTCCAGCGTCTGCGAGTTCTGCCCCGCCGACCAGGTGACGGGCACCTGCGCAACCGGTTGGCGGGTATACGCCGAGATCACCTGCGTCCACATCCAGGCCCGATCCTGCCCCACGACCGGGTCCACTGCCGGCTCATGCGCCAGCGCGATGCGGACTTTGTTATGCCCCAGCTCCATCGCGTTGGCAGCGGATGTCAGATTGAGCTGCGGCAATTCCAGCGCCAGGGAAAACTCTCCACGCTGCTGGCTGGCGCTGAAGTCCAGTAACCAGAGTGCGCCGCCATCGCTGAAGGCCTGCGCCACACTCAGCGCGGGGTCGACCGTGGCCCCCAGTTGTTCAGCGCTAGTGCCCGACCATTTCAGTTTTGCGTCCAGCCCCACCAGCGGGCTCAGGGCATGTGGCAACACATTGAAGCGGTGCAACGCCCCCAGGCACGGGTACAGCGTCTGCGCACCAAGCGTTGCCGGCACTTGATCGAGCACCACGGTGACTTCATCGGCGAGGTTCTGCGACAGCAAGCGGCCCGATAGCATGCGTTCTTGTGTCCAGACATCGCTGAGCAGCCCACACACAAACATTCCACTCTGACTGGCGCCCGTGGAGGTCAGCGGCCATTGCCAGCCACCGTCGGCAGTCGCTGTCGGTGCGCCGATCGTCAACCCCAGCCCTGGCTCCTGAACGTTGATGCGCAGAGTCATGGGTTGGTCCTGCGCCGGGCTGCCCGGCCTCGGCGCGACGCGAAAAACATGGGAACGGCCGAGCCGACAGGCAATACCGACGGCCGGATCAACCTCAACGTCGTCCAGATAAAACCTCGCCTCACCTTTCCATGGGCTGGTCGCCTGCGCCGTCACCGCAAACGGACGTTCAACCGGGGCCATGTGTTCATGGGCCCTGACCCTGGCCGTGATCGTGTAGGTGCCGGCCTGGTGAGGGACGTCCAGCACGCTGGCCCACCCCCCCGCGCCGGTGACCGTCGCAACGCTGCCATTGGGCCCGTCCCACTCAACCAGCGCATTGACCACCGGATCACCGTTACCACTGGCGATCATATGCACCACTTGCAACCTGAGCAGCACACTTTCCTGTTCATCGACCACCGGCGAGCGGTTCGCATCACGCACCTCACCAATGCTGACCAGGTTGCGCGCCAGCGACATCGGTTTGCGGGCCGAAGGCAGCAACAGCTTCGAGCAGCCCAGCCGCAGATCAAAGCGACCGTCCAGACGATCCTCGCAGGTCAATATCCACTCAGGGGCCTCATCCGCGACCGGCACCGCGCTCTCAAGCGCCGGGCTCACCGTCACGCCCAATCGGTCCGGCGAGTCACCCTCCCACTTCAAGTACAGGTCCGTTCCCCACAGAGGGCTGTCGGGCGGCAGTTTCAGTTGCAGCGGATACGCTGACCCACGATTGGGGTAACCGGTGACGTCGTCCCACAGCAACTCCTGCCCCTCGACCACCACTTTCAGGTCGTCCCACGGGTCGGTCGCCAGCGCACGCACGCTCACCGACTGGGTCGCCACGCCGCTGGTGTAATACAAACTCTCCACTGAGGCTATGAGTTCGAAATCGCCGGCCTCTGGCGGTTCATAGTCAAAGTACGCCCAGCCGCTGTCGTCGCTCGTGACGGCGGCCTGAACGCGGTGGGCATTGTGTGTCCAGGTCACGGTTCGTCCACCGAGGGGCTGACCGGTGTAATACGAGGCCACCAGAACACCGACACGAACACTCTGCCCGTATTCCACCACCGGGTAATACGCGGCCTCCAGCACATCACGGAACACCAGTCGGTGATGCCCGAACGACGCCGATATCGAGTAGGCCTGGGCGGTGTATCGGTTCAACAGGCTGATCGAAAACGCCACGGGCTCCTGATCCGTCATCAGCGGAGCGTCCAGGTGCCAATTTGCGCTAAGCGGCTGGTCCACGCCCCAGGCCGGGGTGGCGATAATCGCCCCCTGCGGGTTGTCGTCACTGACCAGCGCGGCCTCAGTGTTCAACCACGGATTACCCGCCACCGGCACACAGAAAAACCGATGCCGCATGCTTTCAACCGCTCCCACGCACAGGTACAACGGACGGTCCGGTGACAACACCTGCCCATCCAGTACCAGCCGTTCCAACACCAGCGGCCCGAGGTGCACAAGGATCTGGATGCGCGTGATGCATAGACCCGAGGTCACATCGCTGGGTCGATTCACCGGGCTGACAACATTGATGCAGATTGCGCCGCCGTGCTGGAGCGGCAATGCCAGTTCGACCTCGTAAAACCTCGGGATGAATTCCAGCGGCTGTCCGGCATCCCGTCGCAACTGATCCTCTGCACTGTCCCGCGCATTGTCGGCAAGCAGTTCGATGTCCAGTTGCTCGCCGCTGCCATCGACACGGATGACCAACTGCCCCGGGGCGGTGTGGCGGTTTTCACACAGAAAGCTGAGGACATACCGCGCATCGGCGCTGCGGTCCACAGGCAACCCCATCGATTGGCTGACGGATGCCCCATCCTGCATGAACAGGTAACGAATCCGCTCACCCTCGTACCAGTCCGATTGAGTCGCGATCAAGTGCGAGTTATGCGACCCCTTGGTCCATTGAGTTAATCCCTGGCTGAAGTCGCCGTTGAGGATCAGGCTGGTATCGGCCTGGATGACGGGCTCATTCATGACGGTTGACTCCGTTTGCGACTCCCGGCGTGGTGGCAGACGCCTCCGCTTCCATGACCATGTCCATCACTCTTCTGGTGAACGTCGGCTCTGCGTCCCGGGCCGTATAGCGAACACGCACAATGACGTCCGTCAAAGAGGCCAGCATGGCCTGTTGCGCAGGCTTTTTCGGCCACGGGAACCTCAAGACCCAGCGTGAGACGACCCCGGTACATTCGAAGGGGTTAAGCAAACCTTCCTCTGGCTTCATTGTGGTCATGCCGGAGTCGGCAAGCCCAACCGACAAGGCGATTTGCTGGCCACTGCGCAGGTTGACCTGCACGTCGGCAGGCGCCGGGTTATTGTCAGGGGCGTGCAAATACTCCACCGATCGCAGCGATGCCTTGGTCGCGGTCATGCTTGAGACCTGCAACAAGGTTGCTCTGACATCTTCGAATGGCCCGGTCAACACCGGCAGATCGACTTCCACCGAACTGATCTGACGGCAGTAGTGCCCTGGATGATCGCGATCAAACAGCAACTGCGTCAGTCGGAATTCCAGGGTCCCGGTGTCTTGCAGTGACAGGAGCGCGCTCGCCCAGTCATCAAAACCCACTTGCCGATCCACAGCGTCATCAAACAACTGCCGCAGGGACACGGTTTTGATCAACTCCAGACGACGCTCGTAACGCTGGATGTATTCGGCGTCCATGCGCAGCAAATAGAGACGCAGGTGCTCGCCCGCTGTCAGGCCGTGGCGATTGTCCAGCCAGACCTGAGGCAACAAGATCGACGAGTCGTAGTCGCCGGTGTCGGCACTCAACGAGGCCTGAGCACTGATGCACAGGCTGACGACGGCGTCATAGGCCTGGTAGTGAAGGGCCTTGAGCTGACCCAACAGCCAACCGTACAACTCGGCGCCGGTCGCACGTTTTTTGAGGAAGTTGTAAAGCACCAGCGCCTGGCTGTTGGCCGTCAGGGTTTGCTGCAGGCTGATTTTGGCGGCCTCTATCGCATGTGTCTGCGCGATGATTTGCTCATCAATGGCACGGACCTCTGCCAAGGCCTGCTGACGTTGAAAATCCCAGTCCTGACGCCGGCGACGATAGGCTTCGGTGGTGGCCTCTTTATCCGCGTCCATTTGCAGCACCGCTGCGGAGATGTCCAGGCCGAAAACCACCGCGTCCGCGATTTTTTCCAGGCGATGCCCGCCGTTGGCCACGCCAAAAATATTGGGCGCCACGGCCAGTGCCGCGCCGACACCTTTGATCGCCGTTGACGTGATGCTCAACTGCTTGGCCAGGTGCAGCGTGTTCATCACGTCGTATTCAGCGGCGGTGACGTTTTCTTCATAACGCAGCGCGTAAGTGTCGGCGCGCTCCTGCGCCACGGCCCGGCTCTGCCCGAGCGCCGAGAGCGTCGACTCCATTTGCGCGATGGTCTGCTCTTGCACGCTCCTGGCATAGGCGCCCAGTTCGACAAGATGGTTTTGTTGCATCTCTTCCTGCTCGGCACGATCACGTTGTTCCAGGAACCGCAGCACCTGACTGCCGAACTCTTGCAGCGTTTGTGCGGCGCGCAACGCCGCCTCGAAGACCACTCGCCAACGATACGCCACCACCACCAATCGCCCCCCCATGGGTCGCGGTGAACCCGCACCACCGGCCGCCAGATCTCGCAGCAACTGATTGGGGTCCGTTGGGGGGCTGAAGAACGGGATCTGCATCGGCTTGCCGTCGAGGGTGAGGTTATGGCGCAAGTTGTTCAGGCGACTGCCGGGTATGGCATACAGCGCCAGCAACTGCTCGTTGATCGGCTTTTGGAAAGGTTCATTGGCCAACAGGCCAAGCAGCGGCGGCTCTTTGGCCCTTGAAGGCACGTCCGCCAGACTGAACGCGAAGGATTGCTCGAAGGCCTCAAGCGCTGGCCGGGAAAGGGAGAGGTCCAGCAACTCGCCTAGGGTTTTCGGTTCCCATCGGCTAACGGTTTGCGTCGACGGGGCCTGACCCATCAGGAACTCGGCCTGGACGTAGCACAGCTTGGCGGCCACCAGACTGTCACGGGTCAGTTGCCGGTAATGCCAGTCACCCCAAGCGATCAGGTTTTTTACATAGTCGACGTAGACAACAATCTGAAAATGTTGAGGCGCCGAGTAGCCGATAGCATCCGGATCGGTCGGTGCAGCGGCTTCACACCCGGTGTTGCCTGACGTGATCAAGGGTCGGCACCGCCAGTAATCATATTTGTGCGGCTCCGTTTTATCGTCCGCTGCCGCTTGAGGGGCAAACAGGTAGTGCAGCCAGTTTTGCGCCTCGAGGTAACGATCTTCAGCGCTCAGACGGATGGCGACCAAATGCGGCAGATGAAAAAACAGCTCCCAGAAAAACAGTCCGTTGGCCCCGTCAAAGGCCCCGTTAGGCTCAATGACCTCGCCAGAGGTCGGTGGTGGCTCCGCCAAAAACTGGGTATCCCAATCCAGCAGCGCATCGATGGAAACGTTGGCGCGCTGTACCAGCTCCGGCCCGAACAACGAATTGAGCCGCACGTTCTTGAGCGCCAGCCCCGCTTGCTTGAGGGCAAGAAACTGGGCGCCCAGTGCGTTGGCCTTGTCCAGCTCCGGCGGTGCAAAGCCGAGCACCACGGGAGCGGTCACCACATACTGTTTGCGTCCCGCTTGCGTGGCGGGCGCAGACCCGAAAGTGAACGTCGTGGGGCCGGTAAACCCACCGGCCTGGCGCTTCACCGCCAACACTGAAGTACGCCAGCCGCCACCCATGGAAAAAGAACCGGTCGCGGGGGCCGGGTCGCCTGATGCCGGGTTGGCCATCGTCAAGTCAAATATTCCGCACGCATCGACACTGCCCGGTACTGGCAGGCACTGGCCACTGACGAGGAGTATGTCGTCACTGCCAACACGCAATACCAACGCTTGCAGGCTGTAGAACGCAGTCAATGGACCGTTACTCACAACAGTGTCGACAATCCCCGGCGTACTCTGCGATGAAAACGGGTTCTGCAAGATGTCCGGCGCGACGAAGCGGTAATCTGCCAAGGCTTCCAGCCATCCGCCATAGTCGACCACGGGACGCAACAGCACGTCCCGGACCACGACCACATCCAGCCGCTCGTCGGGTGCGGGTGCGGGGTCATCGACGAGGTTGCGGTTGGTCAACAACACGCCCAGTTTGCCCTTGGGATACTGGGAGTCCGCAAACAGGGTGGCAATCAGCCGGGCCTCACCGGAAAACACCTTCTCCTGCTCGGCGCTGTACAGGGACAACGGTGCCGACCAATGACCGTTCGACATCATGAACGCCAGATTGATATCCAGTTTGGGCGCCATGAACTCGTTCTGTTGCCGGCTCTTCACACCATCGAGCCATTCAGCCCAGACCACACACAAACGTCCTCCCCAGAACACCGGGCGGATATCCAGCACCCTCTCCCCCGTCGGGATCTCGACCGGTTGCCATTCACTCCACGCCGCCGGGTTGATCGCCGTGCTATCGGGCGCCAGCACCACCTCGGCCCGGCGCCAGTAATACGGATACGGCGAGGTGCGCTTGCGCCCAATGAAGTAATAATCGGCTTGAGCGGCCGATGTACCGTCGACGTAACCGCTGATGACATCCAGGTTGCAGATCTGCTCGAACTCTTGCAGGTAATCCTGCAGGGCCAACAGCACCGTATCGGCGCTCAGACGGGTTTGATTGAGGTTGTCGGCCAGCGCCTTGAACAGCGACGTCTGACGTCGCCGCACATAGGGGTTGATGTAGTTTTCCGGATAGCAGCCAATCATTTGCACCGCTGCCCAATCCGGGTAATTGCTGTAAAGCTCCCAGGTTTGCAAATCCCCTTTGCTGAACTCTTCTTCTTCATAACCCGGTTCAAGCTTTCGATACGCGGCATGGATAAATTGTTGCGCACAGCTGACAGCCTCGGCGACCGGAGTAGTCTGGACCGCGAAGCTGTCCAGCGGGTCCATCCGCAGCAACTCGAACAGATCCGCGGGTGTTCTGACGAAATTAAAATGGTTATCGACGGTGCTTTTTTTGATCTGCCCGATGCTGTACTCGACCAACGCCGAGCGACGCTGTTCCAGCAGACCGGCGATTCGCTTGTTGTCCATGACGCCTCTCCCGAGACCGGATTCGTTGCTGTCAACCACCTCAACCGCCCCAGCCCTCAACCCGGCAAGGTGTCGCCGGCGAAGGTGATGGCTTCAAAATACAGGGTCGTATCGCTGGCCTGGATGAGCACACCGAATTCGAACACGCCGCCCGTACGGCTTGAAACAAAGACCCGCGTGAGCCCTTGCTGATTGGTGAACCCCTGACTTGGCCTGATGATCGCAGTCCCCGTACCGCTGGTCTCACTGAGCCAGTCCACCAACATGTTCGCCCCGACATTGCCATGGCTGTCCTGTACGCCGGCGTAAAGCTCGACTTCCTGACCTCGCGGCACAATGCCCAGCGGCTCCCGGGACTTGTAGCGCAGAGGAAACATCATGCTCGTGGCATCGGCGATGATTTCCACCGTGGGGGCGTAGTGTTTGTCCTGCAGGTCCAGCCAGAAAACCGGGGTGACCGTGCCCATGACCGCGCCGGGAGTAAAGGTGGCGACGGCCACCCCGTCTGTCCTGGTCACCGATTTGTTGAAGCTGCCCAGTTCGGTTTCCCAGTGCACCTCGACCCCACTCACAGGCCGGGCCTCAAGGTCCCTGACCGTCACGGTGAAGGTGATGGTTTCACCAGGCTTATTGGCGATGACCTGGGTGGCGTTCACTGAACACGTCATCGTCACGACCTGCTCATCGATTTCGCCTGTCACGGCGACCAAGGGCTCGCGCTGCTCAGAGAGACTTAGCAGCGCATGCCCGGCAGCGGTTTCATAAGCCGGTTCGTTCAGCGTCGCGGGGAGCGCGCCGATCAGAAAAATAGTCTGCGCATCCATGCCAGTACGCATCGCCAATGCACGGACGCGCATCAGCAAATCCAGTTGCCGGAGGTTTCTGATGATCCGTTGCGGGTCTACCCGATTCGCGCATTCGCGCACTTCCTGGACGCTCCAGGCGAAAAACCTGGCCAGTTTGATCGACGCCGCTTGCTGCGCCAGACTCAACGCATCCCCGGTCAGTGGATCGGGCAAGGCATGCACCTGACGCAGGTAGTCGAGCAATGTGCTGGCGGGCGATTCGCTGGCGGCAAAGGCCCGATTGAGCACGGTCAGGTCATACAGCGTGTTGACCGTCAACGCGTATTTATCCGCTTGCCCCATCCAGGCCAGATGACCGTATTCCAGATAGTCGCGCAATAATTCGGGGCTCAGGTCCAGCTTCATCACCACCGCGCTGCGCCGGCGCACCTCGGCCAGCACTTGCAGAAACGGGTCGACTGGCGCTTCCCAGCGCAAACCCGAAGCCCGGGCCGCATCGATTTGGACAGAGCGATCCAGCACCTGACGCAATAGATAGTCGACGCTGATGTTCGTCCACTCAATGACCGCCAGCACCCGTTCCGAATCCAGCCCGGCGTAAACCGCCAGGCACTCCTTGACCACCGACTGTTGAGCGCCTCTGACTTGCAGCAGCACACCTGACATTTTGTCGACAATATCGCTGTAATCGACATCGTCATCGCCCCCAAAACCATCGCGCACCGCGATCAGAAGACGTGCGCGTGCGTGCGCCCGGTAATCGGATTCGCTCATGTGTCGCGGGTTGATCACCAGGCCTTTGTTGTCGACCAGCGAGGTCAGCAGGTCCAACCAATCAGCGCCACCCGCCAACGCAGGGACACCCGCCATCAGCAACGCGGTATTGGTGAAAAAAGCACCCGACAACAAATTCCGCACCTGATCGAACAACTGCAACTCATCCACTGTCGACGCCGCCGGCATCTGCGCCACCGACGCCTGCTGCACCATCCATGACACGGACATCTGTTGCTCATCGCACCAGCGTGCGCAGGAATCCAGGGCATGGATGATATTCAGCACATTGGGCGGGTCTTGCGCGGTGACGGTTTTGATGGTCGGGACGCCGGCCAACACCCCAAGCCAGCGATCTGCGCCCAGCAGGGCCAGCATCAGCACACCTTCGATCGGCGTGATGCCCAGCAATCGGGGCAGCCTGACCAGACGGTAAAAACTCGAAATAATCGCCGGACTACGGATCAACGTGTCAGTGCGGCCATGGGCCTGGGCAATCACCATCGCCAGATAACGGTAGGTCTGCAAATCGATGCCCAGGCCATGGCACAGCAGATTGACCGTCAGTTCACTCACACCCACCCCGGGAAATACCGCGAACGCCCCTTCATCCAGAATCAGCGCATTGCGATAACCGTCCTCGATATTGAAGGTTCGATCAAAGGACGAAAGCACCTCGCCCCGCCCGTAAATCGACAGTTCATCGATAAACACTGCGAAGTCTTCAGCAGTGCAGCCGTAACGCTCACGCAAGGTTTGAAACAGGCCCAGCGCCTGCACGGTACTGTCCGAAATCCACCAGGGCGGTGTGGTCGGCCCTCCGCGACTCTGCGCTCTGGAGGCAGCGACCAGCAAGGCATCCACTTGATCTGAAGGCAGGTCCAGCCATTGATCCAGACGCACTTTGCGATTCATGCGGTCGTAGGGGGCGGGATCGTTAACATCGGCCGTCAGTCGATTGAACTGCTCATTGCCAGCCCTTACGTCGATACCAATAGCGGGCGTGCGACCCGCATTGATGTACACCGACCCTGAAGCCGCCCCGTCGGGTATCGCAGGATCACCGGGCTTGAGCGGGGCATTGGCCGAGCGCAGCGGAACGAAACGGCGTACCGACAACAATGCCTCGAGCCTGGTGGTGTCGAGCTTTGTTCGCTCACAGAAGAACTGCACCTGGGAGAGGTTCTGCCAGGTCAAACCCACACCGCCAAAGTTCGCCTCGTAGAACGCCTCTTTGTCCGCACTGACAACCGACTGCTCGGTCAACAACGAGCGCTGTTGAGGCCCCAGCCTGGAGGCGTGGAGCAAGGCCCGTCCCGCGTCGTCGTCCCAGGCATCGGGTTGCAGGAAATACGGAAAAGCACTATCGATCAGGTGCGCGATGCTCCCCACGGAATGGCCGTTTTGCCGAGCGACAAAATCGATCGTGGCCCATGGCTGATAGTAGGGCAGCCCGTTGGGATAGCGGGCCAGCGCCATCACGGCATCCGGCGCCTCGACATTGGCGTGAGCCCGGATGAACGCTTCCAGCACTTTGATAATGATGTCCACGGACGACCAGGCACGATTCACCGCGTTGTCATCGATCGTCAACGCCAACAGGTCCGTGCGACGCTCCAGCAACGGCATTTTTTTTTGGCCATCACCGACAGATTCGATGCGTTCCTGGACCCATCGCACCAGTTCGATCAGATACGCCACCGGCGAGGTGAACGATTCCAGTGCATCAGGCAGGCAGTTCTCGCTAAAGCGCGGATTGAACAACCGCTCAAAACTGGGCCCGAGAACCATTGATAGCAACCCGCTTTGTGCGCTCACCGGCGTGGCGTTATCGTCCACCCTCCGGTGTTCGATAAACAGTCGCCGGACATGGATGGCCAGCGCATTGGCTCGCCACAAAAAGACCTGCGCGTCATCGGCGCTCAGGCCGAAATCACGCACCAGGCCTTGCACGCCCCTCTCCACCAGGGGAAAAACAGAGCCCCCCGCTTCCAGGTAACCGCTCAAATCGCTATAGCTTTCACGCTGCGATACCGAGGCGAAGACCTGCTCAAACAGCTGCACGCCAGGGAGATCCTGAGTCACGGCCATGGTCAAACTCCCTGCACCGCCGACGGCTGGCCGGTCGGGCCGCCGAGGATCGGGCGGTGCACATCAATGAATCGATTGGGCGCCTGTACAACGGCGGCGTCTACTGTCAGAAATGACAGTAAAAGCAACCGTTTGTCGGAGAATCAGAGCAACGGTGGCTGGGCCGCGAGCACTTCAAAACGTTCGCTTTCGGTCCAGTCGGAAGTCGTCGCGGGCGTCGATTCACTGATTGTCTGCTGCAACCGCACCCAACTGCCCCCGCCGGGCAGCGGCTGACTCGCCGTGCCCTCCCACTGGGCAGCAGGTACTCGAACGTCTGCCAGCCATCGGGTATCCGGGTTGAACCAACTCACCACACTCATGACACCCGGCTTGCCTGTACCCGCCAACTCAATCGGGTTGACAACCCGCTGCCCCGGCGCCGGCCGGTCGATCACCGGCAAATACGTGCCCAGGTTCACTGCCCGCAAGGAACGCCCGGAGTCAAACTCACCCTGCCACTGCACGACAATCAGTTCCCTTTGCCCACTCGGAGCGTCCAGCTCCACCGTCACCGACCAGGTCCGGTCATCCAGCACCGTCCCTCGCCCCAACACCTGCTGCGGTGCCTGGGCCAGCGCCACCGTCACCGAATCCCCCGGGTAACCAAAACCGGAGACAACCGCATGGCGTCCGACAAACTCATTGAGCGCCGGCGTTTCGATAGAGGGTGCAGCGGGGACCACGCGAAAGCTCTGGAACGGGCTGTCCCTGGAGGTTTTATCTTCGAAAGTCTGCCGCGCAAAGAGGGTTTCATGCCCGACGTCCAGGGTCACGACACCGTCCCAGGAGCCGTCAACACCTACCAGCAACGGGCCGAGCAACGGCTGCGGCCGCCCCTGCAAAAAAACCTCGACCAGAGCGCCCGGCATGCCGGTGCCGGAGACGGTGCCCACGCGTGGCAAGTCCCCACCCGCCACAGGCACAAGGATTTGCGGGGGCAGCACCACCACGTAAAAGTTACGCTCGAGGCTGCGTTCGGAGTCGCGACCATCGAGACTTTGCTGGGCATCGATCTGGTACAGCCTGAATTCCAGCCCCGTCAGGCTGATCTCCCAATCGCCGTCGCGGGTCAGGACTTTAGGCGAGCCTAACGGCCGGCCAAATTGCGCATCGCGCAGTTGCATGCTCGCCCCGGCGACACCGCTGCTGCCACGCACCGTCAACTCGCGTCCTGCTTCCGCGTTCTCTTGCGGCTCGGTGATCACCGGTTTAAGCAGCGTCCTGGCAACCGTAAACGTGCGTTGAACAGAGGGCGAGGTCTGGCTGGCGGCGGTCTGGGTGACGGTCACCGTATGGGTGACACCGGAGGCAAAATCGGTGGGCCGCCGAAAGGTCCAGGTGCCCGTCGCTCCGGAAGGGCTGTGTACGACCGTGGGCCGGTCGCTGAAGACCAGACTCACCACGGCCCCCGGCCAGCAGGTGCCCGTAACGGTGGGCGATAAGCCATTTTCCACCAGGCTGGTGATGACCGGCGCCAGAGGCGCGATGGTCACCTTGATTTCAACCCAGCCCTCCGACTGCTGCCCGTTCAGTATTTGCTTCAAATGCACGACTTGCTCGAGCGTAGGTCCCCATGGCACTTCGGATTGACTCGACCACTGATTATTCACCACCGTCGCATCCGGCGCGGCGATCGGCCCACCGGACTTCCTGACCCACACAGTGGCGCCGGTTGTGCCGCGTCCGGAGAACGTTGGCGTGTAATCGGTCACGGTGTAAGTCACATCGCTCGGGCTGGCCACCGCCCAGGTGAAAGCGAACTGCCTTGGCTGCGAGATGATCCAGCCACCGGCACCGTCGGAAACCTTTTGGGTCACCGAGAAGGTGTAACTGCCGGGCGGCCAACCGGTCGCTGTCACCTCCCAAGCGCCATTCACCACTGGGGTGGCCGGTAACGTTTGAGCGCCCGGGCCACTGACATAGGTGAACTCGACCGTGGCGCCGGTATGGCCGGAGCCAGAGACTTTCACCTTGTTGTCGGGCAGGACCGCCATGGTCGGGGAGGTCAATATCGGTGGGCGGATTTTGTAGAGCCGCACGGCGCTGCGTTCAGAAATAACGCCAGCCTGACTTTGCTCTGCCACCAACGAAACGGGACCGGGCGACAGCGTCACCGTACCTGTCCAGCTCAGATTGTTAAGCACACCGGTTTGCCCCACCTTCGTGTCGCTGCGGTCAATGTAGAGGGTAACAACAGACCCCGCCAAACCGTTGGCACCGGACAGGTTGAAGGTCGTGTCCTGTTCACCGGAGGCGGTAATGATGGTGGGAGTGCCTAATACCCTGAATGTGAGCGGGGCCGAATACCCCACGGAATGCTTGGCCTGGACCGTCAAATCGCCGCTGGGCAAGGACAACGGAGATCGCACAGGCGCACGCCATGAAGCGTTCGAACCGACAGTGACAGTCTCGCTGATCGACTGGTAGTGGTCGGCCGCGTTGACAACACCGATAGCCGAGTTCGACTGGCCGATGCCCTCGAAGACGATTTGATCGGCGCGCACGATCTGATTGGGCTTCGGCAAGGTGATGAGGGTGGGCTGTGTATAAACCACAGTCTTCCTGGCGGAAGACAGTTTGTAGGCCGTGAAGGTAGGCTCCCCGACAAGGTTGGTCGTAACGGTCTGCTCCGCGAAAATGGTCGTACTTCCCGGCAGCAGATCCTGATTGGGCCGCACGCTCCACCGCCCTCCTACGGGCACATGCTGTATATCGCTGATATCAATAAAAGAATTGAGATACACCCTGTAAAGTTTGAACGTCGCTCCCACTTGCCCCATACCGGAGAACAGAGGCCTTGACTCAGAGACGTTGCCGCCAGCCGGGGCATCAATCGTCATCTCGGCCATGACGTAAAAACGTCCTGAGTAATGCCATCGTGACCAGTCGTTATTGCGCCCCAACAAAACGTAATGAACGTAGGTGAGCCCCACGGGTAACAACTCTTCAAGCCGCACTTGAAACGGGTATTGGCTGAAGTTCGACTTCTGCCGACGATAAAAGGGGGTGCCCGGCTGGTAAAAATCCAGGTCAACCTGGACGTAGTCATTTGTTTGCTCGGGATTACCAATCAACGTGAACAACGTATTGGCCACCCCTGTTCCGGGGCGGGGAAACTGCAGAGGCCAATAGACAGGATCAGTCTCAGCTAATGGCTCCATAGGTGCGTCTGGTTGGTCTGGTTGGTCCGACATGATCAGGCTCTCCAACGTGGGGCGCGATTGGCGTTTCGTTGAGGCCATTCAACGCGAACAGAGCCTGCGCCAACACCTGTCAAACCTGACAGTTCAGACGAACGGTCTACGGACTTTTCCGACGAATTTTGAAGCCTACGCAACCTTGCGCCTTTGCCTACAGCTGCGCCAGAATCGGCCGGCTTGTGCGCTT
>Ga0302169_10000140_pt1 | contig 23562 bp, 18 predicted proteins | sample I_Fen_N1_3_FD_193493 | JGI IMG/M metagenome (GOLD analysis project Ga0302169, IMG submission 193493) | Peat permafrost microbial communities from Stordalen Mire near Abisko, Sweden - I_Fen_N1_3 | ecosystem: Environmental > Terrestrial > Soil > Wetlands > Permafrost | place: Sweden: Abisko...
AACCCGCAAAATCGGCAAGGCGCGGCTGATGCGCTGGTTCATGGGGCTGTATCCGCCGTACTTCGGTGCCGGGGTTCGGGTGCAGCACATCAGCGATGATTTTCGCGACATCCAGGTGTCCATGGGGTTGAGCTGGTACAACCGCAATTACGTTGGCACGCAGTTCGGTGGCAGCCTGTATTCGATGGTCGACCCGTTCTTCATGCTGATGCTGATGGAAAACCTCGGGCGCCACTACATCGTCTGGGACAAGGCCGCCGACATCGATTTCATCGCACCGGGCAAAGGCACGGTATTTGCCCGTTTCAACATCGACGACACCTTGCTCGACGAGATCCGTCGGCAGACCGCGGCTGGCGAAAAGTACCTGCCGCAATTGCAGGTCGATATTCACGACGGCGCTGGCAACCTGGTGGCGCGAGTCGGAAAAACCCTTTACGTGCGGCTCAAGCCGCAAGCGAGACAGGCTTAAAGCATGGAAATGCGCGCAGATCTGCTGATTGTCGGGGCTGGAATGGTCGGCAGCGCCCTCGCGCTGGCGTTGCAGGACAGCGGGCTGGAAGTCTTGCTGCTGGACGGCAGCCCTTTGAGCGTCAAACCGTTTGACGCCCAGGCGCCATTCGAGCCGCGAGTGAGCGCCTTGTCTGCCGCCAGTCAGCGAATTCTCGAGCGCCTGGGTGCCTGGGACGGCATCGTCAGTCGCCGCAGCAGTCCTTACAGCGACATGCAGGTCTGGGACGGCAGCGGCACCGGGCAAATCCACTTCTCGGCCGCCAGCGTGCATGCCGATGTGCTGGGCCATATCGTCGAAAATCGCGTGGTTCAGGACGCCTTGCTCGACCGCTTGCACGACTGCGACCTGGGCCTGCTGGCCAATGCGCGCCTGGAACAAATGCGCCGCTCTGGCGACGATTGGCTGCTGACCCTGGCCGACGGTCGAACCCTGCGCGCACCCCTGGTGATCGCGGCCGATGGTGCCAATTCGGCCGTGCGGCGCCTGACCGGCGTCGCGACGCGCGAGTGGGATTATATGCACCATGCGATCGTCACCAGCGTGCGCAGCTCAAACCCTCATCAAATGACTGCCTGGCAGCGCTTTACCGACAATGGCCCATTGGCGTTCCTGCCGCTGGAGCGGGACGGTCGGCAGGATTGGTGTTCGATCGTCTGGTCGACCACCCCGAGCGAAGCCGAACAGCTGATGGCACTGGATGACGAAGGCTTCTGTCGCGCGCTTGAGCGGGCCTTTGAAGGCCGGCTCGGCACCGTGCTCAGCGCCGACCCGCGCCTGTGTGTACCGCTGCGTCAGCGACATGCCAAGCGTTACGTTGCTGAAGGCCTGGCCCTGATCGGTGATGCGGCGCACACCATTCACCCATTGGCCGGTCAAGGCGTAAACCTGGGGTTCCTCGATGCCGCCGTGCTGGCCGAAGTGTTGCTGCAAGCGGCAAGCCGCGGTGAACGCCTGGCGGATGTGAAAGTGCTGAGTCGCTACGAGCGCCGGCGCATGCCCCATAACCTGGCGTTGATGGCGGCGATGGAGGGTTTCGAGCGCTTGTTCCAGGCTGATCCGTTGCCTGTGCGCTGGTTGCGTAATGCCGGATTGAAAATGGTCGAGCAGATGCCCGAGGCCAAGGCGTTGTTCGTGCGTGAGGCCCTTGGGTTGACCGGGGATTTGCCGGCTCTGGCCAAGGCCTGAATCACTCCAGATCCACCGTAGGACCTATGCAACATCTGGTAACTCCTCCGCCAACTGTTCGATTGAGAAGGTAAATGTGAGTCCTTATCATTTGCCCTCACTTTTTCAATCGAGAGACTGCTCCCATGTTGGCACCAAAGCGTCTATTGACCGCACTGGCCCTGACCCTGATAGGCAGCACCGCCGTCCAGGCTGCCGACGAGGTGGTGGTCTACTCCTCGCGTATCGATGAGCTGATCAAACCGGTGTTCGATGCCTACACCGCGAAAACCGGGGTGAAGGTGAAGTTCATCACCGACAAGGAAGCGCCGCTGATGCAGCGGATCAAGGCTGAGGGCGAGAACGCCACCGCCGACCTGTTGCTGACCGTCGATGCCGGCAACCTCTGGCAAGCCGAGCAGATGGGCATCCTCCAGCCGTTCACCTCGAAAACCATCGACGCCAATATCCCGCCCCAGTACCGTGCAGCGTCACACGCCTGGACCGGCCTGAGCCTGCGGGCGCGGACCATCGCCTATTCCACCGAGCGGGTGAAACCGGGTGAATTGACCACCTACGAAGCGCTGGCCGACAAGAACTGGGAAGGCCGCCTGTGCCTGCGCACGGCGAAGAAGGTCTACAACCAGTCACTGACCGCCACCCTGATCGAAGTCCACGGCGCCGAAAAAACCGAGAAAATCCTCAAGGGCTGGGTCAACAACCTTTCCACCGACGTGTTCTCCGACGATGTTGCGGTGCTGGAAGCCATCAAGGCCGGCCAATGCGACGTCGGCATCGTCAACACGTACTACTACGGCCGTCTGCACAAGCTCAAACCTGACCTTCCAGTGAAACTGTTCTGGCCAAACCAGGCGGATCGAGGCGTGCACGTCAATCTGTCCGGTATCGGCCTGACCAGGCACGCCCCGCATCCGCAAGCAGCCAAGGCACTGGTGGAGTGGATGACCACGCCTGAGGCGCAGAAAATCTTCGCTGACGTCAACCAGGAATTTGCGGCCAATCCTGCCGTGCATCCATCGGCTGAAGTCGCTGCCTGGGGGCAGTTCGTGGCCGATACCTTGCCGGTGGAAGTCGCTGGCAGGCGTCAGGCCGAAGCGATTCGCATGATGGATCGCGCTGGCTGGAACTGAGTCGCTCGGTCTACTGCGCCCCGCCAGTGCGGGGCGTTTTGTCTATGTACCAAACGCTGTTGACCCTGTAGGAGCTGGCTTGCCAGCGCAGGCGCTGTACCTGCAAACCGTGCTTTCCGATTCGCCGGCAAGCCGGCTCCTGCAGGGCGCTGCTGTTGTGTCTATCTCAGCCGTTAGAGATTTTTCCCTTGGCCCACCCCGCCCACCGTCGCTGGTACCCGCTGGTCTTTGCCATTGCTGCGCTGGTCCTGCTGCCCTTGAGCGTTTTGCTGCTTTCCTGGCAAACCATCGATCAACAGATCTGGTCCCACCTGTGGGACACGCAGATGTCGCGCTTGCTGGGCAACACGCTGACACTGGTGCTCGGCGTCGGTGTCGGCGTCACGTTGCTGGGCGTGAGCCTGGCCTGGCTCACCAGCCTCTGTGAATTCCCCGGCCGGCGTTGGCTGGATTGGGCGCTGATGTTGCCGTTTGCGATTCCGGCCTATGTGCTGGCGTTCGTTTTCGTCGGACTGCTGGATTTCGCCGGCCCGGTGCAAACCCTGCTGCGCGAGTGGTTTGGAACGGGCATGCGGTTGCCGCGAGTGCGTTCCACAGGGGGGATCATTCTGGTACTGGTGCTGGTCTTTTATCCCTACGTTTATCTGCTGGCACGTACCGCGTTCCTGGCTCAGGGCAAGGGCTTGATGGAAGCGGCGCGCGTGCTCGGGCAATCGCCATGGCAGGCGTTCTGGCGGGTGGCATTGCCCATGGCGCGACCGGCCATCGGCGCTGGCGTGGCATTGGCACTGATGGAAACCCTGGCGGATTTCGGCGCGGTGTCGGTGTTCAACTTCGACACCTTCACCACCGCGATCTACAAGACCTGGTACGGGTTTTTCAGCCTCTCTACCGCCACGCAACTGGCCAGCCTGTTGCTGTTGGTGGTGATGCTGGTGCTGTACGGCGAGCGTCGCGCACGGGGCGCCAACCGGGCGAGCAACGAACGGCCAAGGGTCAAGGCCTTGTATCACTTACGCGGTTTCAAGGCGCTGCTGGCCATGAGCTGGTGCGGTCTGGTCTTTGCCTGTGCCTTCGTCATGCCGATGCTGCAACTGCTGGTGTGGTTCTGGCAGCGTGGGCGCTTCGATCTGGATGAGCGTTACGCCGGGCTGATCGTCCACACCTTGTACCTGGGTGCGATGGCCGCGTTGATCACGGTCAGTGTCGCTCTGGTGTTGGCATTCGCCCGGCGCCTGGCACCCACCCAGGGTGTCCGTGCCGGGGTCAGTCTGGCCAATCTGGGCTACGCCTTGCCCGGTTCGGTGCTGGCGGTGTCGATCATGCTGGCGTTCAGTTACCTGGACCGCGAGCTGGTGATTCCGTTCTCCGGTTGGCTCGGTGGGGCTGGCAAACCGATATTGTTGGGCAGTCTGTCGGCGTTGCTGCTGGCTTATCTGGTGCGCTTCATTGCTGTGGCCTATGGGCCCCTGGAAAGCAGCCTGGCGCGTATACGGCCTTCTTTGCCCGAAGCGGCACGTAGCCTTGGCGTCAGTGGGCCACGACTGTTTTTCAAAGTGTATCTGCCGTTGCTGCTGCCCGGCTCGTTGAGCGCGGCACTGCTGGTCTTTGTCGACGTGCTCAAGGAAATGCCCGCGACCCTGCTGATGCGGCCGTTTGGCTGGGATACGCTGGCGGTGCGGATCTTTGAAATGACCAGCGAGGGTGAGTGGGCCAGGGCGTCTTTACCGGCGTTGACCCTGGTGTTGGTCGGGCTGCTACCGGTCATCGGATTGATCCGACGTTCGGCACATCGAAACAGCTAGGTGTCAGTCCTACACCTTGCAGCTACAATGCGCGGCATTCGGTGCGGTCCGTCTGACGGACAAGGTAGTGAAAATCGGCTGGAGGCCCTTTATTTCAAGGCTTTCACTCAAATAGACACTCAACCGCACCTTCGCCACGCCCGGAAGGAGAAACCCATGGGACAGCGTACGCCTCTGTATGACCTTCATCTCGCCCTCGGCGCGAAGATGGTCGATTTTGGCGGTTGGGATATGCCTTTGCATTATGGATCGCAAGTTGAGGAACACCATCAGGTGCGCCGCGATTGCGGTGTGTTCGATGTATCCCACATGACCGTGATCGATGTCGGCGGGACCCAGGCCAAGGCCTGGCTCCAGCATCTGCTGGCCAATGACGTCGAACGTTTGCACAGCTGCGGCCGTGCCTTGTACAGCGCCATGCTCAACGAGCAAGGTGGCATCGTCGACGACATGATCGTTTATCGCCTCGACGACGGTTACCGCCTGGTGGTCAACGCGTCTACCCGCAATCAGGATCTGGCGTGGATGCAGGCCCATCTCGACGGCTTTGACGTGCAGCTCAACGAGCGCTCCGAGTTGGCGATGCTGGCCATTCAAGGTCCCCACGCCAGGCACAAAGTGGCCGAACTGGTTACCCAGTCCCGTGGCAATCTGATCCAGCTACTCAAACCCTTCGAAGGCCAACCCGATGGCGACTGGTTCATCGCGCGCACCGGCTACACCGGCGAAGATGGTCTGGAAATCATTCTGCCAGCCAATCAGGCGCCGGGATTCTTCAACGATCTGGTAGGCGCGGGCATTTCCCCGATTGGCCTTGGCGCGCGGGATACCTTGCGGGTCGAGGCCGGCATGAATCTTTACGGGCAGGACATCAGTCAGGATGTTTCACCGCTGGCCTCCAACATGGCCTGGAGCATCGCCTGGGAACCGACTACCCGCCAGTTCATCGGTCGCGCGGCCCTGGAGGCTGAACAGACCGGCGGTATACAGCACCGGCTGGTCGGACTGGTCCTCGAGGAGCGTGGGGTATTACGCGCTCATCAAGTGGTCCGCATCGCTGATGTTGGCGAAGGGGAGATCACCAGTGGTAGTTTCTCTCCTACGCTTAGCAAGTCGATTGCACTGGCGCGCGTGCCGATGGCAACTGCCGACCGCGCAGAAGTGGAAATCCGTGGCAAGTGGTACCCGGTCCGAGTGGTCAAGCCGACCTTCGTACGCCATGGCAAAACCTTGATTTAACCTTTTTGGCGGCATCGACCGCTGACAATTTCCTGAGGACACAGAACATGAGCGATATCCCTGCCGACCTGCGTTTTGCCGAAAGTCACGAATGGGCACGCCTGGAAGCCGATGGCACCGTCACCGTGGGCATCAGCGATCACGCGCAGGAAGCGCTGGGTGATGTGGTGTTCGTCGAGCTGACCGAAGTCGGAAACGTCTTTGCTGCCGGTGATCAATCCGGTGTGGTCGAATCGGTAAAAGCAGCGTCCGACATCTACTCCCCGGTTGCCGGTGAAGTGGTTGCGATCAACGAAGAGCTGAGCACCTCGCCAGAGCTGCTGAACTCCGACCCTTACGGCGCGTGGATCTTCAAAATCAAGCCAAGCAACGCCGCTGACCTTGACAAGCTGCTCGACGCAGCGGGTTACAAGGCTGCCATCGGCGAGTAATGCTCGCCACCTGTAGGAGTCCGGCTTGCCGGCGATGGCGTCTCTGAAATCGCCATCGCCGGCAAGCCGGGCTTCTACAGGGGTGGACTCAAGGCTTCAATACCGCCTTGACCGCTGCCACCGAACGCTCGACGTCCGCTTTGGTCATCGCCGTAAACATCGGCAGCGAGACAATCAAGCGTCCCACCCGTTCGGCTGTCGGGAACATCCCTTCCTTGAAACCGCGTTCGCGGTAAAGACTCAACAGGTGAATCGGCGGGTAGTGATAGCCGATGCCGATACCCAATGCCTGCATCTGTTCCATGAAGGTGGCTCGGGCCGGTTTGCCATCCTGGCGTTCAGGCAACACCAGCTGGAACAAATGCCAGTTGCTATTCTCGAAGTCCGCCGGCGGGAGTTGCGCCCCATACTGCGCTTCAAAATCTTCGCCAAAGCAGCTGAAGTAATGTTTGGCCAGTTCACGCCGATGAGCGGTAATCGCTTCCAGATGTGCAAATTGCCCCAGGCCAATGGCCGCCGCGACATCGGTCATGTTGAACTTGCCGCCCAGTACATCGACGTCCAGGCCATCAAAGCCGCTGCGGGTAACGCCCTGCAGGCGGTACTTTTCCGCCAGCTTTACTTCTTCGGCATTGTTCAGCACCAGGCAGCCGCCCTCCGACGAGGTGACGTTCTTGTTTGCCTGAAAGCTGAAGGACACGAAATCGCCGGTCGAGCCGATGCGCTGGCCGTTCCAGCTCGAGCCCAACGCTTGTGCCGCGTCTTCGATGATCCGCAGGCCATGCTTGTGGGCCAGGGCGTACAGGCGAGTCATGTCCACGGGCAACCCGGCCAAATACACCGGGATGATGGCTTTGGTGCGTGGGGTGATGGCGGCTTCCAGTTGATCCAGATCGATATTGCGGGTCACCGGGTCGATGTCGGCAAACACCGGTGTGGCGCCGACTTCCAGAATGACGTTGGCGGTGGCCACCCAGGAAATCGGAGTGGTGATCACTTCGTCACCCGCTCCGATGCCGGCGATGCGCAAGGCGATTTCCATGGTGCAGGTGCCGGAATTGAACGTGCGCACCGGGCGTCCGCCAAAATACTCCGACAATTGCGCTTCAAAGGCCTGAACCTTGGGGCCGCTGGTAATCCAGCCCGAACGCAGGACCTCGCCGACGGCGGCGATGGTGGCTTCGTCGATAGTGGGTTTGGAGAAGGGCAGCAAAGGCAGTTGGCTCATAAATGTAGGCACCTCATCTTCGGATTTTAAGTCGGCGACGAGCATGATGATCGGTAATGCCCGGCGGCGCCATGCTCTGTGTGTCGGCGCTGACTGCTATGCTGGTTTGACCGTGTTGCATCGACGCTGAGCGCCAGTCCAGAGAGAGCCCGTCATGTCCCAGTTGCCGTCCCTGAGCCAGTTACGCGATCCCCATGCCTTTCTACGCCGTCACCTCGGGCCGGATGGAGCCGAGCAACAGGCGATGCTCGACAGCCTCGGCCTCGGCAGTCGGGTCGAGCTGATCGAGCAAACGGTGCCGCCGGGCATTCGTCTGAACCGGGCACTTGACCTGCCGCCGGCCCTCGATGAAGAAGCCGCGCTGGCCAAGCTGCGCGGCTACGCCGAGCAGAACCAGGTCTGGACCAGCCTGATTGGCATGGGCTATCACGGCACGCTCACACCCACCGTCATTCTGCGCAACGTGTTGGAAAATCCCGGCTGGTACACCGCGTACACACCCTATCAGCCGGAAATTGCCCAAGGACGTCTCGAAGCGTTGCTGAACTTCCAGCAACTGACTATCGACCTCACGGGCCTTGAACTGGCCAATGCCTCGTTGCTCGACGAAGCCACTGCGGCGGCCGAAGCCATGGCCTTGGCCAAGCGGGTGGCCAAATCCAGGAGCAATGTGTTCTTTGTCGACGAAAACTGCCATCCGCAGACCATTTCCGTGGTGCAGACCCGCGCCGAGGGCTTTGGATTCGAGCTGGTCATCGGCTCTGTGGATAACTTGAAACAGCACCAGGTATTCGGTGCGCTGCTGCAATATCCGGATACTCACGGCGAGATTCGCGACCTGCGCCCGTTGATTGATCACCTGCATGCCCAGCAGGCATTGGCGTGTGTCGCCGCCGATCTGTTGAGTCTGTTGTTGCTGACCCCGCCGGGGGAGTTGGGCGCAGACGTGGTGTTCGGCTCTTCCCAGCGTTTCGGCGTGCCCATGGGCTACGGCGGGCCTCACGCAGCGTTTTTTGCCAGCCGCGACGAATACAAGCGGGCGATACCCGGGCGGATCATCGGTGTGTCGAAAGACGCGCGTGGCAACGTGGCCCTGCGCATGGCGCTGCAGACCCGTGAGCAACATATCCGCCGAGAAAAGGCCAACTCGAACATCTGCACCGCCCAGGTGCTGCTGGCCAATATCGCCAGTTTCTACGCGGTCTATCATGGCCCTGAAGGGCTTAGGCGGATTGCCCAGCGTGTGCACCGCCTGACTTGCATCCTCGCCGCCGGTCTTGAGCGCAAGGGCCTGACCCGCGCCAATCAGCACTTCTTCGACACCCTGACCCTGGACGTCGGCGGCACCCAGACCGCAATCATCGAAAGCGCCCGGGCCGCGCAGATCAATTTGCGCATCCTGGGGCGCGGGCGATTGGGTGTGAGCCTGGACGAGACCTCTGACGAAGCCACGGTGGCGAAACTGTTCGATGTGTTCCTGGGCGCCGATCATGGGTTCAAGGTCGAAGAACTGGACGCCGAAACCCTGAGCCCCGGCATTCCCGGGGCTCTGGCGCGCACCTCGGCCTACCTGCGCCATCCGGTATTCAACGCCCATCACAGCGAAACCGAGATGCTGCGTTACCTCAAGCAGCTGGAAAACAAAGACCTGGCGCTCAATCAATCGATGATCCCGTTGGGCTCCTGCACCATGAAGCTCAATGCCACCAGCGAGATGATCCCGATTACCTGGCCGCAATTCGCCAATCTGCATCCGTTCGCACCGAAAGAGCAGGCAGCCGGCTATACGCTGATGATCGAAGAGCTGGAGCGTTGGCTGTGCGCGATCACCGGTTTCGATGCGATCTGCATGCAACCCAACTCCGGTGCCCAGGGCGAGTACGCCGGGTTGCTGGCCATCGGCAAATACCACGAGAGCCGGCAAGAGGGGGGCCGGGACATCTGCCTGATCCCGTCCTCTGCCCACGGCACCAACCCGGCTTCAGCGCAGATGGCGGGGATGCGTGTGGTGATTGTCGAGTGCGATGAGGCGGGTAACGTTGATCTGGATGACTTGAAAGACAAAGCGGCACAGGCCGGGGACAAACTCGCCTGCCTGATGGCGACCTATCCTTCGACCCATGGCGTGTACGAGGAAGGCATCAGCGAGATCTGTGAAGTGATCCACAGCCATGGCGGCCAGGTCTACATGGACGGCGCCAACCTCAATGCCCAGGTCGGGCTGGCCCGTCCGGCGGACATTGGCGCGGATGTGTCACACATGAACCTGCACAAAACCTTCTGCATTCCCCATGGCGGTGGCGGTCCGGGCATGGGGCCGATTGGCGTGCGCGCGCATCTGGCACCCTTTGTAGCCAACCACCCGGTGGTGCCGATCGACGGGCCGCTGCCACAGAACGGTGCCGTCAGTGCCGCACCCTGGGGCAGCGCGAGCATTTTGCCGATCAGCTGGATGTACATCGCCATGATGGGGCCGCAACTGGCCGATGCCAGTGAAGTGGCGATCCTCGCCGCAAATTACCTCGCCCAGCACCTGTCCGGGGCGTTCCCGGTGCTCTACACCGGGCGTAACCAGCGGGTGGCCCATGAGTGCATTCTCGACCTGCGCCCGCTCAAGGCGCTGACCGGTATCAGCGAAGAGGACGTTGCCAAGCGCCTGATGGACTATGGCTTCCATGCGCCGACCATGTCGTTCCCGGTGCCCGGGACCTTGATGGTCGAACCCACCGAAAGTGAATCGAAGGCAGAACTGGACCGTTTTATTGGAGCGATGCTGAGCATTCGCGCGGAAATTACCGAGGTGCAGAACGGCAACTGGCCGGGCGAGGACAACCCGTTGAAACGTGCGCCGCATACCCTGGCCGACATCACCGGTATCTGGGAGCGGCCCTACAGCATCGAACAGGCCGTTACACCGGACGCACACACCAAGGCCCACAAGTATTGGCCGGCAGTGAACCGGGTGGACAATGTCTATGGGGACAGGAATCTGTTTTGTGCGTGTGTGCCGCTGGATGAGTACCGCTGAAAAATACACGTCCCCTGTAGGCGCTGGCTTGCCAGCAATAGCGGTTTGACAGATACACCAATGCGGGATGTTCCGCCGCCATCGCTGGCGAGCCAGCTCCAAGGGGATTTGTACAGGGCATAAAAAATGCCGCTCTTTTGAGCGGCATTTTTTATTCAGCAACTTGGTTATTCCGAAGCCACGGCATTCTTCGCCAGGATCGCATTCGCCAGTTCCATGTCCGTAGCCTGCAGGCCCGGGTTGTCGGCGCGGACTTTCTGCATCGCGGCTTCCAGATACGGGCCGCGGATGCCGCCGTCGCTGGCGACGAAGCTGCCGGCATCGTCCTGGGCGGCGACGATCAGCTTGTGATCCTTGAACGTCAGGTAGGTCGAACCGGTGGTGGCACCGGATGAAATGACGTTACGCCAAAAACCATCGGCCATCGCTGAACCGACAGGCAGGGACAACAGGGCAATGGTTGCGACAGCAAGTTTGAGACGCATAAAAGTGACTCCACAGGGTTAACACCGATGTTTGATAGTGATTGCCCCAATCGAGTTCCATAACGGCAAATCTACTTTTGCTCACTCTGCGGCGTCACTCGCAGCACCTCCTCAATCGTCGTCAAACCGGCCGCTACTTTCTGCGCGCCGGATAACCGCAGGCTGCGCATGCCTTCCTTGAAGGCCTGACGCCGCACCGCGAGCAAGTCGGTGTCGGGCTTGATCAGTGCCTTGAGGCCATCGGTCAGTTGCATGATTTCGTAGACCCCGGCGCGGCCGTGATAGCCGGTGTCGCGGCATTCCAGGCAGCCGATGGCGCGTTGGGCATTGGTGGGGAGTGGTGCTTGCCAGGGCCGGGTCAGGGTCTGCCAGTCCTCATCGCCCAGGGCTTGCGCAGCCTTGCAATGCGGGCACAAGGTGCGCACCAGTCGCTGGGCCATGACGCCCAGTAGCGTGGCCTTGATCAAGTAATGCGGCACGCCGAGTTCCAGCAGGCGACTGATGGCGCTGGGCGCGTCATTGGTGTGCAGTGTCGACAGCACCAGGTGCCCGGTCAGCGCAGCCTGAATGGCCATTTGCGCGGTTTCGAGGTCGCGAATCTCGCCGATCATGATGATGTCCGGGTCTTGGCGCATCAGTGCGCGCACGCCGGCGGCGAAGGTCAGGTCGATGTTGTGTTGGACCTGCATCTGGTTGAACGCCGGCTCGACCATTTCGATCGGGTCTTCGATGGTGCAGAGGTTGACCTGCGGCGTCGCCAGCTTTTTCAGCGTGGTGTAAAGGGTGGTGGTCTTGCCGGACCCGGTTGGCCCGGTCACCAGAATAATGCCGTTGGGCTGGCGCGTCATATCGTGCCAGCGACGCAGATCGTCGAGCGAAAACCCAAGTTGATCGAAGTCCTGGAGCAGCACCTGCGGGTCGAAGATTCGCATGACCATTTTTTCGCCGAAGGCGGTCGGTAGTGTCGATAGCCGCAACTCGACTTCGCCGCCCTCCGGGGTCTTGGTCTTCACCCGCCCGTCCTGGGGTTTGCGTTTCTCGGCGACGTTCATCCGCCCCAGGCTTTTCAGGCGACTGACGATGGCCATGGTGACCTGTGGCGGGAATTGGTAGACGTTGTGCAGCACGCCGTCGATGCGAAAACGTACGGTGCCCTGTTCGCGCCGGGGTTCGATGTGGATATCGCTGGCGCGTTGCTGGAAAGCGTACTGGAACAGCCAGTCGACAATGTTGACGATATGCGCGTCGTTGGCGTCCGGCTCCTGGTCGCTGGCGCCGAGGTTAAGCAACTGTTCGAAGTTGCCCAGGGTGTTCACTTGTTGATCGGGGTTATTCGCACCGATGACCGACCTGGCCAGGCGAAAGAACTCCACGCTCAGGCGCTGGATATCCACCGGATTGGCCACAACACGCTTGATGGGCAACTTCAGCACGTGGGTCAAGTCGGCTTCCCAGCCTTTGACGTAGGGTTGCGCGCTGGCCACGGTCACGGCGTCACGATCGATGGCCACCGCAAGAATCTTGTGGCGCTGGGCGAAGGCGTAGGACATCAGTGGTGTGATGGCCGCGACGTTGATCTGCAGCGGATCGATACGCAGGTAAGGCTGGCCAGCCTGCCGGGACAGCCACAAAGTCAGGCTTTCGAGGTCCAGGTGTCTGCCGGGTCGGCTGAGGTCTTCGAGCTGTTGGCTGGCGATGAACTCCAGTGGGTGCATCTGCTCATTGGCGACGTGGCGGCGGCGGGCATTGAGCGCGTGTTCGGCCCAGTCCTGGCTGATAAAGCCCTGGGCAACCAGTTCATGCAGTAAATCACCGAGATCCAGCCAGCGGTCCTGAAGGGCGAGTTGAACGGACATGCGGGCTCCTTTTGAACAACAGTTCGCAAAGGATAGTCGTGACCCCGCCGACCGTTGGGCCACTACCCGACGAAGCCGTGTCGACTTTTTTCAGCCTGCCGCCTGCGCCGTTTCGCCCCAGGCAGAGTCCGCCGATTGCAGATCGACCGAGCAGACGCTGATCAGGTTGCGCAGTTTTTCTGCAATCACCTGGGCACGGTGCCAACTTAGTCCGTCGACGACTACATCGATGTCCAGCAGGTCTTCCTGACGCTGCACGTTCACCTGTTCCGGCGTCAGAAACTGCAGGGCGAACAGGTTCAGTGCGCGGCAAAGCAGGTCTGGTTCGGCTTCGGCCAGCAACTGATAGCGAACGCGGCAGTGAGTGTTGCTGATGTTCCAGACATCGGCACGGGTGGGCGGGGTGTTCAGGACTTTAAGGTGCGGCATGGTCGATCTCCAAATCACTGGAGAAATTTTTACATTCTTGGCCGGGTATTTCTTATCTATGATGGGGAGTATGGCGGATCTGTCGAATCGTTTAATTCAGAATATTGGTAATCGAGGGTTTTTTTATGCATAGCGAGCTGGATGGTTACGACCGCAGGATTCTCGCGTTGCTGCAAGAGGATGCTTCGCTCTCCAGCGCGCAGATTGCCGAACAGGTAGGGCTGTCGCAGTCACCGTGCTGGCGGCGGATCCAGCGGATGAAAGAAGAGGGGATCATTCGTGGCCAGGTGACTCTGCTCGACCGCAAGAAAATCGGCCTCAACACGCAAATTTTCGCGCAGGTCAAACTCAACGCCCACGGACGCTCGAACTTCACCGAGTTCACCGAGGCCATTCGCGGCTTTCCCGAAGTGCTGGAGTGTTATGTATTGATGGGCGCGGTGGACTTCATGCTGCGGATCGTCGCGGCAGACATCGAGGCGTATGAGCGATTTTTTTTCGAGAAGCTGTCGCTGGTGCCGGGGATTCAGGAGGTCAACTCGGTTGTGGCGTTGTCGCAGATCAAGTCGACGACGAGTTTGCCGGTCTAGGTTTGTGGTGAGTGTGCAGGCTCCATCGCCGGCAAGCCAGCGCCTACAGGATTTCGGTGATCCCCTGTAGGAGTTGGCTTGCCAGCGAAGGCGGTATTACATGCGCAGGAGCATCTTCCAGGCACGATTCTGATAAACCGCAATCGCCTGCTGCTTGCGCGCATCCAGGGTTTCGTCGGTGATCGGCTCGTTGGCCAGTTGCGCCAGCTTGTTCAGCTCGCCATACAGGCGATCCATTTCCGCGATGTCCAGCACGTGGCGCGCGTGGTGCAGCCAGGCCTGGATGCGCTCGATACGCGGCAGTTGCTCGGCCAGGTCTTCCGGTTGCTGCTGGTAACGCTGCAATTGCAGCGAGTTGGCTTCTTCGCCCAGCAGGCGTGGCAACCAGCTGCCCAGTTGCACGGCGCCCTGGCGATTGCCACGGGTATTGCGCTCGGCGGCCCAGGTGCGAGCCAGCAACCAACGCGAGGTGTTCAGGGAGAACAGGCCCCAGCGCGGGTCTTCGAGTTCTTCGAGGAACTGCTCCGGCGCGGCTTTACGTACATCTTCATCATCCAGGCCGGCCTGGACCAGCGGACGCCAGTCTTCGAGCAAGGCATCGAGTGCGACGCGCAATTCGTGGCTGGATTGACGCGGCGCCGCCTGGCCGAGGCTGCTGACCAGCGCGCGCAATTCGGCGAGGTTTTCCACCCAGTCCTGCAGCAGGCGCCAGTGGCCATTGAAGCGATACTGCTCGGCCAGGCGCTGGCTGCTGCCCAGCAAGTGCCAGCTGAGGGCGGCGAAGGCGTCGTCAAGCGGCGTTTCAGCGCCGATCTGCGGTGCCGGCAGGCTCAACGAATAGCTGTTGGCGTCGTACAGGCGATAGCCGCGCTCGGCCTTGCTGATGTCACAGGGCATCAGGGCCAGGGTCGCGGCCAGTTCGGCGGCCAGCTCCAGCAACGCGGCCGGTTCGCCTTCGCGCAGTTCCAGTTCCAGCTCGCAGATTTCTTCTTTCTGTTTGCCGACCACTACATGGCCCAGGTCCAGGGCGGCTTCGATGACCACTTTGGTCTTGCCGCGGCCCCAGGCGATTTCGGCGCGTTCGCGGACAAAATCCGTGGTGAAGATCGGCTTCAGGGTTTTCTTGTCCAGTTCGGCCAGTGCTTCGGGCCAGCATTCGCCGTCGAGTTTCTTCACGTCGAGCTTGGCCTTGGGCAGGTGCCAGTCGTACTCGTTACGCTCGGACAGGCCGGCGACGCTGTGGCCACGGGTCTTGAGCGTTTGAATGACCTCTTCGCCATCCTTGCGCAGGCGCAGGGCCACCTTGGCGCGGGCCAGATCGCGCTCGGGTGTGTCGAAGTACTGGTTCATCAACTCACGGCGTTCCCAGCCACTTTTGTTGCGTTTTTTCAGTAGCGGGTGCTCGCGCAGGGCTGCGAGGGTTTCGCGGCTGACGCGGAGTTTGATTTCGGTTTCTTTCTGCATGGCCGGAAAATCCAGGATCGGGAGCGCAGCCGGGGGGAATGTGTGGCTGCCAAGGTCGTGCAGTGTACAGGAGTCGTCCTTGCTCCGCCCTGCGACGGTTTATTCCTGCTGCCGGATGGTTCTATGATGGACTTCAATTCGCGAGTTGGAGCCAGCGATGCCTTTGCCATCCATGAAAGATCAGTTCGCTGCATTGATCGCCGCACCGTCGGTCAGTTGCACCCAGGCGAGTCTCGATCAATCCAATCGCCCGGTGATCGACCTGCTGGCCACCTGGCTGGGCGACCTGGGTTTTGCCTGCGACATCCAGCAGGTCAGTCCCGGCAAATTCAACCTGTTGGCCAGTTTCGGCTCCGGCCCCGGCGGCCTGGTGCTGGCCGGTCACAGTGATACCGTGCCGTTCGATGGCGCGCTGTGGCAGACCGACCCGCTGAAGCTGACTGAAATCGACGGTCGCTGGGTCGGTCTGGGCAGTTGTGACATGAAGGGCTTTTTCGCCCTGGCCATCGAGGCGGTCAAGCCGCTGCTTGATCAGCCGTTCAAGCAGCCGCTGCTGATCCTTGCCACATGCGATGAAGAGAGTTCGATGTCTGGCGCCCGTGCCCTCGCGCAAGCCGGTCGGCCGTTGGGTCGAGCGGCGGTGATCGGCGAGCCGACCGGACTCAAGCCGATCCGCATGCACAAAGGCATCATGATGGAGCGCATCGACATTCTCGGGCAGAGCGGCCACTCCTCCGATCCACGCCTGGGGCACAGCGCCTTGGAAGCCATGCACGATGCCATTGGCGAACTGCGTGGATTACGACTGCTATGGCAGCGTGAATTCCGTAATCCGCAGTTCAGCGTGCCGCAGCCGACGATGAATTTCGGCTGCATCCATGGCGGCGATAACCCCAACCGAATTTGCGGACAGTGTTCGCTGGAATTCGACCTGCGGCCATTGCCGGGCATGGACCCCAAAGTCCTGCGCGCGGCGATTTTGCAGAAGCTCAAGCCGATTGCCGAGCGCCATCAGGTCAAGATCGATTACGCACCGCTGTTCCCCGAAGTGCCGCCGTTCGAGCAGGCCGAAGACGCCGAACTGGTGCGGATCGCTGAGAAGCTCACAGGTCATGCCGCCGAAGCAGTGGCGTTCGGCACCGAAGCGCCTTATCTTCAGCGTCTTGGCTGCGAGACACTGGTGCTCGGCCCGGGCGATATCGCCTGCGCCCACCAACCGGGGGAATTCCTTGAAATGTCACGTTTGCAGCCTACGGTGCATCTATTAAGGCAACTGATCGAACACTATTGCCTGACACCCGTGTAGGAGCGAGCTTGCTCGCGATGGACGTAAACGATGACGAGGGCTGCCTGATTGAACGCGGTGACCCTGCCACCATCGCGAGCAAGCTCGCTCCTACAGGGGTTTGCGGTTAAATTGCCAATGTCCCAACCCGTATTCATGAGGAGAACGCGCGTGTCGCCAAGCCTGTTCCGACGATAACCATCAGCCCGCTGTGCGTTTTCTGTTTCGCCCTTTTTTCGGCTGCTATTTATTACAGGCCCAGGTACATGCCCGAATACGTCAATTGGCTTCGTCATGCTTCGCCCTACATCAACGCCCACCGCGACTGCACCTTTGTCGTCATGCTGCCCGGCGACGGCGTCGAGCACCCCAACTTCGGCAATATCGTCCACGACCTGGTGCTGTTGCACAGTCTGGGTGTGCGGCTGGTGCTGGTTCACGGTTCGCGTCCGCAAATCGAAGCGCGTCTCGCCGCTCGCGGCCTGACTCCGCATTACCACCACGGCATGCGCATCACCGATGCTGCAACGCTTGAGTGTGTGATCGATGCCGTCGGCCAGTTGCGCATCGCCATTGAAGCGCGATTGTCGATGGACATGGCCTCCTCGCCGATGCAGGGCTCGCGATTGCGGGTGGCCAGCGGCAACCTTGTTACGGCCAGGCCGATCGGCGTGCTCGAAGGCGTCGACTATCACCACACCGGCGAAGTGCGCCGGGTCGATCGCAAGGGTATCAATCGCCTGCTGGACGAGCGCTCTATCGTGCTGCTGTCGCCTTTGGGCTACTCGCCGACCGGTGAAATTTTCAACCTCGCCTGTGAAGACGTCGCCACTCGCGCAGCCATCGATCTGGGCGCGGATAAACTGCTGCTGTTTGGCGCAGACCTTGGCTTGATCGATGAACACGGTCGTCTGGTTCGTGAATTGCGTCCGCAACAGGTGCCGGCGCATTTGCAGCGTCTGGGCAGCAATTATCAAGCGGAGCTGCTGGATGCCGCCGCTGAAGCCTGCCGTGGCGGCGTGGCGCGCAGTCATATCGTCAGCTATGCCGAAGACGGCGCTCTGCTGACCGAGCTGTTCACCCGCGATGGTGGCGGCACGCTGGTCGCCCAGGAACAATTCGAAGTGGTGCGCGAAGCGGCCATCGAAGACGTCGGTGGTTTGCTCGACTTGATCAGCCCGCTGGAAGAACAGGGGATTCTGGTGCGCCGCTCCCGCGAGGTGCTGGAGCGTGAGATCGAGCAATTCAGTGTGGTCGAGCGCGAGGGCATGATCATCGCCTGCGCGGCGCTGTATCAGATTGCCGAATCCGATGCCGGTGAGCTGGCCTGCCTCGCGGTGAACCCGGAGTACCGTCATGGCGGTCGTGGGGATGAGCTGCTCGAGCGCATTGAAACCCGTGCACGGGCCCAGGGGCTCAAGACCTTGTTCGTACTGACGACGCGCACCGCGCACTGGTTCCGCGAGCGTGGCTTCGAGCCCAGCAGCGTCGAACGCCTGCCGTCGGCCCGGGCGTCGCTGTACAACTATCAGCGTAATTCCAAGATCTTCGAAAAGACCCTATGACCGTGGTGGTCCTATCGCGAGCAAGCTCGCTCTCACAAGTTCTGCGGACAACAGAGAACCCTGTGGGAGCGAGCTTGCTCGCGATGGGCTGCGCAGCCGTATTCAACAATTACTCGGTGACGAACTTCGCGCTCACATACGGCGAATAATCCGGCAGCACTGCTTCAACCTTCCCTTGCTCCTTCAAGAACTTCGCCGTCTCGCCAATGGCCTTCGCCGTGCCGCCGTCCAGCAGTGCGCTGGTCTGTTGTGCCTTGGCGTCCGGGAAGGCAGAGCCGGCCAGCAGTTCCGGCACGTCAGCGGCGTTGGCGCCGGTCAGTTTGGCGATTTTTTGCACGGGCAGGGAGTCAGCGGTCCAGCTGTCCTTATGCGCGGCATAATCGGCAAAGGAGTCCAGGGTGACCTTGGCGAACTTGGCGACCACCTCCGGATGCTTCTCGGCGTAGTCCTTGCGCGCCACCCAGACTTCGAAGGTCGGAGCACCCCATTGGCCGACCTGTGCGGCATCGGTCAAGGTCTTGCCGGTCTTGCGAATTTCACCCAGGGCCGGCGACCAGACGAACGCGCCATCGATGTCTCCACGTTTCCAGGCCGCGGCGATTTCCGCCGGTTGCAGGTTCACCACTTTGACTTTCGAGGTGTCCAGGCCCCAGTGCTTCAGTGCACCCAGCAGGCTATAGTGGGAGGTCGAGACGAACGGCGTAGCGATGGTTTTGCCGATCAAATCTTCCGGTTTGTTGATGCCGCTGCCGTTGCGCACCACGAGGGCTTCGGCAGCGTTGATCTGGGCGGACACAATGAACGCGACGATCGGCAGATTACGCGAGGCTGCCGCGGCCAGAGGGCTGGAACCGAGATTGCCGATCTGCACATCGCCGGATGCAATCGCCGTGACGACTTCCGGTCCGCTATTGAAACGACGCCAGTCGATCTTCTCGCCGATGGTTTTTTCGTAAATGCCGTCCGCCTGGGGTACTTTGCTCGGGTCGATACCGGTCTGGTAGCCCACTGTGAGGTTCGTCGCATGGGCGGAAAATGAAAACACCAGCGATACACAAACTGTAACAATTGGTCTGGATAGTGCGCGTTTGATTCTCATGGGAGCGGCCCTTTCGTAAAGGAATTGTTTCCGAAGTGAGTCAACGCTAATCGATCTAAAAAACTACTAATAAATACCATTTAGGAATTAGCTTATGAGTCGACCGCTCTGGCCCGGGGCAGGTGCGACGGTGAGCTTAATTCCTAAAAGGTATGAGAAAAGAATCTGCCCATTCTTTTCAGGTTTATGACAATTTCATGACCTGCAGGGACCAAAAAAACGGGGATTAGACTATGGTCGTAGACACATATAGTTACGATTGACTTGTGGGTCACGCTAAAGCGCTAATCGCGCATCTTTGGATTCGGGGCATCGACTCTGAGCCAGGAACACAAGAATTAGAAACGAGAGGAGCTAAACAATGAACAAGTCCACCTTGGCCCTGGCCGTGGCCGTTGGGGTTTTGGCGCAGCAGGCAGGCGCCGCCGGTTTCCTGGAAGACAGCAAGGCTTCGGTTAGTTCGCGTACTTATTATTTCGACGCAGATAACCGTGAAAATGCTGCCGGCACCACTAACAGTACTCCTTCAAACAGACAGCGCGAGACCGCTGAAGGTCTGAAGTTCGATTATCAGTCGGGCTTCACTCAGGGGGTCGTAGGTTTCGGTATCGACGCCCAGGCGCTGGTTGGTATTCACCTGGATGGCGGCAAGGGCCATCACCCGAACGCCAACACATTCAGCCCGAGCGATACTGACGGTTCGGCGACTGACGAGTGGAGCCGTCTGGCAGGCAACGTCAAGGCACGCTTCTCGAAAACAGAGGCCCACATCGGTGGTGCTCTGATGCCTAACATGCCAATCCTGATCGCGAACGACAGCCGTGTGCTGCCACAAACCTTTGAAGGCGGCACCATCACTTCGAAGGAAATCGATAACGTTACTTTCAACGTTGGTCAACTCGAACACGCGACGGGCCGTGCCTCCACCAACAGCACTGGCCTGTCTGTAGCTGGCGCTACTCAAGACAGCAACCAGTTCCGTTATGCCGGTGCTGACTGGAAGGTCACCAAAGACCTGATGCTGCAGTACTACTACGCGAACCTGGAAGACTTCTACAAACAGAACTTCCTCGGTCTGGTGCACGTTTACCCGATCGCCCCGAACCAATCGTTCAAGACCGATCTTCGCTATTTCGACAGCAGCTCCGACGGCAAGAACGGCAACGGCACGGCTGGCTACCAGTTCAACAACAACGGTGGTTTCGCCAAGAACAAGGGCGAGGTCGATAACAAGACCTGGAGCGCCACGTTCACCTACACCCTGGGTGGCAGTGCATTCCTGCTCGGGCATCAGCGCGTCAACGATGACGGCGGCTTCGTATTCCTGAACCAGGGTAACGTTGTCGATGGCAACGGTCGTCCTGAAGGTGCTGGCGGTTCGAGCTTCTACTCGTTCACCGACGCCACTGTGGGCAGCTTCATCCGTGCCGGTGAAAACACCACGTACGGTCAGTACTCCTATGACTTCGCCTCGTTGGGCGTACCTGGTCTTAAAGCTTCGATTGCTTACCTGAGTGGTAAGGACATCAAAGCCACCAGCGGTAGTGGTCCAGACCTGAGCGAGCATGAGACCGACGCACGTATCGATTACGTGATTCAAACTGGCGCGCTCAAAGGCTTTGGTACAACCCTGCGTCACGGTACTTACCGTGGCGAGGGTACCGGCCTTGTTGATCAAGACCAGACCCGTCTGATCTTCAACTACACCTACAGCTTCATGTAATACGCGCTACTCCAAAAAAACCTCGCCCGTTGGCGAGGTTTTTTTTGCCCTGCTTTTTATATTCCATAAACAACGCACGTGATGATTTTTTATTCTTTTTAGCTTTTTCTCCAAGCGCATAAAGTAGGCGCATCCGACTCGCCATGCGTCTCGGATTTGCGATTTCACCCCTCGACAAACCAACCGTCATGGAATTGGCCCGTCAGCCGATACCTCTGTTTCGTGCTGCGGATGTATATAGCCAAATGGCATTAAAAGGAATTAAGTAATTCTTTAAAGGTTTGTGTCGAGGTATCCTGTAGCAATGAAAACCCCGATTTAGAGCGGTTGACGCGATAGGCGCGTCTGCGGATCCAGGGCCTACGACCCAGGACCAGCAACACAAGAATTAGAATCAATAGGAGCGAAACAATGAACAAGTCCACCTTGGCCCTGGCTGTGGCCGTAGGGGTTTTGGCGCAGCAGGCAGGCGCCGCCGGTTTCATCGAAGACAGCAAGGCCACCTTGGGGCTGCGTAACTTCTATATCAACACCGACAACCGCGATGGCCAACCATCGGCTACGTCCAATACCCGTAACAAGAACGCCGAATGGGGCCAGGGCTTCGATCTGCGCTTCATCTCCGGTTACACCCAGGGCACCGTCCAGTTCGGTGTTGACGCAATCGGCCTGTACGGCGTGCGTCTGGATTCCAGCCGTGCAGAACACGGTAACTACACCGGCACGGCTTCGGGCGGCACCGTTTTCCCAAGTGATGGCAACGAAGCTGTGAATGATTTCGCCAGCCTGGGCGTGACCGGTAAGGTCAAGGTCTCCCAGACCGAGCTGAAAATCGGCACCCTGCAGCCCAACAACCCGGTCATCAAGTACAACGATGGTCGTCTGTTGCCACAAACCTTCCAGGGCGGCGCAATCACCTCGAACGAGATCAAGGACCTGACCCTGACCGCTGGTCAAATCGAGCACGCGAAAGGCCGTAACTCCAGCAACAATGAAGGCTTGTCCATCGCCGGTGCCAACGGTAGCTCGAACTATGACTCGGGTAAATTCGTCAACAAGTTCTACTACGGCGGTGCTGACTACAAACTCACCAAAGACCTGACCGCTTCTTACTACTACGGCAACCTGGAAGACTTCTACAAGCAACACTTCCTGGGTCTGGTGCACAACTGGGCGATCGGCCCGGGCGTGTTGAAGTCGGACTTGCGGTACTTCAATAGCTCCGACGATGGCGCTAACGGTCACGACCCGCTGTACTACAGCAGCGGCGACTACAACGGCGTCGCAAACGGCAAAGGCAAGGTCGACAACAACCTCTACAGCGGCCTGTTCCTGTACAGCGTTGCCGGTCACACCTTCGGTGGCGGTTACCAGGTCAGCAACGGCAGCAGCGACTTCCCGTGGCTGAACCAGGGCGACGGTTCGTCGGCCTATATCATCACCGACTCGCAAATCCAGAAGTTCGCCCGTGCCGGCGAGCGCACCTGGCAAGCACGCTACTCGTATGACTTCGCCAGCGTCGGTGTGCCTGGCCTGACGGCGGGTGTGGTTTACCTGCATGGCGATAACATCGACACCGTTAACGCCCGCGGTGGCGAAGCGGCTAGCGGTGCTTCCGAGTGGGAGCGCGACCTGAGTGTCGGTTACGTGGTCCAGTCTGGCGCACTGAAGAACCTGGGCGTGGCGTGGAAAAACGCCACCTGGCGTACCGACCTGCCGAGCACCCGCTCGCAGGACGAAAACCGTCTGATCCTCAGCTACTCGATCCCGCTATTGTAATAGCGTGAGGGAGTGAGCCTGCTCGCGAAGGCGTCGTGCCAGCCACAAACGTGCTCAATGACACAACGCTTTCGCGAGTCAGCCGTGATGAACAAAAAAAGCCCCGCCCGGCATCTCGCCGGGCGGGGCTTTTGCGTTTTCAAGGCGGGCTCACCCCCGCAAACCTGCCTTGAAACTCCCCTTTTTGCAGCAACTCAAGGCCTTCTCGAACCTCGTCGGGGATGTTCGGCGGGATGCGCAGGCGCGTCCAGTGAACAGATCTTTAATATTCCTTATGGGTCTAAATAAATCGATATTTATTCTTTTTAATAGATAAAAAACACAGGCACAGTTGAGCTCATCAAGCACTCACAAGGAGCAGCAACATGAGCCTCAGACTTGGCGATATCGCCCCCGATTTCGAACAGGATTCCAGCGCTGGCACTATCCGTTTCCACCAGTGGCTGGGCGACAGCTGGGGCGTGCTGTTTTCCCATCCGGCGGATTTCACGCCAGTGTGCACCACCGAACTGGGCTTCACGGCCAAGCTCAAGGATGAATTCGACAAGCGTGGGGTCAAGGCCATCGCGCTGTCCGTCGACCCGGTGGATTCGCATCACAAGTGGATCGAAGACATCAACGAAACCCAGAACACCGTTGTCACCTTTCCGATCCTCGACGATGCCGACCGTAAAGTCTCGGACCTGTACGACCTGATCCACCCCAACGCCAACGACACTCTCACGGT
>Ga0302169_10000141_pt1 | contig 23544 bp, 21 predicted proteins | sample I_Fen_N1_3_FD_193493 | JGI IMG/M metagenome (GOLD analysis project Ga0302169, IMG submission 193493) | Peat permafrost microbial communities from Stordalen Mire near Abisko, Sweden - I_Fen_N1_3 | ecosystem: Environmental > Terrestrial > Soil > Wetlands > Permafrost | place: Sweden: Abisko...
AGACAGCGGCCGTCATAGGGACGCAAGCCGCCATGCAAGTGAAACACCTGCTGCTGATCGCCATCCTCGCATTGACCGCTGCTTGCTCATCGAAGGAAGTCGTAGACGAAAACCTTAGCGAAGTCGAGCTGTACCAGCAGGCTCAGAACGATCTGGACAATAGTAGCTATACCAGCGCTATTGCCAAGCTGAAGGCTCTGGAATCGCGCTATCCGTTCGGTCGCTACGCTGATCAGGCTCAACTCGAGCTCATCTATGCCAACTACAAGAACACCGAGCCTGAAGCTGCCAAGTCTGCTGCCGAGCGTTTCATTCGCCTGCACCCGCAGCATCCGAACGTGGATTACGCCTACTATCTGAAAGGTCTGACATCTTTCGATCAGGACGTCGGCCTGCTGGCGCGCTTCCTGCCGCTGGACATGACCAAGCGTGACCCGGGTGCCGCTCGCGACTCCTATAACGAGTTCGCCCAGCTGACCAGCCGCTTCCCGAACAGCCGCTACTCGCCGGATGCCAAGCAGCGCATGATCTACCTGCGCAACCTGCTGGCCTCCTACGAAATTCACGTTGCCGACTACTACCTGACCCGTCAGGCCTATGTCGCCGCCGCGAACCGTGGCCGTTACGTGGTGGAAAACTTCCAGGAAACCCCGTCCGTCGGTGACGGCCTGGCGGTCATGACCGAAGCCTACCAGCGTCTGCACCTGGACGAACTGGCAGCCACCAGCCTCGAAACCCTGAAGCTCAACTACCCGAACCACCCAAGCCTGGTGGACGGTCAGTTCCAGCCTTCGGTTGCCGAAGCCGACAACCGATCGTGGTTGAGCAAGGCCACTCTGGGCCTGATCGAATCCCGTCCGCCGCTGCCGCCGGGCGAAACCCGCGCCAACCAGGACGTGCAGAAACAGTATCAGGATGCCAAGGACGCGATTCCGAGCGAGCTGAAGCCTAAAGATGGCAATGGCGATGCAGTTGAGGAAGAGCAACACGAGTCCGAAGGCAACAACAGTGACCGCTCGTGGTTCAGCTACATGACCTTTGGCGTGTTCGACTGACACCTCTGGTTGTACAAATGGGAGCCTCGCGAGGCTCCTTTTTTGTGGGCGTGATGATTACGCTGTGCGCTCGGCATGACCTTGGCTAAACTGCTGAATCACTCGTCATAAAGCAGCTCACCATGCTTCGTTTACTGTTCTGGATCGCCCTGATTGCCGCTGCAGTATGGTTCTGGCGCAAGTTCAAGGGCGCGGCTAACGCCCCAAGGTCCTCCGCCGAGCTGGAGGCTGCGCCCATGGTCCGTTGCGCCCATTGCGGCGTGCACTTGCCCCGCGACCGCGCGCTGAGCCTCCAACAACAGTGGTATTGCAGCCAGGCTCACCTCGAGCAAGGCCCGGGCCCAAGTGGTCGCTGAGACCTCCAGTCCCGGCGGCAAACAGGCTCAGCGACTGCTGCGCCTCTATCACCTCTACCGTTTAAGTATCGGCATCACCCTCGTGCTGTTGATGACCAGCAACCTGGACAACCAGTTGCTGGCATTCGCCAATGACGACCTGTTGCGCAATAGCAGCTGGCTGTACCTGGTGCTGAACATTCTGCTGGTGGTGTTTCTGGAAAACACCCAACGGCCGGCGCAGCTGTTCAGCCTGGCGCTGGTCGATGTCTTGCTGCTCTGCGGTTTGTTCTACGCCGCTGGCGGCGTGGCCAGCGCCATCGGCAATCTATTGATTGTGTCGGTGGCCATCAGCAATACCCTTCTGCGTGGACGTGTCGGCCTGTTAATCGCCGCAGTTGGCGCACTGGGCATCGTCGGTTTGAGTTTCCTTCTGAGCTTCAGCCATCCGGCCAGCCCCAACGACTACCTGCAAGTCGGCATGCTCGGCGCCCTGTGTTTTGCCGCGGCATTGCTCGTGCAAGGCCTGACCCGGCGCCTGGAAGTCAGCGAACACCTCGCCGAACAGCGGGCCAGCGAAGTAATGGGGCTCGAAACGCTCAACGCACTGATCCTGCAGCGCATGCGCACCGGCATTCTGGTGCTCGACGAACAGCGTCGGGTGCAACTGGCCAATCACAGCGCATTGATCCTGCTGGGTCACAAGGCGCTCGACGGACGGCTGATCGACGATTATTCCCCGACGCTGGTCGAACGTCTCCAGCTGTGGTTCAACAATCCGACCTTGCGCCCGCAAAGCCTGAAAATCCCCGGCAGCGGTCTGGAGCTGCAACCCAGTTTCATTGCCCTGGACCAAAGCCCGAATCCTCAGACCCTGATTTTCCTCGAAGACACCGCTCAGGTCGCACAACAGGCACAACAACTGAAACTCGCCGCCCTCGGTCGACTGACGGCGGGTATCGCCCATGAAATCCGCAATCCATTGGGTGCCATTAGTCATGCCGCGCAATTGCTGCGCGAATCCGAGGAACTCAACGGGGCGGATCGGCGTCTGACCCAGATTATTCAAGACCACTCTCAGCGAATGAATCGGGTTATCGAAAACGTCCTGCAACTGTCCCGTCGCCAGCAAACCATCCCGCAACGGCTGGACCTGAAGCCGTGGCTGGAAAAGTTCGTTGCTGAAACCCGTGAGAACGCAACAGATAGCCAGCATATCCAACTGCATATTGGCTCAGGCGACTTCAACACGCTGATGGACCCGAACCAGCTCACCCAGGTTCTGGACAATTTGTTGCGTAATGCCTGGCGCCACAGCGCCCTGAATCACGACACGGCTCAGGTCTGGCTCGAGTTGTTTGTCGATGCCGACAGCCAATTGCCGATTGCCGAGATTGTGGACAACGGCCCCGGCGTGGCGCCAGACCAGCAGGGGCATTTGTTCGAACCGTTTTTTACCACCAGTAGCCAAGGCACAGGCCTGGGGCTTTATCTGTCCCGTGAGCTGTGCGAAAGCAACCAGGCCCGCCTAGACTTCAAACCACGCCAAGGCGGCGGTTGCTTTCGCATCACTTTTGCTCACGGACGGAAACAAAGTTGAACATCAGCCCACGGCCCAAAGTCCTGATCGTCGACGACGAACCGGATATCCGCGAACTCCTGGAAATCACCCTGGGACGGATGAAACTCGATACCTTCAGTGCCCGTAACCTGGGCGACGCCCAAGCGTTGCTGGCCCGGGAAACCTTCGATCTGTGCCTGACCGACATGCGCCTGCCCGACGGCACCGGCCTTGAGCTGGTGCAGCACATTCAGCAGCGTTACGCACAGGTGCCGGTGGCGATGATCACCGCTTACGGCAGCCTTGAAACAGCCATTAACGCGCTCAAGGCCGGCGCCTTCGACTTTCTGACCAAACCGGTCGACCTCACTCGCTTGCGGGAACTGGTCACCAGCGCCCTGCGCCTGCCTGCTCCCGCCGACGCCATTACGGCGATTGATCGCCGGCTGCTGGGCAACTCACTGCCCATGCGCAACCTGCGCAAACACATCGACAAACTCGCCCGCAGCCAGGCGCCGGTGTACATCAGCGGCGAGTCCGGCAGCGGCAAGGAGCTGGTTGCAAGATTGATCCACGAACAAGGTCCGCGAGCCCATCACCCCTTCGTTCCGATCAACTGTGGGGCGATTCCGTCGGAGCTGATGGAAAGCGAGTTCTTCGGGCATCGCAAAGGCAGTTTCAGCGGCGCCGTCGAAGACAAGCGCGGACTGTTCCAGGCCGCCCATGGAGGCACGCTGTTCCTTGATGAAGTCGCGGATTTGCCTTTGGCAATGCAGGTCAAACTACTGCGTGCGATTCAGGAAAAAGCCGTACGCAGTATTGGTGAGCAACAGGAAACGGTGGTCGATGTGCGCATTCTTTGCGCCACCCACAAAGACCTTGATGCCGAAATCGCCGCGGAGCGTTTTCGTCAGGATCTGTACTACCGACTCAACGTCATTGAGCTGCGGGTTCCGCCCTTGCGCGAACGCCGTGACGACATCGAGGCATTGGCGAGCCATGTGCTCAAGCGCTTGGCGGCCGGCAGTGGCCGACCTCCTGCGACACTCCATCCGCTCGCACTGGATGCGCTGAAAAGCTATCGCTTTCCGGGCAATGTGCGGGAACTGGAGAATGTGCTCGAACGGGCTCACACGTTGTGCGAGAACAAGCAGATTGAAGCCAGCGATCTACGACTGGCCGATGGTAATTGCGCGGCAGAAGGCGGGGTGCCGGACCTGACGCAGATCGACAATCTGGAAGATTATCTGGAACACATCGAACGCAAAGTCATCCTCCAGGCGTTGGAGGAAACCCGCTGGAACCGCACGGCGGCGGCTCAGCGGTTGAATCTTTCGTTTAGATCGATGCGCTACAGGCTCAAAAAATTAGGGTTGGACTGAGGGCCCCTTCGCGAGCACGCCCGCTCCCACACTGGATCTGCGTCGTTCACAGATCCAGTGTGGGAGCGGGCGTGCTCGCGAAGGCAATATGACAGGCGCCAGAGATCCAGCGACTAGATCCGACCGACCAGTGCATAGGGCGCAGGATCAATAATCGGCTCTCGCCCCAGCATCACATCCGCAAACAACTGACACGAAGCCGGCGCCAGCACCAACCCGTTGCGGTAATGCCCGCAATTGAGCCAAAGCCCTTGGAACCCGGGCACCTGACCGATGTAAGGAATGCCTTCCGGCGAGCCCGGCCGCAACCCGGCCCAATGCCCGACGACTTCGGCATCCGCCAACGCGGGAATCAACTCCACCGCCGAGGCCTTCAGGCTTTCCAAAGCCGAATCAGTCGGCGTCTTGTCATAGCCTTCATGCTCCAGCGTACTGCCGATCAGAATGTGCCCGTCGCGGCGAGGAATCGCGTAACGCCCTTTGGCCAGCACCATGCTCGGCAAAAAATCCGCCGCGCACTTGTACAGAATCATCTGCCCTTTCACCGGTTCGACCGGCAGCGCCAAGCCCAGCTCTTTGAGTAAATCACCACTCCAGGCGCCAGCGGTCAGCACCACTTGATCCCCCTGAATGGCCCCCGTCGACGTCTGCACGCCAACGACTTGATCGCCTTCACTAATAAACCCGCTGACTTCGCACTGCTCATGGATAGTCACATTAGGCAGCGCCAGCAACGCAGCCTTTAGCGACTTCACCAGCCGCGGATTGCGCACATTGGCCACATCGGCCATGTAAATCGCCCGCGAAAACCCCGCCCCCAATACTGGCACTGCATCGTGTGCCGCCGAGATATCCACAGCCCGCAGCGGACGGTTTTCCCGTTTGGCCCACGCCAGCGCCTCAGCTTCGTCATCCAGATCCAGCCAGTACAGGCCGGTGGTGTGAACTTCAGGATCGACTCCGGTCGCAGCGAACAATCGCTCACCGAGCTGTGGATAAAAATCCTGGGACCAATGCGCCAGCGCAGTGACCGCAGGGTTGTAGCGCCACGGATAGAGCGGCGAAACAATCCCGCCCCCCGCCCACGACGACTCCTGCCCGACGTTCGAACGATCCAGCAGCACCACGCTGCGCACTTCGGAGGCGAGATTGAACGCCGTCAGCATCCCGATCACGCCGCCGCCGACAATCACCACTTGCTGTTGCCTGATCATGTTCAGATCCAACCGTTAAATAGACAGAGGGCGCAAAAGGCGCCCGAAAGGAAACTCAGCGACCCCAGCAATCCTTGGCGGTCAAACCGGCTGTGGCGTTGACCATGTTCCGGACACCGGTATTGGTGAGGGTGAAATCCCCGCACTTGTCGGTGGCCATGCTCGAGCCGGTCTTGCGCACGGCGGTCAGCAGGAAGGTCTGGTCAGTGATCGTCGGAGTGATGGTGTAATAATCATTGCCGACGCTCAGGCCTGTGGCGCCGGTGTAGACATTGCTCTTGGTGTAGAACCGTTCAAGGATCTGCGCCTGCTCCGACAACACCCCGGCGATTTCGCTGCGCCGGCCCTTCTTCAGATACTCGGTGAAGCTCGGGGCGGCAATGGTCATGACGATCCCGATGATCGCAATCACGATCATGATTTCGATCAGGGTAAAACCTCGGTTGGATCTACGCATGCCTCAACTCTCACTTACTGTATTTGTCGCCACATGATGCGACGGCTGCCGCCGCCACCTTTTTCTACTAGCGTTTTGATGTTGCCACTGGAATTGTTAAGAATCTTACCGGTTCCGCCGTTGACGATGGCGTTCAGGCTCGAAATGCCGCTGGCGGAAACCACCCCGCTCGACACCATGTCGACGCTGTCGACCACGCCATCACCATTGGTATCAAGCACCGCATAGTTGAGCATCTTACCGCTGAACGCCTCCAGTTCGACCAGTTTGCCGGTGCCGAAGCTGGCGCACGGGTCCGTGGTGTCCACACTCGCCGTCGTAAAAACGATGCGTCCCAGCACCAGACTCGCCTGATTGATCACCCGCTCGCCGGTCAACACGTTGTTGTACACCAGTGGCAAGTACCAGCCCTTCTCTGCCGGGTAGGTGACGTCGTTCTGGCTGGTGGTGATGAATTGATCGGTGCTGCCCGCAAACACACCGGTTATCGCCTGAGCTTGCAAACTGGCCACGGTGATTTGACCCGATCCGCCCTCCGCATCCCACACCGCATAAAACGCCTGTAAATCCTTGTTGGTCTTGTCGGCCGTCTCGTTGAATTTACCGGTGCCGACAAACACTTCCTTGCCGCCCAGCGAATTGTCCGCCAGCAACGGTTGCCCAGTGATGGGCTGAGTGGCGCCGCCCGCCGTGGTAAACAGCGGCTTGCCGGAAAACGCCACGCCCCAGGTATCGGGTGCCGTGGCGCTCAGATCAAACTTCCACAACCGGCCTTTCAAGTCTCCGCCATAGGCGGCTTGCACCACATTCTGCGAGTTGACCTTGAGTTTCACCGACGACAGACCATTGGTGGTTTCAGTGCTGTCGACCACGATTTTCTTGATCAACGAGCCGTCACGCACATCCACCACGTACAGCGCCGCGACCCCGGAGTTGCTGCCATAGCCGTTGGAAATAAACGCAGCCCATCGACCATCGGCCAAGCGTGCCACTTCCGGGCGCGCGTAGGCATAACCCAGGTCATTGAAGACGTTCGCCGTACTCGGCGTGGTGGGCGCAGCGATTTCCCACAGCACCTTGAACGCGTTACCCAACGAGGCATCGAACAGTTGCAACGCATAGAAGACTTTGCCGCCCGCCCCGGTGCCGCCAATGGCCAGGGTTTTCCAGGCGCCACTGAGTTGGGCATCGAACACACCGACCTGACCGTCGACCAGGTATTTGTGGCTCACACCGTTGATGTAGGTCGGGTCGGCGATGTAGCGCAGCGAGGGTAAAACGCTGGACGGCATGTAGGCATAGCGCCTGACGCCATTGGTGGAATTTATGACATTCACAAAGCCGTCGTTGGCGTTCACCACCAGACTGGCGCTCATATTGGTGGCTTTGGTGGTCAGGTAGGTGCTGTAAGTGGTGTCGCCCAGCAGATCGGAAGCGGTTTTATCCACTGGGGAAGCCAGCACCAGCGGCGAGTTGATGATGTCGCCGAGCAATACGCTGCGCACTTTGAGCCCGGTTTTGTTGGTGCCTTTGCTCCACTCCACCAGATCACTGCCGGTGATGCCGTTGGGCAAGCTCTGACTCAACGATGTCTGTTGCGCCGGGGAGAAACTGCTGTAGGCCAGCGTGACGGCGGTGTTGCTCAGGGTGTTCCAGGATTGATAGGTCGGTGCGGTGGCGCCGGGGACGATGGTAGTGTCGGTGGTCCATTGCACAGCGCCAGTGTTCACCGCACCACTAGAGGTGAAACCGAAAGACTTGATAGTGCCGCGCCAGTCCTTTGGGTCATAGGTGGTCTGGAAATAACTGGAACCGCTGGTCAGGGTGGAGCCGCTGGTGACGCCGCTCCCCCCGGAACCGGCCTTGGAAGTGATCTCACTCAACGCCGAAGACAATGCGCTGTTAAGCCCAACGCTATCGGTCGCCTGATAGTACTTGCCCTGCCCGTAGCTGGCCGCGTCCGACAGCATCTGATTCGTAGCGGTAAACCCCACGGTGTAGGTGTTCATGTTCTGTTTCGGGAAATCCACCGCGTTCCAGCTTTTGCCCGCCGCGTCGGTGCCGGCGGAGCGTATGTCGATGTCGAACGCAAACTTGGCGATATCGTCGAGGTAAAGCGTGTCACCTTCGCCGTCACCGTTGAGGTTGTTGCCATCGTTGTTCACGCCATCCCAGTTCGGCAGGCGAGCACCTCCCAGTGGATCGTTGGTCGGGAAGTTCCGGTCGAACGTCGGCAGGCCATCGGTGATGACCACGCCGTAGTTTTTCTGGCAGCGGTACTGGATCGGGCTGGTGTAAGTGGCCGGCGTTGGGTTGTAGTACGGCGCCAGGCCCCGGAAGTAGCGGGTGATTTCGTAATAGGTTTCCGCCAGTGGCGTGTTGGCCACGGCGCTCAAGCCGTTGATGGAGGTGATCAGGTTGTTGTAATTGTTGTCGGCCTGCGACTGGGTCACGCTACCGCTCACCACCGACAGATCACTGATCGAGCGAGCGATGAAGCCGCCATTGCCAGAGTTGTTGCTGTTCACCGGATTAAACGTCGCAAGGCCCATGCGCAAGCCGCGGTTACTGCTGACCAGTGCCGTGGACACGTTTCGCGCCACGTTCATGCGGTAGTCGTTGGGGATTGAACCGGTGGTGAAGTCCCGGTTGCTGCCGTTGGCCAGGCCCACCAGGTACGACAGGTAATCGTCGGAGTACCGGGTGTTTTCATTGCCGACCGGGTCCGGCAACTTCAGGCACAACGGCGCCAGGCTGTTGTTGTAAAACGCGTAGGCCCCACCCGAACATCCGGACTGCGGCAGGCTGGAAAGAAAGATCGAATCACCAACGATGTCGCTGCCGCTCAAACACAGCCCGAGGAAAAAATTACATTGTCTGGCGGGCGTGCGCCCCGTGACGGCGGGATCAAACCCGGCGGCGTAAAGGATGCTGTTCATGCTGCCCGAATCGTCGATCAGCAGCATCACGTTCGGCGCAACAGCCGCAGCGCTTAACAGCGGTGAATCAGAAGGCGTGAACGCATACGCCGGGGCCGAAAGATAAAGTCCGAACACAACGCCGCAAAGCAGCCGCCAAATGCGGGTACACCCTTCAGAACTTCGCATAAATACTCTCCACGACGCTGCGCGAGTTGCCCGCAATGCCGACGGCGGTGACCCGGTAAAGCGTCGCCGAGGTGTTGCTCGGCACATTGACTGCGTTGAGTGTGGTGCCGATGTTTTGCACCCCGTAAAAGCCAGTGCCGGAAGCAATCCATGTCACCCCAGAGCTGGAGTTGAGCCCGGCCGCAGTAATGCTCGTGGCCTCGGCCGGCGGCGCGCACTGGCTGCAGACGGGCAATGAATAACTGTCGAGTTGCACCGCGCTTTCACCCACGCGCAACGCCGCTTCGGCGCCCTGGAATGAGTGGTTGCGCAGGCTCACGCTGCCGGCCATTTTTTCCTGCAGGGTGGCGTTCTGCATCGAAGAAAGGCCAATCAGCGTCAGTAACAGCAGAAACACCAGGCTGACCAGCAGCGCCATGCCTCGCTGAGTGTGAGACGTCATGGCAGACGGTTGCGCAAGGCGGCAACCACGCTGAAGGTCTGGTCGTGAACACGGTTATTCGGGTCGAAGAGGATCAGGCTCAAGCGTACGCTGCGGATGCGTGCGGGGTCCGACGGGTTGCTGCTGTAACTGGAAGCTGCCAGATCAGTGGCGGAACTGGCGAGGCCGAAGCTCACATTGAACGCCCTCACGTTGTTCACCAGCACGTACTGGGTGGGCGTTCCGGCACCGGCCCCCATCAGTATCTGGTTGTTGCTGAAGCTGTAGATCAGCCGGCGGATCGGAAACGCCAACTGCCCCGATGTCAGTGCCGGTGGATTTGTATAAGCCGTCGCCGTGTTTCGACAATCGGAAACCACTGTCCAGACTGGCGCCCCGCCACCCGCTCCCACATCGGCGGTCACGAGGGTCAATTTGAGGTTGGCATTATCCCAGCTGATCGGTGTTGTCTGACTGACAGCGAAGCTCCCCCCCGTACTTGAATCGGTGATGTTCCCCAAACAGCCGAACATGCCGACCATGCGAATTTCCTGAATCATTTTGCTCAACACAAAACGAGCATCTTCCTGCATCCCTGCGGAGACGTTCTGGCTGACGTAGGTATTTTTCGCTGCGATGAAAATCTGCGCCACACCCAGTACCACGATCAGGCTCAACGCCAGCGCAATCAGCAACTCGATCAAACCGAACCCACGGCTGGAGCGGTTCATGGCGTGGACACCGGGTCGACTGCGGCGCGACTGGTCAGGACGAAGCTGCGGCGCGAGCTGGCGGTATTGGCGGCGCGCGCGTCATCCCAATTGATAGTAATGGTGTAGACCCGCTGGTTCAGCGTCACGCTGCCGGTGGCCGTCGCGCCGCCGAAATTGACGATGTTGGTGGTGAAGTCGTAGAGGTCCTGGTCCCGGGCGACACTCAGGTTGCCCGAGGTCGGAGGTGTGACGGTGTAGTCGGCGGCGGAATTGGCGCGGATGCGGTCCATCATGTCGTAGGCGATAAAACTCGCCTGGCTGGTCATCCGTGAGCTGTCGGTGTACTTCAGCGCATTGAGCTGAATCGCCGCCGCCCCCAATAGCCCCACGGTCAGTATCAACAACGCCACCAAGACTTCGATCAGCGTCATGCCCTCCTGTGCACGTTTGCTCCATTCCCTCATCCGCAACTTCCACCCAATAGAATTCGTCCGTTCAAACACACATTCAGCGTCCTGCTTTGCGTCCCCGATACATAGTTGATGACCACGGCGGTGGACGGTGCCGACAAACCGCCCAGGTTGTTGAAGTCCAGCGCGGTCACTCCTGAGGTTAGCGTCAGAGTGGCGCCACTGCTCATCGCTGGAACAACCCGCAATACATTGGCCGGTGTGCCAGTACCGTCATAGACCGTCAATTCGCCGGTCCACACACCCCCGCCGGCCGTCGGACGGACCCGGGTGGTGATGCCACGGTCGATGGCCTCCAGCCGGGCGAAATTGAGTCCACGCTGCAAGTCGCCGATTTCGGTATCGGCCCGGGTGGTTTGCACCGAGCGGGTAAACGCCGGTACGGCCAGGGTGATGAGGATCAGAAACACCGCGAGCGTGATCAACAACTCGATCAGCGTGAAACCTTTTGTACGATGATCCATCGGTGCCCTCCGTTGCCGTCGGCTATACCTGCTTCTACACGCTAGAACATTCGACCGGCCCAGGCGGGTTGTTTTGCCATTACTCGTGCAAGGATTGCGCGGGTCACATCACTCCAGGGAAGGAAATGCCATGCATCAGCAAGGTTTCAGCCTGATCGAACTGCTTATGGGACTGGCGATTGCAGTAATTGTTCTGCTGTTGGTCAGTCCGGCGTTCGCAGCACTCACTGAATTGAATCATCGCGAAGCGGCGGCGAACGCTCTGGTCAGCGGTATTCGCAACGCCAGAACCCTGGCCATCACACGCAATCAGGCCGTTGTGATTCATGGCATCAACGGGGATTGGGGACAGGGCTGGCGGATCATTCTGGACATCAGTGGCAAAGGGCCGAAGGACAGCAGTAATCCGCTGCTGGTTGAGCGCACGGGTAGCGCTCGGGGGGCGATTGTCGGCAATGGGCCGGTCAGACGATACGTTCGATTCAGCGCAATAGGTGAACCACAGATGCCCGGGCGGGCCTTTCAAGCGGGGACAGTGCACTTTTGCGCAGCCCGCGAACCCGTCAGCCAGCTCCAGGTGGTGCTGGCCGCTACAGGTCGCGTCAGCCTGCGCAGCGATAAAGCCGAGCAGGCGCTATGTCCGGGAGGGAAACGCTTCAGAGCAAAGAGCGCACGCGCAGCTCTTTAGGCATGGAGAACGTGATGTTCTCCTCACGACCGGCCAGTTCATCGGCACCGGTGGCGCCCCATGCCTGCAATTGCTGGATCACACCCCGCACCAACACTTCCGGAGCCGAGGCGCCGGCGGTAATGCCGATACGCTCGACACCTTCAAACCAGCTCTTTTGCAGGTCTTCGGCGCCGTCAATCAGGTAAGCCGGGGTAGCCATGCGCTCGGCCAGTTCACGCAAGCGATTGGAGTTTGAGCTGTTCGGGCTGCCGACCACCAGCACCACGTCGCATTCTTCGGCCAGTTGCTTGACCGCATCCTGACGGTTTTGCGTGGCATAGCAGATGTCGTCCTTGCGCGGACCACCAATCGCCGGGAAGCGTGCACGCAGCGCGTCGATCACGCGGCTGGTGTCGTCCATGGACAGGGTGGTCTGGGTCACGAAGGCGAGTTTTTCAGGGTTGTTCACCTGTAACGCGGCGACGTCTTTCTCGTCTTCGACGAGGTAAATCGCACCACCATTGCTGCCATCGTACTGGCCCATGGTGCCTTCGACTTCCGGGTGACCGGCGTGGCCGATGAGGATGCATTCACGGCCATCGCGGCTGTAGCGCGCGACTTCGATGTGCACCTTGGTCACCAGCGGACAGGTCGCGTCGAACACCTTGAGGCCACGGCCGGCGGCTTCGGTACGCACGGCCTGGGAAACGCCGTGGGCACTGAAGATCACGATGACGTCGTCCGGCACCTGATCCAGTTCCTCCACGAAGATCGCGCCACGAGCACGCAGGTCTTCGACGACGAATTTGTTGTGGACCACTTCGTGGCGCACGTAGATCGGCGGCCCGAACACTTCCAGGGCGCGGTTGACGATTTCGATCGCACGGTCCACGCCGGCGCAGAAGCCACGGGGGTTGGCGAGTTTGATTTGCATGCTGTGCCTCGTGTCTTGCGCGCAAGAAATTAAAACATTGTAGGAGCTGAGCTTGCTCGCGATACCGGTGGATCACTCGACATTGATGTTGAATGTGATGACGCCATCGCGAGCAAGCTCTGCTCCTACAAGTGACCGTGTTCGGTCAGTTACAACGATTTGACGCTGATGATCTCAACGTCAAAGGTCAATGTCTTGCCGGCCAGTGGGTGGTTGAAGTCGATGGTCACTTGCTCGTCATCAAATTCTTTCACCACGCCAGGCAGCTCAGTATTCGCCGCATCGTTGAAGATCACCAGCAAACCCGGCGACAGGTCCATGTCCTTGAACTGCGAACGCGGGATGATCTGCACGTTTTGCGGGTTCGGCTGGCCGAAAGCGTTTTCTGGCTGAATCGTCAGCGTACGCTTGTCGCCCGCCTTGAAGCCGAACAGTGCCGCTTCGAAACCTGGCAACAGGTTGCCGTCGCCGACCTGAAAAGTCGCCGGGGCTTTGTCGAAGGTGCTGTCGACGGTGTCGCCGTTCTCCAGGCGCAGTGCAAAGTGCAAGGTGACTTCCGTGTTCTGGCGGATGCGTTGCTCAGCCAATACCTGTTCAGTCATGAACGGCTTCTCCGGTCTTTTTGGTTTTGAACATATCCAGTGCCAGCATCACTGCACCGACAGTAATTGCGCTGTCGGCAAAGTTGAACGCCGGGAAATACCAGCGGTTCTGCCAATGCACCAGAATGAAATCGATCACATGGCCCAGGGCGATGCGGTCATACAAATTGCCCAGCGCGCCACCCAGCACCAGCGCCAAGGCGACGGCCAGCCAGGGTTCGTTGCGCCCAAGACGCTTGAGCCATACCACCAGCACCGCGCTGACCACCACGGCGATCAGGGCGAACAGCCAGCGCTGCCAGCCGGAGCTGTCAGCCAGGAAGCTGAACGCAGCGCCGGTGTTATAAGCCAGGGTCCAGCTGAAGTAATCGGGGATCACCACGATTTGCTGGTACATCTGGAGCTTGCCTTCGAAGTAGAACTTGCTGACCTGGTCGATGACCAGGACCAGCAAACTCAACCAGAGCCAGCTCAGCCGTCCGAAACGGCCAACGGCATTAGGCATAGTGACGAACCTCGCCAGCGCCGCTGATGTTATCGACGCAACGACCGCAGATTTCCGGATGCTCCGGGTTCACGCCGACGTCTTCACGGCAGTGCCAGCAACGGGCGCACTTGGCGTGGCTCGACTTGACCACTTGCAGCTTCAAGCCGCTGACTTCGGTGACTACCGCATCAGCCGGTGCCTGTACAAACGGCGCAACGGTCGCGGTCGAGGTGATCAGGACGAAGCGCAGTTCGTTACTCAGCTTGCCCAGGTCGGCGCTCAGCGCGTCATCGGCGAACAGCGTCACTTCGGCTTGCAGGTTGCCACCGACGGCCTTGGCCGCGCGCTGGATTTCCATTTCCTTGTTGACGGCTACTTTGACGGCCATGATCCGCTCCCAGTAGGCGCGGTCCAGCTCGACGCCTTCCGGCAGCTCGGTCAAACCTTCGTACCAGGTGTTGAGCATCACCGATTCGTTACGCTCGCCCGGCAGGTATTCCCACAGTTCGTCAGCGGTGAACGCGAGGATCGGCGCGATCCAGCGCACCAGCGCTTCGGAGATGTGATACAGCGCGGTTTGCGCCGAACGGCGAGCCTTACTGTTGGCGCCAGTGGTGTACTGACGGTCCTTGATGATGTCGAGGTAGAAACCACCCAGCTCCTGCACGCAGAAGTTGTGGATCTTGGAGTAGACGTTCCAGAAGCGGTATTCGCCGTAGTGCTCTTGCAACTCACGTTGCAGCAGCAGGGTGCGGTCCACGGCCCAACGGTCCAGCGCCAGCATGTCTTCGGCCGGCAGGATGTCGGTGGCCGGGTTGAAGCCGGTCAGGTTCGAGAGCAGGAAGCGCGCGGTGTTACGGATACGCCGGTAGGCGTCCGCACTGCGTTGCAGGATCTGCTCGGACACCGCCATTTCACCCGAGTAATCGGTGGAAGCCACCCACAGACGCATGATGTCGGCGCCCAGGGTGTCGTTGACCTTCTGCGGTGCAATCACGTTGCCCAGCGACTTGGACATCTTGCGACCGGACTCATCGACGGTGAAGCCGTGGGTCAGCAGTTCGCGGTAAGGCGCGTGGTTGTCGATGGCGCAACCGGTCAGCAGTGACGAATGGAACCAGCCACGGTGTTGGTCCGAGCCTTCCAGGTACAGGTCGGCGCGTGGACCGGTTTCGTGGCCCATCGGGTGCGAACCGCGCAGGACGTGCCAGTGCGTGGTACCCGAATCGAACCAGACGTCCAGGGTGTCGCTGATCTTGTCGTACTGCGGCGCTTCGTCACCGAGCAGTTCGGCGGCGTCCATCTTGAACCAGGCTTCGATGCCTTCGACTTCGACGCGTTTGGCAACTTCTTCCATCAGCTCGGCAGTGCGTGGGTGCAGCTCGCCGCTTTCCTTGTTCAGGAAGAACGGGATCGGCACGCCCCAGTTGCGCTGACGGGAGATGCACCAGTCCGGACGGTTAGCAATCATCGAGTGCAGGCGCGCCTGACCCCAGGCCGGAACGAACTTGGTGTCTTCGATGGCTTTGATCGCGCGCTTGCGCAGGGTATCGCCGGTCGCAGGCTCTTTGTCCATGCCGATGAACCACTGCGCGGTGGCGCGGTAGATCAGCGGGGTCTTGTGACGCCAGCAGTGCATGTAGCTGTGTTCGATGATGGTGGTGTGCAGCAGCGCACCGACTTCAGTCAATTTGTCGACGATGGCCGGGTTGGCTTTCCAGATGAACTGGCCGCCGAAAAACTCCAGCGAAGTCGCGTAAACGCCGTTGCTTTGCACTGGATTGAGGATGTCGTCGTTGACCATGCCGTATTTCTTGCAGGTCACGAAGTCGTCCACGCCGTAGGCCGGTGCGGAGTGAACCACGCCGGTGCCAGCGCCCAGTTCGACGTACTCGGCCAGGTAAACCGGCGACAGGCGATCGTAGAACGGGTGACGGAAGTTGATCAGTTCCAGCTCTTTACCGGTGGTGGTCGCGATGACCGAACCTTCCAGGCTGTAACGGGCCAGGCACGACTCGACCAGCTCTTCCGCCAGTACCAGCAGTTTGTCGCCGACGTCGACCAGGGCGTAGTTGAATTCCGGGTGAACGTTCAGCGCCTGGTTGGCCGGGATGGTCCACGGAGTGGTGGTCCAGATAACGATCGAAGCCGGTTTGGCCAGCGACGGCAAACCGAAAGCGGCAGCCAGCTTGGCTTCGTCGGCAATCGGGAACGCCACGTCGATGGTTGAGGACTTCTTGTTCTCGTACTCGACTTCCGCTTCAGCCAGGGCCGAACCGCAGTCGAAGCACCAGTTCACAGGCTTGAGGCCCTTGAACACGAAGCCGCCCTTGACGATTTCCGCCAGGGCACGGATTTCACCGGCTTCGTTCTTGAAGTCCATGGTTTTGTACGGGTTGGCGAAGTCGCCCAACACGCCCAGACGGATGAATTCGGATTTCTGCCCTTCGATCTGCTCGGTGGCGTAGGCACGGCACAGCTCGCGGGTCTTGTCCGCTCCCAGGTTCTTGCCGTGGGTCACTTCGACTTTGTGCTCGATCGGCAGGCCGTGGCAGTCCCAGCCCGGAACATAAGGCGCGTCGAAACCCGACAGGGTCTTCGAGCGGATGATCATGTCCTTGAGAATCTTGTTCAACGCATGACCGATGTGAATCGTGCCGTTGGCGTACGGAGGACCGTCGTGCAGGACGAACTTCGGACGATCCTTGCCAATCTCGCGCAACTTACCGTACAGGCCAATGCTGTCCCAGCGCTGCAGAATCTGCGGTTCGCGCTGAGGCAGGCCGGCCTTCATTGGGAAGGCGGTGTCCGGAAGGTTTAGCGTGGCTTTATAGTCGGTCATTTAAGGCTCTTCATTAGCGATTGGCGCTAGGTGCGACAGGGCACGGGCGGCGGCGACATCCGCATTGATCGCCGTCTTAAGCGCCTCCAGAGAGGCGAAACGCTGCTCTTCACGCAGCTTTTGGTGGAAAACCACCGTCATACGCCGGTCATACAGATCGCCGGCAAAATCTAAAAGATGGACTTCGAGGTGGGCTTTGCCATCTCCCTGGACCGTAGGTCGAACGCCGATATTGGCGACGCCTGGCCAGGTCTTGCCGTCGAGGTCGACGCTGACCAGGTAAACCCCGGTAAACGGCACGCGACGGCGCTTGAGTTGAATATTGGCCGTTGGCGTACCCAACTGACGCGCCAGTTTCTGGCCATGCAACACCCGCCCGGCAATCCGGTACGGGCGGCCAAGCAGACGTTCGGCAAGGGCAAAGTCAGCAGCAGCCAGCGCATTACGCACCTGTGTGCTGCTGACCCGGATACCGTCGAGTTCGACAGTCTGCGCCGCTTCGACGGTAAAGCCCTGCATGACGCCGGCCTGTTGCAGGAAATCGAAATCCCCTACCCGGTCACAGCCGAAACGGAAGTCGTCGCCGACTTCAAGATGCTGCACGCCCAGGCCATCCACCAGAATGGTGTCTACAAACTCGCTGGCGCTGAGCTTGCTCAGACGCTGGTTGAAGGCGAGGCACAAGACCCGGTCAACGCCTTCGGCAGCGAGCAGCTGCAACTTGTCGCGCAGGCGTGCCAAACGGGCCGGTGCCGTGTCCGGCGCGAAAAACTCACGCGGCTGCGGCTCGAAAATCACCACGCAGCTGGGCACGCCCAATTCAAGCGCACGCTCACGCAGTCGCGCCAGGATAGCCTGGTGGCCACGGTGTACACCGTCAAAGTTGCCAATAGTGGCGACACAGCCCCGATGCTGGGGGCGCAGATTTTGGAGGCCTCGAACCAGCTGCATAACGCGCTTCTTGCTCATAAAGTGGTCGATTATAACCACACCCGGCGGCCGACGACAGGCAACACCGTATCCCAAAGTGATCGAGCCGACAAAAACGCCGGCCCACCCGTGTTTATCGAGGCCCGGGCCTTAGCCCAACGCCTTGCGATTAAAGTCGCGCAAGCGAAAACCCATCAACACTAACATCCCGAAATACGCCACCACACCGGCGACCACCAATGCCCCCAGGCGCAGGAACCGCTCAAGCATATGCCCTTGATCCCAGGCTGGCATAAAGTGCATCGCACCCAGCAACACGCCTGACATCACCGTCACCGCGATCACCAGCTTCAAGCCGAATACCCCCCAGCCCGGTTGTGGCTGGTACATCTGCTGCTTGCGCAGTTGATAGAAGAGCAACCCGGCGTTGATACAGGCACCGCCACTGATGGCGAGCGCCAAACCAGCGTGAGCCAGCGGACCGATCAGCATGAGGTTGAACAGCTGGGTGATGATCAAGGTGAAAATTGCGATCTTTACCGGCGTGCGGATGTTTTGTTGCGCATAAAAGCCCGGTGCCAGCACTTTAATCACGATGATCCCGAGCAACCCGACCGAATAGGCGATCAACGCACGCTGGGTCATGGCCGCATCAAATGCATTGAATTGACCGTACTGGAACAGCGAAACCGTCAACGGCTCGGCCAGAATCCCCAACGCCAGGGAACATGGCAACACCAGCACGAAGCACAGGCGCAGGCCCCAGTCGAGGATTCGCGAATATTCATGTCGATCCTTGTTGGCGTAGGTCTTGGCCAGGGTCGGCAACAGGATCGTGCCCAATGCCACGCCCAGCACGCCGGACGGCAGCTCCATCAAACGGTCGGCGTAGTACATCCAGGACACGGAACCGGCGACCAGGAACGAAGCGAAAATAGTGTTGATGATCAGCGAGATCTGACTCACGGACACCCCGAGAATCGCCGGCAGCATCTGCTTCATGACCCGCCAGACCCCCGTATCACGCAGATTCAGGCGCGGCAGCACCAGCATGCCGATCTTTTTCAGGTGTGGCAGCTGATACAACAGCTGCGCCAGGCCGCCGGCCAGAACCGCCCAGCCAAGCGCCATCACCGGCGGGTCGAAGTACGGCGTCAGGAACACCGCAAAAATGATCATGCTGACGTTCAACAGGGTCGGCACAAAGGCTGGCACCGAAAAGCGGTTCCAGGTGTTGAGGATCGCGCCCGCCAGCGAGGACAGGGAAATCAGCAGGATGTAAGGAAAGGTCACCCGCAGCAGGCTGGAGGTCAGCTCGAATTTTTCCGGCGTATCGGTAAAGCCCGGCGCCGTCACCCAGATGACCCAGGGGGCGGCAATCATCCCCAGCGCGGTCACCACGGCCAGCACCAGCGTCAGCAGACCCGAGACGTAAGCAATAAACGTTCGCGTCGCTTCCTCGCCCTTCTGGCTTTTGTATTCGGCAAGAATCGGCACAAAAGCCTGAGAGAACGCGCCCTCCGCGAAGATACGCCGCAACAGATTGGGCAATTTGAAGGCGATGAAGAACGCGTCGGTCGCCATTCCCGCACCAAATATGCGTGCAATGAGGGTGTCACGAACGAAGCCCAGTATCCGGGAAAGCATCGTGATAGAGCTGACGGCGGCCAACGATTTGAGCAGATTCATTGAAAGAGTTTGTGCCTGTCGATAAACAGCAGGCGAACTGAGCGCCTACTTATGCGATACTCCGCGCCGCAACAGCACAGAGCCAAAGCTCGCGAGTTTACAGGTCGCACGCCGGAAAGAAATATTCTGTGCCACCGACCTCATGAAAACGTGACGAGCGAAGGCAAGACAAGGCGAAAACAGGCGAGAAAGCGGAGTTGACGAACGTCAATGAGCATTTCGAGACTGTTTTCAACGCTGTATTGCCGAGCACAGTAGTTTTCAAGGGGTCGGGACCTACCACTTAGCGGAACGTTTCCTCCGCCCTTGACAACACTGCAACTCATCGGCATGATTCGCGGCCTATTTTGATTGCTATTTCCTAAAAGTCTTTCGAGGAGCTCGACGGTGGCCAACTCACCTTCCGCCAAAAAACGTGCAAAACAGGCTGAGAAGCGTCGCAGCCACAACGCCAGCCTGCGTTCCATGGTTCGTACCTACATCAAGAATGTAGTTAAGGCCATTGACGCAAAAGACGCTGAAAAAGCTCAAGCTGCTTACGTTCTGGCCGTGCCAGTTATCGACCGTATGGCCGATAAAGGCATCATCCACAAGAACAAAGCCGCTCGCCATAAGAGCCGCCTGAATGGCCACGTCAAGGCCCTGAACGTTGCCGCTGCTGCCTAAGCGACACGCTCATTAAAAAACCGACCTCAGGGTCGGTTTTTTATTGCCTGCAATTTGATGAACACACAAAAAACTGTGGGGGCGAGCTTGCTCGCCCCCACAGCTCTGATTGGGTCAGATTATTGGGTGTTCGCCCAAGGAAGAATCGGAATCGCCGTGACGGCATTCTGCGGGCTACCCTCGATCAAACGGTCGCTGTACACCAGATACACCAGCGTATTGCGCTTCTTGTCGAGGAAACGCACCACCTGCATGGTCTTGAAGACCAGCGAAGTGCGCTCCTTGAATACTTCGTCGCCATCCTTGAGCTCACCCTTGAAGCTGATCGGCCCGACCTGCCGGCAAGCGATGGACGCCTCGGCGCGATCCTCGGCCAACCCAAGACCACCCTTCACACCGCCAGTCTTGGCGCGTGAGAGATAGCAGGTCACGCCATCGACCTTGGGATCATCAAAGGCCTCGACCACGATCCGGTCATTTGGCCCGACGAACTTGAACACCGTCGAGACCTGACCGATTTCTTCCGCCGAAGCCAGCAAGGGCATCGCCAACAGCAAGCCCAACAATCCTTTTGCCACGCGCATTCAGATATTCCTTCAGACCAGAATCAGGTTATCGCGGTGAACCAGCTCCGGCTCCGCCATGTAACCCAATAGACCGACAATCGCCTCGGACGACTGACCGATGATTTTTTGTGCTTCCAGCGCACTGTAGTTGGCCAGGCCACGGGCGATTTCACGACCGTCCGGCGCCACGCACACCACCATCTCACCGCGACGGAAGCTGCCCTGAACCAGCTTGACCCCGACCGGCAGCAAGCTCTTGTTACCTTGGGACAACGCCACCACCGCCCCTGCATCCAGCACCAATGTGCCGCGGGTTTGCAGATGCCCGGCCAGCCATTGTTTGCGCGCCGCCAGCATGCCGCGCTCAGGCGAGAGCAAGGTGCCGATGCGCTCGCCCGCCTTCAGGCGATCCAGCACGCGCTCAAGGCGCCCACCGACGATGATCGTATGAGCACCCGAACGCGCCGCCAGACGCGCCGCGCGCAATTTGGTCTGCATGCCGCCACGCCCCAGCGCACCACCAGTGCCACCCGCTACCGCATCGAGCGCCGGATCATCGGCACGCGCTTCGTAAATCAACTTGGCATCGGGATTGTTGCGCGGGTCGGCGTCGAACATGCCATCGCGATCGGTCAGGATCACCAGCAGATCAGCCTCGACCAGGTTGGCCACCAACGCCGCCAGGGTATCGTTATCGCCGAAACGGATTTCATCGGTGACCACGGTGTCATTCTCGTTGATCACCGGAATAACCTTCAGCTCCACCAGCGCACGCAAGGTACTGCGGGCATTCAGGTAGCGCTTGCGGTCGGACAGGTCGTCGTGAGTCAGGAGAATCTGCGCCGTGTGCCGGCCGTGCTCGGCAAAGCTCGACTCCCAGGCCTGCACCAGCCCCATCTGGCCGATTGCAGCGGCGGCCTGAAGCTCGTGCATCGCACTGGGTCGCGCAGTCCAGCCCAGACGACTCATGCCGGCCGCCACCGCCCCGGAGGACACCAGCACCAGCTCGACGCCCGCCTCATGCAAAGCCACCATCTGCTCAACCCAGACACTCATTGCCGCGCGATCCAGGCCCTTGCCGTCCGCCGTCAGCAAAGCGCTGCCGATCTTCACGACCCAACGCCGCGCACCTGTCACCTTGCTCCGCATCATCTTCAACCTTAGCTTGAGGGCAACGCGACCTAGCACTGCCCGTGACGTTATTCGTGGTTATTCGTGACCAACGATCGATTTCCAGATACCAAAACGCCGCTCAATTGAGCGGCGCTTAAGTTTATCGCAACGAATCAGTCACGCACGTAAATGATTTCCGGACCGTCTTCGTCATCCACGTCTTCTTCATCCCAATCATCGTCGCCGATGTCGTGGACCGACTTCACGCCACTGCGACGCAGGGCACGCTGATCGTCCAGCGCTTGCAGCTGGGCACGCGCCTCGTCTTCAATGCGCTGATCGAGCTCTGCCAGCTCCTCCCGGTAGGCGGGATCATTGGCCAGACGATCGGCGCGATCTTCCAGATAGCGCATGATGTCGTGGCACAAACGCTCGGTGTTCTGCTTGGCAATGGCCGAAATCACATAGACCGGACCCGTCCACTCCAGGCGATCAACGATTTCCTTGACGCGTGCATCATGCTCTTCTTCAAGAATCTGGTCGCATTTGTTCAGGACCAACCAACGATCACGCTCAGCCAGGGACGGACTGAACTTGGTCAATTCGTTAACGATGACTTCTGCGGCGTCCGGAGCACTGGTGTCATCCAGCGGCGCCATGTCGACGAGGTGCAGCAGCAGACGGGTACGCGACAAGTGCTTGAGGAAGCGAATGCCCAGACCCGCGCCTTCGGAAGCACCTTCGATCAGGCCCGGAATGTCCGCAACCACGAAGCTTTTCCAGCGATCGACGCTGACCACGCCGAGGTTTGGCACCAGCGTGGTGAACGGGTAGTCGGCAACTTTCGGCTTGGCCGCCGATACCGAACGGATAAAGGTACTTTTGCCAGCGTTCGGCAAGCCCAGCAGACCCACGTCCGCCAGCACTTTCATTTCCAGCTTGAGATCACGCTGCTCGCCCGGCTTGCCCGGCGTAGTCTGGCGCGGTGCACGGTTGGTACTGGATTTGAAACGCGTGTTACCCAGACCGTGCCAGCCGCCATGGGCCACCAGCAGCTTCTGGCCAGCCTTGGTCAGGTCACCGATCACTTCCTGAGTCGCGGAATCGATCACGGTGGTGCCGACCGGAACGCGCAGAACCAGATCCTCACCCTTCTTGCCGGTGCAGTCGGTGCTGCCACCATTGGAGCCACGCTCGGCATCGAAGTGCCGGGTGTAACGGTAATCCACCAGGGTATTGAGGTTTTCGTCGGCGATCATGTAGACCGAGCCGCCATCACCGCCATCACCACCGTTCGGACCACCGTTCTCGATGAATTTCTCGCGCCGGAAACTCATGCAACCGTTACCGCCGTCGCCAGCCTTTACTCGAATCGATACTTCATCAACAAACTTCATAACACAACGCCTCTCGCCATACGGACGAGCCGAAAAACACTAAGACATAAGACTCTTGCAAAAATGAGCGCAGCGACCTCAATCAACGACCGCACAATCCAGCGCGCCGACAGCCCATACAAACAGTTTTGCAAGAGACTCACCCCACAAACGAAAAAGCCCCGTCGCGAGACAGGGCTTTTCCAGCGATCGCGCAATTAAGCTGCGACTACGCTCACATAACGACGACCGAAGGCGCCTTTTACTTCGAACTTGATCACGCCTTCGACTTTAGCGAAGAGGGTGTGATCTTTACCCATGCCAACGCCGTAGCCAGCGTGGAATTGGGTGCCGCGCTGACGCACGATGATGTTGCCTGCTTTGATAGCCTGGCCGCCATACATCTTCACACCAAGGCGCTTGGCTTCTGAGTCGCGACCGTTACGGGTACTACCACCAGCTTTTTTGTGTGCCATGAGTTCAATTCTCC
>Ga0302169_10000142_pt1 | contig 23445 bp, 23 predicted proteins | sample I_Fen_N1_3_FD_193493 | JGI IMG/M metagenome (GOLD analysis project Ga0302169, IMG submission 193493) | Peat permafrost microbial communities from Stordalen Mire near Abisko, Sweden - I_Fen_N1_3 | ecosystem: Environmental > Terrestrial > Soil > Wetlands > Permafrost | place: Sweden: Abisko...
CAGACGCAAAACTATTCATTTGCTCGCCACACTCTTGTGAAGTTGTGAAAACCCGTTTTTTTCACGCTCTTTTGAAGACGTGAACCTCAAAAAAGGGCTGTCCCAGCCTGGCACCGTGCCCGGATGGATTGCCGTCATGGGGTACATGAAAGGCAAAACGGGCAAACAGCTCAGTGACCGAGCGTAATGACAGCTCTGCAGATTCGCGAAAAGCGGGGTTTTTGCTCAGGGAACAGCAAGCGCGCCAGCTTCACTCGATCTGTGTGGGCGGCTCTCTGTGGGCGGTGCGGGGTGTCAATACCAGGGCATTGACGATGCTGCGAGGCCCGATCAGGAGACGTCCTTATAATCGGGGGGAGATTGTATCTAAGAAACGCAGGGAAATGGACGTGTTTAATGACTTTTATTAGGCGTTCGGTCAGGTGGTCAACAGATGTTGCACCCGTGCGCGTGGCTGACGGGTGCTAACGCGTGCGCTAGGTGGCAGAGGCTGATGGAGCCAGTTGAGGCGGATTTCTTCGATTTCGACCCAGCTGTCGCCCATCGGCTGGAGGCTGCACTGCTTGAACGCCTGGCAATGACCATTGCTGTCGAGCAGGGCAAAGCAACGGTGCAGCGGGCGTGGTGCGAACAAAGAAATGAGGTAGCGCATGGCGAAGTACCTGATGGGGGAACTGCTGTGAAGATTGCCTACGAGCCGTTACGTGCCGGTGTATGGGCGATGACAGATGTGTGACAGGAACCGTTTTTCCAAGGGTTTGTCAGACATTTCAGTATTGATTGAAGGCCACTGGTTAGCCGCAGTGGCCCACCGCTATACTGCGGGCCTGTTTGTGCCTGATTCTGGAGAGAAGCGCATGTTGCAACGCCTGTTGTTCGGTTTGATCACTGTGACCAGTTTGACCCTCGTCGGCTGCGCCCACAGCCCGCAACAACTGAACCCTGAACCCAAGCTGACGGCTCAGCTGGCTCCGGTCGGCCATGGCCAGCCGGTGGTGGTGCGTGTAGTGGACGGTCGTCCGTCGCCAACCCTGGGCACACGCGGCGGCCTGTACCCGGAAACCAGCGCGATCACCGTGCAGGGCGCGCAGATTCTGCCGAAGTTGCAGGCGCAGTCCGAAGCGGCCGTGCGGTTGCTGGGCTTTACGCCGACCAACAATGCTGCGAATGCACCGCAAATCACCGTGACCCTGACCGAGCTGAAATATCAGTCGCCCAAGGAAGGCATGTACGTGACCGAAGCGACTATCGGCGCGACCTTCCGCTCCGATGTGCAGAACGCCAATCGTCGTTACAGCGGCCGTTACGGTGCGTCGCTGGACCAGCGTTTCGGCATGGCGCCGAACCAGGAGACCAACACCAAGCTGGTCAGTGATGTGTTGAGTGACGCATTGACGCGTCTGTTCAAGGATCCGACCGTGGGTCAGGTTCTCGGCGAATAAACGTTCGCCGAAATCAAAAAAGCCCGGAGCCAGCAATGGCTCCGGGCTTTTTTGTAGCGGTCGTTTTTCTCGAGCTCACCCGATCCCCTGTAGGAGCCGAGCTTGCTCGCGATAGCGGTTTAACCGTCAACATTGATGTCGTCTGACACGACGCTATCGCGAGCAAGCTCGGCTCCTACAAGGGAATGTGTGGTGTCAGGCGGCTTCGGAGTAGAAGTCCAGCACACTCACCCCAGTCAGCAAATCCGCTTCCGGCAAATCCGCATGTTGATGCCCACCCAGCGCGCAATACACCAGCCAGTGACGGTCCTGAACGTTGAAGGCGAGGCTTCCCACTAGATTTTGTTGTTCGTCGCTCGGGGCGATGAGGTACAGGCGATCCTGGTTTTCAGCGTGAAGCATGACGATATCCGTGTCTTTTTTCGTGGGGCGCAAGACTGACGGATTCAGATGACGAAGCTGTGACTCAGGTCAGGAATCTGCCAAATGGTCAGTTATTTGTCGTAAAGCGGGTGCAGGAGGGGAGGCTTTCGGTAGAATCCGCGCCGCAGTCGTCGGTTCGGCGCCTGCCACACCTGTTTTGTTTGAGGTCCGTGATGTCGCTGCATTTGATGACGCTGTTTACCGCCCATCCCGCCAAACTGGTCAATCTGCTGGCCTTGCTGCTGGCCTTCCCCGGCAGTTGGCTGCTGCACGCCACTCGTCGCCGCGAACAGCGCGCCATGGCCAGTATCGTGTCCCAGCGCCAGAGCCAGCCTAATGTCGAACCGACACTGGATTGGGCGACGTTGCGCATGAACCGCTTTTTCTATCGCTTCGGTTTCGCCTGCCTGGGGCTGGCGTTGCTGGTGTCGTGGATCAGCACGCGGGTCTGAACCTCCAGCGCAAAACCTGTGGTGAGGGGGCTTGCAGTGGCGAGGGGGCTTGCCCCCGTTGGGCTGCGAAGCGGCCCTGCATTTGTCATGGACAATATCTTCTACGACTGCTGCGCAGCCGAACGGGGGCAAGCCCCCTCGCCACAAGGCGCTGTTGAGCCTTACAGCGGCAATCCGGCCTTCACCCGGTACTGATTGCGCACCGGCGTCGCATATTGCAGCACCAGGAACGGACGATGTTCCTCGGGACAACCCTCCAGGCGCTTGTTCCATTCTTCCTGCGCCTTGGCCAGTTCGTCGGCCGCAAACACTTCAGACGCTTTGGGTACCTGCAATTGCGGGTCGGCGTCTTTCCATTGGGCGTAGGCCAGGTAATGCACCGGGAACAGGCGATAGCCACCGAGGATTTGCTTGTCCATCTCGATCGCCAATAGCTTGGTGTCTTCGAACAACTCGGTGATCGGCGCAGCGAAGTTCACGTGGACCCGGCCCTTGTAGCCGGTGATGCCCTTGGCAATGCTCACATCGTCCTCGCCCGGCACTTTGGTGTAGCTGCCGGTGGTCGCGCGGATGAACAATTCACGGGCCTTGGCCTGATCGCACGGGTCGTATTCGTAGCTGATCGACACCGGGGTGAGGTTCAGCGACTGAATGACTTCGCCGAACGGCTCGTCCTTGCGGCTCATGTGGAACATCTTGAGGATGGCCGACTCGGTGCGATCGTCACCGTCTTTCGCCCGGCCTTCCGCCTGGGCGATCCAGATCGAGGCGCAATCGTTGCGGATCGAATGGTTGATGTAGGCCGACAGCAGTTGATACGCCGCCATCTTCTCGCGGCGACCGGTGATCGAACGGTGCACGATGAAACTCTTGTTCAGGCGCATCAAGTCGCTGACGAAGGGTTTTTGCAGCAGGTTGTCGCCGATCGCGATGCGCGGTGTCGGCAGGCCGGCGTGGTACACGGCGTAGTTGACGAAGGCCGGGTCCATCACGATGTCGCGGTGGTTGGCGATGAACAGGTAGGCGCTGCCGGACTTGAACTGCTCGACGCCGGTGTAGGTGACACCGTCCGTGGCGCGTTCGATGGTGTGGTCGACGTACATCTCGACCTTGTCCTGCAACGTGGCCACCGAATGCACGCCGGCGAACTCGCGGCGCAGCCGATGAGCTATAAGAGGTTTGAGCATCCAGCCGAAAGCACCGGCAAAACGCGGGAAGCGGAAGTGGGTGAGGATATCTAGAAACGCCTTGTCGCCAAGCAACCTGTCCAGTACCGCTGGGACTTCGCTGTCGTCGTAAGGTCGGATGGCATCGAATTCGCCCATCATGCTCTCTTGTTAGAAACGGCTAGGGTAAGTAAAGGTTTTGATCAAAAACCGGCAGGGCACGGTCTGAAAAATTAGCCAGACAAAAATAGCCCTGCAAATAGACCGGCGATTATACGCACAAGTCACCTGGGAGACCGCGATGCTGGAAACCGAGCGCTACGAATGTCCGTATTGTGGTGAAGAAGCAGAGGCGGTACTGGATTTGTCCGGAGGCGATCAGACCTATATCGAAGATTGTCCGGTGTGTTGTCGGCCGATAACGTTTGTCCTGCAGACCGACGGTCAGGAATGGATGCTCGAAGTTCACAGTGAAAACGAATGAAAGGGGCACCCGATGCAGCGAATCTACGAGCCGGAAAACCTGATGGAGGGCGAGTTACTGCAAAGCATGCTCGCCAGCGAAGGCATTGAGGCGCATCTGGTGGGTCGCGACTTGCTCGGTGGCACCGGTGAACTGCCGATCTTCGGCCTGTTGGGATTGTCGGTGGATAACGACCAGGCCGCATACGCCCGCGAGCTGATCACCGCGTACAATGCCGCGCTGCCGCTGCCCGGTGATGAACCGGATAGCTTTCCCGGCACCCTGGTCTGTTAGGCTGGCGTTCGTTTTATTCAGAGTCGTGTTGCCCCATGTGTGGACGTTATGCCCTGTTTCGCTGGAACCCCGCTTTCGCGGCCCTGCCTGGCTTCCCCGCCGATCAGCAGGCCCAGTGGAATATTTCCCCCAACGATTCGGTGTTAATGCTGCGTGCCGGCCCACACGGCCAGCGTGAACTGGCTCGCGCCCGTTGGGGCCTGACGCCACCGTGGCTGACCGACCTGTCCCGCACTCCGGCCCATGCCCGGGCGGAAACCGTTGCCGAGCAACCGATGTTTCGCCAGGCCTTCCGCGAGCGCCGTTGCCTGCTGCCGGCCAATGGTTTCTATGAATGGCGCGGCACCACGCGCAAACGCCCGTACTGGCTGACGCCGGGGGAGGGCTCGTCGCTGTTTTTTGCCGCGATCTGGGAAGCGTATCCGGTGCAGGAGCAGGTGTGGCTGAGCACGGCGGTGATCACGCAGCCGGCGGCAAGTCAGCGTCGGCCGTTGATTCTGGATGAGGCGGGGCAGGCGGCGTGGCTCGATCCCGAGACGCCGTTGCATACCTTGCAGGCTTTGCTTGCCAGTGAACCCGCGGTATTGCGCGAGCGGGTGCTGGCGAATCTGGTGAATGATCCGAAGCTGAATGCGCCGGAGTGTCTGACCCCGGGTTGAGTGATGGGGTGACTGTTCCGACGAAGGGGCCTTTGGATCAAACCTTGAACTGGTTGATCAACCGCCGCTGCTGTTCAGCCAGTTTGGTTAAGTCCGCACTCGCCGCGCTCGATTCATCCGCCCCGCCCGCCACTTCATTGGCCACCTGCCCAATGTTGATCACGTTACGGTTGATGTCATCCGCCACCGCGCTCTGTTCTTCGGCCGCGCTGGCGATTTGCGTGTTCATGTCGTTGATCACCGACACTGCCTGAGTAATGGTCTCCAGCGCCTCGGCGGCTTTCGCCGCGTGCTGCACGCTTTCGTCCGTGCGGTTCTGGCTGTCCTCCATGACCCGCACCACGTCGCGGGTACCTTGTTGCAGTTGCTGGATCATGGCCTGGATTTCTTCGGTGGCCTTCTGGGTCTTCTGCGCGAGGTTGCGCACTTCATCGGCCACCACCGCAAAACCACGGCCCTGTTCACCGGCGCGGGCCGCTTCGATGGCCGCGTTCAAGGCCAGCAGGTTGGTCTGCTCGGCAATCCCGCGAATGGCCGTGAGGATCGCGTTGATGTTTTCGCTGTCCTTGGCCAGGGTTTGCACCACACCCACAGCCTTGCCGATTTCCACGGCCAGCACGCCAATCGAATTTGAGGTGTCCCGCACGATCTGCATGCCCTGCGCCGCCGCCTGGTCGGCATGGCTGGCGGCTTGCGCGGCCTGCGTTGCATTGCGCGCCACGTCCTGGGCGGTGGCGGTCATTTCATGCACCGCCGTGGCCACCTGATCGATCTCGGCCATTTGTTTCTGCACGCCGATGTTGGTGCGGATGGCGATGTCGGCGGTGTGTTCCGACGAATCACTGACACTCTGCACCGACGTCACGACCTGGGTGATCATCGCCTGCAACTTGGCCAGGAATGTATTGAAGCCTTTGGCAATCGAGCCCAGTTCGTCCGCACGATCACTGGTCAGGCGGCGCGTCAGGTCGCCTTCGCCTTTGGCGATGTCGTCGAGCATCGCCACCATCTGCTTGAGTGGCCGCGCGATACCGTGGCCCACCAGCCAGATCACCAGCAAGCCGATACCGGCGATCAGCAAACCGACCATGGCCATGCCGAAGGTGTCGGATTTGCGCTGGGCGTTGAGGTCGCCCTGGAGTTTTTGCAGGTCGGCCATCACCGCGTTCAGCGGCAATTGCAGCATCAGGGTCCAGCGCGCATCGGTCTGGCCGATGCCGAACGGCAGGTACAGCTCGATCCGGTCGTGGGCCTTGTCGACGGTATAGGTCACTTCGCCACGCTTGAGATTGCTCATGTTGGCGATCTGCTGGCTGTCGAGGATGTCACTGACCTTCTCGCCGAATTTGCTCGGGTCTTTGGTGTAGGCCACGATCCGGCCGTTACCGCCGATCAACGCCATTTCCCCTGCGCCGCTGTACAGCTTCTGGTTCGCGCCCAGGAGCATTTCCTGAATGAAGTTCACCGACAGGTCGGCGCCGACGATGCCCTGGAAGGCGCCGTTGAGCATGATCGGTTCAATAAAGGAGGCGAGCATGACGATTTTGTCGCCGACCTTGTAGGGCGCCGGATCGATCACGCAGGATTTTTTGGTTTCCTTGGAGCACAGGTAGTACTCGCTGGCGCGCACGCCGGTGGACAGGGTTTTCTGGTCGTCGACGTCCACCAGTTTGTCCAGGCCGAGGGTGCCGTCATCGTTGCGGAACCACCATGGCAGAAAGCGCCCGTTGCTGGCGTCGATGCCGGTCACTTTGGTGTCGACGTAGGCAGCATCGTTGTGGTCGAGGGCGTTCTTTTCCCAGCCAATGTAGGTGCCGAGGATCTTCGGGTTCTTGACCACGGTTTCCTTGATCAGGCTGATCAACTGCTCGCGGCTCACATTCAGCTGCGGCTGGCCATCGGGCCCAGGCGTGCCGATCAGGGCGTTGACCCGCACCAGTCCGCCGGCAATCAGCAGCGGTGCTTCAAGCTCGCGCTGAATCTGGCTGACCTGAGTTTGCGCCAGCGAGGTCAGGCGCTGTTCGATGACTTGCTCGAATTGAGCCTGGGTCCGCTCCTGGACCATGTCTTGCGTTCGTGCGCCGGAAAATAGCGCGTACAGCACTAACGCTGCGACTACGCTGAGTACGATGGCGCCGGCGAGGGCGGCCACGGAAAACTGGATCGACTTGAATTTCATGGGTGCTCCGCACACAAGAGGACGTCTGCGCTGGTGTATCGGCAAGGGGGCGGGCAGCCATGAGTGGGGGCAGGCGAAATGACTGTTTTGGACGTGCCCGTGTCGCAATCAGAAAGGTGCCGAACCTTTGTGCGGCAGGGCAGTCAGTGCTGTATGAATTTTTTGCTGCAGCCGTCGTTCCGAGTCGGGTGACGGCTTTATAGGAGTGCGGTGATGAACAAGTCTCTGGTGGCGTGCGTGTTGGGGGCAGCCTTGCTGCTGAACGGCTGCGAGACCGTCAACACGACCAGCGCAGGTGAAGTCGGCGTGGTTCGCCAGCAACGCATGACCACATTGTTATCGAGCGCACAGGTCAATCAAGCCTACGCGCAGGACTACAAGCAGACCCTGGGGGATGCGAGCAGCAAAAACATCCTCGACAAGACCAGTACCGAAGCCGCGCGAGTTCAGGCAATTGCCGATCGGCTCATCGCCCAGGCGCCAACGTTTCGCCCGGATGCGGCGCAATGGCAGTGGGAGGTCAACCTGATCAAGAGCGATGAGCTCAACGCCAACTGCGGTCCTGGCGGCAAGATCATTGTGTACACCGGGTTGATCGACAAGCTGCAACTGACGGACGACGAACTGGCCGCGGTGATGGGGCATGAAATCGCCCACGCCTTGCGCGAGCATGGCCGTGAGGCACTTTCCAAATCCTATGGCGTGAATATCGCTCAGCAATTGGCGATAGCGGCGGGTGCGCCGGCGTCGATTGTCGAGGTGGGGAATAACGGCGTGAACCTGTTGATGACTTTGCCCAACAGTCGCACCAACGAAAACGAAGCTGACCTGATCGGCCTGGAACTGGCGGCGCGTGCGGGCTACAACCCGAATGCGGCGATCACCCTGTGGGAAAAGATGAGCAAGGCTGACGAGGGGGCTCCACCGGAGTTTCTCAGCACTCACCCGTCGTCCAGCAGCCGGACCGCAGCGTTGCAGGCGGCGATTCCGAAGGTGATGCCGTTGTACGAGAACGCGCGTAAATCCTAATAATCATGCAGCGACGCTCTCGTGGCGAGGGGGCTTGCCCCCGTTGGGTTGCGAAGCAGCCCCCTCAATGCTTCAGCTACACCGCAGTCTGTTGCTTTGCGACTGCTTCGCAGCCGAACGGGGGCAAGCCCCCTCGCCACAAAGAGCTCGGGTCAAACCCAGCCGCTGCTCTGCATCGCCTTGTACACAGCAACAATCGCCAGGATGAAGAACGCCGACGCCGCCAGTCGACGGATCAGGGTCAATGGCAGTTTGTCCGCCGCAAAGTTGCCGGCCAGTACCACAGGCACGTTGGCAATCAACATCCCGGCGGTGGTGCCGATGATGACCAGCCACAGATCCGGGTATTGCGCCGCCAGCATCACCGTAGCGACTTGGGTCTTGTCACCCATTTCTGCGAGGAAGAACGCAATCAGCGTGGTCAGGAAAGGGCCGAACTTACGCGCGGTGCTGACGTCGTCGTCCATCTTGTCCGGCACCAGTGTCCACAACGCAGTCGCGGTGAAGCTGGCGGCAAGAATCCAGTGCAATGTCGCATTCGAGAAGAAGCTGCCGAACCAGGCACCGACCGCACCGGCGGCTGCGTGGTTGGCCAGGGTCGCGGCGACGATGCCGGCGATGATGGGCCACGGTTTGCGGAAGCGGGCAGCAAGAATGAGCGCGAGCAGTTGCGTCTTGTCGCCGATTTCGGCCAAGGCAACGATTGCGGTAGGAACGAGAAGTGAGTCCAGCATCATCAGGGTTTTTCCTAAGGGGCGGGTCGACACGGCTATGACACGTACAGCCTTCCCGCCCCGGGTAAGGTGTTCGTGTCATAGGTCTTGTCAAACCCTGCGAACCGTCTGATGCGGACGCTTGGGTCGCATACGCCATGGTCTGAGGACCAAGTATGTTGACGTATGCCGGACGAGCATGGCGCTCGTGGGAGACTACTCCCCTAGGACGGAGCGGATTCTGCCTAGGCGAAATCCGTTAGGCAAGCACTTATTTCTCAGTGGCGTTTGGCCCGGTAGATTCTGAAACCCTGTCCCTCGGCCTTGATGGCGCACACGCCGAGGTGCTCTTCGATCAGCGGCTGGTACTTCAGGAAGCTGTTGGCGACCAGCCGCAGTTCGCCGCCGTTTTTCAGATGTTTGGCTGCTTTTCGCAACAAGTTTTCGGTGGCGAAGTAATCGGTGTGGACGCCGACATGGAACGGCGGGTTGCTCAAAATCGCACTCAAACCCATCGGTGCGGCGTCGATCCCGTCGCCGGTAATCACGTCGGCTTCCAGACCATTGGCGGCCAGAGTCAGGCGACTGCTCGCCGCGGCGAACGCATCGACGTCGAGCAACGTTACCTGATTGTGTGGATAACGACGCTTCACCGCGGCGCCCAACACGCCCGCGCCGCAACCGAAGTCCAGCAAGTGGCCGCTCGGCAACTTGTCCAGGTGCTCCAGCAGCAGTGCGCTGCCGCGATCCAGTCGACCATGGCTGAACACGCCCGGCAGACTGATCACTTTCAAAGGCCCTTCGGCCAGCGGCAACTCGTAGGTCTGCGCCAGGCTTTCCAGCGATTTGGCTTCTGGTGCGTTGGCCACAGTGACCAGCCAGAGCTGGCAATGACGGGCGCTGTCGAGCTTGCGCGGCTTGCCGAACGGGTTCAGTTGTTTGGCGGCGCCTTCGATGCCGCTGCGTTTTTCACCGACCAGGTACAGCTCACGGCCGGCCAGGCGCGAGGCGAGGGCGTTGAGGATGTAATCGGTCAGGTCCTTGGACTTGGGCAGAAACACCACCGCCGTCTCGAACTCACGCTCGGGGGCGTTCACGCCAAAATGGCTGCGCTCGGGGAAACGGGTGTCCAGCGCGGCCTGATCGCCGGCGTGCCAGCACCAACCGTGGGCATCGGGCAGTCGGCCCAGCAGATCGTCGGCGGGCAAACCGGCCAACAACACCGAACCCTGGAACAACTCGGGCTGACGAAGCAGTACTTCACTGCGCGGATCCATACTCTGCTCCTTGAAAAAAAGTGCGGCAGTTTATCAACTGACGACCCGCAGCGCTGTACCGCTGAAGTAAGCCTGCGCGTTTTCGGTCAACTGTCCCACGATTCGTTGCCGTGCTTCGCGACTGCCCCAGGCGTTGTGCGGGGTGACGATCAAGCGCGGGATGTCAGTCGCCAGCAAAGGATTGCCGGCGGTGGGTGGCTCGACGCTCAGCACATCGGTGGCTGCGCCGCCCAGATGACCGTTGCGCAAGGCATCGGCCAGCGCTTGCTCATCGATCAAACCACCGCGAGCGGTATTGACCACGAAGGCGCCGGGTTTCATCGAGGCCAGTTCACGGGCGCCGATGAAGTGACGGGTGTGTTCATTGAGTGGGCAGTGCAGGGTGAGGGCGTCGACCTGCGGCAACAGTTGATCCAGCGGCAAACGATCCGGCCGGGCAGGGCGCCCCGGGATCTGCCCCGGCAACACGCGCATGCCGAATGCTTCGGCCAGCCGTGCGACGGCACCGCCGAGCTCGCCATGGCCGAGTAGCCCGAGCGTTTTGCCTTCCAGCTCGACAATCGGGTAATCCAGCAGGCAGAACTGTTTCGCCTGTTGCCAGCGACCTTCACCCACGGCTTTTTGATAGTCGGCCAAGCGTGTGGCGAGGTTGAGCAGCAACATGATCGTGTGCTGCGCCACCGACGGCGTGCCGTAACCCTGGCAGTTGCAAACGGTAACGCCGTGGGCGCGGGCGGCTGCGAGATCGACGTTGTTGGTGCCGGTGGCGGTGATCAGGATGAGCTTCAGGTCGGGGCTGGCGGCGATGGCGTCGGCATTGATCAGGATCTTGTTACTGATGGCCACCGTGGCACCCTTGAGGCGCTCGATCACTTGATCCGGCAAGGTTTGGGCGAACAGCTGCAAGTCGTCAAAGCAATCACGCAGCGGGCCGAGATCGAGGTCGCCGAGGTCCAGGGACGGGTGGTCGAGGAATACGGCGCGGCGAGAGTTCGTCATCAACTGTACCTTTTGTGCATTGAACTGAAAGCGTAATCTGCCGAGCCTACCAGATGAAACAAATGGTTACCCACTGGCAGGATTGGCACAAAACCTGTGGTGAGGGAACACTGTGGCGAGGGGGCTTGCCCCCGTTCGGCTGCGCAGCAGTCGTAAATTCAGCCACTCGATACACCCGACAAGTTGTATCTGTCCCGAATGGGGCCGCTTCGCGACCCAACGGGGGCAAGCCCCCTCGCCACAGGTGTGAAGTTAATGCTGAAAATACCAATTGGCCGATATACCCAAAAGGAGCCCCCATGTACTGGACAGAGTTCTTGACCGTTGCCCTGATTCACTTGCTCGCCGTGGCCAGTCCCGGCCCGGACTTTGCCGTGGTGGTGCGTGAAAGCGTGACCCACGGTCGGCGCGCCGGCACCTGGACGGCGCTGGGCGTCGGCACCGCCATTTTCCTGCACGTCGGCTATTCGCTGCTCGGCATCGGGCTGATCGTGTCCCAGTCGATCGTGCTGTTCAATGCGTTGAAATGGGCCGCCGCCGCGTACCTGCTGTACATCGGCTACAAGGCCCTGCGCGCGCAACCGGCCAAGGCTGTCGATGACAACTTGCACAAGGAAGCCGGCGAGCGCACCGCCCGTGGCGCGTTCACCTCCGGTTTTGTGACCAACGGCCTGAACCCGAAAGCCACGCTGTTCTTCCTGTCGTTGTTCACCGTGGTCATCAACCCACACACGCCGCTGGCGGTACAAGCCGGTTACGGGGTTTACCTCGCGGCGGCGACGGCGCTGTGGTTTTGCCTGGTGGCGCGGCTGTTCAGCCAGCAGCGTGTGCGCGCCGGTTTCGCCCGCATGGGCCACTGGTTCGACCGCACCATGGGCGTGGTGCTGATCGCCATCGGCGTGAAACTCGCGTTCACCGAGATGCATTGATAGCGGATTGATCCTCGATATCCTGCAAATGCTGGCGCAAAGCTAGCATTTGTACGGCTCTGCAAATCATTCCTTTGGCTGATTTGGCTGACATTGAAGGGCACTAAAGTGCTTCCATTCAGCCAACACCGTGCAGCCAGAAAAGGGATTCATATGTTGCAGACTCGCGTTATCCCCCCAGCCGAAGGCGCTTACCAGTATCCGCTGCTGATCAAGCGGCTGCTGATGTCCGGCGCTCGTTATGAGAAAACCCGCGAGATCATTTACCGCGACCAGTTGCGTTACAGCTATCCGACCCTGATCGAACGGGTCGCGCGGCTGGCCAACGTGCTGACGGCCGCCGGGGTCAAGGCCGGGGATACCGTGGCGGTGATGGACTGGGACAGCCATCGCTACCTGGAGTGCATGTTTGCCATCCCGATGATTGGCGCGGTGATTCACACGATTAACGTGCGCCTGTCGCCGGAACAGATCCTCTACACGATGAACCACGCCGAGGACCGTTTTGTGCTGGTCAACAGCGAGTTCGTGGGGCTTTACCAGGCGATCGCCGGGCACCTGACCACCGTCGAGAAGACCCTGCTGCTGACTGATCTGCCGGAGAAAACCGCCGACCTGCCGAACCTGATCGGCGAGTACGAGCAGTTGCTGGCGGCCGCCAGCCCGCAATACGACTTCCAGGACTTCGACGAAAACTCCGTCGCGACCACGTTCTACACCACCGGTACCACCGGTAATCCCAAAGGCGTGTATTTCACCCACCGGCAATTGGTCCTGCACACCATGGGCGTGTCGACCATCATGGGCTCCATCGACAGCGTGCGCCTGTTGGGCACCAGCGACGTGTACATGCCGATCACCCCGATGTTCCATGTGCATGCCTGGGGCTTGCCGTATGTGGCGACCATGCTCGGGCTCAAGCAGGTGTATCCCGGCCGTTACGACCCGGAATACCTGGTGGAGCTGTGGCGCAAGGAGAAGGTCACCTTTTCCCACTGCGTACCGACCATTTTGCAAATGATCCTCAACGCCAAAGCGGCGCAAGGCGCGGATTTCGGCGGCTGGAAAATCGTCATCGGCGGCAGTGCGCTGAATCGCACGCTGTACGAAGCGGCCAAGGCCAAGGGCATCCAGTTGACGGCGGCTTATGGCATGTCGGAAACCGGGCCGTTGGTGTCGTGTGCTCACCTCAATGATGAATTGATGGCCGGCAGCGAAGATGAACGCACCACGTATCGCATCAAGGCCGGCGTGCCGGGGCCCTTGGTGGAGGCGGCGATCGTCGACACCGACGGCAATTTCCTGCCCGCCGATGGCGAAACCCAGGGCGAGCTCGTGCTGCGTGCGCCATGGCTCACCGAGGGTTACTTCAACGAACCGCAGAAGGGCGCCGAGCTCTGGGCCGGGGGCTGGCTGCATACCGGTGACGTGGCGACGCTGGACGCCATGGGCGTAATCGACATCCGTGACCGCATCAAGGACGTAATCAAGACCGGTGGCGAGTGGGTCTCGTCCCTGGACCTCGAAGACTTGATCAGCCGCCACGTGGCGGTACGCGAAGTAGCAGTGGTGGGCATCGCCGATCCGCAGTGGGGCGAGCGCCCGTTTGCCCTGCTGGTGATCCGCGAAGGGCATGAGATCGGGGCCCGGGAACTCAAGGAACACCTCAAGCCATTCGTGGAATTGGGGCATCTGAGCAAGTGGGCCATTCCTAGTCAGATTGCCCTTGTTACTGAAATTCCCAAGACCAGTGTCGGCAAGCTCGACAAGAAGCGCATCCGGGTCGACATCACTGAATGGCAGGCCAACAACAGCACCTTCCTCTCGACGCTTTAAGCGCCTTCCGGTGTGCCCGAAAGGGCACGCCAGCCCCACCAAGCAAGCGCTTGGCTTGTGTAATCCGGATTTTCAGCCATCCTTGCCGTGCCGACAGGTGTCGGACTGGCGAAAGGACTGTTCCAGAGGCTGGCAGCTGCAAATCACACTTTAGAGGGATCAAGCTCTACTACCTGCTGGCTATAGTCCGCTCAAGGATTTTTAAGAACGGAGCAAACGCACAAAACGGGGCGATGCAATTTTGGAGTGACTTCGGGACGCCTTGGCTCCCCGTCACCCACAACGTTTTTAGAAGTGCTCACTGCCATAACAATAATGCACATGGAGTAGCGTCGATGACATCAGTAAACACGTTCTGGCGCCGGGCGAAATTGCCCCTGGCGGTCAGTCTCGCCTCTTCGCTCGCCGGGCCTGCATTCGGCGTCAGTTTCAACGTTGGTGAAATCGAAGGTCAGTTCGACTCGTCGCTGTCCCTGGGTATGAGTGTCTCGACCCAGCAGCCGAACAAGAACCTGATCGGCGTCAACAACGGCGGGCATGGCCTGTCCCAGACCTCCGATGACGGTCACTTGAACTTCAAGAGCGGGCAAGCGTTCTCGAAGATCTTCAAGGGCATCCATGACCTTGAATTGAAATACGGCGATACCGGCGTGTTTGTCCGGGGCAAATACTGGTACGACTTCGCACTGCAAGATACCAATCTGGAATTCAAGAACGTCGAAAACGATGGTCGCAAAGAGGGCGCCAAGTCCTCCGGCGGGCAAATCCTCGACGCCTTCATCTACCACAACTACACCGTCGCCGATGAGCCGGGCTCCGTGCGTCTGGGCAAGCAGGTTGTGAGCTGGGGTGAAAGTACCTTCATCGGTGGCGGCATCAACTCGATCAACCCGATTGACGTGTCCGCGTTCCGTCGTCCGGGTGCCGAGATCAAGGAAGGCCTGATCCCGGTCAACATGTTCTATGTGTCCCAGAGCCTGACCGAAAACCTCTCGGCCGAAGCGTTCTACCAGTTGGAATGGGACCAGACCGTTGTCGATAACTGCGGCACGTTCTTCTCTCAGCCAGACATCGTCGCCGACGGTTGCGACAACAACCTGCGCGTGCTGAACAAGCGCTCGACGATTCCTGCCATCGCGTTGGGCCCATTGGCCGCCAACGGCGTTAACGTCAACGAAGAAGGTGTGCTGGTTCAACGTGGCGGCGACCGTGATGCCCGCGACAGCGGCCAGTGGGGCGCGTCCTTCAAGTACATGTTCGACCCGCTGGACACCGAGTTCGGTGCCTACTTCATGAACTACCACAGCCGTGCGCCGATCTTCAGCGCCACGGGTGCGCCACAGTCGGTCTACAACGGCGTGGCGGCATTGCCAGGTCCGTTCCAGGCACTGGGTCCGCTGCTGGTCGCGGGTAACTCGAAGTACTTCATCGAATACCCGGAAGACATTCGCCTGTACGGCTTGAGTTTCTCCACCACCCTGCCTACCGGTACGGCGTGGAGCGGTGAGATCAGCTACCGTCCGAACGCACCGGTGCAGTTGAACTCCACGGACATTCTGTTCGCCGGCATTCGTCCTTTGGGCAACAACAATCCGAACAATCCGTTGACCAACGCTTCGTTGCTGTCCGCCGCGCCGGGCACTGACCTGAACGGTTATCGTCGCAAAGAGGTCACCCAGTTCCAGACCACCCTGACGCACTTCTTCGATCAAGTCATGGGCGCCAGCCGTCTTACGCTGGTCGGTGAAGTGGGCGTGACCCATGTCGGTGGCCTGGAAAGCACCTCTGACGTTCGTTATGGTCGCGATCCGGTCTACGGTCCAGGTAGTCTGCCCGCCTCGGGCGCGCTGGATACCTGTGTTGCACTCAACACCAGCACCATCAACGGTGCCGGCGCGGGTGCTGCCACCAACAACCGCAGCCGCAACTGCGACAACGATGGCTTCACCACGGCGACTTCGTGGGGCTACCGCGGTCGTGCAATCTGGGAATACAACGACGTGTTCGCCGGCGTGAACCTCAAGCCGAACGTGGCCTGGTCCCACGACGTCGACGGTTACTCGCCTGGCCCAGGCGGCAACTTCGAAGAAGGTCGTAAAGCAGTGAGCCTGGGCGTCGATGCCGAGTACCAGAACACCTACACCGCGAGCCTGGCCTACACCAACTTCTTCGACGGCAAGTACACCACCGTAGATGACCGCGACTTTGTTGCGCTCAGCGTCGGCGTGAACTTCTAAGCACTGTTTTTTCAGGACGAACATACATATGAAAATAACAAAGAGTCTGTTCCACGCCGGTGTTCTGGGGCTTTCGCTGCTGGCGACCGGTGTGATGGCGGCGGTTCCTGCGGCCGAAGCCGACAAACTGGGCAAGAGCCTGACGCCGATGGGCGCCGAGATGGCGGGTAACGCCGACGGTTCGATTCCAGCGTGGAAGCCAATGCCGAAAAACGCCGGCACTGTTGACAGCAAAGGTTTCCTGTCCGACCCGTTCGCCAGTGAAAAGCCGCTGTTCACCATCACCGCGCAGAACGTCGACAAGTACAAAGACAAACTCGCACCGGGCCAGTACGCGATGTTCAAGCGCTACCCGGACACCTACAAGATGCCGGTTTACCCGTCCCATCGCGGCTCCACCGTGCCGGATGACGTGTTCGCCGCCATCAAGAAAAACGCCACCAACACCAAGCTCGTGTCCGGCGGCAACGGTCTGGAAAATTTCGAGACTGCCGTTCCCTTCCCGATCCCCCAGAGTGGTGTTGAAGTCATCTGGAACCACATCACCCGCTATCGCGGTGGCAGCGTGACACGTCTGGTGACCCAGGCCACGCCTCAGCCGAACGGCTCGTACAGCCTGGTGTATTTCCAGGATCAGTTCGTGTTCCGCGACAAGATGAAGGACTACGACCCGAAAAACCCTGGCAACATCCTGTTCTACTTCAAACAGAAAGTGACCGCGCCGGCACGTTTGGCTGGTGGTGTGCTGCTGGTACACGAAACCCTCGACCAGGTTAAAGAGCCGCGTTCGGCGTGGGTCTACAACGCCGGTCAGCGTCGTGTGCGTCGTGCGCCACAAGTGTCTTATGACGGGCCGGGTACCGCCGCGGATGGCCTGCGTACCTCCGACAACCTCGACATGTTCAACGGTGCACCGGATCGCTACGACTGGAAGCTCGAAGGCAAGAAAGAGATGTACATCGCCTCCGACAGCTACAAGCTCGATTCGCCGAACCTCAAGTACGACGACATCATCAAGGCCGGTCACATCAACCAGGATCTGGCGCGTTACGAGCTGCGCCGGGTCTGGCACATCGTTGCAACCCTGAAGGAAGGTCAGCGTCACATCTACGCCAAGCGTGACTTCTATATCGACGAAGACACCTGGCAAGCCGCCGTGATCGATCACTACGACGGCCGTAATCAGCTGTGGCGCGTAGCAGAGGCTCACGCCCAGGATTACTACAACGTTCAAGTGCCGTGGTACACCCTGGAAGCCCTGTACGACCTGCAATCGGGTCGCTACCTGGCGCTGGGTATGAAGAACGAAGAGAAGCAGGCGTATGACTTCGGCTTCACCGCCACCACCAGTGACTTCACACCGGCCGCACTGCGTCAGGATGGGGTTCGTTAACCTGTACTGAACAGAGGCCGCATCCTCGAAAACGCCCCGACTGGTTCGGGGCGTTTTTTTTTGTAGGAGCCGGGCTTGCTCGCGATGGCGTCCGTCTCACCATCGCATGATTGTTGATACACCGCGTCAACCCAATCGCGGGCAAGCCATGCTCCTACGGACTTTTTGTAGCCATTTGTAGCAATAACCTTCATTCCCTATCCGTTTACCGCTAGTCTGCGGACATCTGCAACGCCGCCATCCGCAATTCAAACAAGAGCCGGCCATGACTGATCTGTCCCCACCCCCGGGCCCCGCAAGCGTTTCCGTCGCCGCATTGGACGGGCGCTTTTTTCGGCCCCCGTTGCCCGACGGCCATGTGCTGCGGCCGCGTCTGTGCGAGCGCCTGAGTGCCGGTCTCGGTGGCAGGCTGTTGCTGGTCAGCGCACCCGCCGGGTTCGGCAAGAGTTCATTGGCGGTGGAGTTCTGTCAGGGGCTGCCGCCTCATTGGCAAAGCCTGTGGCTGGGGTTGAGTCCGCGAGACAGCGACCCGGGGCGTTTCCTTGAGCGGTTGCTCGAAGGGCTTCAGGATTACTTTCCGACACTGGGCAGCCAGGCGCTGGGGCTGCTGAAAATGCGCCAGCGTCATCAGCCGTTCGCTTTTGAAGAATGGCTGGACGGGTTGCTGGACGAGTTGGCCGTTCACCTGTCGACGAGTACGCCTTTGCTGCTGGTGCTCGATGATTACCACCTTGCGCAAGGCCCGGTGCTTGATCGTTGCCTGCAGTTTTTTCTCAATCATTTGCCCGATGGCTTGCTGGTCATGGTCACCAGTCGACAGCGCCCGGACTGGCACCTGGCCCGTTTGCGCCTGTCGCGCCAACTGCTCGAACTGCATGAGCAGGACCTTCGACTGACCCATGACGAAGCCCTCACGTTGCTTGATCGCCACAGCAGTTCGTTGCGTGGCGAAGCAATGGAAAGCCTGATTCAACGCAGTGAAGGCTGGGTTGCGGGGCTGCGATTCTGGCTGCTGGCAGCCTCCGAGGCGGGTACTGACGGTGCATTGCCGCAGTCGCTGCACGGTGGGGAAGGGCTGATTCGCGATTACCTGCTCGAAGAAGTCATCGATTGCCTGCCGGCCGACGTGCAGCAATTCCTTTACGACACGGCGCCTCAGGAACGTTTTTGCAGCGAGCTCTGCGACGCGGTTCGCGAAGCGCATGACAGTGCCGAAATCCTGCGTTTCCTCCAGGCACATCAAGTGTTCCTGGTGCCGCTGGACGAGCACGGCCATTGGTATCGCTATCACCATCTGTTTTCCGATCTGTTGCGCACCCGGCCTACCGCCCAGGCAATAGTGCCGGCCGCCAGCCTGCATTTGCGCGCCTGTCGCTGGTTCAATGCACAGGGGCTGCTCGACGAAGCGGTGGAGCAGGCGTTACGTGCCGGGCATCTGGACGTTGCGGCGAACCTGGTGCAAAACCTCTCCGAAGAACAACTGCTCGCCGAGCAGAACGTCGGCATGTTGTTGCGCTGGAAAATGGACCTGCCTGACAGTTTGCTGATCAGCACCCCCAGGTTGATCGTGCTCTACAGCTGGGCGCTGGGGCTGGCCTGTCAGCTGGACGCCGCCGAGGAACTGGCGGCTCATTTGAGCCGCTTCCTGCCAGCCCCTTCGGCCACCGCGCAGAAATCGATGCTGGCGCAGTGGCTGGCCCTGAGCGGCATCATCGCTCGTGGGCGTGGCAACCGCGACCTGACGCTTCTTTATTGCACTGAAGCGCTGCAGAGTCTGCCGGCCAAACGCTACGGGCAACGGCTGATGTGTTTGTCGACTTTGTCCAACCTGGCCATCGCCGACGGTGACTTGTGGCGTGCGCGCAATTTGAACCGTGAGTCGCTGGAATTGGCGCAGCGGGTCGGCAACCCGTTGTTTGAAGCACTGGCGCATTACGATCGTGCCCGTGTGCTGCAAGCACGTGGGGAAATCCTGCGTTCGCTGCAAGAAGTCCGTCAGGGGTTGCAACGTCTGCAAGGGCTGTCGCCGCAACGGCTTTATGCCGTACGTGCGCGGCTGACCCTGTATGAAGGTTTCCTGCTGGCCATGCACCTGCAACCGCAGGTCGCGCGGGCCCGCTTGCAAGCCGGTTTGTGTGAAGCACGGGCCTGTCGCGATATCAGCGTATTGCTCGGCCATTGTGTGATCGCCCGGCTTGAGGGCAACAGCGGCGAGTTCGCCAAAGCCTTCGCCGAATTGGCCGAAGCCGAGCGGCTGATGCACATCTGGGACGTGCCACCCATTTACTATCTGGCGATGATCACCTTGGTCAAATGTGAACTCTGGCTGGCCCAGGGGCGCACCGATTTGGCCGAAGCCTGGCTGGCGCGCCTGGGCCAGACCTACAATGGCGAACACGCGGCAGCGCCACCGGAGTTTCATCCACAGTTGCCGCTGCATATCGAGTTACAGCAGGCTTTGCTGGAAGTCATTCAAGGGCAACCGATGCTCGCCGAGGGCCGGTTGAATGCGTTGCTTGAACATGGACAGCAAACCGGACGGCAATTGCTCTGTGCAATGGCGCTGACTCAAAAAGTAACCTTGTTGCTGACCAGTGGGCGGGAACCCGAGGCCCGCAAGGCGCTGGCTCAGGCGTTGGAATCTGCGGCGGGCGGCGTCTTGCAACCCTTCGACGGCTTGCTCGCTGAACACCCGGAGTGGTTGCGTGGGCAACTTCAACTCTGTTCCCAGACCGTTTTTTCACAAAACCTTGCCGAGCATTTACCGGTCGTGGCCGTTCGCCCGACTGTGGAGTCATGTGCAGGAGCAGAACAGCTCAGCGCCCGTGAACTGTCGGTGCTGCGCCTGATTGCCCAAGGTTGTTCGAACCAGCAAATCAGCGATCAACTGTTCATCTCGCTGCACACGGTCAAGACCCACGCCAGCCACATCAACAGCAAGCTCGGGGTCGAGCGGCGTACGCAAGCGGTGGCTCGGGCGAAAGAGTTCGGGCTGCTGGGATAGCAGGATTGACCCTACCTTCACAAAGACCGCTACTGTTTTATGCCAGAATTGCCCATCCCTGATTTCCGAGCATGTCCCGATGTCTGCACAACCGAGCCTCATTCGCGAAACCTTCCCCGTCGGCCCTTTGCAGTGCAACTGCACGATCATCGGCGACCCAATCACTAAAAAGGCCATCGTCGTCGATCCGGGCGGCAATCACGAACTGATCCTGGCCCGACTCGACGCTCTGGGCCTGAAGGTTGTCAGCATCATTCACACCCATGCGCACCTGGATCACTTCCTGGCCTCTGGTCAGCTCAAGGAGAAAACCGGCGCGACCTTGCACTTGCACAAAGAGGATCAGTTTCTCTGGGACAACCTGGAGATGCAGTGCCAGATGTTCGGTGTCCCTTACACGCCGGTGCCATCGCCGGATCGCTGGTTGGCCGATGACGAGGAACTGGCCTGCGGTTGCGGTGTGGCGATCCACACGCCGGGGCATACGCCAGGTTCCATGAGCTTCTGGTTTTCAGAGGCTAAGCTGTTGATTGCCGGTGACACGCTGTTTCGGCGCGGGGTAGGGCGCACGGATTTATGGGGTGGCGATCAGGCAACCATCGTGCGCTCGATCAAGCAACGGCTGTATACCCTCGACGAAGAAGCGACCGTGGTCACCGGGCATGGTCCGGACACGCGTCTGGGCGATGAAATGCGCGAGAACCCGTTCGTGCGAGCCTGATTTGTAACTCTGGGAATTTTTGCCCGGCGCGACAATCCAACGCCCGCAAAGGTCCAATGCTTAAGTCCGTTGCACCACAGAATGCAAAAAGTAGGAGCTCTTAATGTTCACCATGCGTCCTTTGATTATTGTCGCTACCGCAGTGGCCTTGCTGTCTGGCTGTGCTTCGCCCAATCCTTACAATGGCCAGCCTCAGGGGCAGGCTGATACCGGCTCCCAAGGCATGAGCAAAACCGCTAAATACGGCGGTCTCGGTGCCTTGGCGGGTGCGCTGGCCGGCGCCGCGATCAACCACGATAACCGTGGCAAGGGCGCGCTCATCGGCGCCGCGGTGGTGGGTGCTTCCGCCGCCGGTTACGGTTACTACGCCGACCAGCAAGAGAAAAAGCTGCGCGCCAGCATGGCCAACACCGGGGTTGAAGTGCAGCGCCAGGGCGATCAGATCAAGCTGATCATGCCGGGCAACATCACGTTCGCTACCGATTCTGCGAACATCGCCCCTAGTTTCTATCAGCCGTTGAACAATCTGGCGGGCTCGCTCAAGGAGTTCAACCAGAACCAGATCGAGATCGTCGGCTACACCGACAGCACCGGCAGCCGCCAGCACAACATGGACCTGTCCCAGCGTCGTGCGCAGAGCGTGGCGACTTACCTGACGTCGCAAGGTGTGAGCGGTGCCAACCTCTCGGCTCGCGGTGCCGGCCCGGATAGCCCGATTGCCAGCAACGCTGATGCCAATGGTCGGGCACAGAACCGGCGCGTTGAAGTCAACTTGAAAGCGATTCCGGGTCAGCAGTATCCTCAGTAATAACCGTTTTACCTTTACTAACCTGACTGAACCCCAGGCGTAAAAAAAAGCCCGCCCGATCCTCAACAGATCGGGCGGGCTTTTTTGTGCCGCCGGTTCCGGCTGACAACCCAAACATCAGCAACAAAAAAGCCCCCGGACAATCACCGTCCGAGGGCTTTTTGTGCTGCGCGAAACCTGATTACTTCTTCAGGCCGTAATGCTCATCGAGCATGCCCGGCGCATTTGGGGATTTGGGTGCGTAGTCGCGAGGCGGCTCCTGGTTGCGCGGCGGCGTCAGGCGTTCACGTGGGGCAACGGCCGCATCGGCGTGCAGCGAGGCCAGCAGGCGTTGGCGAGTCTGTTCGTCCAGGGCCAGGCGGTTGGCGCCCTCGGCGAGGTGATCCTGCACTTCCTGATAGCTCTGAGTCAGCTTCTTGACCAGGGTGGCAGTGCTGTTGAAGTGGGTCACCACCTCATTCTGATAACTGTCGAAACGTTCCTGAATGTCGTCCAGCTGACGTTGCGTGCTGCTAGGCGCGGCATTTGGCACCAGGCGAGCGATCAGGAATCCTATGGCGACACCCACAACCAGGGCAAGAGTCGGTAACAACCAAACTAAGAGCGAGTGTTCCACGAGTCCTTCCTCTATAAACGGCTTTGCTTTACGTTAACGGCTCGAACCTGCGCTGTATACCGCGATTCACTCGCAATAGATTGGCACAGACAATTTGCTAGACGAGTCGACCCGATTCGAGGTCACGGAGTTCCTTCCTTGCTTATGCGCGAAACCCCTGTAGTGATTGATGGCCCGGTGGGTCAACTGGAAGCTTTGTATCTGGATAATGAGCAGCCACGCGGCATTGCGCTGATCTGCCATCCGAACCCGGTGCAGGGCGGCACCATGCTCAACAAAGTGGTGTCGACCCTGCAGCGCACCGCTCGCGACGCCGGTTTGATCACTTTGCGTTTCAACTACCGTGGCGTCGGCGCCAGCGAAGGCACGCACGACATGGGCACTGGCGAAGTCGATGATGCTCAAGCCGCCGCCGAATGGCTGCTGGCCAAACATCCAGACTTGCCGCTGACCCTGTTCGGTTTCTCCTTCGGCGGTTTTGTTGCCGCCAGTCTCGGCGGACGCCTGGAAGCGAAGGGCGAGCAGCTGAAACATCTGTTCATGGTCGCACCGGCCGTCATGCGCCTGGGCGATCAGGATCAACTGCCGCAACACGGCGAGCTGACCCTGATCCAGCCGGAAACCGACGAAGTGATCGACCCGCAAGCCGTCTACGACTGGTCCGAAAAACTTGAGCGTCCCCATGAGCTGCTGAAAGTGGCAGAATGCGGACACTTTTTTCATGGCAAGCTGACCGATCTCAAGGATCTGATCCTGCCGCGTCTTTCGAATTGATTGCAGTCTGACAAGCGATTACCCATGACGA
>Ga0302169_10000143_pt1 | contig 23409 bp, 18 predicted proteins | sample I_Fen_N1_3_FD_193493 | JGI IMG/M metagenome (GOLD analysis project Ga0302169, IMG submission 193493) | Peat permafrost microbial communities from Stordalen Mire near Abisko, Sweden - I_Fen_N1_3 | ecosystem: Environmental > Terrestrial > Soil > Wetlands > Permafrost | place: Sweden: Abisko...
GAAAGTCACCGCCAACTCGGTGCGCGCGCTGATCCTGGTGCCGACTCGCGAGCTGGCCGAGCAAGTTCACGAAGCCGTGCGCCAGTACGCCGAGAACCTGCCGTTGCGTACCTACGCGGTATACGGCGGCGTCAGCATCAACCCGCAAATGATGAAGCTGCGCAGCGGCGTCGATCTGCTGGTGGCGACGCCCGGCCGTTTGCTCGACCTGTTCCGCCAGAACGCGCTGAAGTTCAACCAACTGCAAACCCTGGTGCTGGACGAAGCCGACCGGATGCTCGACCTGGGTTTCTCCGAGGAACTGGCGAACATTTACCGCGCATTGCCGAAGAAACGTCAGACGCTGCTGTTCTCCGCGACCTTCTCCGATGACATCCGCCTGCTGGCCGGGCAAATGCTCAACGATCCACTGAGCATCGAAGTCAGCCCGCGCAACGTGGCTGCCAACACCGTCAAACAATGGGTGGTGACGGTGGACAAGAAGCGCAAGCCAGAGCTGTTCGTGCACTTGATGCGCAAGGGTAAGTGGAAGCAGGTGCTGGTGTTCGCCAAGACCCGTAATGGCGTGGATGCGTTGGTCGAGAAGCTGCAGGGGCTGGGCATCAATGCCGACGGCATCCACGGCGACAAACCCCAGGCGACCCGTCAGCGTGCGCTGGACCGTTTCAAGCTCAGTGAAGTGCAGATCCTGGTCGCCACCGACGTCGCGGCGCGCGGCCTGGATATCGAAGACTTGCCGCTGGTGGTCAATTTCGACTTGCCGATCGTCGCCGAAGACTACATCCACCGCATCGGTCGAACCGGGCGCGCGGGCTCGACCGGCGAGGCGATTTCCCTGGTGTGTGCCGATGAAGTGAACCTGCTGTCGGCCATCGAGATGCTCACCCGCCAGACCTTGAAACGTCAGAACGAGCCAGACTTCGAGCCTGACCATCGGGTACCGGATACCGATGCCAGTGGTCAGGTGATCACGAAACCGAAAAAGCCGAAGAAGCCGAAAACCTCGGGTGGTGGCAAGCGTAACCTCGGCAAATGGGTTGATAGCGGCGAGACGTCGGCGCCGGAACCGTCGGTCAAGCCTGTGCGAAAAGTGCCGGTGTTCAACACCGGGCCGCGTAAGCGCAAGCCCTAGAAGCAGCTTCAAGATTAAAGCTGCAAGCGGCAAGTTGACAGCGGTTAGCTTGTAGCTTGTAGCTTGCCGCTGCTCCCAAGCCACTGCACCATCCCCAACCCCGCCGCTCGCCCACTGGCGAAACACGCGGTCAGCAGATAGCCGCCCGTCGGTGCCTCCCAATCCAGCATTTCCCCCGCGCAGAAAACCCCGGGCAATTGCCTGAGCATCAAGCGTTCATCCATCGCCTCGAACAGCACACCGCCCGCGCTGCTGATGGCTTCGTCGAGCGGACGGGTTTTTACCAGTGTCAGAGGCAAGGCCTTGATCGCCTTGGCCAGCAGGGCCATGTCTGTAAAGGTTTCGGCCGATGTCAGTTCGCGCAACAGCGCCGCTTTCACCCCGTCGATGCCCAACTGACTGTGCAGATGCTTGGCCATTGAGCGCGAACCGCGCGGTTTGCTCAGCGCGGCCTGCACTTTATCCACAGGCCGGCCCGGCAGAAGGTCGAGATGAAGGGTCGCCGAGCCGTGCTGGTTGACCGCTTCGCGGATCGGGGCCGACAGGGCGTAGATCAGGCTGCCTTCGATCCCCGTGGCGGTAATCACACATTCTCCGAGGCGCGGCACGTCGTCGTTGAGGCCGATGGCGATGTTTTTCAGCGGGCTGCCTGCGAATTTGTTGACCATCAATTCGCTCCAGGCCTGCACCTCGAAGCCACAATTGCTCGGTTGCAGCGTTGCCAGTCCTACACCGCGTTGCTCCAGTGGCCGCATCCAGGCGCCGTCTGAGCCCAGGCGCGCCCAACTGCCGCCACCGAGCGCCAGCAGGGTGGCGTCGGCCTGAACGGTTTTTTCGCCTTCGGGGCTGTCGATGCGCAAACCACCGTTTTCATTCCAGCCGAGCCAGCGATGGCGGGTGTGGATAACTACGCCGCTGTCGCGCAGACGCTTGAGCCAGGCGCGGAGCAGCGGCGCGGCCTTCATGTCAGTCGGAAAGACCCGGCCCGAGCTGCCGACAAAGGTGTCGATGCCCAGGTCGTGAATCCATTGGCACAGGGCTTCGGCGCCGAAGCCACGCAGCAGCGGGGCGATCTGCGGCGCTCGCTCGGCGTAGCGCGAAAGGAATGCCGGGTAGGCTTCGGAGTGGGTGATGTTCATGCCGCCAACACCGGCCAGGAGGAATTTTCGCCCTACCGAAGGCATGCCGTCGTACAGATCGACCTTGATCCCGGCCTGGCTCAATACTTCAGCCGCCATCAGGCCGGCAGGACCGCCACCGATGATGGCGATGTGAGGGGCGGAAAGGGTCGAGGGTTGGGTCATGGAATGCGCTGCGGTCTGGCTGAACAAGCGGTGCATTCTACCAGCACGGATCAATGTGGGAGCGGGCTTGCTCGCGAAGGCAGTCTGTCATGCAATATTGATGTCGACGGACACTGCGCATTCGCGAGCAAGCCCGCTCCCACATTTGATTTGTGGTGTTTCAAAAGGCTGGTTAAAAAATGATCATCGACCTGTAGCCTATACGCGGCCTGGCCTGTAGTCCCTTTCACTCAGGTTATCCACAGGCAGCTCCACAGGCATTGTGGGTAAAGCGTCCACAACTCAGTGACAACCTGATGACTGCCAGACCCGTTGCGCGCTGTGATGGAGAATGCCGTGGCGGCGGGCCAGGGCTATGCGGTCCTTGCTGTAGCCGCCGCCAATTACCCCGACCACCGGGATATCGCGGCCCAGGCAATGGCGCATCACGGCTTCATCGCGGGCGGCCAGGCCTTGGTCTGTCAACTGCAGATAACCGAGGGCGTCGTCCTTGTGCACATCGACGCCGGCGTCATACAGCACCAGATCCGGCTGATAGAGCGGCAACAGGTAGTTGAGCGCGTCATCCACCACCTTCAGGTAATCGACATCGCCCATGCCATTGGGCAACGGAATGTCCCAGTCGCTTTGGGCCTTGCGTGCAGGAAAATTCTTCTCGCAATGCAGGGAAACGGTAATGGCCTGCGGGGTGTCGTGCAGGATGCGTGCAGTCCCATCGCCCTGGTGCACATCGCAATCGAAGATCAGCACCCGGTTCACCCGGCCACTTTCCAGCATGAAATGGCTGATTACCGCCAAGTCATTGAAAATGCAGAAGCCGGCCGGGTGGTCATAGTGAGCATGGTGAGTGCCACCGGCCAGGTGACAGGCCAGGCCATGTTCCAGCGCCTGCTCGGCCGCCAGCAACGAGCCGCCGACCGCCCGCACCGTGCGTCGGGCCAGGGCTTCGCTCCAGGGCAAGCCGAGGCGACGTTGATCCTCGCGGGACAACTCGCCGCCCATATAGCGTTCGATATACGAAGGGTCATGGGCGAGGGCGAGAATCTCTGGCGGGCAGAGTTGCGGACGCAGCAGATCGGCGTCGCGGGTCAGGCCGCTGTCCACCAGGTGATCGCGCAGCAGGCGGAACTTGTCCATGGGGAAGCGGTGATCCGCCGGGAACTCGGGACTGTAGTCTTCGTGATAAATCAGCGGCAGCGGCATGGTGATTTCATGTATGAATGATCGAAGGATCCTACCAGCGTTGTAGACTCGCGGCATGAAAATGGGGGAGGAGCACGATGGAGCCGATACTGGAACTGGCGAGCGCGCGGCTGCTTTTGCGGCAGTGGCAGGATGAGGATTTGCCGGAGTTTGCGGCGATGTGTGCCGATCCACAGGTCATGCGTTATTTTCCCGCGCCCTTGAGCCGGCTGGACAGTGCGTCATTGATCGGGCGAATTCGCGGTCATTTCGCCGAGCATGGTTTCGGTTTGTGGGCGCTGGAGCGCAAGGACACCGGGCAGTTCATCGGATTTACCGGGCTCGGGGTGGTGGGTTTCGACGCGCCGTTCACCCCGGCCATCGAGATCGGCTGGCGCCTGGCGCGCGAGCATTGGGGGCTGGGCTATGCCAGTGAGGCGGCGTGGACCGCTCTGCGCTGCGGGTTTGACCGGTTGGCGCTGAACCAAGTCGTCTCCTTCACGGCTGACCGCAACCTGCCGTCGCAGAAGGTCATGCAGGCCATCGGCATGCACCATGACCCCGCCGATGACTTTGAACACCCCAACCTTGCCGTCGATCATCCCTTGCGCCATCACCTGCTGTATCGCATCAGCCGTGAGCAATGGCTGCAAACCTTGCATGGATAAGCCGGCGCGGATGTTTACAATGACCCCACCGGCCCTGGCCAGAAACTGAATTGACCGCCGCAGCCAAGACTGCGCGGTATTGCGTTGTGTGAGGAGAGTCTGAATGAGCCAAGTGTTGGATGATCTGGTCGACCTGCTGACCCTGGAGCCGATTGAAGAAAACCTGTTCCGTGGCCGTAGCCAGGACCTGGGTTTTCGCCAGTTGTTCGGCGGTCAGGTGCTCGGCCAGTCCCTGTCGGCGGCCAGTCAGACCGTCGAAGAGGCGCGTCATGTGCATTCGATGCATGGCTATTTCCTGCGTCCGGGCGACGCCGGGTTGCCCGTGGTGTATCAGGTTGACCGGGTGCGCGATGGCGGCAGTTTCAGCACGCGCCGGGTGACTGCGATCCAGAAGGGCCATCCGATCTTTACCTGCAGCGCCTCGTTCCAGTACGACGAAGAAGGTTTCCAGCACCAGAGCGAAATGCCACAAGTGGTCGGCCCGGAAAACCTGCCATCGGAGTTGGAACTGACCCAGCAGCGCGCGCACCTGATCCCCGAGAAGATGCGCGAAAAACTGCTGTGCCCCAAGCCGATCGAGTTTCGCCCGATCACCGAAAAGGATCCCTACAACCCGCCGCCGTCCGATCCGATCAAGTACGTCTGGTTTCGCGCCGACGGTGCCTTGGCCGACTCACCGGCGCTGCACAAATACCTGCTGGCCTACGCCTCGGATTTCGGTCTGCTGACCACCTCGATGCAGCCCCACGGCAAATCGGTCTGGCACAAGGACATGCAGGTCGCCAGCCTCGATCACGCGCTGTGGTTCCACGCCGATCTGCGTGCCGATGACTGGTTGTTGTACGCGATGGACAGTCCCTGGGCCGGCAATTCCCGTGGTTTCTCCCGGGGTAGCGTATTCAACCGTGCCGGGCAACTGGTGGCCTCGGTCACGCAGGAAGGCCTGATCCGTCATCGCAAGGATTGGGCATGAGCCTGGCCCAGGTGCGTCACTGGGTGTTCGACATGGACGGCACCCTGACGGTGGCGGTGCATGATTTCGCGGCGATTCGCGTGGCGCTGGCGATCCCGGCCGACGACGACATTCTGACCCACCTCGCTGCGCTACCGGCCGATGAAGCCGCCGCCAAGCATGCTTGGTTGCTGGAGCATGAGCGGAACCTGGCGCTCGGCTCGAAACCGGCTCCGGGTGCCGTAGAGTTGGTGCGTGACTTGGTCGGGCGCGGTTATCGCCTGGGCATACTGACGCGTAATGCCCGTGAACTGGCGCATGTCACATTGGAGGCCATCGGCCTGGCTGACTGCTTCGCCGTGGAGGATGTGCTCGGTCGAGATGAAGCGCCACCGAAGCCACACCCCGGTGGTTTGCTGAAATTGGCGCAAGCCTGGAACGTGCCGGCGAGCGAGATGGTGATGGTCGGTGATTACCGCTTTGATCTGGATTGCGGGCGGGCAGCGGGGGCACGGACGGTATTGGTCAACCTGCCGGATAATCCGTGGCCGCAATTGACCGATTGGCATGCGGCCGATTGCATCGAGTTGCGGCAGATGCTGTCGGCTTGAGGCTCCTTCGCGGGCAAGCCTGGCTCCTGGAGTGATTGTATCGGTCGTGGAACCTGAGCCGGCTTGCTGGCGAGGCGGTTTACCTGATGCACCACGTTGCCTGGATCGCTGGCAAGCCAGCTCCTAGGGAAACAACGCCTTCTGCCCTTCCGGCGATGTAAACATCCCATCGCCGTTATGCCCCACCCCGGGCACTTCGATCAGTTGCTGATTGAGCCCTTGCGGTTGCAGCCGCTTCAGGTAGTCAAAGTAATTGCGTCCACGGGCCAATCGATAAGGGCCCTGGGCCTGGGCTTCACAACCCTTGTCCAGCGCCGGGTGATTGGGGTCGATGTCCTGCTGCCCCAGCAGATAAACGATGTTGCGCTTGACGTAGGTTTCCTGCAGTTGCGCAGGTGTTTTCCCTTCGGCGTAGGCGGGGAGATCCGTCAGCCCATACTTCCAGCGATTGAAGTCCGGGCAACGGGCATGATTGAAGGCCACTGGCCGGCGCTCGTCGAAGTAGGCGTAGGAGGATGGATTGGCGATCACATAGCGCACCTGCACGCCGGCCGCGTCGAGGGCTGGCTGGGCGTGTCCGAGCAAGGCGTATCGCTGAACCACTTGGGCACCACCGGAGTGACCGGCGATGACGATTTGCTTCACGTCCGGAAACTGCTCGCGATCACCCAGGCGGGCGATGATTTCGTCCAGTGCCGCATAGGCGCTGAGACGAAACGGCGCTGTGGATTCGCCACCCGCCATCCACTCATTGCCCTGCCAGCGCAGAACCGTCTCGGCGACCGGCTGCAACGCGACGTCGGTTTCGTTGAGAAATTGCGGGGCGATGACCAGCGTTGTCGCACTTTGCCCGGCCAGTTGCGTCGCGTGTTCTGCGCTGTGCAGGTAGGTCTGTGCATTGCGCAAGCGGCCATGGACGATGATCAACACCCGTTCGATCCTGGCCGGGGCGGCGCTGATGCCTACCGCCATCTCGCCTGATTTCAACAGCAGGCGTCCGGGGCTGATCTCCTGGACGCCATGCTCGGCAGCCCAAGTACTTGTGCCGTTACTTGTACAAGTGATCAACAATGCCAACAGCCACTTCTTCATTTACAGATTTTTCGCCGCAAAGGTATCGCACTGGCCAACCTGGCCTTGGGCGAATCCGGTTTTGAACCAGCGCACCCGTTGCGCCGACGTACCATGGGTAAACGAGTCGGGCACCACACGCCCCTGGCCCTGTTGCTGCAAACGATCATCGCCGATGGCATTGGCAGCGTTGAGCGCCTCTTCGACATCGCCGGGCTCCAGCCAGTTCAGTCGTCGTTGTGCATTGTTGGCCCAGACGCCGGCCAGGCAATCGGCTTGCAGTTCCTGACGCACCAGCAAGCCGCCATCGCCTTCCATCTGTCGGCCTTGCTGGCGTGCGGCCTGAATTTTCGCCGAAACACCGAGTAGGGTCTGAACATGGTGTCCGACTTCGTGAGCGATCACGTAGGCCTGGGCGAAGTCCCCCGCCGCGGAAAAGCGTTGGGACATTTCCCGGAAGAACGCCATGTCCAGATAGACCTTCTGGTCCGCCGGGCAATAGAACGGACCGGTCGCCGAGGTTGCCAGGCCGCAGGCCGAGTTCACGCGATTGCTGAAGAGCACCAGGGTCGGGTCTTTGTATTGCTTGCCGGCCTGCTGGAAAATCTGCTGCCAGGTGTCCTCGGTATCACCCAGAATCGAACGGACGAATTCGGCGCCTTCGTCAGTGGCCGGTGGTGCATTGCGCGTCTGCTGGGTAGCCGGTGCCGTTTGCTGGCCCATCTGCCCGGTCAGTTGACCGAGGATCTGCAGCGGGTCCTGGCCGGTGATCCAGCCGATCCCGACGATCAGAATGATCGCCGTCAGGCTCAGTCCCTTGCCACCGCCAAAACGCATTCCGCCGCCGCCACCGCCGACATCATCGCCACGGGCATCGACCACGTTGTCGCTGCGTCGGCCTTTTTTCCATAGCATGTGGGATTCCTCTTTTGTTGCGGGTAAAGAACCGTGGGATGAGTGTTGCTGCCAAGTGGGAGCGGCGCCAGTCCGGTCGTCCGGCTTTTATCGCGTGCGCCCGCAGGCCCGGCAACCGCTGACGGATTGCCAAGCACGTTTCAGGCTTGTATTGAACGCGTGCACCCCGACGAATTCCGTGGGACGACGGTTTTTTATCGGGGGAACGTCGAACGCTGCGAAAAGCGCGCGGATCTACGCGGTTATTCGTCGAACGCGTCCCACACCGGGGCAAAGTCCGGGCTGACCTGACGCTCGCGCTTGGAAAGGCTGGCGATCAACACGCGGTCCTGATCGTCCAGTTGAACGTCCAGTGCCGCCAGGTTGGCCCGTTGATTGGCCTCGCTACTGGCCTTGGGAATGGCGGCCACGTTCGCCTGATCCAGCAGCCATTTGAGCGCGACCTGGGTTGGCAGCACGCCGTGTTTGGCGGCAATCTGCTGGATCTGGGGGATGTCCGACACCTTGTTGCGAGCCAGCGGCGTGTAGGCCGTCAGTGCCAGATCGTGCTGACGGGCGTAGCTGAGCAGGGCGTTTTGTCCGAGCAGCACGTGGTACTCGACCTGAATGGCGGCCAGCGGGGCGCCCAGTTCCTCGACGACTTTGCGCAACAGCGGCAGCGGAAAATTCGCCACGCCAATGTTGCGTGCCAAGCCTTGTTCCTTGAACGACACCAGTGTCTCGATCGTGCTCGGCAGGTCCCAGTCGGTGCCGGGCCAATGGATCATGAACAGGTCGACGTAATCGCTGCGCAAGGCCTTGAGGCTGCGGTCCATGGAGTGGCGCAGGGCGTCGGGTTGCAGTTGGTCCCACCAGACCTTGGTGGTGACATGGATTTGCTCGCGGGGTGTCGGACTGTTCACCAGCGCCTGACCGACAGCGTCTTCGTTGTTGTAGCCCGCCGCCGTATCGATGTGCCGATAACCCAGCGCCAGGGCCTGTTCCACGGCGCGGGTGCATTCCTCGCCCAGCATCGGCCAGGTGCCGAGGCCAAGTTTTGGCATGTTCAACCCTTGGGCGTTAACGATGTGCTGCATGGTCGATCTCCTGTTCATAAGCGCTGATACCTGCAATATGGCGCGCGGCGATGTAGCCGAAGGTCAGCGCCGGACCAAGATTGATGCCGCCGGCGGGGTAGTGCCCGCCCATGATGCTGGCCATGTCGCCACCCGCCGCATACAGCCCGGTGATGGCCTGACCCGCGCCGTCGAGGACCTGGGCGTGTGCATTGACCTTGAGACCGGCGAAGGTGCCGAAGCAACCGGGCTGGACTTTCACCGCGTAGAACGGACCTTGTTCAATCGGCGCGACGCACGGGTTGGGTTGCTGTAGTGCATCGCCCTGCTTGCGGTTATAGGGTGTCGAGCCGCGACCGAACTGCGGGTCTTCGCCGTTGCGTGCATGGCGGTTGTAGTCCGTCACGGTGCTGCGTAGACCGCTTGGATCGATGCCGCAGGCCGACGCCAATTCCTCAAGGGTGTCAGCGGTTTTCAGATAGCCGCTGCAGATAAAGGATGACAGCGGCAGCGGAAACGGCCGAGAGATGCCCAGCCCGTAGCGACGCTGGAAAGCATGGCTGCAAATCAGCCACGAAGCGACCTCTTCGCCCGCTGGGGCGGCGGCGACCATGGCCTTGACGTAGTCGTAGTAACCGTTGGCTTCGTTGACGAAACGCTGGCCATTGCTCAGTACGCCGATGATCCCCGGCTTGCCGCGTTCAATAATGTGCGGGAAATGGCCAATGCTGCCGTCGCTGTGCGGCACCTGAGAAACGGGTGCCCAGGCGGCGGCGGACGCCATCCTGGTGTTCACCCGCGCGCCGACGCTTTCGCCCAATCGCAGGCCGTCGCCGGACACCGCCAGCGGCGGCAAGGCCAGGTGCTCATGTCCGGTTGGCGTGCGCGCAAACAAGGCCTTGCGCCGTTCGATGTCATTGGCAAAACCGCCCGCCGCGAGCACAACGGCCTTGCGCGCGTGGATGCGCACCGAACCTTTGGCGGTGCTCACCACCGCGCCACGTACCTGATTGTTCTCGCGCAGCAACTCGGTCACTGGCGCCGACTCCCAGAGCAATACGCCAAGGTCGTCGGCGGATTTTGCCAGGCGCGCGACCAGCGCCACGCCGTTGACCAGTTGCATCGCGCGGCCATGCACGGCGAGGTCGAGCAGGTGGCGGGTGAAACGTCGGGTGACGTGCCAGGCAGCGGACAGCGAGCGGGTCAGGTTGAGGAACGCCGTGAGGTCCGCGCCCGCCATGATCGGCATGCCCATGAACGATGTTTCACGCATGGTTTTGCGCAGGCGCTTGAGCAGTTTTCCGACTTTTCGTGCGTCATAAGGGGCGGCGATCACCGAGCGCCCACCGGTGCCTGCACCTGGCGTGTCGCCATGAATGTCGGCAATGGCATTGCCGTCGGCGAATTGCAGCGAGGTGTGCTGTTCGAAAAACGCGACCATCTGTGGGCCGGCTTCGAGGAAGGCATCAATCATTGCCGGGTCGAAGTGCTCGCCCAACTCGTGTTTCAAATAGGTGCGCGGCAACGCCACGTCTTCAACGATGCCGGCGCGCCGGGCCAGGGGATTGCAAGGCACCCACGCCCAGCCGCCGGACCATGCCGTCGCGCCACCGAAAACCGCGTCCTTCTCGACCACGATGACTTTCAGGCCATGCCACGCCGCGGTGACAGCGGTCGATAGCCCGGCCGCACCGGAGCCGACAATCAGCACATCGCAGTCGATGTCAGGAAGAAAGTACGGTTCGGCAGGCATTGTGAGCACTCCAGCGGCTTATTGTTTTGGAATTTGGTTCCAGAAAATATAAGAGGCCGACTGCGAAGGGCAAGCTTTGGATGGGTAAAGTGGGCGGTAATCGGACGTTTGGTTCCAGATTTCGCATTCGGCCAGTTGTCTTCTAGAATCGAGCAAATTTAGTGTGGAAGCTCCCATGGCCGGCAGTCAGATCGAACGTGTTTTCAATGTGCTTGAAAGCCTCACCAGCGACCCGCGTGGCCTGCCGATGCAGACCCTGGCGGAGCAACTGGACATCCCCAAAAGCGCAACCCATCGCCTGCTCGCCGAGCTGATCCGCCTGGGTTATGTGCGACAGAATCCGGAAAACCTGCGCTACCACCTGTCGACCAAACTGGTGGCGATGGGTTTCCGTTATCTGTCCAGCAGTGGCGCCGATATCGTGCAGCCGGTGCTCGATCGCCTGGCTCAGGAAACCGGTGAACTGGTGCGCCTGGGCGTCATAGATGGCGAGCGGCAGACCTGGATCGCCAAGTCCCAGGGGGCCCGCTCCGGCTTGCGCTACGACCCGGACATGGGCCGCGATGCACCGCTGTTCTATACGGCCTCGGGGCATGCCTGGCTAGCGTGCATGAGCGATGCCGAAGCCTTGTCGCTGGTGGAACGCCAGACGGCGGACCGGCCACTGGAACTGGGGCCGAATGCGCCACGTTCGAACATTGAATTGCTTGAACGCCTGCGCCTGGCGCGGGAGCAGGGCTACGCCTGTGTCGAGGAAAGTTCGGCAGTGGGCACGTCGGCGATTGCCGCGGTGGTGCGTCATCCCGGCGATGGCCGGGTGATCGGCGTACTCAGCATTGCCGGGCCGAGTGCGCGAATGCCGGGCGCGCGACTGCACGAATTGGCGCCGTTGTTGTTGGCGTTTACTGCAGAGTTGTCGGCGGCGAGCCTGGCGTCGGAGCTGTTCAACTGAGGCCCTTGCAGGAGCAAGCTTGCTCCGGGCGGCGTTCCGACGATGGACTTGGGAGCCCCGCATTTATCCAGTAAACAAGCGTTATCGTTAACGACCATCGCGAGCAAGCTCGCTCCTACTTTTTTAGGTGTGTTGAGACCTGCAATCGTGTGCGCTGTTCGCACACTTTTGCGGTTTGTATGTATAAGAATCTGGAACTCGGTTCTAAATTGTTGGAAATCTTCCTTCCAACAATAAGCACAAGAGGACCGCGCCTTGAATTCGCCCCTTCGAATCGCCCTGATCGGCGCTGGCATCATGGGTCAGCAGCACTACCGGCATCTGCAAACCCTGACTGAAGCGACGCTGTGCGCAGTGGCCGATCCCGGCCCGCAAGCGCCAACGCTCGCCGCCGAATGGGGGGTGGCATATTTCGCCGATCACTGGCAGATGCTGGAGCAGGCGAAGCCGGACGCCGTCATCGTCGCCAATCCGAATAATCTGCACGTCAGCACCGCCCTCGACTGCCTCGCCGCCGGCGTAGCGGTTCTATTGGAGAAGCCGGTCGGCGTACATCTGGATGAGGTTCGCGCATTGGTGGCCGCTTCGAAGGCCACTGGCGTACCGGTGCTGGTGGGCCATCATCGGCGGCACAATCCGTTGATCGTCCGTGCGCATGAACTGATCAAGAGCGGTGCCTTGGGCCGGTTGACCACGGTCACGGCGCTCTGGCAGTTGCGCAAACCCGAGAGTTATTTCCAGACGCCCTGGCGCCGCGAGGCGGGTGCCGGGATGTTGTTGACCAACCTGATCCACGACCTCGATTTACTGCGGCACTTGTGCGGTGAAGTGCGTCAAGTGCAGGCCATCACCAGCAACGCCATCCGGGGCTTTGCCAATGAAGATTGCGCGGCGGTGTTGCTGCAGTTCGACAATGGCGCCCTGGGCAGCCTGACCGGCTCCGACGCGGTGGCGGCACCCTGGAGTTGGGAACTGGATTCCGGGGAGAACCCGGTGTATCCGCGCCAGGCCGACCAACCCTGCTACTTGCTGGCCGGGACCGGCGGGGCGCTGAGCATTCCGCAACTCAAACGCTGGCATTACACACAAGCCGATGACGGTTGGCATCAGTCCCTGGTGCAGACCCAGGAAAGCTTCAGCGCCGACGAGGCGTTGCGCTTGCAGTTGCAGCACTTCGTGCGCGTCGCGCGCCGGCAAGTCGAGCCGCTGGTGAGCGCCGCCGATGCCGCCCGCACCCTGGCGCTGATCGAAGCCATCCGCGAGGCCGCCGAAACCGGTCGCGCTTGCACACCTTCCCTGATTGAGGCCTGAGCATGAGTGAACGAATCTTTTCCCTGGCCAGTCTGACCGTGCTGGAGTTGTCACCGCCCGACATGGTCGAAGTCGCGGCACGGACCGGGTACAGCCATGTCGGCTTGCGCCTGGTGCCAGCGACGCCGGAGGAACACCATTTTGCCCTGGTGGCGGATCAAGGTTTACGCCGACAGACCCTGGCGCGTCTGCGCGATACCGGCGTACGTGTACTGGATGTTGAAATCCTGCGATTGAAGCCGGAGACCGTCGTCGCCGAGTTCGAGAAGGTTCTGGCGGTCGGTGCCGAATTCGGTGCGACTGAATTGCTGGTGGCCGGTAATGATTGCGATGAGCAACGCATGACCGAAAACTTTGCCAGGCTGTGTGATCTGGCAGCCCCTTATGGACTGCATCCGCACCTGGAGTTCATGCCCTGGACCGATGCGCGCAACCTTGAGCAAGCCGTGCGCATCGTCGAGGGCGCCGAGCGCGAAAATGGTGCAGTGCTGGTGGATGCGTTCCATTTCGATCGTTCCGGGTCGCGGCTCGAAGATCTGGCCAGGGTTACCCCCTCGCGGCTACGGTATGCGCAATTGTGTGATGTGGCTGGGCCGCGTCCGGCCGATATGGCCGAGATTTTGCGTCAGGCCCGTAACGAGCGGCGATTTCCCGGCGATGGTGATTGCGATCTGTCGGGACTGTTGCGCTGTTTGCCGGCTAACATTCCCTTGAGTCTGGAGATTCCCACCGTGCAACTGCTGGAGCAAGGCGTGAGCGGGTTGGACCGGGCGCAGATGGCATTGAACAAGACCCGGGAATTGTTGGCACGGCTGTAAGCGGTGCTGCGCACCTATCGCGGGCGAGCCACGCTGCCACAGGTTTTATGCAGACCTGTGGGAGCATGGCTTGCCCGCGAAGCTTTTGATTTTTGATGTAAACAAAAGGAAACCCAATGACAGTCAGCACCCCGCTTTCCGGCGTCAATCAGCCCTTCAAGGGCATCATGCTGATCGTTGTTGCCACCTTCCTGTTTTCCAGCCATGACGCGTTATCGAAATACCTCTCCGGGTTCTATCCGATTGTCATGGTGGTGTGGGCGCGTTATGTGGTGCACACCTTGTTGATGGCGGGGATCTTTCTTCCGCAATCGGGGTTGCGGGTGTTGCGCACCAAGCGCCCGTTGCTGCAACTGGTCCGGGCGTTATGCCTGCTGGGCACCAGTCTGTTTTTCACCACGGGGTTGATGTACATCCCGCTGGCGGAGGCGACGTCGGTCAACTTCCTGGCGCCCGTGCTGGTCACGGCGTTGTCGGTGCCGTTGCTCAAGGAGCGGGTGACGCGCGGGCAATGGTTGGCGGTGATTTTCGGTTTCAGCGGCGTGCTGATCATTGTTCATCCTGGCGGTGAGTTGTTCACCCCGGCGGTGTTGCTGCCGTTCTGCTCGGCACTGTTTTTCTGCTTCTATCAACTGCTGACCCGCAAGCTCAGCGAAATCGACAGCCCGACCACCAGCAACTTCTTCGCCGGACTGTGCAACACCCTGGTGATGAGTGCGTTGGTGCCCTTCTTCTGGCAGGTGCCGAGCCTGCTGCATGGCGCGATGATGCTGGCGCTGGGCGCCTGCGGCATGACCGCGCATCTGTTTCTGACCCAGGCCTTCCGCCTTGCCGCACCAGCCTTGCTGGCGCCTTTCAGTTACTGCCAGATTGTGTTTGCCGGTCTGCTGGGCTGGTTGCTGTTTTCCCACACGCCAACCCTGGCCACGGTGCTCGGGATCGCGGTGATTTGCTGCAGTGGCCTGGCAGCGGCCTGGCAGCAAAGTCGCCGCTGAGGCCGCTCAGAACCTGAATCGCACCACCAGGTTTTGCAGGCCCGCCGCCAATTGCGACAGCTCCTGGCTGGTGGCACTGGTGCGGGTCGAGGCATCGGCGCTTTGCAGTGACAGGTCGCGGATGTTCAGCAGATTCCTGTCCACCTCGCGGGCCACCGCCGCTTGCTCTTCCGACGCGCTGGCAATCACCAGGTTGCGCTCATGGATCTGTTCCATGGCCCGGGTAATTTCCGCCAGCGCGATGCCAGCCTGTTCAGCGAGCGTCAGGGTTTGTGCAACGCGTTGGCTGTTGCTGTGCATCGACAGCACCACACCCTCGGTATCGCCCTGAACCCGGCCGATCATCTGCTCGATTTCCCGGGTCGATTGTTGGGTGCGATGGGCCAGTGCGCGAACTTCATCGGCCACAACCGCAAAACCGCGTCCGGCTTCCCCGGCCCGGGCGGCTTCGATGGCCGCATTGAGCGCCAGCAGGTTGGTCTGTTCGGCGATAGCGCGAATCACGTCCAGCACCTTGCCGATTTCCCGGGATTGCTCGGCCAGGGTTTGCACCTGTTGCAGGGCTGTGCCGGCATCGGCGCTCATTGCCTGGATCGAGTCGAGTGTTTCAATCACCCGCGCCTGACCCTGACTGGCCTGTTGTGTCGACTGGCGCGTACTGTCGGACGTCGATACGGCATTGCGTGCGACTTCTTCCACGGCAACCGTCATCTCGTTCACCGCCGTGGCCGCTTGTTCGATTTCATTGTGCTGCTGTTGCAGGCGACCAGAGTCCTGGTGGGTGCTCTGTTTCATCTGATTGGCGGCAGCGGCCAGTTGCGTGGACGCTGCGCTGATCCGTTGCAGGGTCTCGCGCAGGCTGGTTTGCATGATCGACAAGGCGGTCAGCAGGCGCCCGGTTTCATCAGCGCCGTGGCTGCGGATCGGCGTGCTGAGATCGCCAGCGGCCACCTGCTCGGCCACATCCACTGCCTGACGGATGGGCACCACGATGCTGCGAATCAGCAACCAGGCGAGGAGCACCGTCAGCAGCGAGACGGCGATCAAGGCGCCGAGTACCGTGACTTTTACCTGGTTGTAGAGTGAGTCGGCCTGTTGCGCCGATTGGGCGACTTCGTTGGTGGTCAGGGCCACCAGTTCGGCGAACTGGTCACCGCTGAGGGTCGAGTAATCCTGGATCTTGCCGTTGAGCAGCGCGGTCATTTCTTGCAGGCGGTTTTCCTGGGACAGGGTCTCGTATTGCGCCAGCGCCTGACGGTATTGAGTGACGGTGGCGACGAATTTTTCGTACGGCTCCCGGTTGTAATCGCCTACGAGGGGAGTGAATTTGTTCAGGGCTTGTTCCAGCCAGCCCTGCACCTGATGCAGGCGGCTCACCGTGGCCTCGAGCACCTTGGGATCGCGGTTGAGCGCCATGCGCAGGCTGAGTACGCGAATGCTCAGTGCGTAGTCGCGGATTTCCCCCAGGTAGCGGGCACTGGGCAGGGAAATGTTCTCGGTGTGCTGGCCGGTGGCGCGCACTTGGGCGACTTGCTTGAGGGCGAACAAGCCCTGCAACAGCACCAGCAGGGCGATGAGACCGAAGCTGATCACAGCGCGTTTGGCGATGCTCAGGCGACCTGGCGACATGGATTGACCTCCTTGGCGATGAACAAAAAATCGTGGATTCATGAAGCTCAGGCACAAAAAAAGCGCAGGCCCGAAATCGGGCCTGCGCCGAGGCAACATCAGTTTTCTACTTTCGGGATCTTGCGCGGTGCCATGAAGTACATCCAGATCAGTGCGATGAAGTACATCGCCGGAATCAGGGTAAACAGCACGGTGTAGTTGTTGTTGGTGACGGTCAGGATATGGCCGACCAACTGGGTCATGAACATCCCGCCAATGGCGGCGCACATGCCACCGAAACCGAACACCGTACTCATCATGTGCTTGGGCGTGTAGTCCATCACCAGGCTCCAGATGTTCGCGGTCCAGGCCTGGTGCGCACCGATGGCCAGGGAGATGGCGAATACAGCGACCCACAGGTTGCTGGAGCCGGCGGCCATGATCACGCCGATGATGCAGCAGGCGAACAGGAACATGGACATCAGTCGCGCCTTGATCGGGTTGACGCCGCGGCCGATCAGGAACGAGGACAGAATCCCGCCACCCACGCTACCGAAGTCGGCAGTGAGGTAGATGATGATCAGCGGGATGCCCATCTGGGTGACGTTGATACCCAGGCTGTATTGCTGATTGAGGAACGGTGGCAGCCAGTACAGGTAGAACCAGAACACCGGCGCGGTGATCGAGTAGGCGAGGGCGAAGGCCCAGGTGCCACGCATGCGCAGGATTTTCGAGAAGGGTACGCGAGCTTGTTCGGGTTCGACTTCATTCTGGATGTAGTCCAGTTCCGACTGTTTAACGCTTGGGTGATCTTCCGGGTTGAAGTATTTCAGACCCCAGCATACCAGCCAGATGCCGCCCAGTGCCGACATGCACAGGAATGCAGCTTGCCAGCCCCAGGCGTGCAGGATCAGCGGCAGCAGCATCGGCGTGAACATTGCGCCGACGTTGGTCCCGGCATTGAAAATACCGGTGGCCACGGCCCGTTCACCCGCCGGGAACCAAAGGCGCGTGGTCTTCACGCAGGCCGGGTAGTTGGCAGCTTCGGTCAGGCCGAGGATGAAGCGGCAGACCATGAAGCCGGCCGCCGAAGTGGCCAGGCCGTGGGCGCCGGTCGCCAGGCTCCAGAGCAGTACCGCGCAGAAGAACACGCGCTTGACGCCAACCCGGTCGATCAAGCGGCCCTGCAACACGAAACCGATGGCATAACCGACCTGGAACCAGAAGTTGATGTTGGCGTAGTCCATCGCCGTCCAGCTCATTTCCTTGGCCAGGATGGGCTGCATGACGCCGAGGGCGGCACGGTCGATGTAGTTCAGGGTGGTGGCGAAAAACACCAGCGCCAGCATGCCCCAACGGGTTTTGCCGACGGCCATGGCGCCGCGGATTTTGTCGCCGATGCCAGCAGTGGCAGCGCTCATGGCCGGGGCCATGCGTGAGCTTTGTGTAGGATTCATGTGTGCCATCCGTTCAATGACTGACAAGCGAAGCTCGTCGGGGCTTCAAGGGCGCGTGATCAATCGATGGCGGCGTGCGCGCGAAGACTGATCGGCTGTTTCGTCGGCTGACGAGTTATTCAGCGAGCGGCACGTGCGTGCCAGCGGTGCGCAAGGGGCGGATGGACGCCGGGCAAGGCGTAATGACGGTGGTGCTAGCGAGCAGGGCGGTGAATGAGCGCATGAGCGTATACCCGTTTTTTTGAAATTTTTATGTGGTGTTCTGGGTCGTAGTTAACTGGAACCGATGATTTGTGACCGGACCCAATGTGGTGTTGATGTTGCGCAGTGGACGAAAAATCGTCAATTCGCCAATTGCCATTTTGTTCGATAATCGCACGAAAAACTAACTGGATAGTACACTTTGAATTGCTGTGCGGGATTGCGCAGCCAATAATTCACTCAAAGCTAAACGCAATCCCAGCAGGAGCCTGGCTTGGCGGCGATGGCGTTCGCGAAATCGTCATCGCCGCCAAGCCGGGTTCCTGCAAAAAAGCGTGCGATGCCCCTAACAAGATGGTCTCCATTACCGGGAGTCGAAGATATGCAGCGTTCCATTGCCACCGTTTCCTTGAGCGGTACCCTGCCCGAAAAACTCGAAGCCATTGCCGCCGCTGGTTTTGACGGCGTCGAAATTTTCGAGAATGACCTTCTCTACTACGACGGTAGCCCCCGGGAAATTAAACAGATGTGTGCTGATCTCGGGATCGCCATCACCCTGTTTCAACCGTTCCGGGATTTTGAAGGCTGCCGCCGTGACCGCCTGTCGCGCAATCTGGAGCGGGCCGAGCGCAAGTTCGACCTGATGCAGGACCTGGGCACCGACCTGGTGCTGGTGTGCAGCAACGCCTCGGCCGATTCCATCGGTGATGAGCAGATTCTGGTCGACGACTTGCGCCTGCTGGCCGAACACGCCGGCGCGCGGGGCTTGCGTATCGGTTACGAAGCACTGGCCTGGGGCCGGCATGTGAACACCTATCAACAGGTGTGGAACATCGTTCGTCAGGCCGATCATCCAAGCCTCGGCGTGTTACTCGACAGCTTTCATACCCTGTCGCTCAAGGGCGATCCAGGCGCTATCGCTGACATCCCGGGTGACAAGATCTTCTTCGTGCAGATGGCCGACGCGCCCATCCTGGCCATGGATGTGCTGGAGTGGAGCCGGCATTTCCGCTGCTTCCCGGGCCAGGGCGAGTTTGATTTGCCGGGCTTCCTCGCGCCGATCATCAAGAGTGGTTACACCGGGCCGCTGTCGCTGGAGATCTTCAACGACGGCTTCCGCGCCGCGCCACCCCGGGCCAATGCCGCCGACGGTTTGCGGTCGTTGCTGTACCTCGAGGAGAAAACCCGCGAGCGTCTGGAGCAGCAGGCCCAACCCGCAGCCAACCTCGACATTCTGTTCCAGACCCCCAAGGCCAGCGAGTACAACGGTATCGAGTTTCTCGAGTTCGCCGTGGATGAAAGCCTCGGCGCCAAGCTCTCGAATTGGCTGGAGCAACTGGGTTTCGTCAAGGCCGGGCAGCATCGCTCCAAGAGCGTCAGTCTGTTGCGCCAGGGCGATATCAACCTGATCCTCAATTCCGAGCCTTACTCGTTCGGCCACAGTTTTTTCGAGGCGCACGGTCCATCGCTGTGTGCCACCGCCCTACGGGTCAAGGACAGCGCCAGTGCACTGGCGCGCGCCGTGGCTTACAAAGGCCAGCCCTATCGCGGGCTGGTGGGCCCCAATGAACTGGAACTTGCCGCGGTGCGTGCGCCGGACGGCAGCCTGATTTACCTGGTGGATCAGGAGGCCGACGTCTACGGCACCGATTTCAACTTGCAGCCGAACCTGGAGGCTAGCGGTGGTCTCAAGCGCATTGACCACATGGCGATGGCGCTGCCCGCCGACAGCCTCGACAGTTGGGTGCTGTTCTACAAGAGCCTGCTGGATTTCGAGGCCGACGACGAAGTGGTGCTGCCCGATCCTTACGGCCTGGTGAAAAGCCGCGCGTTACGCAGTCGGGACAGTTCGATTCGTCTGCCGCTGAACATTTCCGAGAACCGTAACACTGCGATCTCACACGCGCTGTCGAGTTATCGCGGCTCCGGCGTGCATCACATCGCGTTCGATTGCGACGATATCTTTGCCGAAGTCAGCCGCGCGAAAGCGGCGGGCGTTCCATTGCTGGATATCCCGCTCAACTACTACGATGACCTGGCGGCACGGTTCGACTTTGACGACGAGTTCCTCAGCGAACTGGCCTACTTCAACGTGCTGTATGATCGCGATGCCCAGGGTGGCGAGCTGTTTCATGTCTACACCGAGCCGTTCGAAGGGCGGTTTTTCTTCGAAATCATCCAGCGCAAGAACGGCTACGCCGGTTATGGCGCGGCCAACGTGGCGGTGCGACTGGCGGCCATGGCCAAGTCCCGCACGGGTGCCGCTCGTCAGGTGAAGTTGTAGGAAATTCGTAACTGCGCGAGTAATCCGCTGCCGCACGGCTTCCTTCAGTGTGCGGCTCAGCCCATAATCGCCCGCCTGTGCAGTGATGGCCGTGAGCCCGCAATGACAATGACTTCAGAACTCTCCCTAGCGCCCGACGAACCGATTGCCGAACCGCGCAAGAGTCGCAAAAACAATCCGGAAAAAACCCGCGAGAACATTCTTCAAGAGGCCATTGTCGAGTTCGTTCAGCAGGGGCTTTCCGGGGCTCGCGTCGATGCGATCGCCGAGCGTATCCACACCTCCAAGCGCATGATCTATTACTACTTCGGCAGTAAGGAGCAGCTCTACGTCGAAGTGCTGGAAAAGCTTTACGGCGATATCCGCAGCACCGAAAACCGTTTGCACCTGGCCGAACTGGCACCGGTGGAGGCGATTCGACGGCTGGTCGAATTCACCTTCGATCACCATGACCGCAACGTCGATTTCGTGCGCATCGTCAGCATCGAAAACATTCACAACGCCGAATACGTGAAGCGTTCCGACGCGATCAAGGCGATGAACAACACCATCCTCGACTCATTGGGCGAGATTCTGCGTCGCGGTGTCGAGCAAGGGCTGTTTCGCAAGGGGCTGGATCCGCTGGATGTGCATTTGCTGATCAGTTCGTTCTGCTTCTATCGCGTGTCGAACCGCCACACCTTTGGTGAGATTTTTCAGATCGACTTGCCGGACGAACGCATCAAGCAGCGTCATCGGGAGATGATTTGCGAGTCGGTGTTGCGATACCTGCAGGCCTGAAAAGATCGCAGCCTGCGGCAGCTCCTACAGGTTTACCCAAACCTCTGTAAGAGCTGCCGCAGGCTGCGATTTTTTGATTTTCAGCCATTCATGCTCTGAAAATGCGCCAGCATCCGCTGGGCATCGGGCACCACGCCGCTGAACAGTTCGAACGCCTTCACCGCCTGAAACACGGCCATGTTGCCGCCATTCAGGGTCCGGCAGCCCAAGGCGCGGGCGTTGCGCAGCAGTTCGGTTTCCAACGGGAAGTAAACAATTTCCGCGACCCACAGCTGCGCTCGTAGCAACTCGACCGGCACCGGCATGCCTGGCAGTTTTTTCATGCCCATGGGCGTGGTGTTCACCAGGCCGTCGGCCTCGGCCAGGGTCCGCGCCAGATCGAGACCGGCGACGGCGCGCCCGCTACCGAAATGTTGATTGAGGTTGTCTGCCAGGCTCTGGGCGCGGCTGATTTCCACATCGAAAATACTCAGTTGCTGTACGCCTTCGCTCAACAGGGCGTGGGCGACTGCGGCACCCGCGCCTCCGGCACCCATTTGTACGACGCGATCAACGGCAACGCCGGTCAAGCCACGGCGAAAGCCCTCGGCAAAACCCAGGCAATCGGTGTTGTGGCCGATGCGTTTGCCATCCTTGAGCACCACGGTGTTCACCGCGCCAATGCCGCGGGCTTCCGGCGACAATTCGTCGAGCAGCGGGATGATTGCCTGCTTGCACGGGAAGGTGATGTTCAGCCCGGTGAAGTTCATGCGCTCGGCGGCACAGAGCAGGTCGGGCAGGGCGTTGCTGTCGAGTTGCAACTGATCGAGGTCGATCAGGCGATAGAGGTAGCGCAAACCCTGGGCATCGCCTTCATGCTCATGCAGCGCCGGGGTGCGGGATGCCTGGATGCCAGCGCCGATCAGTCCGGCCAATACCGTATGGTTCTGATTCACGATGTTCACCCCTTCAAACGCAGACTGAAATGCTCCAGCGCCAGGCGATAGCCGTGGCTGCCGAACCCGGCCATCACCGCCGTGGCAATCGCCGAGACGAAGGAGTGATGGCGGAAAGGTTCACGGGCGTGGACATTGGACAAGTGCACTTCAATCACCGGCAATTCGCAGGCAACCAAGGCATCGCGGATCGCCACCGAGGTGTGGGTCCAGGCGGCCGGGTTGATCACGATGCCGGCGCAACGGTTGCGGGCGTTGTGAATCCAGTCGAGCAGTTCGCCTTCGTGGTTGGTCTGGCGAAACTCTACCGCCAGGCCGAGCTCTTCGGCGGTACGACCGCACAAGGCGGAAATGTCAGCGAGGGTTTCGTGGCCGTAGGTCGCCGGTTCACGGGTGCCGAGCAGGTTCAGATTCGGGCCGTTGAGCACCAGAATAATGGGGGACATCGAAGTTTCTCCACTTATTATTTTTGGCATTGGCCGAGGTTTCAGCCTGTGGAGATAAATTGTACTAACTAGTTAATTTGGTCAATTGAAGAGCTTGATAGTCGGATTTTTCTGTGCGGTGATCGGACGATTTCCTGTTCAGCGTGGCAAATGCTCAAGCAGGAAATCGATAAACGCCCGCAATCTAAGGGGGACATGGCGACTTTGCGGGTAGAGCAGGGTGAACGGTCGCGAGCGTCCACCGTAGGCCTTGAGCACTTCGAGCAGCGAGCCGTCGGCCAGCTCCTTTTCGACAATGAAGCGATAGGTCTGAAACAACCCGGCGCCGTGTTTGGCCAAGGTCACGCCACCCAGTACGTCGTCGGAACAACTGAAGTTACCCTCGGCCAGGATTTCCCGCTGCACACCGTGGTCGTTGAACAACCAGGCAATACGCCGGCCGCTGCTGGGCAATTCGTACTGGATGCATTCGTGGTGTTGCAGGTCGTCGAGGGTTTGCGGCGTGCCCGCATGCTGGAGGTAATCTGGGCTGGCAACCATCACCAGTTCGGCGTCTTCGAGCGGCCTGGCGATCAGCCCGGAATCCGGAATCGCCCGCACACGAATGGCCATGTCATAGCCTTCGCCGACGAAATCGATGTTGCGATTGCTGATGTGCGACTCAACCTTCACCGCCGGAAAGCGCGCGCGAAAGGCCGGCAGCAGCGGCAGGATTCGGTGATGGGCGTAGGTGGTCGGAATACTGATGCGCAAGGTCCCGGACGGCACTTGCTGCTGGCCCATGACTTCGCGCTGGGCTTCAACCAGTTGGGCCAGCGCCTGGCGGCATTCCTCGTAGTAGCGACGACCGCTGTCGGTCAGTTTGACGCTGCGGGTGGTGCGCGCGAACAGCCGCACGCCCAGACGTTCTTCCATGCGCGACACCGAGCGACTTACGGCAGCCGGGGTGACGCCCGCTACCAGTGCGGCAGAAGTGAAG
>Ga0302169_10000144_pt1 | contig 23205 bp, 23 predicted proteins | sample I_Fen_N1_3_FD_193493 | JGI IMG/M metagenome (GOLD analysis project Ga0302169, IMG submission 193493) | Peat permafrost microbial communities from Stordalen Mire near Abisko, Sweden - I_Fen_N1_3 | ecosystem: Environmental > Terrestrial > Soil > Wetlands > Permafrost | place: Sweden: Abisko...
CGAAGGGGACACACGTACAACATTCACTCCCTACCGCGTTTCGCTGTGTGCTTTACGCTGTAAGTGGCGCGCATTCTATGGATGGATTGAGGGGTCGTCAACCCCCAGATATAAATTTATTTAAATCAATGACTTCGCCCTGCTTTCAGACGCGTTTCGGGCTTTTCCGCAGACTGGCCCCCAACGCCTATATTCCGGCCTCCTTCAAGACGCTATAGTCCACGCCATCAAGATGATGGCAATCTGAAGCATCTTCGCCACCATTTATATAAGCAGAACAACGGCCGATACATTTATGGCCATAGCTGATTCAAGTCGTCGAGCGGCCTATGCGCCCCAATGGCAAGCCACTACACTCGAACGCAAACCCTATAAAGAGGTCTCACCGGTGACACCACTCATGATCACCCTGCTCGTTGTAGCCGGGATCGCACTATTGATCGCCATTGGCTACATGAACCATGTGGTGGAAAACAACAAGCTGGAAAAGGCCCGCACCAAGGTTGAACTCAACGACCGCCTGCGTCGCTGCGGCGAGATCACCGAGACCTTTCCCGGCCAGCTGATGACACCGGCGCTCAAGCTGCTGTTGACCCGCCTGGAGCTCAACGTCTGCCAGCGCCTGCTCAACCTGGAAAAGACCAGCGCCAACCTCCGGGCGCGGATCACCGAACTGGAGGCCCTCGCCGCCCAAGGCGAGTCGATCCCGGTCAACAACCCGCCAGCACCGATCCAGACCGAAGCCAAGGCCAAGGACGTACGTTTCCTGCTGGAAGCCCTGCATGGCCAGATCACCCGAGCCGCACAGGACGGTTTCCTGCCGACCAATGAAGCCAAGCGCTGGATCCGCGAAGTGCGCCATATCCTGGTGTTGCTGCACATCGAGTTCTTCAACAACCTCGGCCAGCATTGCTTGCAACAGAACCAGCCGGGTCAGGCGCGCCTGGCGTTTGAACGCGGCGTGCAATACCTGCGTAAACAGCAGGAGCCGCAAGTCTATGCCGAGCAGCTGGAATACCTGGAGAAGCTCCTGGCTCGCGCCAACGCCATGGTGATGGACAACATCGCTGCCGTTGAGAGTGAGGCAAACCAGTTGAATGTAGGGCTTAAACAAGTCGATGCGGATGCCGACTGGAAAAAGAGAGTGATCTACGACTGATTGGCGAAAATAGAAAAGCCACCTGCGAGGGTGGCTTTTTTTTGGGTTGAGGGATTGGTGGGGAGTACATTCGGGAAAGAGGGGGGGCTGATCCGGGCCGGCCCCACAGTGATCACAGGACTCTTCAGAGCCGGAAGTGCCCCACCATCCCTTTCAGCTCAAGCCCGAGCTGTGCAAGCTCAATGCTGGACGCCGCGTTGCCCTGCATCGCCAGCGACGACTGATCCGCGCTTGCGCGAATACTGGTGACGCTGCGATTGATTTCCTCGGCCACCGAACTTTGCTGTTCGGCTGCTGCGGCAATCTGCTGGTTCATCTGCTGGATCAGCGACACCGCCGCCGCAATACTTCCCAGCGCGCTCTCGGTCTGCAACGCATCGCTGACCGCGAGTTTCACCAGTTCGCCGCTGTTCTGAATCTGCTGCACCGATGACTGAGCAGCCGAGCGCAAGGCACTGACCAGTCGTTCGATCTCCTCGGTCGATTGCTGGGTACGCTTGGCCAGCGCCCGCACCTCATCGGCCACCACGGCAAAGCCCCTGCCCTGCTCGCCTGCCCGCGCGGCTTCGATCGCCGCGTTGAGCGCCAACAGGTTGGTCTGCTCGGCGACACTTTTGATCACGCTGAGTACTGTGCCGATGTTCTGGATCTCTGCGCTCAGGCTTTCGATGCTGGAACTGGCCGACGTCGCCGAATCCGCCAATTGCTCGATGCGCGCCATGCTCTGGCGCACCACTTGCTGACCGCTTTCAACCTTGCCATCCGCGGTCTGTGCCGCCTGGGCCGCCTCTTCGGCATTGCGCGCCACGTCGTGCACCGTCGCGGTCATCTGATTCATCGCCGTGGCGACCTGCTCGGTTTCCTCTTTCTGGCTGCTGACTTCCAGGTTGGTCTGCTCGGTCACCGCCGACAGCGAATGCGCTGAACTGGCCAATTGCTCGATACCGGCCTGCAAGCCACTGACGATGCTGCTGAGCCCGGCGCCCATCTGCTGCATCGCCTGCATCAATTGGCCGATCTCGTCACGGCGGGTCACTTCGACCGTCGCACTCAAATCACCCGCGGCAATTTGCTGGGCAACCAGGATCACACTGCGCAACGGTGCCACGATCAACCGGGTAATCACCCACGCCGCCACCAGCCCGACCAGCAACGCCAGGGCTGAGGAGCCGATAATCAGCAACGAGTTCTTTTTCAGCTCGGCCTGCATCGACTGGTCTTCGGCGACATAGGCTTGATCCACCCGTTCCACCACTTGCGCGGCGCGTTGATGCAGTTGTTCGTAGACGGTTTTTTCCTGGGCCAACAGGCCGGTGTACTCCGTCAGTTTTTCGCTGAAACTGCCGATGTGGCCGCTCACTTCATTCAGGACCGTCTGATAGCCCTCATCCTTGACCGTGGTTTTCAGCTGTTCGGCCTGGGTCAACGCCTGTTCCGCCTGCTCGATCTTGCCCTGCCCCGCGCTGTCGTCGCCCTTGCGGCTCTGATCCAGACGCACGCGCGCCTCGTTCATCGCCTGCAACATCAACCGCGAGACCTGGCTGACCTGGCTGGCCTGCTCGAGGAATTGCCCACCGTCCTTACCCTCGGATTGCTTCAAGGTGTAGGCGCCGTCATCAGCCAGCCCGGCTTGCAGCACATCAAGGTTATTGGCCACGCTGGACACCGACCAACTGGCCATTTCCAGCGCCAGGTCCTTGGCCTGACTCAGCGAGACGAACTCATCGAACGCCTTGCGATAGGCACCCAGCGACTGCTCGACATCATTCATCACCGGCACGTTAGCCGCTGACGCTGCCTTGAGCTGGGTCGCCAGCGCGATCAGGCCATCAACGCCTTCGTGCAGGGCATCGGCGGTTTTCGGATTGCCGTGCAAGGCGTACTCCTGCTCAAGCAGACGTACCTTGAGCAAGCCGCTATTGAGCGACGACATCTGCTTGAGCCCATCGAAGCGATGACTGATGGTTTGCAGGGACCATACGCCGATGGCTGCCACCAGTGCGGTCAGCAGCAGCACCAGGACAAACCCGACACCCATTTTTTTTGCCATACCGAGGTTGGCAAAACGTCCTTGCACGGCCGAAATCATTGCACTTAGTCCCCTGACATAGTCTGTTGACGCAGATTCGCAACGGGCCTGTGCCAGCACAAGTCTCTGGCGTCGGAATAATGGCAAAAAGCTACGCTCGCGTCGTTTTCAGAACGCTTGAGGTCGATTCAGCGTGGTGGCCTGAAAAAATGCCCGGGCGCGTGGATCACAGGCGCAAGCCACGTTGATGCGCTGCCAGTCCGTGGCCTCGCCGCCGGGATTGAATGCCGTGGCAGAAGACAACAACACACCGAAGCGTCGGGCCTGCGTGCGCACCTGAGCGTAGTCGGACATCCGTGATCGCGCCCAAATGAAGAGCCCGCCCGCCGGTTTGCCGAAAACTTCCCAATCGGCATCTTCGAGTATCTGCAAAGCGGCCTCTCTGTCGGTGTTCAATCGTTGGCGCTGACGCTGGACCAATTTGCGATAGGCGCCGCTGGCCAAGAGGCAAGCCAGCACCGATTCGCAGAACCTTGAGGCGCCCATGCTGCTGGTCATCTTGACCTCGGCCAGGCGCGAAACCACCGCGACACTGGCGACGACAAAGCCGACGCGCAATGAGCTGCTGAGGGTTTTAGAGTAGCTACCGACGTAGATGACGTTGTCGTCGATCCCCAGCGCCGCGAGGCGAGTACCGGGGCCGCGGTGCAAATCGGCAAAGACGTCATCTTCGATAACCAGCACACCATGGTCTCTGGTCAGTTGCAGCACCTGCTGCGCCACGGCGGGTGCCAGGCTGCTGCCGGTCGGGTTGTGGTAGATGCTATTGATAAACAGCGCACGGGGCCGGTAGGTCAGCAACAACGCTTCAAGCGCCTGCGTATCAGGCCCGCGGGGGGTACGCGGCACCTCGATCATCGTCACGCCGTTCAGCCTGAGCAGATCGAACAACAGCGAATACCCCGGACTTTCCACCACCACGCAATCCCCCGGTTTAAGCAACGTACGCACGATCAGATCCAGCCCGTGGGTCGCCCCGCTGGTGGTCATAATCCGTCGTTCATCCACTTCGATGTCGAATGGCTGGAGACGCTTGAGGATCTGCTCTCGCAAGGCTGGCAAACCCAATGGCGTGCTGTAGCTGAACAAAGCAGCCATGTCGGTGCGGCTCACCTGGCGAATGGCGTAGCTCAAATCGTCGGTTTCACGCCAGCTTTCGGGCAGGCTGCCACAGCCCAGTTGAAGTTTGCCCGTCTCGCACTCCTGCGTTACGTCCGCACCTTCGAACCAGGGACATCCCTGTCCCTGTGCAGGATGGGCAACCATGAAACCGGTGCCTTGACGCGGCGCCAGTACGCCCTGAGCCACCAGGCGCTCACAGGCTTCGACGACGCAAGATTGACTGAGCAAATTGACCCGTGCAATTTGCCGCGCAGAAGGCAAACGCGTCCCCGGCAACACCCCGCCCTGACCAAGCCAGCCGGTCAACGCGTCGACGATTTGCTGCACAACTGGCACCAACGCCTGTCGATCGATTCTCAATTCCATGAGCAAGCAAACTCCTGTCCTTTTTGCGGGAAACAGTTAATCACAGGAGCGCTGGAGAGGATGTGCGACAACGCCGCCAAAACCCTCGGTTCTAACCCTTTGAAACACAATGATCAGCCCCATCACGGAACTGTAAAAAAGCCCGCGAAGCTGCGGGCTTTTTCCTACGTAGCGGCGACTGACTTCAAAACGCCGTCACGCCACCATCCACCGCCAGCGAATGACCGGTGGTGAACGCTGCACCGTCGCTGCACAAATACAACACCGCGCTGGCAATCTCCCCCACCTTGCCGATACGACCCACCGGGTGCATGGCGTTGGCGAACTCGCCCTTCTTCGGGTCTGCTTCATAGGCACGGCGGAACATGTCGGTGTCGATCACCGCCGGGCAGACCGCATTCACGCGAATCTTTTTCTTGGCGTATTCAATGGCTGCCGACTTGGTCAGGCCGATCACCGCGTGTTTGGACGCCGCGTAAATACTCATCTTCGGTGCAGCCCCCAGGCCCGCCACCGAAGCGGTGTTGACGATCGCACCGCCGCCCTGGGCCAACAGCAAGGGCAACTGATACTTCATGCACAGCCATACGCCCTTGACGTTGACGCCCATGATCGCGTCGAACTCATCCAGCGTGCCGTCGGCGAGTTTGCCTTTCTCTATCTCGATGCCAGCGTTGTTGAAGGCATAGTCGAGGCGGCCGTAGGTATTCACCACTTCGTCCATCAGATTTTTTACATCGCTTTCCAGCGTGACGTTGCAACGCACGAAGGTTGCTTCGCCGCCTAACGTACGAATCAGCGCCACCGTGCCTTCGCCGCCGGCGGTGTCCATGTCGGCCACTACCACTTTCAACCCTTCGGCCGCGAATGCCTGGGCCGTCGCGCGGCCAATACCGTTGGCAGCGCCGGTCACCACGGCAACCTGACCGGAAAACGTCATGCTCATTGTTATGTCCTCGAGTGCGGGGGATTTCGTATTTTCAGTCTAGCCACAGAGCGCCGCGCCACGGCAGCACTATCAGGTGGCCGGTTGGGCGCCCATGCGTGGCAGTGATAGAACGACCGTGCCAACTATCACTGCACTGGATCGCTGTGCATTCGCCGCATCAGCCAAACTTGCGGCAATGAGCCTGAAGGGCTATCAACAAGGCTTCATTCATCTTGAGTGCCTGTCATGACTACCCAGACCAATCGCCAGTTCCTGCTCGCCAAACGTCCGGTGGGTCCAGCGACCCGCGAGACTTTTACCTACCAGGAAGTACCGGTCGGCGAGCCGGCGGCAGGTCAGATTCTGGTGAAAAACGAATACCTGTCCCTGGACCCAGCCATGCGCGGCTGGATGAACGAGGGCAAGTCCTACATTCCGCCGGTCGGTCTGGGGGAAGTGATGCGCGCCTTGGGCGTAGGCAAGGTCGTTGCGTCGAACAACCCGGGGTTTGTGGTCGGGGACTACGTCAACGGCGCCCTCGGCGTGCAGGATTACTTCGTGGGCGAACCGCGAGGGTTCTACAAAGTCGATCCGAAACTGGCGCCCTTGCCGCGTTATTTGTCCGCCCTGGGCATGACCGGGATGACCGCCTATTTCGCTCTGCTCGACGTGGGCGCGCCGAAGGCCGGAGACACCGTGGTTCTGTCGGGCGCTGCCGGTGCGGTGGGCAGCATTGCCGGGCAGATTGCCAAGATCAAAGGCTGCCGCGTGGTCGGGATTGCCGGTGGCGCGGACAAGTGTCAGTTCCTGATCGACGAATTGGGTTTTGACGGTGCCATCGACTACAAGAACGAAGACGTCATTGCCGGTCTTAAACGCGAATGCCCAAAAGGTGTCGACGTGTATTTCGATAACGTCGGCGGCGACATTCTCGACGCCGTGCTGAGCCGACTGAACATGAAGGCGCGCGTGGTGATTTGCGGCGCGATCAGCCAGTACAACAACAAAGAGGCGGTCAAGGGCCCGGCCAATTACCTGGCGCTACTGGTCAACCGCGCACGCATGGAAGGTTTTGTCGTGATGGACTACGCCGCCCAGTTCGCCGCCGCCGGGCAGGAAATGGCCGGCTGGATGGCCAAGGGGCAACTCAAGAGCAAGGAAGACATTGTTGACGGACTGGAGACGTTCCCGGAGACACTGATGAAATTGTTCAGCGGCGAGAATTTCGGGAAGTTGGTGTTGAAGGTTTAACCCAATCTTTCAGACACCCCAAAACAACTGTGGGAGCGAGCTTGCTCGCGATTGCGGTGTATCAGTCAACATTGATGTCGACTGACACGGCCTCATCGCGAGCAAGCTCGCTCCCACAGGGTTAGCGGTGTTTAGGCGAGTTCGGCGACTACGGCGGCGAGTGCCTTCGCTGGATCAGCTGCCTGGCTGATCGGACGGCCAATCACCAGATAATCCGAACCGGCGTCCAAGGCCTGGCGTGGGGTCAGGATGCGGCGTTGATCGTCTTGCGCACTGCCCGCCGGACGAATGCCCGGGGTCACCAGTTGCAACGACGGGTGCGCCGACTTCAAGGCCTGGGCTTCCAGCGCCGAGCACACCAGGCCGTCCATCCCGGCTTTTTCTGCCAGTGCGGCCAGGCGCAGCACTTGCTCCTGCGGCTCGATGTCCAGACCGATACCGGCCAGGTCTTCACGTTCCATGCTGGTCAGCACGGTCACGCCGATCAGCAGTGGCTTGGGCCCGGTACGCTGATCCAGCACTTCACGGCAGGCTGCCATCATGCGCAGGCCGCCGGAGCAGTGAACGTTGACCATCCACACGCCCATTTCCGCAGCGGCCTTGACGGCCATGGCGGTGGTGTTCGGGATGTCGTGGAATTTCAGGTCCAGGAACACTTCAAAACCCTTGTCACGCAGGGTGCCGACGATTTCCGACGCGCAGCTGGTGAACAGTTCCTTGCCGACTTTTACCCGGCACAGCTTCGGGTCCAACTGGTCGGCCAGCTTCAGTGCGGCGTCACGGGTGGGAAAATCCAGGGCGACGATGATAGGAGTCTGGCAGACGGACATGTGCGGGCTCTCAGGCAGGACGAAATCGGCGCGCATTGTAGCGGAACCAGCGGCGCTGCGGGACCCGATGATCGGTAATTCGTCATCGGCGCTCAGGCAAGCCTAGCCCTTTGGCCAATTGTGTCGAGGCCGATACACTCATGACACGCCCACAACATCCTTCATCGCTACCGTCGGCAGCCGCAACACGTCCTTACAGCACTTCCCGCCTCCGGGCCGGACGCCTATGCTGAAGCCACAACCTCGCAGCCCATCTTTGTGGTTGGCAGCCTCTCTGGCAGATGAACGCACGCATGCACAACACACAAGCCCCTTTGAACGACGATCAAAAAGCGCCCGGCGATGACAAACGCTGGAGCATTCGCGCCCTGATCGTCGACGATGACGTCCCGATTCGCGAACTGATGATCGACTACCTTGCCCGGTTCAACATCCACGCCAGCGGTGTCACCGACGGTGCGGCGATGCGCCTGGCGCTGCAAGCCGAACATTTCGACGTGGTGGTGCTGGACCTGATGCTGCCGGGCGAGGACGGCTTGTCGTTGTGCCGCTGGCTGCGTGCCGAGTCGGACATTCCGATCCTGATGCTCACGGCCCGCTGCGAACCGACTGACCGGATCATCGGCCTGGAACTGGGCGCCGACGACTACATGGCCAAACCGTTCGAACCCCGTGAACTGGTGGCGAGGATTCAGACCATTCTGCGCCGGGTGCGCGATGATCGCACCGAACAGCGGGCGAACATTCGCTTCGACAACTGGCGCCTGAACAGCGTGTTGCGCCAGTTGATTGCCGCCGATGGCCTGGTGGTGCCGCTGTCCAACGCCGAATTCCGCCTGCTCTGGGTGTTCATCGAACGTCCACGCCGGGTGCTCAGCCGCGAGCAATTGCTGGACGCCGCTCGTGGGCGCTCGATTGAAGCCTTTGATCGCAGCATCGACCTGCTGGTCTCGCGCCTGCGCCAGAAACTCGGTGATGACCCCAAAGCCCCGCAGTTGATCAAGACCGTTCGCGGCGAGGGTTATCTGTTCGACGCCAGAGACATCGGCTGATGCGTGCGCGCTTCGATACGCTGTTCGGCCGCCTGTTCGGCGTGCTGTTGCTGGCGATCTTCCTGGCGCACCTGTTGGCATTTGCCTGGTTTCACCATTACGGCCCGCCCCCTCCTCCACCGCCGCCGGAGTTTTCCCAAGGCGTTGACGGGAGGCGCCCACCGATGGACCCACGTTTTGAAAACCGGCCACCTCGGCCATGGTTTGGCGGGCCGTTGGTCCCGCTGACCTTTCAATTGATCTCGTTGGTCATTGCGGCCTGGTACGGCGCCAAACTGCTGAGCCGGCCGATCCAGCGCCTGAGCGATGCCGCCGAGCGCTTGAGCGAAAACCTCGACAGCACGCCGCTGGATGAATCGGGCCCACGGGAAGCACGGCAAGCGGCCTACACCTTCAACTTGATGCAGAAACGCATTATCGAACAGGTGCAGCAGCGCTCGCGGATGCTCGGCGCGGTGTCCCATGACCTGCGCACGCCGCTGTCGCGACTCAAGCTGCGCCTTGAGCAGATCGACGACGAAAAACTGCAGGGTCAGATGCGTCAGGATCTGGACGACATGATCAGCATGCTTGACGCCACCCTGACGTATCTGCACGAACAGCGCACCAGCGAAGCCCGGCAATGGATGGACGTGCAGGCGTTGGTGGAGTCGTTGTGTGAAAACGCCCAGGATCAGGGCGCCGATGTGCAGGCCAGCGGTCACTGCGCCCCGCTGCAAGTCCAGCCGATGGCCCTGCGTTCGTGCATCAACAACCTGCTGGATAACGCGCTTCGCTACGCGGGACAGGCATTGATCACCCTCGAAGACAGCCGCGAAACCCTGGTAATTCGGGTGATTGACCATGGGCCGGGTATTGCGCCGGATAAACGTGAGGCGGTGTTTGAGCCGTTCTTTCGCCTGGAGGGTTCGCGCAACCGCAACTCCGGCGGTGTCGGCCTGGGCATGACCATCGCCCGCGAGGCTGCGGAACGGCTGGGCGGGCAATTGAGTCTGGAAGAAACCCCGGGCGGTGGTTTGACTGCTGTCATTCACCTTCCCCGCACCTGAGCCTGTGTGTACTGACCGGTACAAACCTCACATACCCACGACACCTTACCCCTTGAGGCTGCATAAGCCGGTGTACCCATCGGTTTTCCATTCCAGGGAGTGAGCACAATGATCGGTAGCGTCAGCAACTACACGAGCTATACCAGCACCAGCAATACCAGTAGCGCAACCAACACTGCCCGCAGCCAGCAGTTCCAGAAAGAACTGCTCGCCAAACTCGACACAAATAGCGACGGCGCGGTGGATCAGGACGAGCTGAAAAGTGCCTTGTCGCAAAAATCCGACGACGGCCTATTGGTAAGCCTGAGCAAAAACTTCGCCGACCTCGACAGTGATAACAGCGGCAACCTGAGCAGTGAGGAAATGGCTGCGATGGCCCCGCCACCGCCACCGCAACATGATCAACCACCGAGCACCGAACTCGCCGATGCCATGATCAGCGCCCTGGACACCGACGGTGACGGCGCCATCAGTAGCGACGAGCTGAGCACCGGCCTGACCAGCACCGGCAGCAGTGCCGACAGCAAGGAAATCTTCTCGGCCCTGGACAAGAACCAGGACGGCACCGTCAGCAAAGACGAACTCGCCGCCAGCCTGGCCCCACCTCCTCCGCCCCCACAGCAGGTGTCCAGCGAGGAACTGTTCAGCCAGCTCGATACCGACAGCGATGGCAGCGTGACTGCCACTGAACTGAGCAGCGCGCTGCAGGCGAGCAACAGCAGCTCATCGACCAGCACCGACACCAGCGCCGCACTGCTCAAGGCACTGGACAGTGACAGCAGCGGCGGTGTCGGCAGTGATGAATTGAAAGCAGCGTTGCAAGCAGGCCGTGAGAAGACCAGTGACAGCTCCACCGATCAGTTCAACGTCAACGAGGCGCTGCACAAAATGATCGCCAATCTGAGCAAGCAGTATTCGCTCGATAACGTGGCGACGGTGGGCAAGTACCTGAACGTCGCTACCTAACATCAAAAACATCGCGAGCAGGCTCACTCCCACATGGGTTCAGTGGTGTTCACTCTTTATGTGTCTTACATCGATCCAGTGTAGGAGTGAGCCTGCTCGCGATGAGGCCATCAGCCTCGACTCAACGCTCAGGGCCGGCGATCCTCTACCCGCGCCTGACTCTTGCTCCAGTCAGTCAACAGACTGTATGCCACAGCCAACAACGTCGGCCCGATAAACAGCCCGATAAAGCCAAACGCAATCAACCCGCCAAATACCCCCAGCAACACAATCACCAACGGCAGATTTCCGCCCCGGCTGATCAGGTACGGCTTGAGCACGTTGTCGACGCCACTGATGATGAACGTGCCCCAGATCCCCAGGAACACCGCCATCCCGTACTCGCCTTTCCAGGCCAGCCACGCCGTGGCCGGAATCCACACCAGCGGAGGCCCCATCGGAATCAGGCTGAGCAGGAAGGTCACGATGCCCAGCACCAAGGCTCCCGGCACCCCGGCGATCAGGAACCCGATCAGTGCCAGAACAGCCTGCGCCGCTGCCGTACCGATCACGCCGTTCACCACCCGCTGCACCGTGCCCGCCACCAGATCAATGTAATACCCGGCGCGCTGACCGATCAGGCGCTCCAGCAAACCATGAACAAAGATCGCCAAACGCGGGCCGTCGCGGTAGAAAAAGAACACAAATACAATGCTCAGCGTCAGCTCGAGAATCCCTCCGCCAATCTGCGCACTGCGCGCCAGCAGCCAGTTACCGACCTGCCCCAGATAAGGCTTGATCGCCACCATCATCGCCGCGCCCTGCTGATCGATGCTGTTCCAGATCACGACCATCCGTGCGCCCACCAGGGGCACGCTGTTCAGCCAGGCCGGAGCTTCTGGCAGGCCTTCGACCTGTACATCCTTGATAAACACCGTGGCGTCACGCACATGGTCGGCCAGGTTGAACCCCAGCCACACCAGCGGCACGGCGACCAGTAACATCCAGCCGAGGGTCAGCAGCGCGGCCGCCAGGGACTCACGGCCATTGAGCCAACGGGTCAACAAACGCATCAGCGGCCAACTGGCAAACGCCAGCACCGCGCCCCAGAACAGCGCCGACCAGAACGGCGCCATCACCCAGAAGCTCGCGCCAAACAGCACCAGGAGCAGAATCTGCACCAACAGCCGATCATTATTGGGCATGTAGAGTCTCGAAAAATCAGTCAACCAAGGGTAGACGAACGCGCGGAGCGCATTCGCCTGTGCAGCTTATCGCAACAGCTCGATGTGCAGGCCAGAGCCTTCGACGGTCCCAGCTTCCAGTCGCGCTGCACGCACGCCTTGGGCAATCAATGCCTGACGCCAGGCCTCAGCCTTGGCACCGGAAACACTGACGCGCAAGGTGGTGTCCAGGTTCAGCCCGCGTGAAATCAGACGTGTCCACGTGTCATCGGGATCAGCGTTCAGTTTTGGGAAATCGAGTTCACCAGTGCTTTTGAGCTGACGCAGCAGCGTGGCGGACGTCGGCAACACGTTGCCCAAAGGCCCCGCCGCGTCGAATTGCTCGACATGCAGGTAGGCTTTGCGATTACCGCGAGTGATGCTGTAAAGCGCCACCAGCGAATTGTCCTGCGGCGTCGCCAGTCTCAGCAGCAAATACGCCTGCTGATCGTCGGCGCCATAGAGCTTGGAATTGCCGAAGACTTCGTTGGCCCACAGGCTGCTTTCGCCGCAATCGCGGGCCTGGCACCAGAACAGCAACTCGGCGCCCTGCTTTTGCAAGGCTTCCCGCGCGGCGGTAAAGGCTTCGGTAGAGGAATGCTCCGGCGGTAACTCGTAGGTGACCGAGGTGGTTTGCCCGCGCGCCGTGACCTGACCGTCAAAGCGCAACTGGCCGCTGATTTTGCGGATCGAGCCCAGCGGGTAGATCCGTTCAAGCTCGACGGCCGGACGATAATCAACGATCTGCGCATCTTCCATGCGCGGTAGGATCGGCAAGTCCTGACTGCCGGGAACATCGGCGGCAAACGATAAAGGACTGAAACAGCACAGTGCCAGCAGACTGAGTGAACGCATGGACAGGCTCATCGGATCTGCATGGCCTGGGCCCCTTTTGACTTCTGTTCCTTTTTGTCGAAACCCGGGGCATGCACCGTGGAGGGCAGGCCGGGTTTCGCGAGCACGATAGAGACCTTGTGGCCATTCGGGGTCGCAGCGGTATAGCGATCTATCATGGTTGTCTCCCATTTCAACCCGCCCAGCCTCGACAGTTGCCCGGCGCAAGTCAAGGAACGGCGAAGAACCGATTGAAACAGTCTGCGACAAGGTCGGCGCCGGTTTCGTCGTTCAGGTGCAAATGATGACCGCCTGGCAGCTGTTCACGGCTAAAGGGTAGACGTTCCAGCAACTCGGAATGTTTGGCGAGCATACCGTCGGCCGCGACCACCAGTTTGGCAGGGCAACTGATTCGCTGGACAAACGCCATGGCCTGTTCGGTGGTCAGACGCAGCGGCGAAGGCAGCGTCAGGCGGTTGTCAGTGCGCCAGGTGTAACCGCCCGGCACCGGCATCAAGCCGCGCTGGGCCAGCAACTCGGCGGCTTCGCGACTGACCGCCACCAAACCCTTCATGCGCGCTTCGATGGCGCGGTCGAGTGTGCTGTAGACCGGTTTTTGCTTCTCGCGCAAATCCAGCTGCGCTTGCAGGGCCATGCCCATGCGCTCGGCTGCATTTTCGCCTTTGTCTGTAGGAGGAATGATCCCGTCGATCAACGCCAGATGCGTGACGCGCTCCGGCATCGACCCGGCAATGATCAAGGAAGCGATCGCTCCCATCGAGTGCCCCATCAGCGCAAAACGCTTGAGGCCCAGTTGCTCGGCGACCTGCAGCACGTCATGGGCGTAATCCCACATCGCGTAACCGGCGCCGGGCGGGCGATGCCCGGAATGACCATGACCGGCCATGTCCAGGGCGATGATGCGCAAGCCTTTGAGCTTGGGCGCCAGACGGGCAAAGCTGTTGGCATTGTCCAGCCAGCCATGCAGCGCAATCACCGGCAGGCCGTCTTCAGGACCGAACAAGTGCGCCGCCAACTCGATGTGCGGCAGGCTCAGACGGACTTCTTCGACGGCATTGCTCATGCGCAATCCTTTTGGTTGCGACCGTCCCAGCGGCTGAACAGGGTTTTCAGCAGCGTGGCCGTGTCATGTGGTCGTTCGAGAGGAAACATGTGACCGCCGGGCAGCGTCAGGGATTCACCCAGCGGCATGCGCCCGACAGCGCTGGCATGATGACGCATCACCACGCGGCTCTTGTGCCCGCGCACCACCGCCAGCGGCACTTTCAACTGACGCGTGCGACCGGGGCTGGTGTGGGGCACGCCACGGTAGATGCTGATTTCCGTGGCGGGATCGAAGCGCAGGCGCAGCTTGTCGCCGACCTTGTGCAAACCGTGTTGCAGGTAGGCATCAAAGCATTCCGGGTCAAAGCTGCGGAACAGGGTTTTGCCCGAGAAATAGCTACGGGCGCTTTCGAGGTCGGCGAATTCTTCGCGACGTCCCAGGGTGCGGCCGGCCGGGGTCAAGCGATCAATAAAACCGAAACGCTTGGCGGCGCGAATGACCCATTGATCGGTGCGGGTCAGCACCGGTGAATCGAGCATCACCACGCCGCGATACAACTCCGGGCAACGCAGCGCCGCGTGCAAGTGCAGCACGCCACCAAAGGAGTGGCCGACGCCCCACACTGGTTCCGCTTGCTGTTTGAGGTGATGGATCAGCTCGTCCACCAGGTTGTACCAGTTGTCGTCCGCCGGAAAACGCGGGTCATGAGCGTGCTGCTCCAGATGCGTCACCTGATACTCGGGCGCCAGCGCCGCGAACAGCTTTCCGTAGGTTCCTGAAGGAAAGCCATTGGCGTGGGCGAAAAATATCTGTTGCGACATACCGGCAAATCCATGAGCGAGAACAGGCGTTGATTGTCCGTAAGACGACGGCTGACAGCAATGACTGTAAGTGACAGGAATGATGACAGTCCGGTCAGGGCAATGCCCGAAACGGTGATGCAAATCCCTGTAACAGCCTTCGTTTAGCGCGGCGGCGGATTCTCGCCCAGCGGCACGACCGCCATGGTCAGGCGCGATACGCAACTGGCCTTGCCTTCATCGCTGGTCAAGCGGATGTCCCAGACGTGCGTTGTGCGGCCAATGTGGATCGGCGTGGCCACGGCGGTTACCCGGCCACTGCGCAGGCCGCGCAAATGGTTGGCGTTGATTTCCAGGCCAACGCAGTAAAACTTGCTGGCGTCGATGCACAGGTAGCTGGCCATCGAGCCGACCGATTCGGCCAGCACCACCGACGCGCCGCCATGCAGCAGACCGTAAGGCTGGTGAGTGCGGTGGTCAATGACCATGCTCGCGGTCAGGGAGCCTTCGTCAAACGCTTCGAAACGGATATCCAGCACTTCGCCGATGGTGTTTTTCTGGATCGCGTTCAATTGCTCGATGTTGGGAGTGGTACGCCACAGACTCATCGCTGCTTTCCTTTGTGGGTTTTGTTCGTGGCTCAATCCTGCCACAGCACCGCCTCGCTGCGCTCGCTCCATTCTTCGAAGCGATCGCCGTAAGCCGCTTCGATCACGTTGCGCTTGATCTTCAGAGTCGGCGTCAGGAAGCCGTTTTCCACGGCCCAACTGTCTTTCACCACCACCAAGCGCCGCAAGCGCTCGTGTTTGTCGAGGACGCCATTGACCTCATCCAGCAGCTTTTCCAGGCTTGAATGCAGCCCCGCCCTCGCCGTGCCGCTGGCGTCTTGCTGCCCCACTGCTGACAACACACACAGCCCCAGCGGCGCACTCAAACCGTCACCGACCACGCACACTTGTTCGATCCGCGAATGCACCGCCAGGCGATTTTCGATGGGTGCCGGCGCGACGTATTTGCCCTTGCTGGTCTTGAAAATTTCTTTCAGGCGTCCGGTCAGGCGCAGGTTGCCTTCGGCGTCTACCTCGCCCTTGTCGCCGGTGCGCAGGAAGCCCTCCTCGGTGATGGTTTCAGCGGTTTTCTGTGGTTCTTTGAAATAGCCGAGCATGGTTGCGCCGCTGCGCACCATGACCTCGCCCGATTCGTCGATCCTCACTTCTACCTCAGGGCACGGCTTGCCGATCCAGCCGGGCTTGTTCTCGCCGGGCCGGCAGATGTGCGAATAACCGCAGCTCTCGGTCATGCCGTAGACCTCGAGCACGTCCAGCCCCAGTTTGCGGTACCACAGCAGCAAGGTTTGTGGCACGGGCGCAGCGCCGGACAAGGCGACGCGCAGTGCATCCAGCCCCAGCCCGACGAGGACTTTATGTCCGATCCGCTTGCCGATGAAGGGCAATCCGAGCAAAAAATCGAGGCGTTTTTGCGGGATTTTGCTGTACACGCCCATCTGGAATTTGGTCCAGATTCGTGGCACACCGAACAAGGCGGTAGGCCGTGCGCGCTTTAAATCCGTCAGGAAAGTGTCGAGGCTCTCGGCAAAGAACACCGTCTGCCCGGTGTAAATCGAGGCCAGTTCGACGAACATCCGCTCGGCCACGTGGCACAGCGGCAAATAGGACAGCAATCGGTCCGACTCGTTGAGGCCAAATAGCTGCGTACCGCGGGTGGTGGCGAAACCCAGATTGCCAAAACTGTGCATCACGCCTTTGGGCAGGCCGGTGGTGCCGGAGGTGTAGATGATGGTGGCCAACTGATCGGCTGCCGGCGCGGGGTTATCCTGGATGGGCGAGCAACGTTGCAGGTCGGTCCAGCTGAAATCGAAGGTGCCGGGTGGGTGCAACGGCAGACTGATCGTCGGCAAGTCCGGCCTGACACCGCGGGACATGCTTGGCCAGTCATCGAGCTTGCCGATAAACGCCAGCGCCGCTTCGGAGTGGTCGAGTACCTGGGCGACCGATTCGGCGGTCAGGTTGGGGTACAACGGCACCGAGACATGCCCGGCCATCCAGATCGCCAGGTCGGCAATGATCCAGTGGGCACAGTTCTTCGAGATCAGCGCGATGTGGCTGCCTTGTGGCAGTTCGCGGGCCCTCAGCCAATGCGCCGCGCAGCGTGCCTGATGGCCGACGTCGGCCCAGGTCAGAGTCTCGACCTGCCCGCCGCCCGTGGGCTGGACCAGAAAACGCTGGCGAGGATGACGGGCCTCACGCTCGTAGAAGACATCCAGCGGCAAACGAAAAGCAGCAGACATGCGACTCGCTCCTGAATTTTTGGTCTGGAGCAAGCGTAGTCAACCAAGCGGTTGCTTGGTTGACTATTTCATTACAAAAATCAGCAACACCACCGGCCCCTGTAGGAGCCGGGCTCGCCCGCGATGATGTCACCTCGGTGTTCCTGAGAGACCGAGGTGTCTGCATCGCAGGCAAGCCAGCTCCCACAAAAGCCAAAGCAAAGTGGCTAAGGGTGTTTGATGCCGTTGAGCTTCATGGCGCCGGCCAGCGGCAAGTCACCTTCGAGTTCTGCCAGGCCGGCGGTTTTGACGGTTTCCGGCGCTTGCACGTGACCGTGTTGCAGGTAACCGAGCAAATTGCCCACCAGCGGGTTGTGACTGACTAACAGCGCGTAATCCACCGACACCAACTGCTCCGACACCGCTTGCGGGCGGTTGTCGGGGGTCAGCCACTCGACGGTGCGAATGTCCGGTTCGAACCCCAGCGCCTCGCGCACCAACTGCGCGGTCTGCTGCGCACGCAGGTAAGGGCTGGCGTAGATCGCGGTAATCGGCTGACCGATCAACTCGGCCGCACTGCGCAGTACTTCTTCGCAACCATGAGGGGTCAGCGCTCGCTCCGAATCAGGACGCGTGCCATACGGTTCAGCTTCACCATGACGTAATACCCAGAGTTTCATAGCTTGGGTTCCTCATCTCGGGCCGGATGCGGTGCGGGCGCCACAACATGCGGCGCTTCACCTTCCGGTGTACGCGGCGTCGGCCAGTCGGCGAACGGCCAGGGTTTCTGGTCGCTGTGGAAGCTGCCGAAACGACCGATCTGCGCCAGGAACTGGCTCAGGCTGTCGCCAAAGTTCATCAGGCTGGCGCTCGGGGCGCCATAGAACAAACGATAGATCAGTTGCACCAGCACCACCGCGCCAAGGATGAACTGCGCCACTTGCCAGACCAGCACGAAGACGATCATCCACAGCACCCGCAGCAGGATGGACTCGTACTTGGTTTCTTTCGGATCGTTCATGTCGTGCTCCCGGATGCTCAGTTGAAACCGCTGGTAGATATAAAGTCGACATCGGTTTTCGGTTCGCCGCGCATCAACAGCTCGATCACTTGATCAAGCGTGCGCCCTTCGAACAGGATCGCGTGCAGCCCGGCGACCAGCGGCATATAGACGCCCACCTCCTGAGCCTTGGCCTTGAGCACTTTCAGGGTGTTCACGCCTTCGGCGACTTCACCGAGACGCGTCACAGCGTCCTCCAGGCTCAGGCCCTGACCGAGGGCAAACCCGACCTGGTAGTTACGGCTTTTCGGTGACGAGCAGGTGACGATCAAATCGCCCACCCCGGCAAGACCGAGGAAGGTCATCGGGTTGGCGCCCTGATTCACTGCAAAGCGGGTCATTTCCGCCAGTGCTCGAGTGATCAGCATGCTCTTGGTGTTTTCGCCCATGCCCAGCGCCACGGCCATGCCGGCAATGATCGCGTAAACGTTTTTCAGCGCCCCGCCCAACTCGACGCCAAAGCGGTCGGCGCTGGCGTACACGCGAAAGGTCCGGCCGTGCAGCGCTTCCTGAACCCGTTGGCACAACTCTTCGTCTTCGCTGGCGACTACCGTGGCAGTCAACGCGTGTTCAGCGATTTCGCGGGCCAGGTTCGGTCCGGACAACACGCCGATGCGCGCATTCGGGGCGATTTCCTCGAGGATCTCGCTCATCAGCTTGAAGGTGTGGGCTTCGATGCCTTTAGTCAGGCTGACCAGCAGTTTGCCGCTCAACTGTGCCGCGTGCGGGACCAAGACTGAGCGCAGGGCACTGGAGGGCAACGCGACGAAACACAGGTCGCAGGCGTCCAGCGTGGCTTGCAGATCAGTCACCGGTTCTACTGCCGGGAGAATCTTGATGCCTTTGAGGTAACGCGGGTTCTCGCGATTGACCCGGATGGCCTCGGCCTGTTCGGGGTCACGCATCCACTGCCGGACCTGATGACCGTTTTCGGCCAGCAAATTGGCCACGGCGGTACCAAAACTTCCGCCTCCCAGGACCGCAATTGGGCGCTGTTCAGTCATATGTAATCCGTTAATCCATACCAGTGGCGATGTCGGCATTATACGGAGCGCCCCCGTGGCGGCCAGCCCCTGCATCAATTACCGACACTTGTAGGAAGAAGACCAATAAATCCTAGGAAAATGCCGGCATCGTGAATGGAAAAGTGCTCGGGCTCGGTTAACATGCGCGCCAACTCCTCACGATCAAGGGTATGACGTGTCGCTTGGTTCTCCCTCACCCCGCTCGCCGCTGGTCCTGGCGCTGAAGTTCAGCCATTCCTCGGAGTGGAGGACGCCCTCAGCCTGTCCGACAGTCTGCGACTGGTCAGCGGCATGAACTATTGTTACGACCGGGCCGATTCCGGGACCTGCTTCAATGGCAACTTCATCGAGCAGGGGCTGAGCGTCGATGTGAAGCTGTTCTACGACGAAATCAACGGCATGATCAGCGAACCACTGCGCAACCATCAGTACTTCAGCGCGGAGATGACGTTTTAAATGCGCCGTTGCCGGTCTTGGAAGTCGCCGCCACTGGGCCGCCTGCTGGCCGGGTTGTGCCTGGCTATTGGCTGCCTGCTCGGCGCCCTGCCGATACAGGCTGCGGACATTCTGTTGACCGGCACCGAAGACAGTCCCGGCGTGCAATCCTTCGTCCGTGCATTGAGCGAGATGCGTGCGGCCGACAGCGTGCGTTTCCAGCCACTAGCGAGCCTTCCATTGCCAGGCAAACTGCCTGCCGCCACGCGCCTGATCCTGCTGGATCTGCCGAGCCTCGACTGGCGCCAGCAAGAGGCCCAGGGCCCGGCGACGCTGGTACTGCGCATCAGTCGCCTGCAAGCCCAACAACGTTTCGGCGTGAACTTTCCACCGCACCTCAGCCTGCTCTGGAGCGATCCGCCGCTGGATCGGCAATTGCGTCTGACCCGGCTGATCCTGCCCCAGGCGCGGCGCGTCGGCGTGCTGTACGACAATCACAGCGAATTCCTGTTGAAAGAAATGCGTCTGGCCGCCCTTGGGGAAAGTCTTGATGTGGTCAGCGAGCGTTGGGACAACACCCAGGACAGTCGCCCCTTGCAGGACTTGCTGAAAAACTGTGACGTACTGCTGGGCCTCGATGATCCCGACCTGTTCAACCCGAAAACCGCAAAAAACCTGCTGTTGAGCAGCTATTCCCGGCAACTGGCCTTGGTCGGCCCCAACGCCGCATTCGTCAAGGCGGGCAGCCTGGCCAGCACCTACAGCGATCAGAGCGACTGGCTGCAGGTGCTCGACGAATTGCTCGATCTGCCAACGGCGAACTGGCCGCGTGCGCTCTACCCGCAACACTTCAAAGTCTCAAGTAACCCGCAAGTGGCTCGTTCATTAGGTATTGAGCAGATTGATGACGCGTCTGCCGCCCTGCAGCTGGCTGAAGGAGAAAGCCGCCCATGACCTTCCGACGCCCTTGGGACATCAACACCCGCACGCAGATGATCAGCCTTGGTCCAGCCCTGTTGCTGACACTGCTGCTGATCAGTTTTTTTACCTTCGTACGGATTCAGGACCTGCGTCAGGAGCTCAACCACACCGGGCAGTTGATCGCCAACCAATTGGCACCGGCCACCGAGTACGGGGTGATTTCCGGAAACAACGAGGTGCTCGAAAGTTTGCTCAAGGCGACGCTGGCCACGCCGAACGTGCGTTTCCTGGAGGTCCAGGACAACGCCAACCGGATTCTGGTGTACGTCGAGCAACCGTCGGAAACCCACCGGCGCTCGCAGCAGGTCGAAGTGTTCCAGGCACCGGTGCGTTTGCAGCGGATCGCGCTCAACAATGATTTTTTCCAGGGCGCCAAAGCCGCGAGCATCGGCCCGTCCGAGGACTATCTGGGCCGGGTAATCGTCGGTCTGTCGAATGACGCCTTCAACCAGCGTCAGCAGGAAATCCTGTTGAAAGCCGCGATCCTCGCCCTCTTCGCCCTGCTGTTTACCTTTCTGGTAGCGCGACGCCTGGCAGGCAGCCTGTCGCAACCGATCCGCGACATTGGCGACGCCGTGAAGGCAATCCAGGAAGGCGATTACACACGACCCTTGCCGATTGTCGACGACACCGAGTTAGGTGCGCTGTCGCAACACATCAACAACCTCGCCAGCGGCCTCGAACAAGCCAGCCGCGAACAGCATCAGGCGATGGCGCAGTTGATCCAGACACGCGAGGAAGCGGAAAAAGCCAACAACGCCAAGTCTGATTTCCTGGCGATGATGAGCCATGAACTGCGCACGCCGATGAATGGCGTACTCGGCATGCTGCAACTGCTGGAAACCACCGACATGACCGAAGAGCAGGTCGAATACGCGGCGCTGGCCTCGGAGTCCACCGAACATCTGCTCAAGGTCATCAACGACATTCTCGACTTCTCGCGCATCGAGCGTTCGGAGCTGGAACTGGAGCACATCCCGTTCAACCTCGCGGACCTGATCGTCAGCTGCGCCCAATCGTTCCAGCACAGCGCAGCGCAGCGGGGGCTCGACCTGCAGTTGCTGATCCCTGAGGACATGCGCGCCCTTCAGGTTCAGGGCGATCCAACGCGCATCCGGCAAATTCTGGTCAATCTGGTCGGCAATGCCTTGAAATTCACCGAACACGGTCGCGTCAGCATTGAGCCGCAGTGGCAATCGCTGGATCACGAACTGCTGTGGTTCACCTGCACCGTGCGCGACAGCGGCATCGGCATTTCCTCGGAAAGCCTGGAGCTGATGTTCAATGCCTTCCAGCAGGCCGACAGTTCCATTTCACGCCGTTACGGCGGCACCGGCCTGGGCCTGCCGATTGCCCGCACCTTAGCTGAACGCATGGGCGGCACCTTGCGCGCACAGAGCGAAGAAGGCCTGGGTTCGGTGTTTACCCTGGAAATCCCGCTGGCGCTCTATAAACAGTCGCTGCCGGTGCTGACATCCAGAACGCCGACGGCCAATGACGATGGTGCGGGGCGCAACGTGCTACTGGTCGAAGACAACCCGGTCAACCAGACCGTCATCGAAGCAATGTTGCGCAGCCTGGGCTTTACTGTCAGCGTCGCCACCGATGGCGCGCAGGCCGTGCGCAGCGCCGAAAGCCTGATTTTTGAAGCGATCCTGATGGACTGCCGATTGCCGATCATCGACGGCTACGAAGCAACCCGACAGATTCGCCAATTACCCGGCTGCGCGGACTTGCCGATCATCGCCTTGACCGCCAATGCGTTGCAGGGTGATCGCGAAGCCTGTTTGTCGGCGGGCATGAACGATTACTTGGCCAAGCCGTTCAAACGAACTGATTTGCAGCAAATTCTGCAGCGCTGGGTGCAGTAGTACAGGCCTTTCGACCATCTGCGACTGGCGTGAAAGGCGAAAGTGCGGCAGTCTTAGGCACCCGAACAGGCCCGAAAAGGGGCTTGAATAATAATTTCAGTGCACAAGTGTACATTCATGTCCTTGGTGCTGTGACTTTCACCACAACGCAATAGTCTATGAGTAGGCTGCTGACTCGAGGCATGAACGCCTCGATCGGCCGGGAGATTTGCCCCACCCTGCCGCATGGGACTATTGAGGAGCTCGCATGACCCAACAAAACGCCTTTACTCGGGAAGACCTGCTGCGCTGCAGTCGCGGTGAGCTGTTCGGCCCAGGTAACGCACAACTGCCCGCCCCGAACATGCTGATGGTGGATCGCATCACCCATATCAGTGCCGAGGGTGGCAAGTACGGCAAAGGTGAATTGGTCGCTGAGCTGGATATCACTCCGGACCTGTGGTTTTTCGCCTGCCACTTCGAAGGTGATCCGGTGATGCCAGGCTGCCTGGGCCTTGACGCCATGTGGCAACTGGTCGGCTTCTTCCTCGGCTGGCAAGGCTTGCCGGGCCGTGGCCGTGCGCTGGGTTCGGGCGAAGTGAAATTCTTCGGCCAGGTCCTGCCGACCGCCAAGAAAGTGACCTATAACATTCAGATCAAGCGCGTGCTGAAAGGCAAGCTGAACCTGGCCATTGCCGACGGTTCGGTCAGTGTCGACGGCCGCGAGATCTACACCGCCGAAGGCCTTCGGGTCGGCGTTTTCACCTCCACTGAAAACTTCTAAGGGTTATCCGCATGCGCCGCGTCGTTATCACTGGTCTGGGCATCGTTTCGTGCCTGGGCAATGACAAAG
>Ga0302169_10000146_pt1 | contig 23171 bp, 22 predicted proteins | sample I_Fen_N1_3_FD_193493 | JGI IMG/M metagenome (GOLD analysis project Ga0302169, IMG submission 193493) | Peat permafrost microbial communities from Stordalen Mire near Abisko, Sweden - I_Fen_N1_3 | ecosystem: Environmental > Terrestrial > Soil > Wetlands > Permafrost | place: Sweden: Abisko...
ATGGTCAGGCGCTGGTGGAGCAGACCGGCCCACACGCGGCCAGGGTCTACCGGTTGGTCAGCGACAAGGAACAGCTTGTTCTCACCGGGGAGGTCCAGCAAATCAGCGAGCAACTGGCCCGGGCGACGATTTACCTGTTGACCGACGAACTGGTGCGCGTACCGGTGGCCGAGCAGCCCCTGCGCCTGGCGCAACTGAAACAGGACAAGGGCTTTGGCTTCGACTTGCGCCTGGTCACGGTCGATGAGGCGGACATGGACGAGGACCAGAGCCGTCGCATTGCCGAAGGCGATACGGTGATGGCGCTAGGCAAGGAGGGCGATTCGATCCGCGTGTTTGCCGGTATGGTCGGCACGCCCTGGGTGCTGGAAATCGGCCCTTTGTATCAGATGAATCCTTATCCGCCGCAGTGGCTGGTGCTGATTGCCGCACTGGGCCTGACGCTGATCGGATTGATCGTTTACCTGCTGGTACGTCAACTGGAGCGCCGCTTGCGCGGTCTTGAGGCCGCGGCCACACGCATCGCCCAGGGCAGCCTGGAAACTCGCGTCCCGGCGCGCGGTGCTGACTCGGTGGGACGGCTGGCGTCGGCATTCAACGGCATGGCCGAGCACTTGCAACAATTACTGGCGATCCAGCGCGAACTGGTGCGCGCCGTATCCCACGAATTGCGAACACCGGTGGCGCGCCTGCGTTTCGGCCTGGAGATGATTGGTTCGGCCACCACGCCGCAAGCCCTGGAAAAATATTGTGAAGGCATGGACCACGACATCGAGGATCTTGACCGACTGGTCGACGAAATGCTCACTTACGCACGACTCGAGCAGGGCTCGCCGGCGCTGAACTTCCAGCGTATCGACCTGGATGCGTTGGTCAATCAGGTGATCGAGGAGCTGGCGCCGTTGCGTGCCGACGTCACGGTGCAGCGCGGATTGTGCCTGTCGGCGGCCGATTGCGACGACGCCTGGGTCGAGGCCGAGCCGCGCTACCTGCATCGGGCGCTGCAGAATCTGCTGAGCAACGCCATGCGTCATGCGCAATCACGGGTGAGCATCAGTTATCAGGTGGGCCAGCAACGTTGTCGGGTCGATGTCGAGGATGATGGGCCGGGCGTGCCGGAAATTGCCTGGGAGAAAATCTTTACCCCGTTCCTGCGTCTGGACGACAGCCGCACCCGTGCCTCGGGTGGACATGGATTGGGCTTGTCCATCGTGCGGCGCATTATCCATTGGCACGACGGCCGGGCGTTGATCGGCAAGAGCAAGAACCTGGGAGGCGCGTGTTTCAGTTTGAGTTGGCCGCGCAATCAGGAGAAGCGGTGAGATCGTGTGTTGCCGTTTTAGGGCCTCTTCACGGGCCAGCCCGCTCACAGGGTTTTTGTGCACGACAGCGAACCTGTGGGAGGAGGCCCTTTCAGGCCTTGATACTGACCAGACTCAACAACTGCCCATCCCTGACCGCGAACTGCGCCTCCAGCTCGGTGCCATTGCGCCACTCGGCGGACAGGTCCGTCAGTAACCGCAGCCGCACTTCTCCATGCTCAGTCCACTCCAGTACTTCGGCGTGTTCAAAGTAGAAACGCTGCTGGACGATCGGATAGAGCGCCTTGAACAGGCTCTCTTTCAGCGAAAACGTCAGGGTCACCCATAACGCCAGTTGGTCGCGACGACCGGCGGCCATGCGTTGTAGTTCCGCCGGGGTGAGGATCTCTGCGGCCAGGCGCTCGGCCCGTTCGGCGTTGAGCAGGTTTTCCAGGTCCATCCCCAGGCCGCGCCAATGGCTTTTCTTCGCGACGATAGCCGCGGCACGGCCCGTGCTGTGGGTGATCGAGCCGGTAATGTGTGCCGGCCAGACGGGAGCGCGGTCTTCGCCGATGGCCGGGCTCAGGTTCAGACCGGCCAACTGCTGCAACGCGGCCCGGGCGCAGATGCGGCCAGCGAGAAACTCCGCCTGACGTTTGGCGACCGAGCGCTGGATGGTCGCCGGCGCTTCAATGGCGCTGCGCTGGAAATCATCGCTGAGCAGATGCGAGGTATTGAAGTGCGTGCCCAACAGCACGGTATCGGGCAGCACATGCGGCAGCGGCCAATGAGCATCGAGTGGAGTGCAGAAAGCGGGCAGGGCGGGGACGGAGTTCATGTCGGGCATTCTGCCGGGTTGGATTGGCGCTGGATAGTAGTCAAGGGCTTTGTGGCGAGGGAGCAAGTTTCCTCGCCACAGGCATGCCCGGCTCCAGGTGTTGGGCGTGTCAACCAAAGATCTTTTTGAAAAACGCCTGCATATCCGCCCACGACTTTTCATCCGCCGCCTTGTTGTAGCCGATGTCCGGCCCACCATGATCGCCGTGGCTCAAGCGATCGGCATCAGGGTTACTGAAACCGTGCTTGGCGCCCTCGAGGCTGACGAACGTGTAGTCGGCCCCGGCCTTGTCCATTTCGGATTTGAACGCAGTGACATTTTCGCCGGTGATCATGCTGTCCTGAGCGCCATGTTCGACGAGGATTTTCGCTTTGACGCTGCCCGGCGTGGCTGGAGTATTGGTCGCCAGTGCGCCGTGGAAACTGACGACACCCGCCAATGGCACACCCTGGCGTGCCGCATTGAGCACCACGCCGCCGCCGAAGCAGTAGCCGATGGCAGCCACCCTGTTCGGGTCGGTTTGCGGCTGTTTCTTCAGCAGGTCGAGCCCGGCCTGGAACCGTGCGCTGGCAACTGCACTGTCCTTCAACACCGCCTGCATGAACGCCATGGCGTCTTTGGGATGTTCGGTGTTCTTGCCATCGCCATACATGTCAATGGCCAGGGCGCTGTAGCCCAGGCCGGCCAGATCCCGGGCCCGGCGTTTGGCGTAGTCGTTCAGCCCCCAGAACTCATGCACGACCACGACACCAGGGCGCGGCCCCTTGATTGCATCGTCGTAAGCGTAATAGCCGATCATTTTCGTGCCATCGCTACTTTGGTACGGGATTTCCTGAGTCTTGATGGCGGCCTGGCTGAGCCCGCTCAGGGCCAGCAGGACGAAAGCAAGGAACATGCGCATGGTCGAATCTCCTGTTGAAATTCATCGCAACACTCGGGACGAGTTGGTTCAGCTTAGGTTAAGCCCGCGTTCAGGGGGAGTTCAGGGCAGCGTGAGTAGTCTTGCCCCGTCGCCACCAAACAAGTGGCTCACTAGGATTTCTGCCATGACCGGATTCAAAAAACTGCTGATGGCTATCACTATTACAGGGGCAGGTACAACGGCGTCCGCCTCGGATGACAAGATTTTTGCTGGCGTCACGCTCGGAGCGACCAGCGACAAGATTAAAAAATCTCGCGCAATGAACGACAATTTCGACCACCCGAGAGCAAATGCGATCGACAGCAGTTCCACGTTCGGTGTTCGCCTGGGTCAGCAAAACAGCGAGCGCCGTTATTACGCCACATACGACCGCACCTGGGGTAGAAGCCACGACGGTTTGCAACTGGATCAGCAGAACCTCTTGGGCAGCTACGATTTATTCTATCCGGTGACCCGTAGCACCCAACTGTTTGGTGGGGCCTCGCTTGGCCTGGTCAAGCTGACGCAGGAAACCATCACCTTCAGCCGTGACAGTAACATTGGCTATGCTGTCGGCGGCCAGGCGGGGGTCTTGCAACAGCTTTCGCCGAACATATCAGTGGAGTTGGGGTATCGTTATTTGCGCAGCAACGCCAGCACCGAATTGAGCCGTGACGGCGTCAAGCGAGGATCGCTGGACTTGACCAGCAGTGCCCAGACGTATCTGTCGGCGAACTACGCCTTCTGACCGGCAGCACATCGCCAAGGTCTGCGCCGGATCCCTCTGAAAAGGGCGATCCGGCGTCTTCATGTTAGCCAAAGAGGTACGTTGTCGTGCCTACGTAGAAGTTGAATCGCCTGGGAGCACGTTATGAAACTGCTGGTCGTTGAAGATGAGGCTCTGTTGCGTCATCACCTACAAACCCGCCTGACCGATAGTGGCCACGTAGTCGAGTCAGTGGCCAACGCCGAAGAGGCTTTGTACCAGACCGAACAGTTCAATCATGACCTGGCGGTGATCGACCTCGGCCTGCCGGGCATGGGCGGGCTCGACCTGATTCGCCAGCTGCGCTCACGCGGCAAGACCTTTCCGATCCTGATCCTCACCGCGCGTGGCAACTGGCAGGACAAGGTTGAAGGCCTCGCCGCCGGTGCCGACGACTATGTGGTCAAGCCGTTCCAGTTTGAAGAACTCGACGCCCGGCTCAACGCCCTGCTGCGTCGCTCCAGTGGCTTTACCCAGTCGACCATTGTCGCTGGGCCATTGCTGCTCGACCTCAATCGAAAACAAGCGACCCTTGATGAGCAGCCGCTGGCGCTGACAGCCTACGAGTACCGCATTCTTGAGTACCTGATGCGCCATCACCAGCAAGTAGTGGCCAAGGATCGCCTGATGGAACAGCTGTATCCGGATGACGACGAGCGTGATCCGAATGTGATCGAAGTGCTGGTCGGGCGCCTGCGCCGCAAACTCGAAGGCACGGCGGGGTTCAAACCGATTGATACCGTGCGCGGCCTCGGCTACCTGTTCAATGAGCGCTGCAATTGATTCGTTCTCTACGTGTGCGCTTGATGCTCGCCGCCACCACTCTGGCGGTGTTGTTCATGCTCGCATTACTGCCGGCGATGCAGGGTGCTTTCAGCCTGGCACTGCAGGATTCCATCGAGCAGCGTTTGGCGTCGGACGTCACGACGCTGATTTCCGCTGCGCGGGTGGAGAACAATCACCTGCAGATGCCGGCGCAATTGCCCGACGAGCGCTTCAACCTCACCGACAGCCGGTTGCTCGGTTATATCTATGACCGTGAAGGTCATCTGGTCTGGCGGTCAAAGGGCACTCAGGAAGAAGATATCAATTACAAGCCGCGCTATGACGGGCGCGGTAACGAGTTCGCAAGAATCAGCGAAGCCAATGGCCAGGAGTTCTTCGTCTATGACGTCGAGGTCAAGCTGTTGGGTGGTAAAAGCGCGGCCTTCAGCATTGTCGCGCTGCAACCGGTGCGCGAATACGAACGCACCCTTGAAGGTCTGCGGGAAAACCTCTACCTGGGCTTCGGCGCGGCATTGCTGGTGCTGCTGGCCTTGCTCTGGATCGGCCTGACCTGGGGCTTGCAGGCGTTGCGCCGGCTCAGTCAGGAGCTGGACGAGATCGAAGGCGGCACTCGCGAAAGCCTCAGCGAGCAACATCCGCGCGAATTGCTGCGCTTGACCGGTTCCCTGAACCGCTTGCTACAAAGCGAGCGTGAGCAGCGTAGCCGTTATCGTGATTCGCTCGACGATCTGGCGCACAGCCTGAAAACCCCGTTGACGGTGCTGCAAGGCGTCAGCGAAGAGCTGGCACAACGCCCGGAAAATCGCGAGCAGGCCCGGGTCCTGCAAAACCAGATCGAGCGCATGAGTCAGCAGATCAGCTATCAATTGCAGCGCGCCAGCCTGCGCAAAAGCGGCCTGGTACGCCATCAGGTGCGCCTGCAGCCTGTGCTGCAAAGTCTGTGCGACACCCTGGACAAGGTTTACCGCGACAAGCGCGTACGGGTCGCCATGGACTTGCCGGCGCAATGTTACCTGCCGATCGAGCAGGGCGCCTTGCTGGAGATGCTGGGGAACCTGCTGGAGAACGCCTATCGCCTGTGCCTTGGCGAAGTGCGAATCAGCGTGCGTCAGACCTTGAGCGGTGTCGAGTTGTGTGTCGAGGACGACGGCCCTGGTGTCCCGCCCGACCAGCGCGCGCGGATCCTGCAACGCGGCGAGCGCCTTGACCGTCAACATCCGGGGCAGGGCATCGGCCTGGCAGTGGTCAAGGACATCATCGAAAGCTACAGCGCCAAACTGACCCTGGGCGACTCACCCATGGGGGGCGCGGCGTTCCGCATTCATTTCCCGGTGCTTTGAGCGGCGAATTTGCGGGCCTCTTCGCGAGCCGGCTCGCGAAGAGGCCCGGGATCACACCCGGGAAATCGCTCCTGAAACTCAATTCTCCTGCGCCCGATAGGCCCCCGGCGTGAGCCCCGTCCATTTCTTGAACGCCCGATGAAACGCCGAGGGCTCGGAAAACCCCAGCTGTTCGGCAATCTGTTGCAACGACAGGTCGGCGCGGCTCAAGTGATAAATCGCAATGTCGCGACGCAACTGATCCTTCAACACCTGAAAACTGCTGCCCTCTTCGCGCAGATGGCGGCGCAGTGTCTGCGCGCTAATGTGCAGGTGCGCGGCCACGGCTTCCAGATCCGGCCAGCGCGAACTGTCGCGGCTGAGCAGCCGCCGCAACTGACTGCTCAAACTGTCGCCATCGTCCGGGCGCGACAGCAGATCGGCGGGGGAGCGCTCGAGGAAATGCTTGAGCGTCCGCTCGTCCTGCAACAGCGGCATGTTCAAATAGCGGCTGTGAAACAGCAAGCTGCTCTGGACGGTTGAAAACTCGAGCGGACAGGAAAAAAGCAGATCGTATTCGGCCCCATGCTCCGGTCGCGGATAGCTGAATGTGGCCTGCTCCAGGCGTATGCGCTGGCCGATCAGCCAACTGCCGAATCGATGCCAGATCAGCAGCAGGCTTTCGCTGAGGAAATGATCCGGGTCCCACAGTTGCGTATCTTCCAGGCTCAGGCGGATCATTTCATCTTCGCGCTTGAGGGTCAGGCGCGGGGCATCGGGGAATAGGCTATAAAACAATAAGCCGCGATTGAGTGCCCTATCCAGATTACGGCAGTGGATCACCGCATGACACATCATCGCGAAGCTGCCCGGCTTGCTTGGGCCCTGCCCGAAACCCAGGTACTCGTCGTCCAGTGCCTGCCACAGTGCCTGGATCAGTTGGGTGAACTGTTGCGCAGCGATGCGCGCCCGCGGCTCGTCGAGCAATTCGGGGCTGATCGCCAATTGCTGCAGCAGACCCGAATAGTCGTAGCCACGCCGGTGTGCGCCACCGAGAGCGGCACGGGCGAAATGACTGGCGATGGTTCGTTCGCGCATAGAAGACAGCTCATCCAATGAGCGACGGATGGTAGCTGCGGTCATTGCTGATGAACAGGGCGGATATCCGCCAAATTGCAGGACACGATCTGGTGGATGGGCGGAAATCCGCCACTGCTCTGTAACAGGCGGGTGAGAAGGAAATGCCTGCAACCCTTGGTATCAAAAGGCTTGCAGGGTTTTCGCGCAAGGTGGCACGGGGCTTGCGATACAGCGAGTAGATGCTTGCCGTCGCGCAGCTCGAAAAAACAAATCCCTCCAGTGCAGGAGGGTTCGCAATTCAGGTGTCGTGGACAACAGATGGATGTTGTCACCGCGCACTCTTGAGGAACTTTGCAATGACGACTCGTCAGCCACTGTACAAATCCCTGTATTTACAGGTGATCGTTGCAATTGTTATCGGTATCTTGCTCGGTCACTACTACCCACAGCTCGGTGTGGCGGTCAAACCACTGGGTGACGGGTTCATCAAACTGATCAAAATGATCATCGCACCGATTATCTTCTGTACCGTCGTCAGCGGCATCGCGGGCATGCAGGACATGAAGTCGGTCGGCAAGACCGGCGGTTACGCGCTGCTGTACTTCGAAATCGTTTCGACCATCGCCTTGCTGGTGGGTCTGGTCGTGGTCAATATCGTGCAGCCTGGCGCCGGCATGCACATCGACCCCAGCACCCTGGATGCCTCCAAAGTCGCTACCTACGTCGCGGCCGGTGCCGATCAAAGCGTCGTTGGCTTCCTGCTCAACGTAATCCCGACCACCATCGTCGGCGCATTCGCCACGGGCGACATCCTGCAAGTGCTGATGTTCTCGGTGATCTTCGGTTTCGCCCTGCATCGCCTGGGTGCCTATGGCAAGCCGATCCTGGACTTCATCGATCGTTTTGCCCACGTGATGTTCAACATCATCAACATGATCATGAAGCTCGCCCCGATCGGTGCCTTTGGTGCCATGGCGTTTACCATCGGTGCCTACGGTGTCGGCTCGCTGGTGCAACTGGGTCAGTTGATGGCCTGCTTCTACATCACTTGCCTGCTGTTCATCCTGGTTGTGCTGGGTGGTATCGCTCGCGCTCACGGTTTCAGCGTGCTGAAAGTGATTCGCTACATCCGTGAAGAGCTGCTGATCGTGCTGGGTACTTCTTCCTCTGAATCGGTACTGCCGCGCATGCTGATCAAGATGGAACGTCTGGGCGCGCAGAAGTCCGTGGTGGGCCTGGTGATCCCGACCGGTTACTCGTTCAACCTCGACGGTACGGCGATCTACCTGACCATGGCGGCTGTGTTCATTGCCCAGGCCACCGACAGCCACATGGACATCACTCACCAGATCACCCTGCTGGTGGTACTGCTGCTGTCCTCCAAGGGCGCTGCGGGCGTGACCGGTAGCGGTTTCATCGTACTGGCCGCGACCCTGTCCGCCGTTGGCCACCTGCCGGTTGCCGGTCTGGCGCTGATCCTCGGTATCGACCGCTTCATGTCCGAAGCCCGTGCATTGACCAATCTGGTCGGTAACGCCGTTGCCACTTTGGTGGTGGCCAAGTGGGTCAAGGAACTGGACACCGACGTGATGCACGCCGAACTGGCCAGTGGCGGTCGCGGTATCGCCGACGAACGTGAAGAGGATGACCTGGGCGTGGCTGAAGGCCCAACCCCTGGCAGCGTCAAGTAAGGCAGGCTGTCATGAAAAACCCGCTTCGGCGGGTTTTTTCATGCCCGGGATTTGAGCGCAACGGTCAGCGCGACTGGCGCATAAGGTGATTGCTGCATGGCGACCGGTTGCCTAGGCTGGGGCATCGTTTATGGAGAACGCTCATGCCCGGTCCACTTGCATCTCTCAAGGTTCTGGATTTCTCGACACTGCTGCCGGGGCCATTCGCTTCATTGTTGCTGGCGGACATGGGCGCCGAGGTGCTGCGCATCGAGTCGCCGACGCGCATGGACCTGCTGCGCGTGCTACCGCCCCATGACCGGGGCGTTTCCGCCAGTCATGCCTACCTCAATCGCAACAAACGCAGCCTGGCGCTGGACCTCAAGCAGCCCGAGGCACTGCAAGTGATCAAGCAGCTGCTGCAGGACTACGACATTGTCCTGGAACAATTTCGCCCAGGCGTCATGGCGCGACTGGGCCTGGGTTATGACGCCTTGAAAGCGATCAATCCGAAGCTGATCTACGTGTCCATCACCGGCTACGGCCAGACCGGCCCCTACAAGGACCGCGCCGGGCATGACATCAACTACCTGGCCCTGGCGGGGCTCTCGAGCTACACCGGTCGCGCCGACAGTGGCCCGCTACCCTTGGGCGCCCAAGTGGCGGACGTTGCCGGTGGCTCGCTGCACGGGGTGATCGGCCTGCTGGCGGCGGTAATCGCCAGGCAGCAAACCGGTCAGGGGCAATATCTGGATGTGAGCATGACCGATTGTGCGTTCAGTCTGAACGCCATGGCCGGAGCCGGGTACCTGGCCTGCGGCGTCGAGCCGGGGCGGGAAGACCAGGTGCTCAATGGCGGCAGCTTCTATGACTATTACCGCTCGCGGGACGGGCGCTGGTGGTCGGTGGGCAGCCTGGAGCCGGATTTCATGAAACAGCTGTGCACGGCGTTGGGGCTGGAGGAACTGGCCAGTCTTGGCCTGCAACCGGCGCAGCAAAACAAGCTCAAGGACGCGCTGAAGATCGAATTCGAGAAGCGCGACTTCGCCCAATTGTGTGCGCTTTTTGCCGAACTGGATGCCTGTGTCGAGCCAGTCCTGAGTCTGGGAGACGCGGTGCGCCATCCGCAGATCCAGGCGCGGGAATTGGTGACCGAGGTGCCGCGCGGAGATGGCACGCATCAGGCGCAGATGGCATGTCCGTTGAAGTTTTCCGACGGGTTGCCTGAGCCCAGGCATATTGGTGCGGCGCTGGGGCAGCACACGGATCAGGTGTTGGGGGAGCTGGGGTTTAGTGCTGAGCGGATTGCAGGGCTGCGGATTGCCAAGGTGGTTTTCTAGCGACTTGCCCGCGATGAGGCCGGTGCAAACACCCGCAAACAACTACTCGACCCGCATCTCCCCACCGAATACCAAGGTACTGCGACACCGCCGACACAAATACCGCCGGCCCTGTCTCACCAGGCTATGGCGCTGCGCCGAAAACGGGAAATCGCTGTCTGCGCATGGGCATTTATAGATGTAACGGGTCACGCTGCGGCGTTTGACGTCATAAGTGTGGCAACGGTTGGGCGGCAGTTCGTACACGCCACGCATGATCAATTGCCATTCTTCGCCATGGGGCTGGATGCGGTCGCCGAACAGTTGATGAGCGATCAGGTGCGCGACTTCGTGGGCCACGGTTTGCTTGAGGAAGTCTTCGCTGTTTTCCCGATACAGTTGCGGATTGAAGCGCAGCAGGTTCTCGTGCAAATGCGCGACGCCGGCTTTTTGCCCGCGCAGCTTGAGGCTCACCACGGGGCGTTTGAAAGGTCGTTTGAAAAAGGATTCGGCTTGTAGGAAACAGTCTTCGACGCGGGAATTGAGTTGCTCGGGCATGCTTGATGGATCTCCAGAGACGTCGAGTATGCCGCAACCCTCGGATCTTGCGAATTGCCCAAGCGCCGAATGGTCGTTGCCGTTCTCCAGGCCGAAGAATTAAAAGGCCGCCTTGCGGCGGCCTGTGTCGGCAGATCTTGTTTTTTTGGGGGTGTTGCTAATTGGTATAGACCGGCCCCACGCCGAGTCCCCAGACAATCACGGTGAACGCCATGATGGCCACCAGCACCACCAGGCCTACGGCAAGTACGGAACTCGAAAACAGGAAGCCCTCGTCGGATGGAATGTTCATGAACGTCGGCAGCCCGACATACAGCAGGTAGACGGTGTAGCAGATCGCCGCAGTGCCGACGATCATCCCCAGCCACATATGCGGGTACAGCGCTGCGAGACCGCCAATGAATAGCGGGGTCGCAGTGTAGGTCGCAAATGCCACGCAGCGTGCCAGGCTTGGATTGGCATCATAGGTGCGGGCCATCCAGTGAATAAACGCGCCCATGACCGCCACACCGCCCAGCATGGCCAGGTACGACATGATGGTCATCCATAGCGCGCTCTCGTGGGTCAGCATCACGGGCGCTCGATTGCCGATGACCCAACCGACCTGTGTGGTGCCGATAAACGCCGACACCGCAGGGATCGCCGCCAGAATCAGCGTGTGGGTCAGGTACATGTGGCTGATACTTTCCTCCTGGTCGCCACGGATTTCCTTCCATTCCTGATCAGGGTGGGTGAAAAGCCCCACTACGTGATGGATCATGCCAGTCACTCCTCTTTTTTTACCGTCGCCCCCCAGTGGAGCGCCTACGGGCCTAGCAGGCCAAGTAAGTTGCAGGTCTGGATATGATTGCGACCTTATGTCGCAGTATAGGAAGGAGTTTCCCTGCAAGGAGTAGGGTCATTAGAGCAAATCGCGCTGTAAACGAGTGTCTTAATCGCCGTAGAGTCTGTACAAAGTTGAATTTGTGACCAGGGAGCCGGGGGCCTTCGCCAGCGAGGTGTTTTTGCGTAAAATGCCGGCCTTTCGTCACACCTCACGGATTTCGCGTCATGGGCACTCTTACGGTCAACCAGAACAAACTGCAAAAGCGCCTTCGCCGTCAGGCCGGCGAGGCTGTTGCCGACTTCAACATGATTGAAGACGGTGACAAGGTCATGGTCTGCCTGTCTGGTGGCAAGGATAGCTACACCATGCTCGATGTGCTGATGCACTTGCAGAAGGTAGCGCCGATCAAGTTCGAGATCGTGGCCGTGAACATGGACCAGAAGCAACCGGGCTTCCCTGAGCACGTGCTGCCGGCTTATCTCAAAGAGCTGGGCATCGAGTATCACATCGTCGAGAAAGACACCTACTCGGTGGTCAAGGAGCTGATTCCGGAGGGCAAGACCACGTGTTCACTGTGCTCGCGCCTGCGTCGCGGAACGCTTTACACCTTCGCCGATGAAATCGGCGCGACCAAAATGGCGCTCGGTCATCACCGTGACGACATTGTCGAGACGTTCTTCCTGAACATGTTCTTCAACGGGTCGCTCAAGGCCATGCCACCAAAACTGCGCGCCGACGATGGCCGCAATGTGGTGATCCGCCCGCTGGCCTACTGCAACGAAAGAGACATTCAGGCCTATTCGGACCTCAAGCAATTCCCGATCATCCCGTGCAACCTCTGCGGCTCCCAGGAAAACCTGCAGCGTCAGGTGGTCAAGGAAATGCTGCAGGACTGGGAGCGCAAGACGCCGGGCCGTACCGAGAGCATTTTCCGCAGTCTGCAGAACGTGATCCCGTCGCAACTGGCGGACCGCAACCTGTTCGACTTCACCAACCTCAAGATCGACGAAACGGCGGCTTCGCGCTTCGTCAATGTGGTCAACCTCTAACCCTAATTATTGTGGGCGCGAGCTTGCTCGCGATGGCGTCCTGTCAGTCGACCACACTTCCGGCTGACACATCGCCATCGCGAGCAAGCTCGCTCCCACATTTGGTTTTCGTTTCAATCTTCAGGAGAGGGCATGCGCGACTACAAGTGGCTGAACGAATACTGCTTGAACCGTTTCGGTTCAGCGGCTGAACTGGAAGCCCATCTGCCCGTTCCCAAGACCCCGGCGCAATTGCGCAAAATCAGCGACGATCGCTATCTCTCGACCATGGCGTTGCGCGTATTCCGCGCCGGACTCAAGCACAGCCTGGTAGACGCCAAGTGGCCGGCGTTTGAAGAGGTGTTCTTCAAGTTCGATCCGGAAAAAGTCGTGCTGATGAGCGCTGAACATCTGGAGCGCCTGATGCAGGACGCACGGATCATCCGCCACTTGGGCAAGCTCAAGAGCGTACCGCGCAATGCCCAGTTCGTGCTGGATGTGGCCCATGAACAAGGCAGCTTCGGGGCGATGATCGCCGATTGGCCGGTGACCGATATCGTCGGACTCTGGACCTTCCTGAAAAAGCGTGGCCATCAATTGGGTGGCCTGTCGGCGCCGCGCTTTCTGCGCATGGTTGGCAAGGACACCTTTGTGCCGAGCTACGACGTGGTCGCGGCATTGAATGCGCAGAACATCATCGACAAGGTACCCAGCAGCCTGCGCGACCTGGCGTTGGTGCAGGATGTGTTCAACCAGTGGCATGAACAAAGTGGCGGGCGGCCGATGAGCCAGATCTCGATGATGCTGGCGTATACCGTCAATCATTGAAACCGTATCGCCCCCTTCGCGAGCAAGCCCGCTCCCACCTTCGACCGTATCCAGCCTGAGAATGCGATCAAATGTGGGCGCGGGCTTGCTCGCGAAGACGCCAGATCAGGCTACGGAGATTTCGCCTTCGCCAGCCAGCTTGCGGTTCAACTGAAACCGCCAGCGTACATACAGCAGTGCCGAGCAGAACACCGCCAGGCTCGCAGCCATCTCCAGCAAGCCGAAGATCTGCCGGTTCGGGTCATAGGCGGCCAATGCGCCTTTGATGAAATACAGGTTCACCACAAAACACATCCACGAATGCCCGCGGGCGCTGCCGACAATCATGCCCGGCGCCAGCAACAGCAGCGGTACCAGTTCGATCAACAGAATCACCCACGGCCGCGCGCCGTGCAGATCGGCGACTATCAGGTAGTAGACGCAAAGCAGCCCTGCCAAGCCGAAGAAACACAGCAGGCTGATCACGCGCATGGCCCGAACGCGGGGTTCGAGCCATTCGATGGAAGGCAGGATTTTCGGCTTCTTGGCCACTTCAACGCTCCAGTTTCAGGGCAGTCTTGGCCAGGCGTGAGCCCAGCGCACGGCACAGCGCCACTTCATGGGCATCCAGAGCGCTTTTGCCATCGGCGCCTGCATGGTGGCTGGCGCCGTACGGCGTGCCGCCACCTTGGGTTTCCAACAGTGCCGATTCGCTATACGGCAGGCCGGTGATCAGCATGCCGTGGTGCAGCAGCGGCAGCATCATCGACAGCAGGGTGGTTTCCTGGCCGCCGTGCAGGCTCGCGGTGGAGGTGAAGACACCGGCCGGTTTGCCCACCAGCGCACCGGTCAGCCACAGATTGCTGGTGCCATCGAGAAAGTACTTGAGCGGCGCCGCCATATTGCCGAAGCGGGTGGGGCTGCCCAGTGCCAGGCCAGCACAGTTTTTCAGGTCGTCGAGGCTGGCGTAGAGCGCGCCTTCGTCCGGAATCTCTGGCGATACGGCTTCGCACTCGGTGGAAATCGCCGGCACCGTGCGCAACCGGGCTTCAAGGCCAGCCTGTTCGACGCCACGGGCAATCTGTCGGGCCATTTCATTGGTTGAGCCGCTGCGGCTGTAGTACAGCACCAGAATGTAGGGCGCAGTCACGGCAGCAGCTCCAGGACCTGCTCCGGCGGACGGCCGATGACGGCTTTGTCGCCGACTTCGAGAATCGGTCGCTCCATCAGTTTCGGGTGAGCGGCGATGGCGGCGATCAATTGCGCTTCGCTCAGGCTGCTGTCGGCCAGGTTGAGGGTCTTGTACTCGTCCTCGCCAGTGCGCAGCAGTTGCCGGGCGCTGATCCCCAGTTTGCCCAGCAGGCTCTGGATTTGCGCGGCGTCCAGTGGCGTTTCGAGGTAGCGCACTACGGCCGGCGTCAGGCCACGGGCTTCAAGCAGTTCGAGCGCACCGCGCGATTTCGAGCAGCGCGGGTTGTGATAAAGCGTCAGATCGGTCATGAGCGGGTCGCATCTTGCGTAAGGTGGCGGCTATTCTAACTGTGCAGCGCGCAATCCAGAACCTCGGGAGGCGATGGGTCGCAGGCGCATTCAATTTTTGACAAGGAACACGACATGACTAGGCGACTGGCAGCGGCATTGGCGATGATCGGAGCGTTGATGCTGGGGGGCTGCGGTAATGACTATGGCATCGACCAGAATGGTCAGAAAATCGCCGCCGATCGTCTGGACGGTAAGTGGCTGGTCCTCAATTACTGGGCGGAATGGTGTGGCCCGTGCCGTACCGAGATCCCGGAATTGAACCAATTGGCCGATCAGCTCAAGGACAGGAAGATCGGAGTGTTCGGGGTCAACTTCGATAATGTGCAGGGCGAAGAGCTCAAAGGCGCCAGCGAGAAGCTCGGAATCAAGTTCACCGTGCTGGCGCAGGATCCTGGCGAATTGTTCGATTTACCGCGCAGCGAGGCGTTGCCGGTGACTTACATCATCGATAACAAAGGCAAGGTGCGTGAACAATTGATGGGTGAGCAGACGGCGGCGGGGGTGATGGCGAAGCTTACGGCGTTGCAGGCTAAAAACTGAGGCAAAGGATCGCAGCCTTCGACAGCTCCTGCAGGGTGTACATAAATCATGTGGCAACGACAAACTCTGTAGGAGCCGGCTTGCCGGCGATAGCGGTGGGACAGGCAACGTCGATGTTGAACCATCCGCCGGCAAGCCGGCTCCTGCAGGGTCAGGGGAATCAACCCTCTTCAAGCCACCAGCGCAGTGGCTTGCCTTCGACCGGCCAGAAGCGCATCTGGTCGATCGGCGAGACGTCCCAGCGCTGTACGTTTTCCAGCGCTTGCAGGAAACGTTTTTCCTGCTCCATCAACGCCGGAGCGCAGAGTTTGCGGGTACTGCCGACTTTGCCGAAGCTGAGCTTGTCGCCTTCCAGCGTATAGGGCGCGAACCAGTGGTTGCAGCCGCCGTTACCGTAGGCCCGACCGTCTTCACCCAGGGTGATGGTCAGGTGGCTGTAATCCATCAGCGGGCGTTCGCCGATCCACTCCAGGATGTAGCTGCGGTTTTGTTGCAATTGCACCGGTTCGGCGGCGCAGCCAAACAGGCTGGCACCGACCAACGCGGTCAGGGCAAGGCGCTTCATCACACGGGCTCCTGGCATTTCGGGCACAGGTGTTTCTCGCCAACGGACTTCCAGCCCAACTCGGCAATCCGCGCAGTGGCCGCTGGCTTTTGCGCTTTAATGCCCAGTTTGGCGTCGACCGCGAACTCGAAGCTCAGTTCTTTGGCGCAGCTGTCACAGTTGACTTGCCAGGTGTGGATTGCCAATTCGCCGAACACCGGGCCACTGGCCACCGCGACCCATTGGCCCGCAGGGTTGATCAGGTGGCGAACCGTTTCGACGGTCAGGCGCATGGACAAGTCCTTGGCGCCTTTGAGGGTCACAATCAGCACGTCGTTGTTACGAATCGAGCCGCCGTTGCCGGTGACTTGATAACGCCCCGGCACCAGGGCACGGCATTCGGTGAGTGTGTGTTGCGGGTTCATCAGGCTGTAGCGAAAATCGTGTTCGACCATGGGTCCTCCAAATATGCGCGATATGCTAGCACGGGCATACGCGCAGCATGGCGCGGGCATATGACCTTCGATCAGGTTCAGTCGCCCTCGACCCGATTTTCGGGTTTGCCTGCCATCCATGCCGCGATGTTCTGCAGGGTGGTCGCGGCAATCGCGCCCAGGGCTTCGCGGGTCAGGAACGCCTGGTGCGCGGTCACGATCACGTTGGGGAACGTCAGCAGTCGCGCCAGCACATCGTCCTGCAATGGCAAGTCGGAACGGTCTTCGAAGAACAGCTGCGCTTCCTCCTCATAGACATCCAGCCCCAGATAACCCAATTGACCATCCTTCAAGGCGTCGATCAACGCTGGGGTGTCCACCAGGCCACCGCGTCCGGTGTTGATCAGCATCGCGCCCGGCTGCATGTGCGCCAGTGACTGGCGGTTGATCAAATGCTTGCTCTGTTTGTTGAGCGGGCAATGCAGGCTGATGATCTGCGACTCGGCCAGCAGTTGCGGCAAGCCCAGGTAACGAGCGCCCAGTGCTTCGACTTCGGGGTTGGGGAAGGGGTCGTAGGCCAACAGTTTGCAACCGAAGCCGTGCATGATTCGGGCGAAGGTCGCGCCGATTTGTCCGGTGCCGACCACGCCGACAGTCTTGCCTGCCAGGTCGAAACCGGTCAGCCCGTGCAGGCTGAAATCGCCTTCGCGGGTGCGGTTGTAGGCGCGGTGCAAGCGGCGGTCAAGCGCCAATATCAGTGCTACCGCGTGTTCGGCCACCGCATGTGGCGAGTAGGCAGGGACGCGCACAATCGCCAGCCCCAGGCGTTTCGCCGCAGCCAGGTCGACATGGTTGTAACCGGCCGAGCGCAGGGCGATCAGGCGAGTGCCGCCAGCGGCAAGGCGTTCGAGCACCGGGGCGCCGAGGTCATCATTGATGAATGCGCAGACCACCTCGTGTTGCTCCGCCAGGGCCGCGGTATCGAGGCTCAGGCGTGCCGATTGAAAGTGCAGCTCGATCTCGCCGGGCAGGTCAGCGGCGAGAAAGCTGTCGCGGTCGTAAGTCTGGCTGCTGAAAAGAATCGTGCGCATGCTGTCCTCCTGGAAAGTGCATCAGGCATTGATCCGCGCCTGGGCGGCCAGGCGATTGATCGCCCGGTCGAGTTCTTCGAGAGCGCCGAAGGCTTTCGGGTCCTGTTGCTTGAGCAGGGTTTCGCTGCGCTGGCAGGCGGCGCGCAGTTGTGGAACGCCGCAATAGCGGGTGGCGCCATGCAGGCGATGGACCCGTTCGATCAGGGCATTGTGGTCATGGCTTTCCTGAGCCTGACGGATCGCTTCACGGTCGGCTTCCAGCGACGCCAGCAGCATCGCCAGCATGTCCGCCGCCAGATCGGCCTTGCCAGCGGCCAGGCGCAAACCTTCTTCATGATCGAGCACTTGCAGTTCATAGGCGCTGCCGAGGCTGTCGCCCGAGCGCTCAGGGCGCTGGTTGCGCAGCGCCAGGCCACTCCATTTCAGTACCACCTGGGCAAGTTGCCGCTCGCTGATCGGTTTGGTCAGGTAGTCATCCATGCCGCTTTGCAGCAACGCGCGTTTTTCGTTGGCCATGGCATGGGCGGTGAGCGCGACGATGGGCAGCGGCGTGCAATGCCGTTCGCTTTCCCACTGGCGGATCGCCTCAGTGCTCTGACGCCCGTCCATGCCGGGCATCTGCACGTCCATCAGCACCAGATCGAACGTCTCGCTCTGCACCGCCTTGACGGCGGCGTAACCACTTTCCACCGCGAGCACCTTGGCGCCCATGTCTTCGAGCAGGGTTTGCACCAGCAGCAGATTGGCCGGATTGTCGTCAACGCACAGCACCTTCGGTGCACGGCTGGAAACCGGCTCGCCGGGTTCGTTGCGCGGCTGGCGTGGGTTGACCAGATCGGACAGCGCGCGACGCAGTTTTCGCGTACAGGCCGGTTTTGCCTGCAGTTGGCTGTGGGGGTTGGGCACCGAGAGGTGGAACAGCGTCTGTTCCGTGGTCGGGCACAGCACCAGCACTTTGCACCCCAGGTGCTCGAGGTCCCAGATGTACTGGTTGAGGCGTTCCGGCGGCATGTCGTTGCTGGTGACACCCAGTACCGCCAGGTCAATCGCCTGTTCGGTCTGGTGGGCGCTGGTCACGCCGTTGGTCAGGCTTTCCAGGGTATTGAACGGTGTGACATCGAGGCCGCAGTCTTGCAGTTGGTGCTGCAACGCCTGGCGGGCCAGTTCGTGGTTTTCCAGTACCGCCACCCGCCGTCCAAACAGGGGTGGGCCGGGCAGGTCCTCGGCGTCGTCGCGGGTCCTCGGCAGGCAGAGGCTGATCCAGAACTCCGACCCTTCGCCTGGCGTACTGTCGACACCAATTTCTCCCCCCATCTGTTCAATCAGGCGCTTGGAGATCACCAGTCCCAGCCCTGTGCCGCCTGGTTGTCGCGACAGCGAATTATCGGCCTGACTGAAGGCCTGGAACAGCGCGCGCACGTCCTGGTTCGACAGGCCGATGCCGGTGTCCTGAATGCTGATGCGCAACTGCACGCTGTCTTCATGTTCCTCTTCGAGCATGGCCCGGGCGACGATGGTGCCTTCGCGGGTGAACTTGATCGCGTTGCTCACAAGATTGGTGAGGATCTGCTTGAGCCTCAGCGGATCGCCCACCAGCGACAGCGGCGTGTCGCGGTAAACCAGGCTCACCAGTTCCAGCTGTTTGGCATGGGCGGCAGGGGCGAGGATAGTCAGGGTGTCCTGTAACAAGTCGCGCAGGTTGAAGGGAATATGGTCGAGCACCAGTTTGCCGGCCTCGATTTTCGAGAAGTCGAGGATTTCGTTGATGATGCCCAGCAGGCTGTCGGCGGACTTTTCAATGGTGCCCAGGTAGTCGAGCTGGCGCGGGGTCAATTCGCTTTTTTGCAGCAGATGAGTGAAACCGAGAATGCCATTGAGCGGCGTGCGGATTTCATGGCTCATGTTGGCGAGGAACTCGGATTTGATCCGGCTCGCCTCCAGCGCTTCCTTGCGCGCCAGATCGAGTTCGATGTTCTGGATTTCGATGGTTTCGAGGTTCTGGCGCACGTCTTCGGTGGCCTGGTCGATGCTGTGCTGCAATTCTTCCTGGGCATTTTGCAGGGTGCCGGCCATGCGGTTGATGCCTGACGCCAGTTCATCCAGCTCATGGCTGCCGAGGGGGGGGAGACGGGTTTCCAGATGTCCGTCCTTGAGCTGAGCCACGGCTTGCTTGATCTGGCTCAGCGGCCGATTGATGGTGCGGCCCATGCGCAATGCCAGTAGCGCCGCGCCAGTCAGGCCGGCAGCAATCATCAGCAGGCTGGCAAACAAGCTGCGGTAGCCGCGTAGCAGCATGCTGTTATGGGACAGTTCGAGTTCGACCCAGCCCAGCAGGCGATCGGTTTCATCGGGAATCAGGTCGCCGGCCAGGTTGCGGTGTTTGCCGAAAACCGGCAGCAGATAACGCGTGGCATCGCTGCCGCTGCGGCGCAGCATCTGCGCAGCAGCGCCCAGCGGTGCCTGGGTGAGCATGGTCGGGCCGGCATGGGCCAGCGGGGTGCGGTCCGGCGCAAGGAACGTCACGGCGCGCACATCCGGTTGTTCCAGGGACTGCGTGGCGATGCGCTCCAGCAGCTCGCTGTTCTTGTGTCCCATGGCCGGGGCCACCAGGGCTGCCAGTTGCTCGGCGATCATTTCGCCGCGCTGCATGAGTTGGGTTTGCAGGTCCGATTGCTGCGTCCAGGTAAAATAGCCGCCCAGGACCAACGCCATCAGGCTGGTCGGCAATAGAGTCAGCAACAGCACGCGGCCTTTGATTCCCAGATTCTTGAGCACGCATCTCTCCTGCATCCCGCTATTTATAGACCTGTACGTGCATCCGGCACGCGGCACTTGCGCAGTGTAGCGATTTGCAGGCTGGCAATCTTGGTAAAATTATTCTCGTCACTCCTCGCTCAGCCCGGCACTTTTTCGTTCAGGGCAAGCCCTTGGGTTGCCGTGGGCGGCGCAATCTTGAATAATTATCAACTGAGAATTATTTGCAGATACTCATGACGCCCATTGCAGCTGGCCATCCACGTATCCTCTTCATTGAAGATGACCTCGTCCTTGGTGCCTATGTTCACGAACATCTGGGCCGTAGCGGCTTTCAGGTGACCTGGTGCCAGAACGGCCAGGAAGGTCTGAAGGTTGCCCGCGAGCAAGCCTTCGATGTGGTACTGATGGATATATTGCTGCCAGGTCTGGACGGGCTGTCGGTGTTGACGCAGTTGCGCCGCAGCCATTCCACTCCAGTGGTGCTGACGTCGGCGCTTGGCGCCGAAGAGGATCGCATCAGCGGCTTTCGCCTGGGGGCCGATGACTACTTGCCTAAACCCTTCAGCATGGTCGAGTTACGGGTGCGCATTGAAGCGATCCTGCGCCGGGTCGCGCTCGACCGTCGACCGATACCGACGGCGATTCCCCCCGCGGTGGACAGCCTGTGTTTCGACGATGAACGCTTCGACGTGTTTTATGCCGGGCAGGCCGCCGGCCTGACCCGCAGCGAATATCGACTGCTGGAAACCCTGGATCGCAATGGCGATGAGGTGTTGAGCAAGGCCTTCCTTTATCAGCATGTATTGCAACGAGGCTACGCGGCCCATGACCGTAGCCTGGACATGCACATCAGCCAGATTCGCCGCAAGCTCAAGGCCATCGCCTACATCGAGCGAGAACTGCGCACGGTGTGGGGCAAGGGTTACATCCTGAGTGCCAGCGATGAAATGTAACTTGCCGGGCCGGCATTCGCTGTTCTGGAAACTGGCTTGCCTGTTGCTGGCGTTCTGTTTGCTGATGATCTGGTTGAGCTGGTCCTGGGGCCGCTACATGGAAGAGCAAAACCAGTACCTGTCAGATGAGGCTCAGAGCACCTTGAAACGCTATGCCGCCGAAGCCGAGCAGGCGTGGCTGCAGGGGCAGCAGGCTGGCATCGATGCCTGGCTGAAAAGCATGCGACTGCAGGAGTCGGGCTGGATGGGGGTGATCGATGGAGATTTGCAGTCGCTGAGCAGCCAGCCTCTGACCGACGGGGAAATCCAGCACCTGACCTTTTTGCGCCGTGTCGATTGGCCCATCCACCGCAAGGGCCTGCCGTGGCTACGTCTGCCGTTTCCCGGTGATTCGTCCGCCGGCAGCCTGGTGATCGAGTTGCCCCAGCGATACATGCCCGGGCGCTACAAGGTTTTCTGGCGGGTGATCACCAATGGCGTGATTCCAGGACTGTTCACCCTGCTGCTGTGCGTGGGTCTGTACCGTTTACTGGTGGTGCCGCTCAATCATTTGCGTGAACAGGCTAATGCCTGGCGTGTCGACCCGTTGAACAGGCGGCTGTCGAGCCTCACCACCAATCGTGCGGATGAGCTGGGGGAGTTGGGCAGGGCCTTCGATCACATGTCCGAACGCCTGCAAAGTACGGTGGCCTTGCAACAGCAATTGCTGCGCGATCTGTCCCACGAATTGCGCACGCCGCTGAGCCGCCTGCGCGTAGCCAGTGAAAGCGAGCAAGGTCTTGAGCGGTTGCGCGAGCGCATTGGCCGCGAGGTCGACGGCATGCAGCGTCTGGTGGAGGACACACTGCAACTGGCCTGGCTCGACACCGAGCGCACCCGACTGCCCGATGAAGCGATCCAGATTCAGGCGCTGTGGGAAATGCTCACGGAAAATGCCTGTTATGAAAGTGGCTGGCCCCAAGCTCAGTTGCAATGTTCAGTGGATTCGTCCTGCTGGGTACGCGGCCATCTCGACACCCTGGCCCAGGCCCTGGAAAACATGTTGCGTAACGCCATTCGCCATTCACCTGGGGGCGGCGTTGTCCACCTCGGCGGGCGGCGTGATGGCGACTACTGGGATTTATGGCTGGAAGATCAGGGCGGTGGCGTGGCGCAAGCTGATCTGGAGCGGATCTTCCTGCCGTTCACACGGCTCGATGGCTCGCGGCCGGGCAATGGCGGGTTTGGGTTGGGGTTGAGTATCGCCAGGAATGCGGTGCAGCGTCAGGGTGGGAAAGTTTGGGCGGAGAATGCCGGCAAGGGGCTGCGGATGAATATGCGCTTATTGGCCGATGTCGCTTGCGCGAGCCAGTCCGCCGCCACAGTGCACGCCTTATACCCATAAGCCATAAGCACCACACTTTGCGTGATATGGCCTGGCTCGGTTTGCCGGTATGATAGGCGCCCCCGCAGTCTGGATTGCGAATACGCCATGACCTTGCAGTACCCAACCATCGCCGATTGCGTCGGCAACACTCCGCTGGTCCGTTTGCAGCGCCTGCCTGGCAACACCAGCAACACCCTTTTGCTCAAGCTCGAAGGGAATAACCCGGCGGGTTCGGTCAAGGACCGTCCGGCGCTGTCGATGATCACCCGCGCCGAACTGCGCGGGCAGATCCACGCCGGCGACACGCTGATCGAAGCGACTTCGGGTAATACCGGGATCGCGCTGGCCATGGCTGCCGCGATCAAGGGTTACAAGATGATCCTGATCATGCCGGACAACTCCAGCGCCGAGCGCAAGGCCGCGATGACCGCCTACGGTGCCGAACTGATTCTGGTCAGCCAGGAAGAAGGCATGGAAGGCGCCCGCGACCTTGCCCAGCGCATGGAGGCCGAAGGCCGTGGCAAGGTGCTGGATCAGTTCGCCAACGGCGACAATCCCGAGGCGCACTACACCACCACTGGCCCGGAGATCTGGCGCCAGACCCAGGGCACCATCACCCATTTCGTCAGTTCCATGGGCACCACCGGCACGATCATGGGCGTCTCGCGCTATTTGAAAGAGCAGAGCGAGAGCGTGCAGATCATCGGCTTGCAGCCAATGGAAGGCTCGGCGATCCCGGGCATCC
>Ga0302169_10000147_pt1 | contig 23019 bp, 13 predicted proteins | sample I_Fen_N1_3_FD_193493 | JGI IMG/M metagenome (GOLD analysis project Ga0302169, IMG submission 193493) | Peat permafrost microbial communities from Stordalen Mire near Abisko, Sweden - I_Fen_N1_3 | ecosystem: Environmental > Terrestrial > Soil > Wetlands > Permafrost | place: Sweden: Abisko...
GCAGCGCAGCAGCCGGCAGGCCAACGAATGGCTGGTCGGCAAATACGCGACGAGCCTCGACTGGGTGCTGCGCCATCGCCGGCTGACCTTGTTGAGCCTGCTGGTGACCGTTGGCGTCAACGTTGCGCTGTACGTGGTCGTGCCGAAAACCTTTTTGCCGCAACAGGACACCGGCCAGTTGATCGGTTTTGTGCGCGGCGATGACGGCCTGTCGTTCAGTGTGATGCAGCCAAAAATGGAGACCTTCCGCCGCGCCGTGCTCAAGGACGAAGCCGTGGAAAGCGTCGCCGGTTTCATCGGTGGCAGCAACGGCACCAATAACGCCTTCATGCTGGTGCGTCTGAAACCGATCAAGGAACGTAATATATCGGCGCAGAAAGTCATCGAACGTCTACGCAAGGAAATGCCCAAGGTCGCCGGGGCGCAACTGATGCTGATGGCCGATCAGGACCTGCAATTCGGTGGTGGCCGTGAGCAGACCACCTCGCAATATTCCTACATTTTGCAAAGCGCTGATCTTGGCGAGTTGCGCCAGTGGTACCCGAAAGTGGTCACGGCGCTGAAGGCCTTGCCGGAGCTGACCGCGATTGACGCTCGTGAAGGCCGTGGCGCCCAACAAGTGACGTTGATTGTCGATCGCGACCAGGCCAAGCGCCTGGGGGTGGACATGAACATGGTCACGGCGGTGCTCAACAACGCCTACAGTCAGCGGCAGATTTCAACCATCTATGACAGCCTCAACCAGTACCAGGTGGTGATGGAGGTCAACCCGAAATACGCCCAGGATCCGATTACCCTCAAGCAAGTCCAGGTGATTACTGCTGCGGGGGCGCGAATTCCGCTGTCGACCATCGCTCACTACGAAAACAGCCTGGAAGATGACCGGGTCAGCCACGAAGGCCAGTTCGCCTCGGAAAGTATCTCTTTCGACATGGCCGAAGGGGTCACGGTGGAGCAGGGCACGGCGGCCATCGAGCGGGCGATTGCCAGGCTGGGAATGCCGGAAGACGTGATCGTGAAAATGGCCGGCACCGCCGATGCCTTTGCCGCCACCCAGAAGAGCCAGCCGTTCATGATCCTTGGCGCGCTGGTGGCGGTATACCTGGTATTGGGTGTGCTGTATGAAAGCTACATCCATCCGCTGACCATTCTGTCGACCTTGCCCTCGGCCGGGGTCGGCGCATTGCTGTCGATTTATGCCCTGGGTGGGGAGTTCAGCCTTATTTCGTTGCTGGGCCTGTTCCTGCTGATTGGCGTGGTCAAGAAAAACGCCATCCTGATGATCGACCTCGCCTTGCAGCTCGAACGCCAGCAAGGCATGGCGCCGCTGGAATCGATCCGCAACGCCTGTTTGCAACGGTTACGGCCGATCCTGATGACCACCCTGGCGGCGATCCTCGGCGCCTTGCCGTTGTTGCTCAGCCGCGCCGAAGGGGCGGAAATGCGCCAGCCACTGGGCCTGACCATTATCGGCGGGCTGATCTTCAGCCAGGTGCTGACCCTTTACACGACCCCGGTGGTTTACCTCTATCTCGACAAGCTGCGCCATCGCTTCAACCATTGGCGTGGGGTGCGTACCGATGCTGCTCTGGAAACTCCGCTATGACTGACCGTTCGCTTTACAACCTGGTTGCACCGATGATCGCGGCTCCAGGCTCGCGTTTGTTGAGCCTGTCGCTGTGCGTGGCGATGCTCAGTGCCTGCGCCGTCGGCCCCGATTACCAGCGCCCGCAAACCGCCGCGCCGGCGCAGTACAAGGAAGCGGCCGGCTGGCGCCAGGCCAATCCGAGCGATTCCCTGGCCCGCGGCGCTTGGTGGGAGTTGTACGGTGATCAACAACTCAATGGCCTGGTCGAGAAACTCAACGCGTCCAACCAGACCGTGGCACAGTCCGAAGCCCAGTATCGCCAGGCCCAGGCCCTGGTGCGCAGCGCCCGAGGGGCATTTTTCCCGACGGTGGACCTGACCGTCGGCAAGAACCGCTCCAGCCAAGGCACCGGCAGCAGCAATTCCAGCCTGACCAGTTCCTCCAGCGGGATTCGTGACACCTATACCGCCCAGGCCGGCGTGAGTTGGGAGGCCGATGTCTGGGGCAAACTGCGCCGCGGCCTGGAAGCCGACACCGCCAATGCCGAGGCCAGCTTTGCCGATCTGGCCGCGATGCGCCTGAGCCAGCAGTCGGAACTGGTGCAGAACTACCTGCAATTGCGCGTGATCGATGAGCAGAAACGCCTGCTGGAGGCGACGGTCGAGGCCTATCGGCGTTCGTTGAAAATGACCGAGAACCAATACCGCGCAGGCGTCTCCGGCAAGGACGCGGTGGCTCAGGCGCAGACGCAACTCAAGGGCACCGAGGCGGACATGGTCGATCTGATCTGGCAGCGCGCCCAGTTCGAAAATGCCATTGCCGTACTGATCGGCCTGCCGCCCGCCGGGTTCAGCCTGGCGGAAATCAACAGCATCCCGGCATTACCCCAAGTGCCACTGAGCCTGCCTTCGCAACTGTTGGAGCGGCGCCCGGACATTGCCTCCGCCGAGCGCTCGGTCATGGCCGCCAACGCCAACATCGGTGTAGCCAAGGCGGCCTATTACCCGGACCTGACACTGAGCCTCAACGGCGGTTATAGCAGCAGTACCTACTCCAACTGGATCAGTCTGCCTAACCGCTTCTGGTCGGTTGGGCCGCAACTGGCCATGACCTTGTTCGACGGTGGCCAACGTTCGGCCGAAGTGGACCGCAGCGAAGCGGCCTACGATGAAACCGTGGCCAAGTACCGCCAGACCGTGCTCGATGGTTTCCGTGAAGTGGAAAATTACCTGGTGCAGCTCAAGGTGCTGCAAGACGAGGCGGTCGTGCGTCAGCAGGCACTGGATGCGGCCCGTGAGTCGTTGCGCTTGACCCAGAACCAGTACAAGGCCGGATTGATCGCGTACATCGATGTGGTGGTGACCCAGGCGGCTGCCTTGAACAATGAGCGTAGCAACCTGGACCTGCTGCAAAGTCGCTTGATTGCCAGCGTGCAGTTGATTGCGGCGTTGGGTGGCGGCTGGGATGGTCAACTACAGGTCAGCGACAATTTGTAGGCGCTGGCTTGCCAGCGAAGGGAGGTATCAGGCGCTGTCACGGTTAAAGTGAAACCTTAAAACAAGTGTTTCATCGGACTGCTGGCGCTTTGCTAATTTTGTGAGTGCGTTCTCATTTGGAATCAGTACAATCGCCGGATTTGCCCCGCCAGGAATGATCGTCATCAAGGGGGGTACTCGCGAGAAGTCTCATGCTCATCGGTAGCTATTCCCCCACCCTGGTCATCATTTCGCTTTGTGTGGCGATTCTCGCTTCATACACCGCACTCGACCTGACTGGACGCATTACCACGGCCAAGGGACGAGCCGTGCATCTATGGACGGCGGGTGGCGCTTTTGCCATGGGGATTGGCGTATGGTCGATGCATTTCATCGGCATGCTCGCTTTCAAACTGCCCATTGATCTGGGCTATGACATCAGCCTGACGCTGCTGTCGCTGTTGATCGGCATCCTGTCTTGCGGCTTCGCCCTGTGGTTGGTCAGCCAGCCGCAACTGTTCGCCTGGCAACTGGCTTTCGGCGCGTTGGTCATGGGCGCCGGGATCAGTGCCATGCATTACACCGGCATGGCGGCCATGCGCATGCAGCCTGGTATTGATTACGACCCGACACTGTTCAGCGCATCGTTGCTCATCGCGGTGGGTGCCTCCGGCGCGGCATTGTGGATCGCGTTCCGCCTGCGCCAGCACACACCTTATGTTCGCCTGATCCGCGGCGGTGCGGCAGTCATCATGGGGATTGCCATCGTAGGCATGCATTACACCGCCATGGCGGCTGCACGCTTTGCCGATGGCAGTTTTTGCGGCGCTGCCGTCAATGGCCTCAATGGCAAAGGCCTGGACAACCTCGTGCTGATCACCACCCTGGCGGTGTTGAGCATTGCCTTGCTGACCTCGATCCTCGATGCGCGCCTGGAGGCGCGTACCGCAAACCTTGCCCAGTCGCTGACCGAAGCCAACCGCGAACTCACCCACCTGGCCCTGCACGACACCCTGACCGGATTGCCAAATCGGGTGCTGCTGGCCGACCGCATCGACCAGGCAATCTCCCGGGTTGACGCCGAGGGTGGATGTTTTGCGTTGATGTTCATCGATCTAGACGGCTTCAAGCCAGTCAATGACGCCTTTGGTCACCACATGGGTGACCTGCTGTTGCGCGAGGTCAGCCTGCGTTTGCGCGAGGACCTGCGCAGCCAGGACACCCTGGCGCGCATTGGCGGCGATGAATTCGTGCTGCTGGTGCAATTGAGCGAGCAGGACGATGCCATGGGCCTGGCGGCCCGCCAGGTCGGGTTGATCGCCCGTTCGTTCAGGGTTGCCGAACATGACTTGCAGATCTCCGCCAGCGTCGGCATTGCGCTCTATCCGGGTAATGGCCAGACCGCCCACGAATTGCTGATGAATGCCGATGCGGCGATGTATCACGCCAAGGGTGCCGGCAAAAACGGTTACAGCTTCTTTGATGCCTCGATGAACAGCAACGCACGCAAGCAGCTGCAACTGCTGCAAGACCTGCGTAACGCCCTGGAGCAGAACGAGTTCAGCCTTCACTACCAGCCCAAGTTCGACGCTGGTAACGGACGACCGGTCGGTGCCGAGGCGTTGTTGCGCTGGCAGCACCCAACGCAGGGCATGTTGCTGCCGGACAAGTTTATCGAACTCGCCGAAAAGACCGGGCTGATCATTCCGATTGGCGACTGGGTGCTTAACGAAGCCTGCCGCCAGATGCGCGAGTGGTACGTGCTCGGCTACACCGACTGGCGCATCGCGGTGAACCTTTCCGCCTTGCAGTTCTGCCATGTCGGCCTGGTGCAGAGTGTCGCCAAGGCGCTGTCCGTGCACCATTTGCCGGCCAACAGCCTGACCCTGGAAATCACTGAAACCACCGCCATGAGCGATGCCGATGCGAGCATGACGGTGCTTCAGGCGCTGTCAGACATGGGCGTTGACCTGTCCATCGACGATTTCGGTACCGGCTATTCCAGCTTGATGTATCTCAAGCGCCTGCCGGCCAACGAACTGAAGATCGACCGTGGTTTTGTGCGTGACCTGGAACGCGACAGCGACGATGCCGCGATTGTTTCCGCCATCGTCGCCCTGGGTCAGGCCCTGGGCTTGCGGATCGTCGCCGAAGGCGTCGAAACCGGCGTGCAACAGGACTTCCTGACCCAACTCGGTTGCGACTCGCTACAGGGTTATCTGCTCGGGCATCCATTGCCTGCCGAGCGCTTCATGCTGGAAATTCACCGTTCGGAGCAATTGGCGTCGGCTTGAGAGGCTTTGCGGGTCAGGTAGCTGGCAACAGGTTCATGCAAAAACCGACAAGGACGGTTATTCTTGCCCCGGACCGCTTATGCTTGAAACGGGGAAAGCCTGCATGGACAAAGTCATCGTCATCACCGGCGGCAGTCGCGGCATTGGGGCTGCCACAGCCCTGTTGGCCGCCGAACAAGGTTACCGGATCTGCATCAACTATCAGGCCGATGAACAAGCGGCGCAAAGCGTGCTGGAGCAAGTCCGCGCACTGGGTGCCCAAGCCATTGCCGTACGTGCCGATGTCAGCATCGAAGACGAAGTGATCGCGCTGTTTCACCGGGTCGATAGCGAACTCGGCCGGGTCACCGCACTGGTGAACAACGCCGGCACCGTGGGACACAAGTCCCGTGTCGAGGAAATGTCCGAATTTCGCATCCTCAGAACCCTCAAGACCAATGTGCTGGCGCCGGTCCTGTGTGCCAAGCACGCGATTCTGCGCATGTCGCCCAAGCATGGCGGGCAGGGCGGCAGCATCGTCAACGTGTCATCGGTGGCTGCTCGCCTGGGTGCGCCCAACGAATATGTAGACTACGCAGCCTCCAAGGGCGCACTGGACACCTTCACCATTGGCCTGTCCAAGGAAGTGGCCGGCGAAGGCATCCGCGTCAACGCCGTGCGCCCCGGCTATATCTACACCGACTTCCATGCCTTGAGCGGCGATCCCGATCGGGTCAGCAAACTGGAATCGGCGATACCCATGGCACGAGGGGGGCGGCCGGATGAAGTGGCCGAGGCGATTGTCTGGTTACTGTCGGACAAGGCTTCATATGCGACCGGGACTTTCGTTGACCTGGGTGGCGGGCGGTAAGGATCAGGATCAAAAAGCTTCCCTGTAGGAACTGGCTTGCCAGCGAAGGCGGCGTACCTGATGCACCGTATCGCCTGGATCGCCAGCAAGTCGGCTCCTACAGTCCACGGTGGGGATGGACCTGCCGGACATCGATCACGCTAGGCGCTGGCGAAGGCTGCAATCTTTTGCTTTTAGAAAGACCTGACAATCCGCCCCAACGTCTCCATTGCCTTTTCCGCCGCCTCATCCCACGGGCTCCCATAATTCAAGCGAATGCAATTCCTGAATCTTTGGGCCGGAGAGAATATGGGCCCCGGCGCAATACTGATGCCCTGGGCCAGGGCCATTTGAAACAACTTCAACGAATCCGTCTGCTCCGGCAATTCCAGCCATAGGAAGTACCCGCCTGCCGGCTGACTCACGCGAGTCTGTGCCGGGAAGTAGCGAGCAATGGCCGCGAGCATCGCGCTTTGCTGTTCTTCCAGGGCAATACGCAGTTTGCGCAGATGCCGGTCATAACCACCGTGTTGCAGGTAGTCGGCGATGGCGGCCTGAGCCGGCATCGAGGCGCACAGTGAAGTCATGAGTTTGAGTCGTTCGATTTTCTGCGCGTAGCGGCCGGCGGCAACCCAGCCAATGCGATAACCGGGTGCAAGGCTCTTGGCGAAGGAGCCGCAATGCATCACCAGGCCTTCGGTATCGAACGCCTTGGCCGGTTTCGGCGCCTGTTGCCCGTAATACAGCTCGGCGTAGACATCGTCTTCAATCAGCGGTACCTGGTGGTTGCGCAGCAGCTCCACCAGCTCCTGTTTCTTTGCCTCGGGCATGGTGGCGCCCATGGGGTTCTGGAAACTGGTCATGCACCAGCAGACCTTGATCGGGTGGCGTTCCAGGGTTTGTGCCAGGACCCCCAGGTCAATGCCATCGCGCGGGTGCACGGGGATTTCCACGGCTTTGAGTTTCAGCCGCTCGAGGATTTGCAGGCAGGCATAGAAGGCCGGTGCTTCGATGGCCACCAGGTCGCCGGGTTGGGTCACCGCTTGCAGGCACAGATTCAACGCTTCCAGTGCGCCGTTGGTGATCAACAGTTCTTCCATGGGCAGCATCAGCCCGCCGACCATGTAGCGCAGGGCGATTTGCCGACGCAATTGCGGGTTGCCCGGCGACATATCGGTCACGACCATGCGCGGGTCCATCTCGCGGCTGGCACTGGCCAGCGACCGCGACAGCCGTTGCAGGGGAAACAGGGTCGGGCTGGGGAACGCCGAGCCGAAGGGCACGGTGTTCGGGTCCTTGAACGAATCGAGGACCGAGAACACTAGTTCGCTCACGTCGACTTCGGTCGATTCGTTGACCTGGCTGCTGATCTGCGGCTCGAAAAACGGCCGCGGTGCCTGGGCATTGACGAAATAGCCGGAACGCGGACGGGCGCGGATCAAGCCACGGCGCTCCAGCAGGTAATACGCCTGGAACACCGTCGAGGGACTGACGCCATAGGTCTGGCTGGCGTAGCGCACCGACGGCACGCGCTGCCCGGGGCCCAAGACGCCGCAGCGGATCAGTTCAGCGATGTCATCGGCGAATTTTTCGTAACGTTTCATCTCAGTCCCGGTTTGCGGTCATTCAAGAAGATCGAGGAAACTTCATCGCTGGCAAGCCAGCTCCTACAGGATGGTGTGAGGTTGTAGGAGACGGCCTGCCGGCGATGGCATTCTAAAGGCTCAACGGTTCATTGGCGCAACAAAGCGGCTCCTGGCCACGCTGTAGATGCCGGGCTCATCGCTGTCGACGATTTTGAAACTGATGCTTTGCGAACTGCTGGCCGGCCGTTGCGTGATCATCGCCACCGACACCGGTACATCGACAATTTCGCCCGGCGCCAGGCTCAGTTCAGTCTTGCCCTGCAACTGGAAACCTTCGCCGTCAACCAGCGCCAGGCGGTAGTCCTGACGCTGCTGTGTCTTGTTGATGATCTTCAGGCTGTAGATGTTTTCGATCTGACCCTGACTGTTCTCGCGGAACAGGCCGCGGTCCTTGCTCACGTCCAGCGACACCATTGGCCGCTCGACCAAGGCCAGCACCAATGCCCCGATCATCACCAGCAGCACGGCGCTGTAGCCGATCAGCCGTGGCCGCAACAGGCGCGTCTTGCCGCCTTGCAACTGATGCTCCGAGGTGTAGCTGATGAGCCCGCGAGCGTAGCCCATTTTGTCCATGATCGAATCACAGGCGTCGATACACGCAGCGCAGCCGATGCATTCCATCTGCAAGCCGTCGCGAATGTCGATGCCGGTCGGGCACACCTGCACGCAGAGCTGGCAATCAATGCAATCACCCAGGCCGACTTCAGCCGGTTTGACCTCACGTTTGCGCGGGCCACGGTTTTCGCCACGGGCGACATCGTAGGAAATGGTCAGGGTGTCTTTGTCGAACATCACGCTCTGGAACCGCGCATAGGGGCACATGTGCATGCACACCGCTTCACGCAGCCAGCCGGCATTGATGTAGGTCGCACCGGTGAAAAACAGCACCCAGAACAGACTGACGCCGCTCAGCTGCAAGGCCAGCAGTTCTTCGGCCAACGGCCGGATCGGCGTGAAGTAGCCGACGAAAGTCAGGCCGGTCAGCAGGCTGATGGCCAGCCACAATGTGTGCTTGGCCGAGCGGCGCATCAGTTTGTTCAAGCCCCAGGGCGCGGCTTGCAGTTTGATGCGCTGGTTACGTTCGCCCTCGGTGATTTTCTCGCACCACATGAAAATCCAGGTCCAGGAACTTTGCGGGCAGGTGTAACCGCACCAGACCCGTCCGGCGAACACGGTGATCGCAAACAGTCCGAACGCGGCAATGATCAGCAGCGCCGAAAGCAGGATGAAATCCTGTGGCCAGAATGTCGCGCCGAAGATGTGGAATTTGCTTTCGGACAGGTCCCAGAGCACCGCCTGGCGCCCACCCCAGTTCAACCACACGGTGCCGAAGAACAGCAGAAACAGACAGCCCGCACCACTGATGCGCAGGGTGCGGAACACACCGCTGAAGCTGCGGGTATGGATCAGGTTGTCGCTGGTCTTGACCTTCACCCTGGGGCGTGAAGGTTCATGGGTTCTTACGGTCGGGGTGCTCTCTACGGTTCGGACGGGGATCATCTCGCTCATGGTCTTTCGCTCATCAGCCTCCATCAGGCATGAGCACTATGAGCGGCCATCTGTTTGCATAACAGACTCAGGTATCGCAATAAAAACAGGATCAGATGGATCTTGCGTGCACCGCTGCGACAAGTTGAAGCACCTCTCGCAACGGGACGCAGGCCGCTATATCAGGCGTGTGCGGCGGATATTGACGCGGATCAGTCAAATCACCGAATCACTGTCCGTCACCTTCAAATGCCGGCGACCGTCCACTGCGCCTGCTACGGTCAGCGCGTCGGCCTCCGCTTCGGTGATGTAGATATGCTGGCCGTTGATATCCACCGCCGACATGGATTTTTCCGCATCAGTGACGATGGTGACGTCGGGACACAGGCGAATTTCTTCGCCGTCCTCGGTGGTAAAGAAGCAAGTCTGGTTTTCGATGCGCACGGTCATGGACGTTTCCTTTTTTCAGCGGGATCTACAGTGTTAGGGCACGCCCGGCGGCCATCGTTCTGTGCAGCCGATTAATGGTCGTCGCTGTCCACCTTCCATGCTTTCTCAAGGACTTCAACGAATGGCTGTCATCACTCAGGATTCACAATCACCGGCGGCATGGTCGTCGGTGGCTCTTCCCGTGGCGGCGGGACAGTGCCCGGTGGCTCTTGCTCGGGCACCGGTGGCGGGTCGCTCGGTGGGATCAGCGGATTGTCGATATTCGGATCGGGCGTTTCACCCGGCAATGGATGGGTCATGGGGCTAGTCTCCAGTGGCACATGGCGTGAGTCGTGCTTAAGTTGATTGACCGCCACACCACGGATTTGATTCCAGCCAATTGCCGATGAACTTTTCCGCGCGCGCGGCGCTCGGAACCTAAGTGAGTTCATTGGGATGACAACCAGACACAAGAGCGTCCATGGGGCGTAAAGGAGAGAGGCTCGATGACGGCTGCGAAACCGACAGAATTGAGCTACAACCCGCACATGCCACTGTCGCAGGCTCTATTGCTGCCACGGATCGTGATTGAAGACACCATGCCGACCCTCGACGGCGGGCAGTTCGCTGTCAAGGCAGTGGTGGGGCAGGACGTTGTGGTCACCAGCAAAGTGTTTGCCGACGGCCATGACCAGCTCGCGGTACGGGTGCGCTGGCGCACCGAGGGTGATGAGGTCTGGCACAGCGAAGTCATGACCGACCTGGGCAACAATGGTTGGCAGGGCCGTTTCCGCGTGGAAGAGCAGGGGCGTTATCTGTTCTGTATCGAAGCCTGGGTCGACCAATTCGCCAGTTTTCGCTACGAACTGGAAAAAAAGCACATGGCTGCCGTCCCCGTCAGCCTGGAATTGCAGGAAGGCCGCCTTCACGTTCAGCAAGCGGCCGAACGCACCGAGGGACAACTGAGCGAGCAATTGGCGGCATTGCATCATCAATTGTCCGGGCTGCTCGAAACCGAGCAGGTCGCGTTGTTTCTGCACCAGCGTAGCGCCGAGTTGATGGCCCAGGCCGATCACCGTGCCTACTTGAGCCTGAGCGCCGAGTACCCGGTTGATGTCGAACGCGAACTGGCCCAGTTCGCCAGTTGGTATGAATTGTTTCCACGCTCGATCACCGACGATCCCGCTCGCCACGGCACCTTCAACGATGTGCATTCGCGCTTGCCGATGATTCAGGACATGGGCTTCGACGTGTTGTACTTCCCGCCGATTCACCCGATCGGTCGCCGCTATCGCAAAGGCCCCAACAATTCCCTGAGCGCCGGGCCGGACGATCCCGGCAGTCCCTACGCCATCGGTAGCGAAGAGGGCGGTCACGAGGCGATTCATTCGCAACTGGGCACCCGCGAAGACTTCCGCCGCCTGGTAGCCGCAGCGGCTGAATACGGGCTGGAAATCGCCCTCGACTTCGCCATCCAGTGCTCCCAGGACCATCCATGGCTGCAACAGCATCCCGGTTGGTTCAACTGGCGCCCGGACGGCACGATCAAATATGCCGAGAACCCACCCAAGAAATACCAGGACATCGTCAACGTCGACTTCTATGCCGCCGAGGCGATTCCCAGCCTGTGGGTCGAGTTGCGCGATATTGTGGTCGGGTGGGTCGAGGAGGGCGTGAAGCTCTTTCGCGTCGACAACCCGCACACCAAGCCGTTGCCATTCTGGCAGTGGCTGATCGCCGATGTGCGTGCGTTGTACCCCGAAGTGATTTTCCTCGCCGAGGCGTTCACCACGCCGGCCATGATGGCGCGGCTGGGCAAGGTCGGTTATTCCCAGAGCTACACCTATTTCACCTGGCGCAATAGCAAACAGGAACTGGCGAGCTATTTCACCGAGCTGAACCAATCGCCATGGCGCGAATGCTACCGGCCGAACTTCTTCGTCAACACGCCGGACATCAATCCGGCGTTCCTGCACGAGTCCGGGCGCCCCGGTTTTCTGATTCGCGCGGCGCTGGCAACCATGGGCTCCGGGTTGTGGGGCATGTATTCGGGTTTTGAGCTGTGTGAGTCGGCAGCGGTCCCGGGCAAGGAGGAATACCTCGACTCCGAGAAGTACGAGATCCGCACGCGGGATTTCACCGCGCCGGGCAACATCATTGCCGAGATCGCCCAGCTCAATCGCATCCGCCGACAAAACCCGGCGCTGCACACGCATTTGGGCCTGAAGGTCTACAACGCCTGGAACGACAACATTCTGTATTTCGGCAAACGCAGCGCCGATGGCAGCAATTTCATCCTGGTGGCGGTCAACCTTGACCCGCATCACCCACAGGAGGCGAATTTCGAATTGCCGCTGTGGGAAATGGGCCTGCCCGACGATGCCACTACCCAGGGTGAAGACTTGATGAACGGCCATCGCTGGACCTGGCATGGCAAGTACCAGTTCATGCGGATTGACCCGGCGCACCAGCCGTTCGGGATCTGGCGGATTACCCCATTCTGAGTCCACCTTGAACCCTGTGGCGATCGAGCTTGCTCCCGCTGGGGCGCGCAGCGGCCCCGTTGTCTTCAGGAACACGCGACTTACAGGTTTTGCGACTGTTTCGCAGCCGAGCGGGACGATGCGGCGATCCGACAAGCTCCCTCGCCACAAATGCCTATTACCCAAGGAGTTTCAAATGGCGAAGAAACCCAAGGCAGCCACCTTCATCAAGGACCCGCTCTGGTACAAGGATGCGGTGATCTATCAGGTTCACGTCAAATCGTATTTCGACTCCAACAATGACGGGATCGGCGATTTCCCCGGCCTGATCGCCAAGCTCGACTACATTGCCGACCTCGGCGTCAACACGATCTGGCTCTTGCCGTTCTACCCCTCGCCACGGCGCGACGACGGCTACGACATCGCCGAATATCGCGGCGTCCACAGCGACTACGGCAGCATGGCCGATGCCAGGCGCTTTATCGCCGAGGCGCACAAACGCGGCTTGCGGGTGATCACTGAACTGGTCATCAACCATACCTCCGACCAGCACGCCTGGTTCCAGCGTGCACGCAAGGCCAAAAAAGGCTCGGCGGCGCGGGATTTCTACGTGTGGTCCGATGATGATCAGAAGTACGACGGCACGCGCATCATCTTTCTCGACACCGAAAAGTCCAACTGGACCTGGGACCCTGTCGCCGGCCAGTACTTCTGGCACCGCTTCTATTCACACCAGCCGGACCTGAACTTCGATAACCCGCAAGTCATGAAAGCGGTGCTGTCGGTGATGCGCTACTGGCTCGACATGGGCATCGACGGCCTGCGCCTCGACGCGATCCCGTACCTGATCGAGCGCGACGGCACCCACAACGAAAACCTGCCCGAGACCCACGACGTCCTCAAGCAGATCCGCGCTGAAGTCGACGCTCATTACCCGGACCGCATGTTGCTGGCCGAGGCCAATCAATGGCCCGAGGACACGCAGCTGTACTTCGGCGACACCGATAAACAGGGCCTGAACGGCGACGAGTGCCACATGGCCTTCCACTTCCCGTTGATGCCGCGCATGTACATGGCGCTGGCCCAGGAAGACCGCTTCCCGATCACCGACATCCTGCGCCAGACCCCGGAGATCCCGGCCAATTGCCAGTGGGCGATTTTCCTGCGCAATCACGATGAGCTGACCCTGGAAATGGTCACCGACAAGGAACGCGACTACCTGTGGAATTACTACGCGGCCGATCGTCGGGCGCGAATCAACCTGGGGATTCGCCGTCGCCTGGCGCCCTTGATGGAGCGCGACCGGCGCCGGGTGGAATTGCTCAACAGCCTGCTGCTGTCGATGCCCGGCACGCCAACGTTGTACTACGGCGATGAAATCGGCATGGGCGACAACATCTACCTCGGCGACCGCGACGGCGTGCGCACGCCGATGCAATGGTCGATCGACCGCAACGGTGGTTTCTCCCGTGCTGATCCCGCCAGCCTGGTGCTGCCGCCAATCATGGACCCGCAATATGGCTATCTCTCGGTCAACGTCGAAACCCAGGCCGGCGACCCGCATTCGCTGTTGAACTGGACCAGGCGCATGCTCGCGGTGCGCAAGCAATCCAAGGCGTTCGGGCGCGGTACCTTGAAAATGCTGTCGCCGAGCAACCGCAGGATCCTGGCGTATACCCGCGAATTCACCGGGGCGGACGGCAAGCACGAAATCATTCTGTGCGTGGCCAATGTGTCGCGCAGTGCGCAGGCGGCGGAGCTGGACCTGTCGGCCTACGTCGGCATGGTGCCGGTGGAAATGCTCGGCGGTAACGCCTTTCCGCCTATCGGACAGCTGAATTTCCTCCTGACCCTGGCGCCCTATGGCTTCTATTGGTTCGTGCTGGCGGCCGAAAACCAGATGCCGAGCTGGCACGTGGAACCGGCACAGAGCCTGCCGGACTTCACCACGCTGGTGCTGAAAAAACGCATGGAAGAACTGCTCGAAACCCCGGCGCGGCGCACGCTGGAGCAGGACATCTTGCCCAACTGGTTGCAAAACCGGCGCTGGTTCGCCGGCAAGGACGCGGCCATCGAACAGGTCCACCTGGCCTACGGCGTGCGATTTGGTGATGCCGCGCACCCGGTGCTGTTGAGTGAAATCGAAGTCACCAGTGGCGGCCAGACCAGCCGTTACCAACTGCCATTCGGCTTCATTGCCGAAGACCAGGTCGGGACGGCATTGCCCCAGCAACTGGCCCTGTCACGGGTTCGTCGAGGGCCTCAGGTCGGCTTGATCACCGATGCCTTCAGTCTCGAAAACTTCATCCGTTGCGTGTTGCAGGGCATGCAGGACAACCTGGTGCTGCCTTCGGACGCTGGCGAGATCCGCTTCGAGCCGACCGCCGGGCTGGCCAGGCTTGGGCTGACGGCAGAAGCGCAAGTGCGTTACCTGTCCGCCGAGCAATCGAACAGTTCAGTGGTGATCGGCAACAGCCTGGTGTTGAAGCTGATCCGCAAAGTCGCCTGTGGTGTGCACCCGGAACTGGAGATGAGCGCCTATCTGACGCGCGCCGGTTTCCGCAACATTTCGCCGTTGCTCGGCGCGGTGGTTCGCCAGGATGCCAAGGGCGAGGGCAACTTGCTGATGATTGCCCAAGGCTACTTGAGCAATCAGGGCGACGCCTGGGAGTGGACGCAGAACAACCTGGAACGGGCGCTGCGCGACGAGCTGGCGGACGCCATGTCCGAGCAGGAACAACACTACAACGCCCTCGGTGAATTGAAAGATTTCGCTGCCATGCTCGGGCAGCGCCTGGGGGAAATGCATCAGGTGCTGGCCGCGCCGAGCGCCAACGCCGATTTTGAACCGCAAGTCACCACGCAAAAAGAGGCTCTGGCGTCGACCAGGGATGTCTTGGCACAAATCGAGCATGCGCTGAAGTTGCTCAAACAGCATCAGGACGAACTGAACCCGGCGGACAAAACCCTGGTCAGCCGTTTACTGGACAACAAAAAAGCCATCCTCAATCATGTGCAAGCGCTGGGCAAAAAATCCGCGGGGGGCCTGAAGATCCGCGTGCATGGCGACTTGCATCTGGGGCAGGTACTGGTGATCAAGGGTGATGCGTACTTGATCGACTTCGAAGGCGAACCGGCGCGACCGTTGCATGAACGCCGTGGCAAACACAGTCCCTATAAAGATGTGAGCGGCGTTTTGCGATCTTTCGACTACGCTGCGGCCATGGCGATCAACGTACATAACGTTGATAACACTGCCGAGGCCCGGGCGGCTCGGCAACGGGTTTGCGATCGTTACTTGAGCGAAGCGCGGCAGGCATTTGTCGACGCTTATCGGCTGGCGGCAGCTAGTCTTGGTCATGCATGGCAAGATCCTGAAGGCGAGGACGCCGCGCTGGCGTTGTTCGGCCTGGAGAAGGCAGCGTACGAAGTGGCCTACGAGGCAGAGAATCGCCCCACATGGCTATCCGTGCCGTTGCACGGTTTGTACGGGTTATTGAATGGGCTTAAACCCTTTTCCGATCTTGGTGGAGAGTAGTCATGAGTTTCTCGAACAAGGAACAGGGTCAGTATGAAGAAGCACTGCTACCCAGGGCGCGGGACATTGATGCGCTGGTGCGCGCCGAGCATCACGACCCCTTTGCAATTCTCGGTCCCCACGGCGATGGTGCCGGCGGACAGTTCATTCGGGCTTACCTGCCGGACGCCCTGAGCGTAGAGGTGCTAGCCAAGGCGTCGGGAGAAGAACTCGGGCACCTGGAGCTGACACAGACACCGGGACTGTTCGTCGGTCACTTCGACCGGGCGCAGCCCTATCTGCTGCGCACCCGCTGGGCCGGTGGCGAGCAGGTCGGCGAAGACCCGTACAGCTTTGGTCCGCTGCTCGGCGACATGGATCTCTACCTGTTCGCCGAGGGCAATCACCGCGACCTGAGCAGTTGCCTGGGGGCGCAATTGATGACGGTCGATGGTGTCGATGGCGTGCGTTTCGCCGTGTGGGCGCCGAATGCCAGGCGGGTGTCGGTGGTCGGTGATTTCAACGTCTGGGATGGTCGCCGCCATCCGATGCGCCTGCGTCATCCCACGGGTGTCTGGGAGCTGTTCATTCCGCGCCTGCAAGCGGGGGCGGCGTACAAGTACGAGATACTTGGCAAGGACGGGATCCTGCCGCTGAAGGCCGACCCCATGGCCCTCGCCACGTCGCTGCCGCCGGACACTGCATCGAAAGTGGCGTCACCGCTGAAGATCGACTGGCAGGACCAGCAGTGGATGCAAACCCGTGGCGAGCGCCAGCGCACGACGGCGCCACTGTCCATTTACGAACTGCACGCCGGCTCATGGCAATGCGAGATGGATGATCTGGGCGAAGTGGCTCGCCAGTACACCTGGCCGGAACTGGCCGAACGGCTGATTCCGTATGTGAAGGAACTGGGCTTCACCCACATCGAGTTGATGCCGATCATGGAGCATCCGTTTGGCGGCTCGTGGGGCTATCAATTGCTCTCGCAATTCGCCACCAGCGCCCGCTACGGCACCGGGGATGAGTTCGCGGCGTTCGTCAATGCCTGCCACCAGGCCGACATCGGGGTGATCCTCGACTGGGTCCCGGCGCATTTCCCTACCGATACCCATGGCCTGGCGCAATTCGACGGCACTGCGCTGTACGAGTACGGCAATCCGCAAGAAGGCTTTCACCAGGATTGGGATACCCTGATCTATAACCTCGGTCGCACCGAAGTGCATGGCTACATGCTGGCGTCGGCGCTGCACTGGCTCAAGCATTTTCACGTCGACGGCCTGCGGGTCGATGCCGTGGCATCGATGCTGTATCGCGATTACTCGCGCAAGGCCGGCGAATGGGTGCCCAATCGCCATGGTGGTCGAGAGAACCTCGAGGCCATCGACTTCCTGCGCCACCTCAACGACGTCGTGGCACTCGAAGCGCCGGGTGCCCTGGTCATTGCCGAAGAGTCCACCGCGTGGCCGGGCGTTAGCCAGGGCACGCAACAGGGTGGCCTGGGCTTTGCCTACAAATGGAACATGGGCTGGATGCACGATTCGCTGCATTACATCCAGCAGGACCCGGTGTACCGCGCCCATCACCACAATGAGCTGAGTTTCGGCCTGGTCTACGCCTGGTCCGAACGGTTCATCCTGCCGATCTCCCACGACGAAGTGGTGCATGGCAAGCATTCGCTGATCGACAAGATGCCCGGCGACCGCTGGCAGAAATTCGCCAACCTGCGGGCTTACCTGAGCTTCATGTGGGCCCATCCGGGCAAGAAACTGCTGTTCATGGGCTGTGAGTTCGGCCAGTGGCGCGAGTGGAACCACGACCAGCAACTGGATTGGTACTTGCTGCAGTACTCCGAACACAAGGGGGTGCAGAAGCTGGTGAGCGACCTCAATCGGCTGTACCGCGAAGAACCGGCACTGCACGAACAGGACGATGTACCCCAAGGCTTCCAGTGGCTGATCGGCGATGATGCGATCAACAGCGTGTATGCGTGGTTGCGCTGGAGCAAGGACGGCAGGCCGGCGCTGGTGGTGGCGAACTTCACCCCGGTACCGCGGGAGGCTTATCGCATCGGTGTGCCATTTGCCGGGCACTGGACCGAGTTGATCAACAGTGATTCGGCGACCTATGCCGGCTCCAATTACGGCAACAGTGGCGGGGCATACACCGAGCAGGTGCCGAGTCATGGACAGGCGTTGTCACTGGTGCTGAATCTGCCGCCGTTGGCAGTGTTGATCCTGCGCCCTGAAGGCTGATTCCGGACCCGCGTCGCCATCGCGGGCCCGCCCGCTCCCACAGGTTCCGTGTGATCCCTGTGGGAGTGGGCTGGCCCGCAATGGCGTCAGCTTGAATCACGCAACGCTTGAGGCCTGATCCTCACCACCGCATCCGCACACCCAGGTTGGCGATCAACCCGTTCAAATCATTCTGGTCAACGTCACTGCTGTAATCGGCGCTGACGTACAGGCTCACTGTCGGGGTCACCCTGGCCACCAGCCCCAATCCCAGTTCTACCGTCGAAGAGTTTCGGCTGCTGCTGATCTTGTCGACCTGATCCAGTGTCACGGTATTGCCGGTGTTCACCGTGTGCCACAGGTTGGTCCGCACATAGGGTTCCACGGGCAGGCCGTTGATGTCGTAGCTCCCTTTCAATTTGGCGCCGACCCGGCCACTCCAGGACGACAAGTCGGTGGAGGAGGCATTGCCCGAGCCTGCGTAGGGGGTGTCCAGGGTGATCCGTTGATTGATCAATTGCGCCTGGGGTTCAACCACCCAGTTATCGCCCAGGACGATGGGGAATCCACCTTCGACCGACAGCGTCATCGCGCTGCCTTCGGTGGCTTGCCGTACGCCTTGTTCGTTGCGGGTAAAGCCATTGACCCGGCCGCCACTGGCCGTCAAGTCGACGTGCCAGCCTTGTGGCCCGATCAGGCTCCAGTAGGCGCCGAGGCTTTGGCCTTGCAGGTTGAGGGTGTCACTGTTGGGGTCGGACTGGGCGCGGGTGGTGAACAAGCCATTGCTGTTGCCCTGGATCTGGCTGGTGCCGCCGATAAGGCCTACCCGCTGGGTAGACCCGCTTTCGCTATGCAGGGTCATGATTGCCGGGCCTTTCAGTCCGCCGGCAGCGGAAGTGGCAAAACCTTCGGCGAGAACATCGGTTTGTGCCTGGCGCGAGGCCTGTCCATACAGCTGGTCCCAGGCGGCAGGCGCGGCATCTTCGGTCGTCAGGCGCGAACTGCGCAGATCAGGTATGGGGCTGAAACGGCCGGGGTAGCTGGAGACTTGCGCCGGCAAGGAGAGCACCGGGATGTCCTGGCGATACCAGGGCAAAGTATCTTCCTCGGCAGGTGAGGCCTGCACTTCCATGGAAGAGCACAGCAGGAGTGAGCTCGAGACTGTGCAAAAAGTGATTTTGATCTCTTGTTGGGTGAGTGAAGTTTTCATGGGGGTCTGCCTTGCAATCGCATGCCGTTCTCGCCTTGTCGTCTCTCCTACCCCTGATAAGGGGCGACCGATGGATGGGGGCAAGCCGGGGTCCGCCCGTGTTCGCGGGTGACTTGGGGGCTTGCCCCTGATTGTGGTTCCGGGGGTAGTAAGGTGAATTCAAGGAGACCGCTGCCACTGCGTCAAGAAAATGGCCGATAAGTGGTAGGGGTATTTTAGGGATTATAAGTGACTGATTTTTAGCGTCTCTCTAAGTTCTTGTTAAATGGAAAAAACGCAGAAAAAGCCACGAAATAGAGCCTTTGCTCGGTATTTACCCACTCACTCGCAGACCGGCATTACCGATCATTGCCACCGTATTTGACTGTCGATGTTGCTGGTGTAATCAGCACTGGCGTACTCACTGGCGGTGGGGGCGAGCATCAGGATGGCCCTGGCTTCAGAGATGGACTTCCACCGCCAGCGGCAGGTGATCGGAGAGGTGCGTCCAAGGTTTGTTTGCGAGGATTTTCGGATCATGGCTGCTGGCATTGCGCAGGTAGATGCGGTCCAGTCGCAGCAGGGGAAACCGCGCCGGATAGGTTTTTGCAGGACGCCCGTGGTGGCGTTCGAAGGCTTCGTGCAGGTCTTCCCGACGGGCGAGAGCGACGTTGCCCTGCAACTGCCAGTCGTTGAAGTCGCCGGCAATGATCACCGGCGCGTCTTGCGGCAGGGATTCAAGTAGCTGGCAGAGCAACTGCAACTGCAGTTGGCGATGGCTTTCCAACAAGCTCAGATGTACGCAGATCGCATGAACCTCGGCGTGGCCCGGCACATCAAGTACGCAATGCAGCAGTCCACGACGTTCCGGGCCGGTGATCGAAACGTCGAGATTGCGGTGTTCGCGAATCGGGTATTTCGACAGCAGGGCATTGCCGTGATGGCCATCGGGGTAGACCGCGTTGCGCCCGTAGGCAAAGTCGCTCCACATGCTGTCGGCGAGGAATTCGTATTGCGAGGTTTGCGGCCATTGGTGGTAGCGCGAGGAGTGACGCTCGTGTTCGCCGACCACTTCTTGCAAAAACACCAGGTCCGCCGACGTACTGCGCACCGCTTCACGCAGTTCCGGGAGGATGAAACGTCGATTGAGGGCGGTAAACCCCTTGTGGGTATTGACCGTCAGTACGCGCAGTCGATGGATGGCCGGGGGTGTGTTCAATGGCACTGATTCAATCGTGTCGCGTTTGCAATGACGGGCCACTTTAACGCCTCTGAATCCGGGTTGCTTATGTATGCGACTGATACACAGGCGGGCAGTTCAGTTTGAGTCGTCGCAGGACCCATACCGACCCAGCGAGCGTGCTCGCGAAAGCTTAGCTGCAGCCGACGTTTGGGCTGCAGGTGCCGGCCTCTTCGCGAGCAGGCTCGCTCCCACAGTTGGAGTTCTTGCCTAGATAAACACGATTTCATAGGGCAAACGCATCCGCTCCAGCAGCACCCGGGGCAGCATCGGTGCAATGCCGATCGCCGGTTCGCCATCGAGTTGACTGGCGTAGGCGTGGGTTGCGTGGCTTTTGCGCGCGACCGTCCAGCTGTCCAGGCGCACCTTGCGCGCGCGATGCCAGGGGATCAAGGCATTATCACGCGCCGGCCAGTGCCAGGCCCAGACCGGTACTTCATGGAACGTTGCACCGATGATGGTCGCCGCATTGGCGCTGGCGCGACCGACGGCGTCGTGGTCGCTGTTGCCGTCTTTGCCCCAGGTGCTGAACACCACATCGCCGGGGCGCAAGTAACGCGCAATGAATTGCGTCAGTTGCAGTTCATGCTCGGCCAGGGCGCTGTCGGCAAATCCGCCACGAATCCATTTCAGGCTATGCATTGGCAAGCCGAGACGGCGCAAGGCTTCGACACTCTCCTGGGAGCGAAACACGCTGAGGCGTTTTTCCGACCATTGCTGCGAGCCCGGATGGCTGGCGCTGCCGTCAGTGACCGAGATCAATTGCAGCGGATGGCCGTTGGCGCTGAGCAGTTGCAGCAGGCCGCCGCAGGTCACCACTTCATCGCCGGGATGCGGGGCGATCACCACGCAGCGTGCGCCGGCGGGAACCAACGACTGGGTGCCGATCACTGGAATATTGTCCAGTTGCGCGGCGCTGTTCCAGATTTGTCCCGCCAGGGTGCTGTCACTGATGCAAGCAGACTTCATAGGGTTACGTCCTTGTTCCGTTTTGCCTTCAGTCATGCTCGACGCTTGCAGGCGGCAAGCCAGGCAGACCCATGAGGGCTGATTGATTGCAGTGCACGGCGCTCCGAACCCTGGGGCGCCGCGCATGCAGTATTGCTCATGCAAGCGTATTCGTCGCATTTGAAACACTATTTATCAGCCGAGGCGCCGGCTCCTTTCAATCCTCTTCTTCATGCTGCAATTCAAACAGCAGCAGTGAACGACCGGTAACCGAATACTCGTTGCCGAACTCGAAGCGCTCCTGGCCGCGAACCGACGGTTGATTGGTATCGACCATGCAGGTCCAGAAGCCGCCATCGGGCACTTGCGGCAAGGCGAAATTGACGATGTCATGATGGGCATTGACCACCAGTAGCAGGGTGGCGTCGGCCCCCTTGCGGCGAATGCCGGTTTCCTGCGCACGTCCGTCAAGTAGCATGCCCAGGCAACGATTGTGCGCATCATGCCAGTGCGTGGTGGTCATCTCGCTGCCGTCCGCGGCCAGCCAGGTGACGTCCTTGACGCCGGTATCCTCGTTGCAATTGCCCACCAGAAAGCGCCCGCGGCGCAGGATCGGATAGGTCAGGCGCAGCTTGATCAGGCGTTTGACGAATTTGAGCAACGCCTTGCCGTCTTCACTCAGGTCCCAGTTGACCCAGCCGATCTCGCTGTCCTGGCAATAGGCATTGTTGTTGCCCTCCTGGGTGCGGGCGAATTCGTCACCGGCCACGAGCATTGGCGTGCCTTGGGCCAGCAGCAGCGTGGCGAAGAAATTGCGCATCTGCCGCTGACGCAGCTCATTGATGTGCGGATCGTCGGTGGGGCCCTCGACGCCATGGTTCCATGACAGGTTGTTGTTGCTGCCGTCCTGGTTGTTTTCGTCGTTGGCTTCGTTGTGCTTGTCGTTGTAAGACACCAGGTCGTTGAGGGTGAAGCCGTCATGGGCGGTGACGAAGTTCACCGAAACATAGGGCCGTCGACCGCGCTGGTTGAACATCTCGCCGGACGCGGTCATGCGGCTGGCGAAGTCTGCCAATTGCCCATCGTCGCCTTTCCAAAACGCACGCACGGTGTCGCGAAACTTGTCGTTCCATTCCACCCAGCCCGGCGGGAAGTTGCCGACCTGGTAGCCGCCGGGGCCGCAATCCCAGGGTTCGGCAATCATCTTCACCTGACGCAACACCGGGTCCTGGCGACACGCCACGAGGAAGCTGTGACGCTCGTCAAAGCCATCGTGGTAGCGCCCCAGAATGGTCGCCAGGTCGAAGCGGAAGCCGTCCACGTGCATCTCCGTCGCCCAGTAGCGCAGGGAGTCGGTGACCATTTGCAGGACGCAAGGATGGCTCAGGTCCAGGGTGTTGCCGGTGCCGGAGTCGTTGATGTAGAAGCGCTTGTCGTCAGGCATCAAGCGGTAGTAGGAGGCGTTGTCGATGCCACGCATCGACAGGGTCGGGCCTTGTTCATTGCCCTCGGCGGTGTGGTTGTAGACCACGTCCAGGATCACTTCGAGGTTGGCTTCGTGCAGGTGCGCGACCATTTCCTTGAATTCGGCGATCTTGCCGCTGGCCAGGTAACGCGGGTCGGGGGCGAAAAACGCAATGCTGTTGTAGCCCCAGTAGT
>Ga0302169_10000148_pt1 | contig 22710 bp, 19 predicted proteins | sample I_Fen_N1_3_FD_193493 | JGI IMG/M metagenome (GOLD analysis project Ga0302169, IMG submission 193493) | Peat permafrost microbial communities from Stordalen Mire near Abisko, Sweden - I_Fen_N1_3 | ecosystem: Environmental > Terrestrial > Soil > Wetlands > Permafrost | place: Sweden: Abisko...
GCGTTGGGCCGAATCGTAGCTGCGGCCTCAAGGGTGTGTCAATTTGATGAATCGTCTGTAATTAGGCAAAAATCGTCTAAGAAATGACTTTACTTGGCAGAAAACATCAAATGGTACAGCCATCGATTCGACGGAAGGCACTTTTGCCGGCAGCGCCTGACGCAAGCGAGATGAAGGTCCTGCGGCTTGCTTTCCAGGCGACGGGCCGAGGTCGATGAGGGTGCTTCGGACATAAAAAAACGCTGCCATGCCGGCAGCGTTCTTCGTTGATCAATCCGTTGTTTTTCTACTTATCCTTCCATCACATCCCACAAAGCATCCAGCTCAGCCTCGCTGAACAAGCCAGCGGGGTAACGCTCGATTATCATCCGGCGCGGATCACTGTCTGCGATCTGACGCGTCCCATTGGACTTGAACCAGTGCGCCAGGATCTGGAGCGATTCGCTGGTTACTGCCAGGGGATGCAACGCCCGCTCGCTCACCACATTCACTTCGGCGTTCATTTCTGCGCTCTCTCCTGGTTTGTGAGCGGCCTGACTTTATCCAAGGTTTATGACAGAACAACTAAGTTCTCCCCCTCCCTGCATTGCACCATCACAGATACAAGAGCTATGCCAATGTGTGCAGACAGCCGACAAGCGGATACAAAAAAGCCCGCAGTCCTGTAGGGCTGCGGGCTTGCCGTGAAGCTGGGCGCGAAAACGTTTGCCAGAACGAATTTGCAATCAACTCAAGCTGTTACAACTGCACTCACTCTTTGTGCGGCGCTGGCTGTTGTTGGGTAAGGCAGTGGATGTTACCGCCGCCCAGTAACAGTTCGCGGCCTGGCACCATCACCACTTCGTGTTGCGGGAACAGGCTCTGCAAGATCTCTTTTGCCGGAGCATCCAGCGGGTCGTCGAAGCTCGGAGCGATGATGCCGCCGTTGACGATCAGGAAGTTCACATAGGAACCGGCCAGACGAACAGTCGGGTTACGCTCCTGAGTGCCGTCCACTGGATCGACACCCGCGCATTCTTCCTCGGTCGCATACAGCGGTCCCGGAATCGGCATTTTGTGCACTGTAAAAGGGCGCCCCTTGGCGTCGGTGCTACTTTTCAGCACGTTCATCGCAGCCTGGCAACGCGGGTAGTTCGGGTCCTGCGGATCATCGGTCCAGGCCAACAATACTTCGCCCGGACGCACGTAACAGCAGAAGTTATCCACATGACCGTCGGTTTCGTCGTTGAACAGACCGTCCGGCAGCCAGATGATTTTATCCACAGCCAGATGTGCGCTGAGCACCGCTTCGATCTCTGCACGGTTCAGGTGCGGATTTCGATTGCGATTGAGCAGGCATTCTTCGGTGGTGATCAGCGTGCCCTCGCCATCGACGTGGATCGAACCGCCTTCAAGCACAAAGCCTTCAGTGCGATAGCGCGGGCTGCGCTCGATCTCGAGGATTTTGCCACCCACCTGCGAGTCGCGGTTCCACGGCGAATACAGGCCACCGTCAAAGCCGCCCCACGCATTGAAATCCCAGTTCACGCCACGGACTTCGCCGTTGTCGTTGATGACGAACGTCGGGCCGGTATCCCGGACCCAGGCGTCGTCACTGGACATCTCCACTACGCGGATATTCGGCACGTCCAGACGGGCACGGGCGTTTTCGTACTGGCCGGCGGAAACGGCCACGGTGACCGGTTCAAAACGGGCGATGGCCTTGGCCACCGCCACGTGCGCGGCTTGCGCCGGTTTGCCGCCCAGGCGCCAGTTGTCCGGGCGCTCGGGCCAGATCATCCAGGTCTGGGTTTGTGGTGCCCACTCGGCCGGCATGTAGAAGCCGTCTGCGCGAGGGGTGCTGTTCATAGTCGTCATGGCAGTCAGGACTCCAGGGATCCGTCGAGGGTTTTGATAGCACCATACAGGTTAGGGCGGCGGTCGCGGAAGGAGCCCCACGCGCTGCGTGTGTGTTCGAGTTTTTCGAGGTCGAAGGTGTGAACCAGAATGCCTTCTTCGGTTTCGTTGAGTTCCTGCACCTTCTCGCCGAACTGGTTGGCGATGAACGACGAACCATAAAAGGTAATGTCGTAGCCATCTTGCTCTTCGTTGCCGATGCGGTTACTGGCGATCAGCGGCATCAGGTTTGCGCCGGCGTGCCCCTGTTGCACGCGTTGCCAGTGATCGCGGGACGAAATGGTCTTGTCGTGGGGCTCGCTGCCGATGGCGGTCGGGTAGAACAGAATTTCCGCGCCTTGCAACGCCATGCTGCGCGCAGCCTCGGGGAACCACTGGTCCCAGCAGATGCCCACGCCGATTTTCGCGTAACGGGTATTCCAGACCTTGAAGCCGGTATCGCCCGGGTTGAAGTAGTACTTCTCGTGGTAACCAGGACCGTCCGGGATGTGGCTTTTACGATAAATCCCGAGGTTGCTGCCGTCAGCGTCGATGATCGCGATGCTGTTGAAACGAGCGCGGCCGGCCAATTCGTAGAAGCTGATCGGCAGCACCACTTGCAGTTCCTTGGCGACTTTCTGGAAATGCTTGATGGCGACGTTGTCTTCGACCGTCGTGGCCAGCTGCAGGTAATCCGGGTTCGGCTTCTGGCAGAAGTACGGCGCCTCGAACAGTTCCTGGATCAGGATGATCTGCGCGCCTTTGGCGGCGGCTTCACGGACCAGCCGTTCAGCGACTTCAATATTGCCTTCAAGGTCCCAGGAACAGGCCATCTGAGTGGCGGCGACGGTAACGTTACGGCTCATGAATCATCTCCGGGCAAGTGCGTGACGGTCGGGCATGGTTTATCCACGCCCTGGCATTGGCGACTTTATAGCCGATAAAAATCGGCTTTAAAAGCGACAAATATGCCTTACGTCTAAAAATACACAATTAAACCCGATAACAATCGAACTTACGCCACCGTGCCTGTAGGAGCGAGCCTGCTCGCGATGGCGGTGTATCAATCAAAAAATCCGTGACTGACACGACCTCATCGCGAGCAGGCTCGCGCCTACAGGGGTATGGAATTACAGCCCCTCGGCGAGCACCTTCGAAAGCATGTCCACAAAGAAATCCACGCTGCGGCGCGAGGTGACCATTGGCGGTTTGATCTTGAGGACGTTCAGGAAATCGCCCGTCGGCTGCATGAAGATGCCCAATTCGCGCAAACGATCGCACAGCGCGGTGGTTTCCTCGGTCGCCGGTTCCAGGGTTTCGCGGTTGCGGATCAATTCCACGCCCAGGTAGAACCCGGAACCGTGCACCGCGCCCACCAGCGGATGAATGTCGATCAGCGCTTCCAGACGCTCCTTGAAATATCCGCCAACGACCTGAGCGTTTTCCCAGAGTTTTTCCTCTTCCATCACATCCAGCACCGCCATGCCGACCTGGCAGCTCACCGGACTGCCGCCGGCGGACGAGAAGAAATACCCCTCGGCTTCCAGTGCTTCGGCGATTTCCCGGCGAGTGATCACCGCCCCCAGAGGCTGGCCGTTGCCCATGCCTTTGGCCATGGTGATGATGTCCGGCACCACGCCCTGCTCTTCGAAGCCCCAGAAGAAATGCCCCATGCGCCCGTAACCGACTTGCACTTCGTCGGCGATGCACACACCGCCCCGGGCACGAACCATGGCATAGACCTGCTTCAGGTACCCCGGCGGCAACGAAATGCCACCGGCATTGCCGTACACCGGCTCGCAGATGAAGCCGGCCAGTTGGCGTTTTTGTTCGGCGATTTTTGCCAGGTTGTGTTCGACGCTGCGCACATAGTCCGGCGCACTGTCCGGGCCACGGAACTCGCCGCGATACGTGTTCGGTGCCGTCACCGGGTGCACCCAGTCCGGACGACTGCTCAAGGCTTTCGGGTTGTCGGCAATCGAGGTCGAGACCGCATCGGCGCCCACCGTCCAGCCGTGATAGGCCTCCAGCACGCTGAGCATGTCGCGGCCGCCGCTGTAGGCCCACGCCAGGCGGATCGCCAGGTCATTGGCCTCGCTGCCGCTGTTGACCAGGAACACGCGGTCCATGGAGTCCGGCGCCAGCTTCAACAAACGCTCGGAAAATTCGGCAACGGCTGCGTAGTTGAACCGCGAGTTGGTATTGAGCAACGACCACTGGCGACTGGCGACCGCTGCCATGCGCGGATGGCCGTGCCCCAGCACCGCGACGTTGTTGAGCATGTCGAGGTAGGAGCGGCCCTGCATGTCGATCAGGTGGTTGCGCCAGCCGCGTTCAATGCGCGGCGGGTCGACGTAATAGTGTTTTTGCGTGCGGGCGAAACTGGCGTCGCGACGGGCCAGCAGGGTGTGTGCGTCGAGTTCGGCTTCAGCATCGCAGGCCAGCCCCAGCAGCGCCGCCGGTGACGGGCACAACGCTTGCCAGGCGGCGGCACGTGAAGGTGTGCAGAACAACGGTGCCGTCAACGATGCACCACGGGCCAGTTGCACGATCAGCGGCCCGCTGACCGTACCCAGCACCTGTCCTTTGACCAGCGCCGCCCCGGTATGCAGTGACGGCGTGACGCCCTGGAGCCGCACGCTCAGTTGCGGGCCGTCGAGTTGCAACACGCCAGGCGACGGTTGATGGATCATGCCGGCAAATGGCGATTCGACCGCCGTGCCGTGGGGTACGCGCAATTCGACGTGCAACGGGCAGGTGTCCGGTTCGATGGCGCTGTCCGGTCGGGTGCGGGACAAGCGGTATTGCCCGTAACGACTGGCCGCCAGGCCGTGGGCGGCGGCCGCTTCGTCCAGCAACCGCTGATCCACGCCCTCCTGCTCCCAGTTACCGGCGTCGAAATGCGGGCTGAGCACACCCAGATCGATCAAGGCAAACTCGCGACCGACCAGGCTTGGCAGCAGCGGCGCGAAGCCTTCGCTGCCAATTTCCGGCAGGTTCTGGCCCACCGACGTCAGGATCGCCGCTTCCATCAAGGCCAATGGCACCGACGTGGCGACGCGGAAAATTTCCCACTCGTGAGTCAGGTTGTCACGACTGTAATCATTGCCCGGATCGATGCTGACTTGCTGCTCACCACTGAGCACCAACACCGCCGCACGAGCGACGATCAGCGGCCACAACGCCAGCAGTTCTTCATGGGTCAGCGGATTGACCGCGTGATAAGCCTGCACCGCCGGCAAAATGCAGAACGGGTCGCCATCGGCGTGATGCAGCAACGCCGCGCAGGTCACCGACAGGTCGGTGATGCGCCAGGTGCGGATCAAATCACCGAAATCGATCACGCCCTGCAGCTGCCAGTGGCGTTGCGCATCGCGCTGCCACACCACGTTATCGTCGGTGATGTCCATATGGATGGCCTGCACCGGCAGCTTGTCCACCAGTGGCTGCAAATGGCGTTCGGCCTGCTCCGCCGCTTCGGCGATCAACTGGCGCTGAGTGTCGTCCTGGATCACCGGCAACAAATGCGCGATCAACGCCTGAGCATGGCGAGCGTCCCACTGCAGGGTGCGCTCCAGCCCCGGATGATCGAAAGCCGCCAGCGCCAGGTCCATCTCGCCGCACAAGCGACCGAAACCGGCCACCACCGTGCGATTGAAATGGTCCAGATGGGTCAGGGACTGGCCTTCGATGTAGTCCAGCAAGCGCACGTGTACCGCTTGGCCACCGACTTCCAGCGTCAGCAGGTCCGCACCATTCTTCGCGGGAATCACCCGCGGCACGTGCACGTCCGGGTGTTCGCCCAGATGTTTGAGTCCGGCGTGCTGGGCTTGCAGTTCCAGCGCCGAATAGTCGCCCCGGCAGATTTTCAGGACGAAACGGCCCTGGTCGCTGTCAACGCGGTAATTCAGATCCTGCTGGCTGCCAAGGGCCTGCAACCTTCCGCCGAGCCCGTAATGCTCCTGCAACAGCTCATGCGCTTGCTCCGCAGACACTTGCGGACTGGGCAAACTGGCGCGATGAATCAACGTGGCGAGCGGCATACAACGACCCCTGAAATATTATTAGGCGCCTATATCGCCACTGCTTGGGGCGATACGCAACCCCCTTCACCCGTCTGACGACGGGCCGGCCGGGTAAACGGAAAAAGAAAAATGACGCGCCACTCGTCTTGAACAAGACTCTACGCAAGAATGTCGACCATCTACGCCTAGCACTGGAGAAACACCATGAATGTAGTCACCACCGACCTGCCCGGTGTTCTGATCATCGAACCCAAGGTGTTTGGTGACGAGCGGGGGTTCTTTTACGAAAGCTTCAACGCAAAGGCTTTCGAAGAAGCGACCGGCCTGAACACACCGTTCGTTCAGGACAATCACTCGCGCTCGCAAAAAGGCGTGCTTCGTGGCCTGCATTACCAACTGCAAAACACGCAGGGCAAGCTGGTTCGAGTCACGGCCGGTGAAGTGCTCGACGTCGCCGTGGACATCCGCCGCAGCTCGCCGCATTTCGGAAAATGGGTCGCGGTGCGTCTGTCCGCCGCCAATAATCGCCAGCTCTGGATTCCTGAAGGCTTTGCCCATGGCTTCGTGGTGTTGAGCGACTACGCCGAATTCCTCTACAAGACCACCGACTACTACAACCCGTCGGCCGAGCGCTGCATTCGTTGGGATGACCCGGACCTGGCCATCGACTGGCAACTGGACGCCGCACCGCAACTGTCGGCCAAGGATAAGGTCGGGGCATTGCTCAAGGACGCCGAAGTATTTGCCTGAAACCCGACCTGAAGCTTCACCGCGCAGGCGCACCTGCCCCCAGGTGCGCAGACTGCGCCCGCAAGCCTAGGCATAATGCGCCTGTACCCACAGGCGCTCGATGCTTATGACCCCGACCCTCCCCCGCAGACCTCGCTGGCGCAGCCTGGCGCTGCTCGCCTTGTGCCTGGCGCCGTTGTTGTGGCCGCTGGAGCATCTGGCCGAGCGCTATTACCGCAGCGAGCTGGCCAGCCAGAACCGGCAGACCCTCGATCTCTATGTCGCCAACCTGCTGGGCACCCTGCATCGCTATGAGGTACTGCCGCAGATTCTCGGCGATCTGCCGGCCCTGCGCGCCGTGCTCGGTGCGCCGGACGACGGCGTCACCCAAGGCAACGCCAACCGCCTGCTGAAGAACATCAGCGCCCAGACCGGGGCCGAAGTCATGTACCTGATGGACACCACAGGCAAGACCCTGGCCGCGTCCAACTGGGACAAGCACGACAGCTTCGTCGGCCGTAACTTTGCCTTCCGTCCGTACTTCAGCGAAGCCATGGCCGGCCGGCTCGGGCGCTTTTTCGGGCTGGGCACCACGTCCGCCAAACGCGGCTACTTCTTCGCCGCGGCGGTGCGTGAGGGCGAGAAAATCATCGGCGTACTGGTGGTGAAGGTTGATCTCGACCACACCGAAAGCCTGTGGGGCAAAACCCCGGAACAGTTGCTACTGACCGACCATAACGGCGTCGTCATCATCACCTCGCGACCGGAATGGCGCTTTCGCGCGACCCGTCCGCTGAACGATGAAGAGAGCCAGGCGATCACCGCGATCCAGCCTTATCCGACGCGCGAGCCCAAGCCCTTGAATCTCAACCCCGACGCCTGGCTGACCCAGACCCAGTCGATCGCGGAAACCGGCTGGGACGTCAGCATTCTCGCGCCGCGCACCCTGATTGACCGCCCCGTGCGCACGGTCGTCGCCATCGGTGGCGCGACGCTGTTGGTGCTGATGCTACTGCTCGGCCTGATGATGCAGCGCCGCCGCCATTACCTCGACCGAATCGCATTCGAAGCCAAGGCCCGACGCGAACTGGAAGCCCGGGTCGCCGAGCGCACCAGCGATCTGGAAGGCCTCAACCGTCGACTCAAACAGGAAGTGCTGGAGCGCGAACAGGCCCAGCAGGAACTGGTGCGCGCGCAAGACGATCTGGTGCAGGCCGGCAAACTGTCGGCGCTGGGCACGATGTCGGCGAGCATCAGCCACGAACTCAACCAACCGCTGGCCGCGATTCGCAGCTACGCGGAAAACGCCGAAGTACTGCTCGATCACCAGCGCACCGACGACGCCCGGAGCAATCTCAAATTGATCAGCGAATTGACCGGGCGCATGGCCTCGATCATCGCCCATCTGCGCGCCTTTGCCCGCCGTGATCGCCATGCCCCGGAAAGCGTCGCCCTGCAACCGGCGCTGGACGACGCCCTGGCGTTGCTGGCCAAGCGTCGGCGCAGCATGGAGGTCGAACTGATCCGCGATTTACCCGCCGCCACCCTGTGGGTCGAGGCCGGGGAAACCCGTCTGCGCCAGGTGCTCGGCAATCTGCTGGCCAACGCCCTGGACGCCCTGACGGAAAAAGGCCCGCCGCGCAAACTCTGGCTAAGTGCCCAATCCACCGCTGACGGCGTCCACCTGTACATTCGCGACAACGGCCCCGGCTTTTGCATGGAAGCCCTTGGCCGCGCCAGCGAGCCCTTCTACACCACCAAGACCCGCACCCAGGGCCTGGGGTTGGGGCTGGCGATCTGCGAAACCCTGATGCGCGCCTTTGGCGGTGAACTGTCGTTCGCCAACCACAAGGAAGGTGGCGCATTGATTACCCTGAAGCTGCGCGCAGGCGCACCGGGTGTGAGCCTGCAACCGTCCGAGGACCGAAGTGCATGACCATCGACAACCGCATCCAGGTCGTGTTGATCGACGACGATCCCCACCTGCGCCAGGCCTTGAGCCAGACGCTGGATCTGGCCGGCCTGAAAATCCTGCCGCTGGCCGAAGCCAAGGGCCTGGCCGCACAGCTGGAACGCGACTGGCCGGGCGTTGTGGTCAGCGATATCCGCATGCCGGGCATGGACGGCCTGGAACTGCTGACTGAACTCCACGCCCAGGACCCGGAGTTGCCGGTGCTGCTGATTACCGGTCACGGTGACGTGCCACTGGCGGTGCAAGCCATGCGCGCCGGCGCCTACGACTTCCTGGAAAAACCTTTCGCCAGCGACGCCCTGCTCGACAGTGTGCGCCGCGCCCTGGCCTTGCGCCGACTGGTGCTGGACAACCGCAGCCTGCGTCTGGCCCTGAGCGATCGCAATGAATTGACCACCCGTCTGGTCGGGCAGTCGCCCTCGATCCTGCGCCTGCGCGAACAAATCGGGGCCCTGGCGGCGACCAAAGCCGACGTACTGATCCTTGGCGAAACCGGGGCGGGTAAAGAAGTGGTCGCGCGGGCGTTGCATGACCTGTCCAATCGGCGTAGCGGTCCGTTCGTGGCAATCAACGCCGGCGCACTGGCCGAATCGGTGGTCGAAAGCGAGCTGTTCGGTCACGAGCCGGGCGCCTTCACGGGGGCGCAGAAGCGTCGCATCGGCAAGTTCGAATTCGCCAACGGCGGCACGCTGTTCCTCGATGAAATCGAAAGCATGAGCCTGGATGTGCAGGTGAAGTTGCTGCGTTTGCTGCAAGAACGGGTGGTCGAACGCCTGGGTGGCAATCAACTGATCCCGCTGGACATCCGTATCATCGCCGCCACCAAGGAAGACCTGCGCCAGTCTGCCGATCAAGGGCGTTTTCGCGCCGACTTGTATTACCGACTGAACGTCGCACCGCTGCGTATTCCCCCCCTGCGCGAGCGCGGCGAAGATGCCTTGATGCTGTTCCAGCATTTCGCCGATGAAGCCAGTGCCCGCCATGGCTTGCCGCCCCACGAGCTGCAACCCGGGCAACGCGCGCAGCTGTTGCGTCACACCTGGCCCGGCAATGTGCGCGAACTGCAAAACGCCGCCGAACGCTTCGCCCTCGGCCTGGAGCTGGCACTGGACAACTCAGGGCTGCAAGACACGGCCGGGGCGCCGCTGGCGGTGGTCAGCGGTGGCCTGAGCGAACAAGTGGAAAACTTCGAAAAAACCCTGATCGCCGCCGAACTGGCGCGCTCGCACAGTTCGCTGCGCAGCGTCGCCGAAGCCTTGGGCATTCCACGCAAGACCTTGCACGACAAGCTGCGCAAGCACGGCCTGAGCTTCGCCGACAGCGGCGTCTCCAGCCACACCGACGAACTCGATTGACCCACTGTCTAATCATCCACTTCAAACATGAGGCCCCGCATGAACCGCGACAGTCGTTACCTGGAAACCGTCCTCCATCACGACATCCCCCTCACGCGGGACATGGGCCTCAAAGTGCTCGACTGGCACGATCAGCAGCTGCGCTTGTATTTGCCGCTGGACGCCAACGTCAACCACAAGAGCACCATGTTCGGCGGCAGCCTGTATTGCGGCGCGGTACTGGCCGGCTGGGGCTGGCTGCATTTGCGACTGAAAGAAGAAGGGATTGAAGACGGGCACATCGTGATTCAGGAAGGGCAGATCAGCTACCCGCTCCCTGTGACCGGCGATGCGAACGCCATTTGCCAGGCGCCGAGTGCAGCGGTGTGGAAGAAATTCCTGACCATGTACCAGCGTTACGGCCGGGCGCGTTTGACACTGCATACCCGGGTCGTGAATGCGGGAAGCGAGGAAGATGCCGTGACGTTCACCGGGCAGTACGTGCTGCACCGCTGAACGTGAGGACGATGCAAAACCCTGTGGCGAGCGAGCTTGCTCCCTCGCCTCAGATCTAAGAAAACGTCAGGAGCGGGCCAGCTCGAGCAATTTCTCCCGCCACGCCGCCTTCGCCGGCAGTGCCAAAAAGAACTCATTCAACAACGACTCCCGGGCCGGATAGCTGAAAGGCGCACCGCTCAGCTCCAGCACCTCGCCACCCGCCCCTTCCAGCACGCCTTGCGCTGCGGCCGTGTCCCACTGCGAAGTGGGTGCCAGGCGCGGATAACAATCCGCCGCCCCTTCGGCCAACAGACAAAATTTCAATGAACTGCCGATATTGGCCAGTTCCAACTCACCCAGACTGGCGCTCAACCCGGCCAGCAAACGTTCTTGCTCAGGGCTGGAATGGCGACGGCTGGCGACCACTGTGAACGGGGCACCCGCCGGCGGCACTTCGCGAACCTGAATCGGCAGCGGCGCTTCGCCCCTGTCACCACGCCACGCCCCCCATCCGGCACCGCCCACGTAAAAGCGCCCATTGGTCGGCATCGACACCACGCCAAACACCACACGGCCCTGCTCGATCAGGGCGATGTTGACCGTGAACTCTTCACTGCCGGAAATGAACTCTTTGGTTCCATCCAAAGGGTCTACCAACCACCAGCGCTGCCACCCGGCGCGCACGCTCCGGGGGATGTTGGCGTCCTCTTCGGACAGCACCGGGATGCTCGGATCGAGTGCCGTCAGGCCGGCCAGGATCAAGTGATGGGCAGCCAGGTCGGCGGCGGTCACCGGAGAGTCGTCGGCCTTGGTCGTCACCGCCGTGCCTGTGCGCCAGAACGGCAGGATCGCTTCGCCCGCCTGCAACGCCAGTTCGACCACCGGCGCCATCAATGGATGAGGGAAATTCATGGCAGGAACACTCCGCGTTGAGTCAGCAAGTCACGGGCCAGGTACAGCGCCGCCAAGGCTCGCCCCTCAGTGAACTGTGGGTTCTGCACCAGAGTGGACAGCTCGCGCAGGTTGACCTTGCTCTGGCCCATCGGCTCCGGCTCGTCACCCTCCAGACGTTCTTCATAGAGGTCCGTGGCCAGTACCACCTGGATTTTCTGGCTCATGTAGCCGGGCGACAATGACAACTCGGTCAGATGCTCCAATTGCCGGGCACCAAAACCAGCCTCTTCCTTGAGCTCCCGCTCGGCCGCCGCCAGCACGTCTTCACCCGGCTCGATCAAGCCTTTGGGCAGTGACAGTTCGTAGGCATCGGTGCCGCCGCAATACTCTTCGACCAGCACCGCATGCTCGGCGTCGAGCATCGCCACGACCATCACCGCGCCATACCCGGCGCCCTTGCCGACCAATCGCTCATAAGTGCGCTCCACGCCGTTGGAAAAGCGCAGCTTCAGTTCTTCGACACAGAACAAACGGCTGGTGGCGACGATCTCGCGGGCGAGGACGGTGGGTTTCTGGCGCATGAGCGGCTCCTGGGCAATAGCGGGTTACTATACCCGGCCTATCCTGATTGTTGTCTTCGGATACCTTTTTTACCGCTGGAGAAGTTTTTTATGCCCCTGCTGCCCTGGCACGACATCGACACCGTTCTGCTGGACATGGACGGCACGCTGCTGGATCTGCACTTCGACAACCATTTCTGGCTGGAGCACCTGCCCCAGCGTTATGCCGACTTGCACGGGGTCAGCCGGGCCATGGCCGAGCTGGAACTGCAACCGCTGTTCGAACGCAATGCCGGTCTGTTGCAGTGGTACTGCCTGGATTTCTGGAGTGCCGAACTCAAGCTGCCAGTGCGCGAATTGAAACTGGAAACCGCGCACCTGATCGCCCTGCGCCCGGATGCGGACACCTTCCTGGCGGCGATCAAACGGGCGGGTAAACGCGTGGTACTGATCACCAATGCCCACCGCGACTCCCTGTCATTGAAACTCGAAAGAATCGAACTGGCGCCCTACTTCGAACGCTTGATCAGCTCCCACGACTACGGTTTCCCCAAGGAAAACCCGCAGTTCTGGGAGGCGTTACAGGCCGACATCGACTTCGACCCGGCACGCAGCCTGTTCATCGACGACACCCTGCCGATCCTGCGCAGTGCCCGGGAATTTGGTGTGGCGCATTTGCTGGCGGTGAAAGAGCCGGACAGCCGAAAGGGGCCGAAGGACACGGCAGAGTTTGCGGCGGTGGAGGATTATCGGACGCTTATCGAAGGCCTCTGAGACCGAGGCACCGGCATCGCGAGCAAGCCACGCTCCCACAAGATTGCGTATAACCTGTGGGAGCGTGGCTTGCCCGCGATGGCCATCACACGGGCTAAAGCCTTACTCGGGAATCCGCAACGACTGCCCCGGATAGATCTTGTTCACATCCTTGAGCATCGGTTTGTTCGCTTCGAAGATTTTGTTGTACAGGTTGGCGTTGCCATACACGCGCAGGGAGATGGCGCTCAGCGTGTCACCCTTCTCGACCACGACAAACTTGGCCGCCACCACGACGGGCCCGGTCACGGTAATCTGGTCTTCAACGCCGCTGACACCCGCCACGTTGCCCAGCGCCAGGAGGATTTTTTCCTTCTCTTCCTGCGTATTCGCTTCGCCGCTGGCAATGACTTTATCGCCCTCGACCTTCACCTGAATCTTCGACGTGTCGATCCCCGTCAGCGCGCTTTGCACGTGCTTGGTCAACGCTTCACTGTTGGCCTCAGCCTTGTCCGGCGTCAGCGCATCGAGGATTTTTTCACCGGCTTCTTTTAGAAAACTGAACAGGCTCATCAGGTGCTCTCCATGGGAATTAGATGTTCAGACGCAAAAGCCTAGACCATCCCTGTGGCTTGTGGATCCAACCCGACCAATGACGCCGCTTCCCCCTGGCGATAGAATCCGTACTTGCTCACCCCCCTGGAGCCGCCCTGGAGCGAAGATGGACATCAAACAACTGAAATTCCTCATCGCTCTCGACGAAACACGCCACTTCGGCCAGGCCGCCGCGCGCTGCCACATCACTCAGCCGACCCTGTCCATGCGCCTGCGCAACCTCGAAGAAGAACTCGACTTGCCGCTGGTCAATCGCGGTCAGCGCTTCGAAGGCTTCACCGCGCCCGGCGAGCGGGTGCTGGCCTGGGCGCGCACGGTTCTGGCCGCCTACGATGGCCTGTACGCCGAGGCCGCCGCCTGTCGCGGCAACCTGGTCGGTACGTTGCGCCTGGGCGTGGTGCCGTTGTCGAGTTTCGATCCACTGCCGCTGCTGCAACGCCTGCACACGCAACACCCGAACCTGCGCTTCGAACTGTCGGCGTTGAGCTCCGAGCAGATCCTCGAACAACTGGCGAATAATCGACTGGATATCGGCGTCTCTTACCTGGAACGCCTGGACAGCGAACGCTTCGAGTCGCTGACGTTCAGCGAAGCGCGCATGGGCCTGCTTTACGATCAGCGTTTTTTCTCCTTTGGCGAGTCGCCACTGACTTGGGAATCGTTGATCGAACTGCCGCTGGGCATGCTCACCAGTGGCATGCACTTTCGCCAGTCCATCGACCACAACTTCCACATCCGTGGCCTGACGCCGCAACCGTTGCTGCAAACCGACGCGGTGCATCAATTGTTACAGGCAGTGCACGGGGGTCTGTGCTGTGCCGTGATGCCGCTGGATGGCGGTTTTGAACAACTCACCGACCATCTGCGCCTGCACCCCATCGACGATGCCCAGACCCTGGCCCGACTGGGGTTGATCATGCGGCGCAGCGCCCCACGATCGGCGCTGGCGGAAGCGTGTTTTGCGATCCTGCAACAATCGCTAGCGAAGGCTTGATCGACGCCATCTATCGGTGGATCAGTAATAGCAATTAGACGTGACATGTTGTCGCGCCTAGTCTTAAAGCTGATCAAATCGTCGGTGATGCCATGAACGCCAAGCGCCCTGACTGCTCGGCGCCCGCCTCCAAAACGCCCGAGCCCGCTGCCAGCCAGACTTACAGCTACAGCAACCTTCAATACTCTGAATCGGCCAGCACAGCGTTGGCCGAGGAAGTCGCGCTGGCGATTGCCTACAACGGCATCAGCCAGGCGGTCATGCTGGTGACACCGACCGATCTTGAAGACTTCGTCGTCGGCTTCAGTCTTGGCAGCGGCATCATCCAGGACGCTGGCGAGATTTATGACCTGCAACTCAGCGGCTCGGGTTCGGCGCAATACGCGCAAGTGACCATTGCCAACCGCGCGTTCTGGAACCTCAAGCAACAGCGCCGGCAACTGGCCGGCACCAGCGGTTGCGGGCTCTGCGGCGTGGAAGCGGTCGAACAGGCATTGCCGGACCTGCAGGTGCTGCCCGGCGCACCGTTGCCGCCCGCCGAATGGCTCGACGGCCTGCGCCAGCGCATCGGTGAGTTCCAGCCGCTGGGCCAGTATTGCGGTGCGGTGCACGCCGCGGTGTTCATGAACGATCAGGGCCAATTGTTGCTGGGTCGCGAAGACATCGGCCGGCACAACGCCCTCGACAAACTGATTGGCGGCCTGATCCGTCGCAATATCCCGATCAGCGGCGGACTGGCGATTGTCACCAGCCGTTGCAGCCTCGAATTGATCCAGAAAGTGCTGCGCGCCGGCATCCAGACCCTGGTCAGCCTGTCTTCACCCACAGGCCTTGCCGTGCAATGGGCCCGTCGCCACAACCTCAATCTCATCCATTTGCCACAAAAGAATGCGCCACGGGTTTACAGCCCGGCTTTGGAGAATCAAGCGTGAGTCAACACCGTCAAGCCGACCAGACACCCGTTCCTCGCTACAAACCCTACAAAGGTCCGGCCGGTGGTTGGGGCGCGCTGATTAGCGTCGCCCAAGCCTGGTTGACCAGCGACAACGCGCTGAAAAACCTGCGCATGATGCTCAAGACCAACAAGAACGGCGGCTTCGATTGCCCCGGTTGCGCCTGGGGCGATTCGCTGGAAGGCGGCATGGTGGCGTTCTGCGAGAACGGCGCCAAAGCGGTGAACTGGGAAGCGACCAAACGGCGTGTCGACGGCAAATTCTTCGCCAGACACAGCGTCACCTCGTTGCTGGAGCAGAGCGACTACTGGCTTGAATACCAGGGCCGCCTGACTGAGCCGTTGCGCTACAACGCCGAGACCGATCGCTACCAACCCATCAGCTGGGACGATGCCTTTGCCCTGATCGCCAAGCATCTGCGCGGGCTGTCGAGCCCGGATCAAGCCGAGTTCTACACCTCGGGACGGGCCAGCAACGAAGCGGCTTTTCTCTATCAATTGTTTGTGCGCGCCTACGGCACCAACAACTTCCCCGACTGCTCGAACATGTGCCACGAGGCCAGTGGTGTCGCGTTGGCGCAGAGCGTTGGCGTCGGCAAGGGCACCGTGACCTTCGATGACTTTGAGCACGCCGATGCCATTTTCGTCTGGGGCCAGAACCCCGGCACCAACCATCCACGGATGCTCGAACCGCTGCGCGATGCGGTGAAACGTGGCGCTCAAGTGGTGTGTATCAACCCGCTCAAAGAACGGGGCCTGGAACGCTTCCAGCACCCGCAACACCCGATCGAAATGCTCACCAACGGCGACAAGCCGACCAACACCGCGTACTTCCGCCCGGCACTGGGCGGCGACATGGCGATCATGCGGGGCATGGCCAAGTTCCTGTTGCAGTGGGAGCGCGACGCGCAGAAGGCGGGTGAGCCTGCCGTGTTCGATCACGATTTCCTCAACGAACACAGCGTCAACGTGCTGGATTACCTGGCCGTCATTGACGACACCCCGTGGGAGCAGATCGTCGAGCAATCCGGCCTGCCCCTGGTGGAAATCGAGCAAGCCGCGCGCATGTACGCCAAAGGCAAGAACGTCATCATGTGCTGGGCCATGGGCATCACCCAGCATCGCCATTCGGTGGCGACCATCCAGGAAATCGCCAACCTGATGCTGCTGCGCGGCAACATCGGGCGTCCGGGCGCGGGCCTGTGCCCGGTGCGTGGCCACAGTAACGTGCAGGGCGATCGGACCATGGGCATCAACGAGCGCCCGCCGGTGGCGTTCCTCGATGCGCTGGAGCGTCGTTTCCCATTCAAAGTGCCACGTGAAAACGGTCACAACGTGGTCGAGGCGATTCACGCCATGGCCGAAGGCCGCGCCAAAGTATTCATGGCCCTGGGCGGCAACTTCGCTCAAGCCACCCCCGACAGCCCAAGGACCTTCCAGGCCCTGAGCAATTGTGACCTGACCGTACAAATCAGCACCAAGCTCAATCGCAGCCATCTGGCCCACGGCAAGGACGCGCTGATCTTGCCGTGCCTGGGCCGGACCGATATCGACCGACAAACCGAAGGCCCCCAAGCGGTGACCGTCGAAGACTCGTTCAGCATGGTCCACGCCTCCAACGGCCAATTGGAGCCGCTGTCGAACCAGATGCGTTCGGAGCCGGCGATTTTGGCCGGCATCGCGGCAGCCACACTGGGCAACTACCCGGTGGGCTGGAACTGGCTGGTGGCCGACTACAGGCGCATCCGCGACCTGATTGCCGACACCATCCCCGGCTTCAAGGACTTCAACGAGAAAATCAAGAATCCAGGGGGGTTCTACCTCGGCAACAGCGCCGGTGCGCGCAAGTGGAACACCCCGTCAGGCCGGGCCAACTTCCGCCCGAACGTTTTGCCCAAGGACCTGGTGCACGAGCGCACCCGCGCCACCGGCGTACGGCCGGACCTGATCCTGCAATCGATGCGCTCCCACGATCAGTACAACACCACGATCTATGGGCTCAATGACCGCTATCGCGGGGTGAAAGGCCAGCGTGACGTGTTGTTCGTCAACGAAGCCGACATCATTCGCCTGGGCTTCAAGCCAGGGCAGAAGGCGGACATCGTATCGATCTGGGATGACGGCCTGGAGCGTCGGGTGAAAGGCTTCACGCTGCTGGCGTTTGATATCCCGGCCGGGCAGGCGGCGGCCTACTATCCGGAAGTAAACCCGTTGGTGCCGCTGGAAAGCACCGGGGATGGCAGCCATACGCCAACGTCGAAGTTCGTCGCCATCCGCCTGGAAGCGGCGAGCGAGACCGGGTTGATCATGGCCAGGTCGGCTTAAGCGGCGGCAGGTCGAGCCCCATCGCGGGCAAGCCATGCTCCCCAGGGTTTGAGTTGTATGCATTTCCCATGTACGACTTAAATACTGTGGGAGCGTGGCTTGCCCGCGATGGCGTCCGACATGGCAACACATGATGAGATGATTCGACACTTTCCAATCGCCCACAAAAAAGGCCGTTTTTGCGTAAAAACGGCCTTTGCCAAGTAGCAACAGACCGGCCAAAAACCGTTAAGTTCCGCCGAAAAAACAGCAACTTATAGAAATGTGCGCAAGTCGTGTTACTCGTCGGATTTCGATTGTCACACTTATGACACAGCCTCAGGATCGCGCCGTCATCCCCTTGAGGTTCCTCTATGAAGTTCTCCTCGATTCTCTTGTTGTCCCTTGGCCTGGTCAGTGGCTTCGCCTCCGCTGGCGGCACCACCGAAGCAGGTGTGGGCGGCGCATTGGGCGGGGTTCTGGGCTCAGTCGTCGGTCAGTCGTTAGGCGGCAATACGGGTTCCACCATTGGCGCGGCCCTGGGTGGCGCGGGTGGTAGCGCAGTCGGCGCAAACAAACACAGCCGTGGTGAAGCCGCCATTGGTGGTGCGCTGGGCGCAGCAGGCGGTAACGTGGTCGGCCGCAGCATGGGCGGCACCACCGGCAGCCTGATCGGCTCCGCAGCAGGCGGCGGCGCGGGTGGCGCGCTGGGTAACTACATGGGCAACAAGAGCAACGAGGAAGACGATCGTCGCTCCTATCGTGGCCATGATGATCGTCGTTACTACCGTGACGGCCACCCTGGTCGCGGCCATGCCTACGGTCATCGCAAGCACCACAGGTACTATCGCGACTGAGGCCTGGATCGCCTCGTCAGCCGGTACTTCAAAAAATCGCAGCCCACGGGCTGCGATTTTTTTTGCCCGTCTAAACCACCAGGCGCTCCAGCGCTGCGCGCAACTGCCCGGGAATCGCCACCGGCTGATTTGACGCACGATCCACAAACACGTGCACGAAGCGCCCCGCCGCACAGGCTTCATCCTCCCCGGCCTTGAACACTGCCAACTCATACTGCACCGAACTGTTGCCCAACTTGCCTACCCGCAAACCGATCTCGATGCGGTCCGGGAAAGCGACGGAAGCAAAGTAATCACAGGCCGAGCTCACCACGAAGCCCACCACCTCGCCATCGTGGATGTCCAGCCCCCCGACCTCAATCAGGTAGGTGTTCACCGCCGTATCGAAGAAGCTGTAGTAGGTCACGTTGTTCACGTGCCCGTAGGCATCGTTGTCGTGCCAGCGCGTGGTGATGGGTTGGAAATGCGGGTAATCGGAGCGTTGAGGCATCAGCGTGGGTTCCTGGAGTCGGGCTGCCAGTCTACGTCGAAAAGCGTGTCACGAAGCATCGTCGGGGGACACCGCGCTTGCCAGGTGCTGTTCAGCCCACCCTCGTACCTCGGCGTATGGATAATCCTCAAGCACCGCAAACCCCGAGATCGCCCGCGCCTTGAGTTTGGTGAACAGCGGCACGCTGATCCCGCACAGAAACCGCGTCACCCGCTCGGCCGATGGCACGCCGCCCGTGTGCTGTTGATGCCTGTGGATAAAGTCCCCACACAAGGCCTCGAAGTTTTTATCCACAAGCGCCGGCAATGGCGGTGGCTCCGGCAATCGCGCCACCTGCCCGTGACACACCGAGCAATGTCCGCATTGCGTGGGGGCGTTGGTGTCGCCGAAATACTCGGCCAGGCGATAGCCCAGGCAATGCTCGGTAGCGAACAGGTCCAGCATGGCGTGAATCCGCGCGATTTCGGTTTGTTCATGCCGGGTGAAATACCCGTGCAGCTCTTCACTCAACGCGACGCTATCGAAACCGGTTTGCAGCAGGCTGTAGACCTCGGTCATCTGCTTGCTTTCCAGCTCGACCCAACCCTTCTCCTGGAAGTAATCGAGCGCCTTGACCACCCGGCTGCGCTCGGCCTGATGCTGCTGATACAGCGCCTCGAAATTCACCGTGGCCCAGGTCCGTGCGCGGCTGGAGGTCTGGATGATCGCTTCGACGAAATCCCTGCGCTCGCCCTCGAAACGCGTCAGCAACGCCTCGGGCTCCAGCAAATACTTGAATCGGTATTCAGCGTAGTAGGCGTAACGCGGGGCGATCAGGCCACGCAGTTCCAGTTGCACCAGCAAGGTCTTGAGTGGCAGTTGGCGAATGTTGCTCTGATCCGCCAAAGGCCCCAGCAAAAACTCCCATTGCCCCTCGGGCGCGGCAGCCTGCATTTCGTCGAGCACGCGGCGGATGCCGTCCAGCTCCGGGGTGTCGCCATAGACGAAGTTTTCCAGCACGTTAAGGCTGTCGCGGTTGGCCAGGACCAGACAGTCGGATGGCTGTCCGTCACGCCCGGCACGGCCGATTTCCTGGCTGTAGTTTTCGATGGATTTGGGCAGATCGAAATGCACCACGTTGCGGATGTCACTCTTGTCGATGCCCATGCCGAACGCGATGGTGGCGACGATGCAATTGGACTGCCCGCCCATGAAGCGCTTCTGGATCGCTTCGCGTTGTTCATGGGGCAACCCGGCGTGATAGGCCTCGGCCTGAATGCCGTTGCGGCTCAGGTGCTCGGCGATCTGTTCGGCGGTTTTCTGCAGGGTGACGTAGACGATGCTCGGCTGGTCGGGACGCTGGCTCATCCACTCGACAAGGCGTCGGCGCTTGTCCTGCCCGCGCACCGGTTCCACCAGCAGATTGAGGTTCGGCCGATAGAAACCGGTGGTCACCACGTCGTCGGGGGCGATGGCGAATTTGGCCTGCATGTCGGCGATCACCTTGGGCGTCGCTGTCGCCGTCAGTAGCAATACCTGAGGAATGTTGAACTGGCGCTGATAGTCGGGAAGCTTGAGGTAGTCGGGGCGGAAGTTGTGGCCCCACTCCGAGATGCAATGCGCCTCGTCCACCACCAGCAGCGAGATCGGCACCTGCTGCAAGAAGTTGCGAAAGCGCTCGTTTTTCAGGCGCTCCACCGAGATCATCAAAATTTTCAATTCGCCGGACTTGGCGCGGGCCATGACATCGCTGGCGTCATCGCGGCTCTGGGCCGAATCGATACTGCCCGCGGCAATGCCGTGGCGCTGCAGGAACGCCAGTTGATCCTGCATCAACGCCAGTAACGGCGAGACCACCAGCGTCAGGTGCGGCAGCAAGACGGCCGAAAGCTGATAGCACAGGGACTTGCCAGAGCCCGTGGGGAAAATCGCCGCCGCCGAGCGCCCCGCCAGCACCGCGCTGACCGCCGCCTCCTGGCCGGGCCGAAACTGTGGATAACCGAAAACCTGTTCCAGGGTGTTGTGCATAAGCTGTCACTCCGTTGACCGCTGCGAAGTGCAAAGCCTAGTCGGCGATGGCAGCGAGTCGAGAAAAGGTCGGGGGGCAAAACGATTCGGGATGATACAGCGGATGGTTCGGCAGAATCGCAAGGCTTATGGAATGGAGCGACTGTCAGGGCGCCATCGCGAGCAAGCTCGCTCCCACAAGGATCCCCGCCGTTCACAAAATTGAGGACGATGCTAAACCTGTGGGAGCGGGCTTGCCCGCGAAGAGGCGGCCCATTCACTACAAAACTCGAAACACCCTACCGTTTCTGAAGCACCCTTTACCGAGCATTTCGACGCGTCGACTGATAAAGCCGTAGGTATTTTTACCACTGCCAGTTTCAGGGTAAAAAACCGCCATCAACTCGTAGGCTTCTTCCTCAAAAGCCAGTAAAGACCCTACAAAACCTGTCCATCTCAGCCGTCTTGTGGCACCGCCTCACGCCCTTCTATAGTTTGCGGCGCGGCTGAAAACAGTGTCTCGGCCTGCCGGGCACACTTGCCGACTTCGTACAGGACTGACCTTGATGAACAACCCCGAATCACTCAACGACCGCTATCGCCCGCTCAAAACCCGCTACAGCGATACTCCGGTACTGGTGATCGACACCGAAGCCGATCCGGTCGAGATCCTCGACGCCGCCCACCAACGCATCCGCGCCGCCAGCAACCTGTTGGAAACCCTGTACTGCCTGTGCTTCAAAGAGGCCGACACCAGCGACATCCCCAATATCGTCAGCGCGCTGTACCTGCTGACCCAGGACGGCAACGACCTGCTCGACATCGCCCGGCAACGCCTGCTCAACTGGAAAGCGCCAGCCTAAAATCGAGTGAACAGATCGTTCCCACTTTCTACGTGAGAACGATCAAACAACCGGCACAACTGAATAGATGAAAGTCCATTGAGTCTGATCGGCATTACCCTAAAGTAAGCCACTGGCGCACATCAACAATGATTTTCATTGGGACTCCAATCTTCACTCGTCGAGCCAAAGAGTTGCTGGATGACGATGCCTATATCGCGTTGCAGAAGCTGCGGGTGTTGAACCCTTCGGCTGGCGACGTTATTGAAGGAACAGGAGGGATCCGCAAAGGGACACGGAAAACGAGGTGGAGCTCGAGTGATTTATTACCATTTTGTCTCGGCATCGCAGATCGCTACTTTCAACCGGAAGGGTTTGATGTCCTCCTCAAGCGCAGGGCGAAGGGACGTGGCGACAAAGTCCCACTGACTATCGGAATGCTTTACCAAGCGATCAAGGCCCAGCGGTGGGATACACCAGAATTGGAGGGCATAGGGCCAAACGCATAAGTGCCATTATTCTGGTCGTTGAGCGCCCATTTGGCTGGAATCATGGCAGTTACGTTTTCTGCCGGCCTGAATCACGCCCATAAAAAAACCGCCCCGAAAGGCGGTTTTCTCATTGCATCAAACCAACGCTTACAACTGAGGACCGGCAGCCTTGATCGCGTCGCTCACGTCGAACTTCTTGAAGTTCTCGATGAACAGGCCGGCCAGTGCTTTGGCGGCTTCGTCGTAGGCGGCTTTGTCAGCCCAGGTGTTGCGTGGGTTCAGCAGGCCAGTCTCAACGCCCGGTACGGCCAGTGGCACGTCGAGGTTGATGGTGTCCAGGTGCTCGGTCTCGGTACCGATCAGCGCGCCGCTCTGGATCGCTGCGATCACCGCACGGGTGGTCGGGATGTTGAAGCGCTTGCCGACGCCGTAGCCGCCACCGGTCCAGCCTGTGTTGACCAGGTAAACCTTGGAGCCGAAGCCGCGGATGCGCTTGATCAGCAGTTCTGCGTATTCGCCAGCCGGACGCGGGAAGAACG
>Ga0302169_10000149_pt1 | contig 22656 bp, 23 predicted proteins | sample I_Fen_N1_3_FD_193493 | JGI IMG/M metagenome (GOLD analysis project Ga0302169, IMG submission 193493) | Peat permafrost microbial communities from Stordalen Mire near Abisko, Sweden - I_Fen_N1_3 | ecosystem: Environmental > Terrestrial > Soil > Wetlands > Permafrost | place: Sweden: Abisko...
CCTCCACCTGATTGATCGAGGTTCCCATGGACTTTTTACAGCGCCTGACCCAACGCAATGCAGCGTTCGCCGAGACCGGTTTCTCCGCCGACCTGAAGATTATTCCATCGCAAAAAACCTTGGTCCTCGGCTGCGTCGACCCCCGCGTCGACCCGATGGATGTGCTCGGGCTTGAACCCGGCGAGGCGGCAGTGATTCGCAACGTCGGTGGCCGGGTGAACCCGGCGCTGTTCGAGACGATGGCCATCCTCGGCACGGTGTCGAAGGTCGGTGGCGCAGCGGTCGGCCTGGGCTGGAACCTGATCGTCCTGCACCACACCGATTGCGGCATCAGCGGCTGCTACCACCACGCCCCGGCACTGCTGGCCAAACATATGGGCGTTGCCGAGCACGATTTGGCGGCACTGGAAATCGACGATCCCTACAAAGCTGTCGCAGTAGACGTCGCCGCACTGAAAGCCAATCCGAACTTGCCCGGCGGCATCACGGTGACGGGCCTGGTCTACGACGTGGCAACCGGGCTTATCGACACGGTCGTGGCGCCTGGTCTGCTGCGCGCTGAATAACCTCAACCGCAGCACAACTTCCAACTCTGGAGATAACCCATGAAAACGTTTTTGGTCACAGGTTCGACCGGCGATACCGGCGCGCCCACCGTCAAATTCCTGCTCGAGCAGGGCCACCGCGTGAAGGCGTTGGTCCGTCGTGAAGACGAGCGTTCGCAGCAGCTCAAGGACCTGGGCGCCGAAGTGTGTGTCGGCAACCTGCTGGACCTCAAATCCCTGCGCCTGGCCATGGAAGGAGTCGAAGGGGCTTACTTCTGCTACCCGTTGAGCGAAGGCCTGATCGAAGCGGCGGCGCTGTTCGCCCAGGCTGCCAAAGAGGCCGGGGTGAAACACATCGTCAACATGTCGCACAAACAGTCGCGGCCCGATGCCCGTAGCAAAGCGACCCTGAACCACTGGATGTCCGAGCAAGTGTTCACCTGGGCCGGCATTCCGACCACCCACCTGCGGGTCACGTTTTTTGCACAGTGGATGCTCTACATCGCGCCGTTGATTCGCGAGGGTCGTTACCTCACACCGTTTGACGCCGACAGCCGCTTCGCGCCGATTGCCGCCAGTGACATTGCCCTGATTGTCGGCAACATCCTGCTCAAACCGGATGGCCACGGTGACAAGGCTTATCCGTTGCACGGTCCCATCGAGTACAGCCACCAGGAACTGGCCGGCGTACTGAGCGATACGCTGGGCAAAGCCGTAAGTTATGAACATGTCTCCGTCGAGGCGTTCGTCAAACTACTGGGCCTGGACCATGACCCTGCATTCGCCGTGCACTTCAACGCGGTAAAGATCGACCAGCGGGAAAAACGTCTGGAAGGCCTGGATGACACTGGCGCGGCCATCATCGGTCAGCCGTTGCTGACGCCCGCGCAGTTCATCGAACAGCATCGGGATCAGTTGATCTAAACGCGGGGGGTAAGGGGGAGCTTCTCGTTGGGAGGCTTCCCTTTTTTGCTGTGGGGTTGGCAGGCTTTCAAGGCGTGAGGAAGCAAGCCCCCTCACCATTGCGCCTGGCGACTACCCGGGCTTGTGGTTATCCAGTACGCGATTGACCGCCAGCTCACCCATCAGGAGAACCCTTTGCAGCACCAGCATTGTGTAGCGTCGCGGGCCTTCTGCGAGATCGACGAGATCGTTGACTATCTCGCGGGCTGATGCCAACGACTCGCTGGCGTCGACGAGCAATGTTTCATCATCGGCTGCGGGGTTAACGATGAAGTTGGTGCCGGGTCTGCGGGGCGATATCGGCTCTTTCAGGGCCCCGGGGTTGAGGTAGAAGTTGAGCGGCGGTCGGCCGCCTCTTTCAGTTTCTGGGGGGCAAGTTCAAAAGAGGCGTCGAGGGGTACTGGATTGGTGTTGTGGTCTTGATTGTGAAAGGCAAGGTCAAAAGATCGCAGCCTTCGGCAGCTCCTACGGGGTCTGTGGGGCGGCGATCATCCGACATGAAGCTTTCATGACAAAAGTTCGGTAGCACTTCGCCAGTCCGGTCATGCCTATGTGACGCGCTTGAGGGGGCCCAAGGGCCACTTTTTTAAGCCGAGGCGGGACGCCGGGAGTGAGGCAATGGGGACTATGGAACGCTACTCGAAAGTGGGCATGCAAGAGCTCGATCAACGCTTGTCGAAGATCGTCGAAGCGGCGCGCAAGAAGCCGGTTTCGGTGTATCGCTACGGCGCGCCGTGGGTCTGGATCGTGTCGCAGGATGATTGGCAGGGCGCGCTCAAAGAAGTGTCCAGCTACATTCCGCCGGGGCATTCGCTGGTGGCGCTGCGCCCGCAAATCGATGACCTGCTCGACGAGCACCGCGACATCCTGGCCGGCCTCAACGCCGAGCCCGGCATGCTCATCGCCCCGCAAACGGTCATGCACATCCTGCTGCTGCAACTGCTCTATTCGGTGCCCAGCGAGCAGCAACTCTACGAGCAACTCAATTACAACCTGCTGTTCCGCTGGTTCGTCGGCCTGGACCTGAATCAAAAGGTCTGGAGCTTCAACGTCCTCAGTCGCGACATCGCCACCCTGCTGAACAACCCGCGGGCGGTGCAATTGATTCAGAAAATCATCGGCGAAGTGTTCTGCGGTGCCTTGCTGCAAATGCCCGAGTTCTCCTTGAACTTCGCGCTGTTGCACACCTGGCTGGGCAAACACGCCGCGACATCGACAGCAAGCAATTGAGTGGGCCAAACGCCGGGCCAACAGCGACGGTCATTTCGAATTCAGGGGGTGGTGTGGAGCATCTTTTCAAGACGCGGCTGGCGCTGTGGGGCTGGCTGCTGGTGACCGCGAGCGGGCAATCGGCGTGGGCCGAGGACGCGGTGCCGGCCAAACTGGTCGATGTGAACGAGTACTTCGTGCGCGGCAACACGGTGCTGGATGCCCGGGCCATCGAAGAAGCGGTGTACCCGTTTCTCGGTCCGCAAAAAGCCCTGACCGACATCGAAGGCGCCCGCGAAGCCTTGCAAAAGGCTTATCAGGCGCGGGGCTATCAATCGGTTTTCGTCGAGTTGCCGGAGCAGAAGGTCGAGGACGGCATCGTCTACCTGCAAGTCAGCGAAACCAAGGTCGGCCGGGTGCGGGTGGTCGGGGCCAAACACTACTCGCCGCTGGACATCCGGGAAGACGTCCCGGCGCTCAAAGAAGGCGAAGTGCCGGACTTCAGCAAGGTCCAGGGGCAACTGGCACAACTGAACAAAACCCCCGGCCGCCAGGTGATGCCGCTGGTACGCGAAGGCCAGCGCCCCGGCACCATGGACGTGGATTTGCAGGTCGAGGACCAGAACCCGTGGCAGGCCAGTGTCGGGCTGAACAACGACTACAGCGCCGACACCGAGAAACTGCGCACGGTCACCAGCCTCGGTTACAACAACCTCTGGCAACTGGGTCACAGCATTTCCCTGACCTTCTTCACCGCGCCGCAAGACACCGACAACGCCAAGGTCTGGTCCGGCTCGTACACCGCGCCGCTGAACGAGCGCTGGAGCGTGCAGTTCTCCGGTTACCAGTCCGACAGCAACGTCGCGACCATTGGCGGCAGCAACGTGTTGGGCAAGGGCCATTCCTATGGCGTGTCGGCGATTTACACGTTGCCGTCCAGCGGTAATTGGTCCAATTCGTTGTCCGCCGGCATCGACTTCAAAGACTTCGACGAACAACTGAGCCTCGGCGGTGACAGCGACAAAGTCCCGCTCAAATACGCGCCGTTCACCTTCGCCTACAACGGTTTTCGCTACACCGAAAGCAGCCAGTTGGGCCTCGGTCTGAGTCTGGTGGCCGGCACCCGCAGCCTGTTTGGCTACGGCAGTTCCGACGAAGACTTCGACTACAAACGCTACCGCGCCAGCCCCAGTTTTGCGGTGCTCAAGGGCGACACGAATTACACCTACACCTTCGCCAGCGACTGGCAGACCGCGAGCAAAGCCGCGTTCCAATTGGCGTCCGGGCCGCTGGTTTCCAACGAACAATTCGCTGCCGGCGGCGCGACCTCGGTGCGTGGTTACCTCGCGGCCGAACGCACCGGCGACGACGGTGTGCTGCTGAGCCAGGAATTGCGCACGCCGTCCCTGGCGAAGTACCTCGGCCCTTACGTTCAAGAGTGGCGCTTCTATGCCTTCGCCGAGGGCGCCCAGTTGTACCTGCGCGACGAACTGCCCGATCAGGACGCCGATTACGCCTTGGCCAGTGTTGGCCTGGGCACCCGCGCGAGCCTGAGCAAGTGGCTGTCCGGCAGCCTGGATTGGGGCTATCCGCTGCTGGATGGGCCGAACACGCAAAAACACGATTCGCGCCTGCATTTCAATCTTCAGGCCACATTCTAAAAGGAGCATTTTCATGCAGCGCCTACTCATCGCTTTCCTGATCTGCCTGGGCTTCGTGCTCCCGGCCACCGCCCAGGCCTGGTGGCAGGACGACTGGCATTACCGCAAGCAGATTGCCGTGGACACCACGCCCCAAGGCGCGGCGATCAACGAAGCCCTCGGCCGTACGGCGCTGCTGGTGCGCCTGCACACCGGCAACTTCACCTTCGATGGGGTCAAGGAGGACGGCTCGGACCTGCGCTTCGTCGCCGCCGATGACAAAACCGTGCTCAACCACCAGATCGAAAGCTTCGATCCGTTGATGGGCATGGCGCTGATCTGGGTCGATGTACCAAAAGTGGAGGGCGGCCAGCGTCAGGACATCTGGATGTACTACGGCAACCCGAAAGCCCCGGCCACGGGCAACGGTCAGTTGACCTTCGACCCGAATTACACCGCGCTCTACCACTTCGACGGCGCCAATGGCACCCCGGCCAAAGACACCACCGCTTATGGCAACACCGCGCAAAGTGCGACCGGTGCGAGCATCGACGGCGTGATCGGTCGGGCGTTGCAGTTCAACGGCCAACCGTTGCTGTTGCCGGGCAGTCCTTCGCTGCAACACAACACCAGCAGCGCGTTCACCTTCAGTGCCTGGTTGCGTCTGGATCAGGCCAATGGCGAGCAACTTGTACTCGCCCGCCGTGAAGGCGCGAACAGCCTGCTGCTGGGCCTGAACCAGGGCCTGCCGTTTGTGGAAATCGACGGTCAGCGCGCCGTGTCCACACAACCGCTGAACCCCGGCCAATGGCAGCACCTGGCGCTCACCGCCGAGGGCAGCAAAGTCTCGCTGTACGTCAACGGCCGGGAAACCGCGAGCCTGGCGGTGGCGATGCCCGCGTTCAACTCGGTCATGGCCATCGGTGCTGACGTGTCTGCCAGCGCCTACTTGCCGTTCACCGGGGCCATGGATGAACTGCGCCTGTCCAAAGTTGCACGTCCGGCGGCCCTGTTGCTGGCCGACGCCAATTCCCAAGGCGCCGAGTCGAAACTGGTGGTCTACGGTGTCGATGAAGAACAATCGGGTTACGGCTTCGGCAGCCTGGGTTTCCTGCTGAATGCCGTGCCGCTGGACGCCTGGGTGATCATCGCCGTGCTGGTGCTGATGATGTTGCAGTCGTGGGTGATCATGATCCGCAAGAACCGCATGGTCAGCCGCGTCAGCGCCGCCAATGAAGGCTTTCGCGAACAGTTCGCCACGGTCGGCACACGCCTGGAAATGTTCGCCGACGACCAGGAACTCGCCCAGCGTTTGCAGTATTCCTCGCTGTGGCGCCTGTACATGGTCGCGGTGAAAGAAATCCGCACTCGCCGCGAGCAGGGCGCTGATACGTCCTCGGTGTCGGCGGCAACCATCGAAGCGATCCGCTGCTCCATGGACGGTGTGCGCACCCGGGAAAACCAGGCCCTCAGCTCGAAACTCTCGACCCTGTCCAACGCCATTGCCGGCGGACCTTACATCGGCCTGCTCGGCACAGTGCTGGGGATCATGGTGGTGTTCCTCGGCACGGCGATGGCCGGCGACGTGAATATCAACGCCATCGCCCCGGGCATGGCCGCCGCGTTGCTGGCCACGGCCATGGGCCTGTTCGTCGCGATCCCGGCGCTGTTTGGCTACAACCGCCTGATCACCCGTAACAAGGAAGTCAGCGCCGACATGCGGGTGTTCGTCGACGAGTTCATCACCCGATTGGCAGAGATGCATGGCGAGAGCCAGTTCAGTGAGGCGGCCCATCGCCGTGGCAATCACACCAACGCGTCCGTCCCGGCCTGAGGAGCAAAACAATGGCTTCCGTAAATGCCTCCCACGACGACGATGACGACGCAGCGGTGGACACGATCAACATCACGCCGCTGGTGGACGTGCTGATGGTGGTGCTGGTGATGTTCATCCTCACCGCCACGGCCCAAGTCTCGGGCATCCAGATCAACTTGCCGAAGGCCAGCGCCTCGGTGTCGCTGTCCGAAGCCAAGACCAAGGCGATTTCGGTCAATGACGGCGGCCAGGTTTTCCTTGATGCCTACCCGGTGACGCTGGCCGAGCTGGAGGATCGGCTGCGCATCGAGAAGGCCCAGAGCCCGGACTTCCCGGTGATCGTGCGCGGCGACGCTCAGGTGCAGTACCAGAAGGTGATCGAGGTGCTGGACCTGCTGCGACGCCTGGAGTTGTCCCAGGTCGGTCTCGTCACCGGCAAACCGAGCCAGGGCTGACCATGACTGCACAACACTCCTTCAAGCCGTTGCCGGTGAAGCCGTCACCCGTGCGCTTTATCAAGTGGGGCGCCGGGTTGCTGATTGGCGCGGTGGCCGCGTGGTTCCTGTGGCAGTGGGCCAACGACATGAGCGGCATCCGCCGGGAAGCGCCGAAGGTGCCGACGATTATTCCGTTGCCGCCACCACCTCCACCGCCGCCGGAAAAACCGCCGGAACCGGAACCACCCGTGGAAGAAAAAATGGTCGAGCCGCAACCGACCCCGGAGCCCGAAGAGGTGAAACCGGCCGAAGAGGCGCCGCCATCCCCGGCGGATGATTTGGCCAACCCGATGCAAATGGACGGCGATGCGCAGTCCGGCAACGACGCTTTCAACATTGGCGCGGGCAAGGGCGGCGGCATGGCCGGGGCCGGTGGCGGGCGGGTGGGCAACGGCACGTACAGCCAGTTTCTGGCCTTCACGTTTCAGCGTTTGCTGCGGGAGAACCCGGACCTGCGCAACCTGGCGTTTTCGCTGCAGGCCGATGTCTGGCTGAGCAGCGTCGGTGAAATCACCCGGGTCGAGTTGGTCAAGTCCAGCGGCAAACCCGAGATCGATACCCAGGTGCTCGCCGCGTTACGCAGCGCGCCGCACCTGAGCGAACGGCCCCCGGCCTCCATGACTTTGCCTGTGCGCCTGTCCCTGCAAGGGCGGCGTCCGGGTTAACCGATTTTTCCAAAAGTTTCCCAAAAGGAGTTGTGTGCAGATGATTTCCAACGTGAATCGATTGTCCCTGGCGGTCGGCATGGTCATTGCGACCCTGGTCGGGCACGCAGCGGCAGCCCCTGCGCCCTCGGAAAACGCCACGATCAATCTGATCCGCTTGCTGGTCGAGCAGGGCATTTTGAAGCAGGACAAGGCTGACGCATTGATCGCCCAGGCCCAGAACGAAGCGGCCCAGGCGCGTCAGGCGGCGAGTGCGCCCGCCGTGGTGGCGGCCGGTCCGGTGGCGGCGCCGGGGGATGTGCGGGTGCAATACGTGCCGGCCGCCGTGCGTGATCAGATCCGCGATCAGGTCAAGGCTGAGGTCATGGCCACCGCCAAACAGGAAAACTGGGCCCAGCCCAACACCTTCCCGGACTGGGTCTCGCGCATCAGCTTCGACGGCGACATTCGTTTGCGGGATGAGTCGCGGTATTACTCCGACAGCAACAGCAACGAAATCGTCGACTTCGCCAAGCTCAACAACAACGGCCCCTACGACGTGAACCCCAACAGCAGCACAAGCCTGCCGCCGTTGCTCAACACCCGGGAAGACCGCTCCAACCTGTTCCGCCTGCGGGCGCGCCTGGGCATGAAAGCGGTGCTCGCGCCGGACTGGACCGCCGGTATTCGCCTCGGCACCGGTTCCGACAACAACCCGGTTTCGACCACGCAAACCCTGGGCGGCGGTTTCGGCAAGAAAGACATCTGGCTCGATCAGGGTTACCTGACCTGGAAGGCGACGGAGGACGTGACGTTGACCGGCGGACGAATCGCCAACCCGTTCTTCTCCACCGACATGCTCTATTCCAACGAGCTGAACTTCGACGGCATCGCGGCGATTTTCGACCACAAACTCAGCCGCGACTGGGGCGTGTTCGGCACCGTCGGCGCGTTCCCGGTGGAGTACACCAACGACACCAGCACCAGCAATGGCCTGGACAAGGAAGACAGCGACAACAAGTGGCTGTACGGCGCGCAAGTCGGCGCCAAGTGGGCGATCAACAGCAACAACCGGCTCAAGGGGGCCTTGGCCTATTACCGTTTCGATGACATCGAAGGGCAGCGTTCCAGCCCTTGTGAACCCTGGGCCGGCGCGCCGGGTTGTGACACCGATGGCAGCCGCTCGGCGTTCATGCAGAAGGGCAACAGCGTGTTCCTGCTGCGCGACATCACGCCCAACCCGCTCAACCCGGCCGCCACGCCACAGCCGCAATTCGTCGGTCTGGCCTCGGAATTCAACCTGCTGGACCTGAACGTGGTGTGGGACGCCGACCTGCCGCAAGACTTCAAATTGCGCAGCCAGGGCAACTACATCCACAACCTCGGCTACGACGAAGGCGACATGCGCAAACGCTCGGCCGGGCAGCTCGTCAACAACCTCGACAGCAGCGGCAATATCGAAAGCGGCGCCAATGCGTGGATGGTGCAGTTCACCCTCGGCAGCGCGTTGGAGTTGAAGAAGCAGGGCGACTGGAATTTCTTCGCCGGCTACAAATACATCCAGCCGGACGCCTTGCCCGACGGCTTCAACGATTCGTCGTTCCACTTGGGCGGGACCAATGCCAAGGGCTACTTCCTCGGCGGCAATTACGGCTTGGCCAAGAACGTCTACGCCACCGGTCGCTGGTTGAGTTCCGAAGCCGTGTATGGCGCGCCGTTCGATATCGATGTCTTGCAGCTTGAAATCAACACGCGCTTCTAAGGCGCCGGGAGTGCTTCATGAAATCACCATTTGTGTGGCTGGCGTTGGGGCTGTTGATCGCCCAGGGTGCGAGCGCCGAAGGCATGGAAGAGCGCCTGCGCACCCAGTTGCGCAGCACCACTCAACAACTGCAAGCCCTGCAAAGCCAACAGGCCCAGGCCAGTGCCGCGCAACTGGCGGCCCAGGGCGAGGCCAAAGCGGCCCAGGCGCAGATCAAGCAATTGAGCGCCGAACTGGCCAAGGCCAAAGGCGTCGCCGAGCAACTGGCCGGCCAGCAAAGCAGCGTGCAAAGCCAGGCCCAGGCGCAAGTGGCGGCCAGCAGCGAGCAGATCGGCAAGTTCAAGAAAGCTTACGAGGAGTTGCTGGTCATGGCCCGTGCCAAAGAGGCAGAACGGTCTAAGCTCCAGACGCAATTGGCGGAACGTGACACACAAGTGCAGCAATGTTCAGTCAAGAATCAGCAGATGTACGGCGTGGCCAAGGAGATTCTCGCGGCCTACGAAAAAATCGACGTCGCCGAGGTGATGAAGATTCGCCAACCGTTTGCCGGTGGCGCCCGGGTCAAGTTCGAAGAGCTGGCCCAGGGCTTTGGCGACGAACTCTACAAGACGCAATTCGACGCGCCCCAAGCGGCGCTCGCTCACTAAACCAAGGATGAACCCCATGACTCAATTGATCAGCCACGTATCGCCGCAATCCCTGACCGACGTGCTGCAAGCCGCCGGTTACCGGGTCAACCAGACCGAACAGAACGGCATCGTGCAATTGCTCAGCGCCAGCCAGGGCATCGGCTATGCCGTGCGTTTCGGCAACCCGGCGGTTGAGCAGGGCAGCTACGTGGATTTCACCTTCAGTTGCGCCTTGCGCGTACAGGGTGAATTGCCGGCCGGGTTGGCGGAACTGTGGAACGCGTCCCGGCGCTTTGCCCGGTTGTCGGTGCAGGGCGAGTTTCTGGTGATGGAAATGGACGTGGTAGTGGCTGCGGGTGTGAGTGCCGATCACCTCAAGGGCAACCTGGAGTTGTGGGATCGTCTGTTGCAGGAATTCATCGTTTACCTGCGTGAATACAGCCAGAACGCCGCGAATTTGCAGGCCCAGGCGCAAACGGCCGAGGCGGTGACTGACGAGGTGGCGGCCCTGTGAAAAAACGAACGGCAGTGGTCAGCGCCGGTGCGCTGACCGTGCTGGTGGTGGCGGTTACGCTGGGGTTGCGGCCGGGCAATGACCCGGTCGCCGCCCAGCAGCCGGCGCCAGCGGCAGTGACGGTGAACGGGCCGGCGGTGGCGCGGTTGGGCAATCAGCTTGTCAGCCCGCAAGAGTTGAAAGACTTGCTCGCGACCGTGGCACCTGAGGGGCGTGAGCAATTGCGCGGCAATCGCGAGGCACTGGAGAGCTGGATTCGCTCGCGCCTCGCCGAGAAAGCCGTGCTCGAACAGGCCGACGCCCAAGGCTGGCGGCAGCGCCCGGAAGTCGAGCAGCAAACCCGGGCGGCCACTGAGCAGATTGTCTTTCGCGACTATCTGCAATCGGTCAGCCAGGTCCCGGCGGATTACCCCAGTGCCGCCGAGTTGCAACAGGCCTATGACGCGGGCAAGTCGGGTTGGCTGACGCCGCCGTTGTACCGGGTCAGTCAGATTTTCCTCCGTGTGGGCGAGCCGCAAAACCTTGAAACCGTGCGCAAACAAGCCCTGGAACTGAGCAAGAAAGCCCAGGCCGCGCCGGGGGATTTTGCGGCGCTGGCAGGGCAGGGCGGCGTCAACGACACCGGTCTGCAACCCTTGCAGCAATTACTGCCCGAGGTGCGTGGTGCGGTGTCACGGCTCAAGGTCGGCGGCGTGTCCGACCCGGTGCAGAGCGCGGCCGGTTTCCATGTGATCAAACTCACCGAGCAACAACCGGCCCGCATGGCGACCCTCGACGAACTGCGCGAACGCCTGACCCAGGCCCTGCGCGCCCAGCGTCAGGAACAGATTGCCAAGGCGTACCTGGAAGGGATGCTCAATACGGCGACGTTGAGTATTGATGGGGCCGAGTTGAACAAGGTGCTGGAGGAGAAGCTTTAGATGCGCAGGAGGGTTGATGCGCGATGGCCTCAGCACGTTCAGCCCTGTAATCATTTCAATTGCTGCAAACCCAACAAAGATCGACAGGGAGTCATCGATGTCATTCATAGAACCCGCAGGACGCCAGGGCACGACCGATTACCGGCCGCCACGACCGCACACCGAATCCTGGCTGGCCGTGGCCGCCGGGATTGAAGAGGAGGTGGCGCAGTACTTTTTGGTCAGCGCCCGCTGTGGCTGTTTCATGCAGGCGGCACGCAGTCTCAATGTGCGGGCCACGTTGCTGCGCAAGCAATTGGCGCAACTGGAGGAACGCGTGCAACGTTCATTGTTCAGCTTCCAGGGCAGTGCCCTGACCCTCAGCCGCGAAGGCCAACAGTTACACGCGCAACTCGTTGCCCTGGCCCATGACCGCAAGTTGCCGGTGGTCGAACAACGCTCCATTCGCCTGGCCGTGGCCGAGTCGTTGCTGCATGACATCCTCGGCCGCGATCTGGTGTCACTGTTGCGCCGCAACGCCAGCATTCGCCTGGACATCATCTCCCTGGACAGTGAACTGGCGTTGCAAGCCGCCAGCGCCGACGTGGTGCTGTGGCTCGCCGCCGGAGCGTCGCCAGTGCCGGGGCCGACGTTTGCCATCAGTGAGCCGCAGCACCTCGCCCAACTGACGTACCTGCCGCACATCGCCAAGCGTTATTCCCGGGTGACGGCCCGGCCGACCAGCGCCGATGACCTGGCGGATTTCATGCTGGTGCAATGGCAGCACGATCGCCACGTTGACAGCTTCCGGCCGTGGAATGAGCTGGTGGAACAGCGCCTGGCCGGGGTGGTGAAATTGCAGTCCTATGAACTGATGCTCGACATGATCCGCTGCAGTGCCTGCATCGGCCTGCTGCCCGGTTACATGAGCCGCTACGACCGCAGCCTCGTGAGCCTGCCGGGGGTGTTCAGCGAGCCGATGCAGCATCAGGTGTGGCTGGCGGTGAATGCCGATTCCGGGGAGGTGGCCGAGGTGCAGATGCTCGCGCAACTGATCCGCAACACCTTCGCCGAGCGCCGCGAGTGGTTTGAGGCCTGAATCACTCCAGCGGCCCCATCACCTGGCGATATTTCTCAACGCCTTGGGGTGTCTGGCGGGTCAGGCTGATCTCGATGCCCAAGGGGTTTTCCTGGCGGTTGCCGCTGAGTTTGCGCCAGCCCTTGCCGGCCGCCCAAACGCGTAACGTGGCGTCGCTGACGCCATTCAACACGGCGACGCCATCCGTCGGGGCGGGCAACGGGTAGTGGTTGCGCGCCGGGGCAATCGAGCGGTACAGAACGTCGCCCTTGAGCCACCAGCGCACCCGTTGCAACTCGCCGTTGCCGTCGGCCGAGGCGCGGATCAGGTCCAGGCGAAAGCCCTTGCCCTCGGTACTGCGCACGGTCAGCGCCGGCGGGGCGTTGACCGGTTCATTCTCGGTGCCGGGGCGCACGGGCTCGGCCAACTCGATGCCGGCGCGCAAGGCAACGTCCCGTTCCAGTTGGTTCAGCGCTCGCAGCAATCCTTCCGTCTGCTCGGTGCTGGCCTGCAAGTGCGCATCGGCGCGGGTCACACTGTCCAGCCCGCGCCAGGCGATCAGGCTGACCACGGCCATCAACATGATCGCGACCATCACCTCGATCAGCGTGAAACCTTGTTGGTCTTTCATTGCACGCTCACCTGGCCGGCGCCGCTGCGCTGCACCACGATGCGGTTGAGGCCATCGGAGAGGGTCAGTTGCAGCGGCGGATTGATCCACTCGGCGTTGAGCACCAGTTTCTGCCGGGGCTCGATGCGCACTTCCATGCCGGGAGTTTCCCAAGGCCGAGGGCGCAATTGCGGGTCGTTGTTGAAGTGGTCAAACCCGTCGCCGCTGTCATTGCGCCGGCTGAAACGAAAGCCCTTGGCATCGGCCCGCCAACTGATCGGCCGCCCATCAGCCCGGGCTTCGGCCTGGGCCACTTGCAGCAACTGCGCGACCCGCGCGGCGTCCTTGCGCAGCAAGTGCAGCGGGTCGGGTTTGATGCTCAGGCTGATCGCCGCACTGGCGATGCCGATGATCACCAGCACCACCATCAGCTCGATCAGGGTAAAGCCGTGTTGTCTGAAGCCGTTCATCCGCTGCGCGCTCCTTTGCGTCGATTTTCATCGTGCACGGTGAAGATGATGAGTGTGTGAAATAAAAACGTGAACTTTGCGCTGTAGGCTCGGGGTCGGGACTAAAAGGAGATTCAGCCCATGTCGTTCACCGAACGCTTCAGCGCCCCGCAATTAGTGCAATCGATGGCCTTGCTGGCGGCGCTGGCCGGCATCGTCACCTGGTCGTCGCTGCTGTTGACCGCCGCCGAGTCACGCACCCCGGATGTGCCGTCGCAACGGCTCGCGGCCCGCAGCGATAACCCGGCGTTGCAGTGGTTTTCCAACCAGCCGGCGGCGGTCGAGATCAAGGTCAGCGGCGTGATGGCCGGCAGCCGTGGGGCGGTGGCGATTCTGAGCCTCAACGGTGGGGCGCCCCGCAGTTTCCGGGTGGGGGAGAGCGTGAGTCATGGGGTGAAAGTCGCGGCCATCGAAGGCGATGGGGTGGTGATTGAACGCGGGACGGAAAAGAGCCGGGTCGCGCTCGATAAATTGCCGGACTCCGCGTTTTTGCCGGATTTGTTGAAGCGCTAGATCATTTCACCGTTGGCCGGCTCAACAACGTATCCAGCCGCGCCAACGGCGGCGCGTCGCGGCTGCGATCAAACACCTGCACGCCAACCTGCAACAACCGGCCATCCTGCGCACGGCCGATCACCTGCTCGCAGCGCAACAACAAACGCCCCTGATCACACTCGACCGCGCGCATTCCCGACGGCAAGCGCCCCTCCAGGCGCAACTCTGCCAGCCGACTCTGCGCCGCCAGCAGCGCAATCGAACGGTCGCGCAACAGCCCGTTGCTCTGGGTCATCAACCCGGCCACGCGCACGGCAGCGGACATCGCCACGGCAATGATCGCCAACGCCACCAGCACTTCGATCAGGGTAAAACCGGCTTGTCGGGAAGGGCGTCGCATCAGGGCCTCGAACGGTTTGGATGGCGCCGAGCGTAGCCCCCGGGCTTGACCGCTTGACGACCAAAGCTCCCGAGGATTTTCAACGTCACTGACATATCTTCTTGCAACACTGCGCGTCGAATCGAATCAAGCCAGGGAATGACGAGATGGATATCGCGCACTGCAACCCCCGCAAGCACCGGCCACATGGACAGGCCGGTTTCACCCTGATCGAAATCATGGTCGTGGTGGTGATCCTCGGGATTCTCGCCGCCATGGTGGTACCCAAGGTACTGGATCGCCCGGACCAGGCCCGGGCCACCGCCGCCAAGCAAGACATTGGCGGCTTGATGCAGGCGTTGAAGCTGTACCGCCTCGACCACGGCACTTACCCGAGCATGACCCAGGGCTTGAAAGTGTTGGTGGAGCGTCCCGCCGACGCGAAAAACAGCAACTGGCGTTCCTACCTGGAACGCTTGCCCAACGACCCGTGGGGCCGGCCCTACAACTATTTGAATCCGGGGGCCAACGGTGAAGTCGACATTTTCTCCCTCGGCGCCGACGGCCAACCCGACGGCGACGGTGTGAACGCCGACATCGGCTCCTGGCAGTTGTAAGGCCGGTCATGAAAACCTATTCGCTGACAGCGGCCAAGCAACGCGGCATGGCGATCATCAGTGCGTTGCTGATCGCCGCCGTGGTGGCGGTGATCGCCGGGGGCATGCTCACCCGCCAGACCGTGTTTACCCGCAGTCTTGAGGCCGAACAGTCTCGGGTGCAGGGCGCGTGGGTGCTGCATGGCGGTATCGAAATCAGCCGACAGTTGCTGCGTGAAGCCCGCCAGCGTGATCCGCTGACCCGCCTCGATCAGCCCTGGGCGCAACCGATTGTGATGAGCCCGTTGGGCGCGCCGACGTTTGACGGGCGACTGGAAGACGAGCAAGGCAAGTTCAACCTGCGCAATCTGATCGCCAACGAGCGAATTGATGACGAGCAATTGCGTAACTTTCAGCGCTTGTGCGAGCTGATCGGGATCGACGCCACGGTGAGCCAACGCATCAGTCAGCGGGTGATCGCCGCTTATCCGCGCGTGCTCAATCCGGGGCTGGCGGACAAGGCGCCGCTCAGCAGCGGTTTGAACAGCGGTCGCGGCACTTCGCCAACGGCCGTGCGCCAACCCCAGGCCGCCACGCGCCCGATGCTGCGTAGCGTCGAAGACTTGCGCGGGGTCGAGGGCGTCACCGAAACGCTGTTGGCGAAGCTCAGCCCGTTCATCACGGTTCTGCCGGCCAATACCTGGCTCAACGGCAACACCGCCAGCGCCCAGGTGCTGGCGGCGTATGTGCCGGGCCTGTCGATTGAGCTGGCCCGGGCCTTGGTCGCCGAGCGTGACGGCGGCCAGTGGTTTATCAATCGCGGCGACTTTGTGAACCGCTTGCGCATGCCCGAGCTGGAGTTGACAACCATCAAGGTCGGCATCACCAGTGACTGGTTTCGCCTGCACGGCCAGGCGCGTAGCGAACGACAGCGGGTCAGCCTGGAGGCATTGCTGCAACGATCCGAGGACCGTTTGCCCCAAGTGATCTGGTCGCGGGTGGGGGTATGAGTCAGTTGCGCGTTGCCTTGCCGCCCCTGGCCCAACTGACCCTGGAAAGCGTCGTGAGCTTTGTCCGGCTGGACCGCCAGGGCCACGTGAGCGCCGAGGGTCAAAGCACGCTGTTGCACCTGGGGCAGGGCGGCAAAATTCCGCCGATCACGTGTTTCCTGCACCCCGAAGACAGCCTATTGGCGAGCATCGACTTACCGCTGCTGCCCTCGGCGAAAACCCTGGCGGCGGTGCATTGCGCGGCGCAATCGCTGATCCTCGGCCCGTGCGAGCCGATGCACATTGCCCATAGCCCACGGGATGCCCAGGGCCGGGTGCATATTGCCTGGTTGCCCCGGCAATGGCTGGGCGAATTTGGCCAGTTGCTGCGTCTGGCGCGCCTGAATCTGCGCGGGGTGTACCCGGCGGCTTATGGGTTGCCGGTCAACGCCGCGTGCTTATACGAAGATCATTTGCTGGTGCGCCACAGTCTGGAGCACGCGGTGGTGCATCCGCATTTCGACGAAGCGTTGAGCGATCTGTTACTGGAGGCCGACGGCGGTTTGCAATGGATCGGCGAAGCCGCACCGCAAGGCATGGCCAAGCACTTACCTGAGACCCAACGCTGGACCGGCCCGTTGCCGGGTTGGGGCTTGCACGCCGGGGTGCAGCAGCGCAGCGCCCGACAATCGGGCTGGGGACGCGCGGCGGCGTGTTGCGCGGTGGCGCTGGCGGTCTGGACGATCGGCCTGAACCTGTACGCCGCCCGGGAAGCCGCGCAAGGGCAGCAGCTCAAGGCACAGATGACTCAACGGGTGAAACAGGCTTTCCCGCAATTGCCGGTGATTCTCAACCCGCTGCAACAGGCCCGCCAGCAACTGGCCGCGCGCCAGAACAGCGCAGCGACCGACACCACCCAGCGCTTCGCCAACCTGATGGTGCAAGCGGGCAGCGGCATGCCGTTCATGGCCGGCAGTGTGCAAAGCCTGGTGTTCGAAAACGGAGAACTACAACTCGCTCTGCTGGAAGACGCACGCCGAAACAGCGCCGACAAAGCCTGGCAAACCGCGTTGACCCAGGCGGGCGTCGCGGTCAGCGCCACCGATCAGGGCTGGACACTGCGCCCCGTCCCTGAGGCAACCGCCAGCCAAGAAGACGCCCCGGCCGGAGCCGACGATGAATAGGCCAGCGCTGATCCAACTACGCGCCCGTGCCCGACAGTTCTGGCAAGGCCTGGCCCTGCGGGAAAAGCGCATGGTCGGTGGCACGGCGCTGGTGCTCGGTGGCCTGTTGACCTGGCTGCTGTTGATTCAGCCGCCGCTGAAGAAAATCGAATACTGGCAGGCCGAAACACCCAAGCTGCGCTCCCAGTCCGAGGCACTTGAATTGTTGCTGCGCGAGGTCGCGACGCCGCCCGCCGGGCAGACCCTCGAACAGTCGTTGCAGCAAACCCTCGACGCCAGTGGCTTGGCGGGGCACTACCGCTTGCAGGCGCTGGACAGCGCGTGGCAGTTGACGTTTGAAGACGCCCCGGCCGACGAAGTGATCGGTTGGCTGCTGGGCAACCCGAGGCAATTTTCCCTGGAAGTGGTCGAGGCTCGTTTGCAACGTGCAGGCGACGCCACGGCCGATGACACGGCAGGCACTCTGTCGGGAACCGTTCGCATGGATCAGGCGCAGGGCGCTAAGGAAGCTTCATGAAGTGGTCAGGTTCCAATTACGCACGCACCGCCGTGCCGTTTCTGTTGTTGGCGCTGGGCGCGTGCAGCTCTCAACCGGTGCCGAATCAACCGCCGCTGCTGGTGGACAGTGAACTCGGTCGGCCGTTGGCCAACACTCAGCGCAGCGGCGATGCACTGGCGGATCGGCAACGGGTACCCGCACAACAGCCGCCGCGACCACAGCACACAATCAGCACCCCCTCGCGCAGCGGTGGTTCCACTCGTAGCAGCACGTTGCCGAGCAATCCGCTGGGCGAACAACCGGTGACCCTGAACTTCGTCGATGCCGATATACAAGCGGTGGTGCGCGCGTTGTCCCGTTCCACCGGGCAACAGTTTCTGGTCGATCCACGGGTCAAGGGCAACCTGACGCTGGTGTCCGAGGGCCAAGTGCCGGCGCGCCAGGCCTACGACATGCTTTTGGCGGCGTTGCGCATGCAAGGGTTCAGCGTGGTGGATGTCGGCGGCGTCGCCCAAGTGGTGCCGGAAGCCGACGCCAAACTGCTCGGCGGGCCGATCTACAGCGCCGACAAACCGGCGGGCAACGGCATGCTCACCCGCACCTTTCGCCTGCAATACGAAAACGCGGTGAACCTGATCCCGGTGCTGCGCCCGATCGTCTCGCCGAACAACCCGATCAACGCTTACCCCGGCAATAACACCATCGTCATCACCGACTACGCCGAGAACCTGACGCGGGTGGCGCAACTGATCGAAGGCATCGACACCCCGAGCGCCATCGACACCGACGTGGTGCAGATCCAGAACGGTATCGCGGTAGACATCGCGGGCATGGTTTCGGAATTGCTCGAACAACCAGGCAATGACCCAACCCAGAAGATTTCGGTGATCGGCGACCCGCGTTCCAACTCGATCATCATCCGCGCTGGCAGCCCCGAGCGCACCGAGCTGGCGCGCAACCTGATCTACAAACTCGACAACGCCCAAAGCAACCCGAGCAACCTGCACGTGGTGTACCTGCGCAACGCCCAAGCGGCAAAACTGGCCCAGGCTCTGCGCGGTTTGCTGACCGGGGAAAGCGACAGCGGCGGCAGCGACAATGGCCGCTCAGTGCTCAGCGCCATGGGCGGCGGCACCGCCAGCGGCGGGCAAAACGGCCAAAGCCAGGCCAGCACCAGCCAGGGTTCGAGCACCGGCAGCAGCACCAACAGCGGTAGTGCTTACGGCCAGGGCACCAGCAGTTCGGGCGGCCAGGCCGGTGGCCAGCAAAGTGAGCAAAGCGTTGCTTTCAGTGCTGGCGGGGTGACGATTCAGGCCGACGCCACCACCAACACCTTGCTGATTTCCGCGCCGGACCCGCTGTACCGCAACCTGCGGGAAGTCATCGACATGCTCGACCAGCGCCGCGCCCAAGTGGTGATCGAAAGCCTGATCGTGGAAGTCGGCGAAGACGATGCCAATGAATTCGGTGTGCAGTGGCAGACCGGCAACCTCGCCGGCAATGGCGTGATCGGCGGGGCGAACCTGGGCGGCAGCGGCTTCAAGGCTGGCGGCAAGACCAGCGTTGACGTGTTGCCCGGCGGCCTGAGCGTCGGCTTCCTCAACGGCACCGTGGACATTCCCGGCATCGGCAAGGTCATGGACCTGAAAGTGCTGGCCCACGCGCTCAAGAGCAAGGGCGGCACCAACGTGCTGTCGACGCCGAACCTGCTGACCCTGGACAACGAAGCGGCGAGCATTTTCGTCGGTCAGACCATCCCGTTTGTCAGCGGCAGCTACGTGACCGGGGGCGGTGGCACCAGCAACAACCCGTTCCAGACCGTGACCCGGGAAGAGGTCGGTTTGAAGCTCAACGTGCGGCCGCAGATTTCCGAGGGCGGCACGGTCAAGCTCGACATCTATCAGGAAGTCAGCAGCATCGACGAACGCGCCTCCAACAGCGTGACCGCGGCCGGCATCGTCACCAACAAACGGGCGATCGACACCAGCATCCTGCTCGACGACGGGCAGATCATGGTCCTCGGCGGCTTGCTGCAAGACGGCTACAGCCAGAGCAACGACGCGGTGCCATGGTTGTCGAGCATCCCGGGGCTGGGCGCGTTGTTTCGCAACGAACGCCGGGCGATCACCAAGACCAATCTGATGGTATTCCTGCGCCCCTACATCATTCGCGACAGCGGCGCCGGGCGGGCCATTACCCTCAACCGCTACGACTTCATGCGCCGCGCCCAGGGCGGGCTGCAACCGGAACGCAGTTGGGCGATGCCGGACATGCAGGCGCCACAACTGCCGGCGGCGGCGCAGGGCGTGCCGGCGGTGAATGCGCAGCCGAGAGCGAGCATCCGGGCGGTGCCAATCCAATGAACACATCGATCCCCGTAGGAGCTGCCGAAGGCTGCGATCTTTTGACTTTGATTTTTTGGAGGGCCCCTAAGAGCAAGATCAACAGATCGCAGCCTTCGGCAGCTCCTACGGGGAGTGTGTGCTGGGGGGTAAGATTATGAGCGCCTTGCCCTACGCCTGGGCCAAGGCCCAACGCATTCTCCTGCGCGATGGCGAAGAGGGCGCGGTGCTGACGGTGTGTCCATCGACGCCCGGCTGGTCGATCAGCGAAGTGCGCCGCCAGTTCGGCCCGGCGCGGCTGGAGCGGGTGCGGGATGAAGAGCTCGACGGCTTGCTCGCCAGTGCCTACGCCGACACCGGCAGCGCGGCGGCGGTGGTCGGGGCGGCGGAAAACGAGGTAGATCTCGACCGCTTGATGCAGGACATCCCGGAAATCACCGACCTGCTGGACACCCAGGACGGCGCGCCGGTGATCCGCATGATCAACGCCTTGCTCACCCAAGCGGCGCGGGACGAAGCCAGCGACATTCACATCGAGCCCTACGAAAGCCACTCGGTGGTGCGCTACCGGGTCGACGGCACCCTGCGTGACGTGGTGTCGCCGCGCAAGGCGTTGCACGGGGCGCTGGTGTCGCGGATCAAGATCATGGCGCAACTCGACATTGCCGAAAAACGCCTGCCCCAGGACGGGCGCATCGCCTTGCGGGTGGCCGGGCGGCCGATCGATATTCGCGTGTCCACGGTGCCCACCGGCCACGGTGAGCGGGTGGTCATGCGTTTGCTGGATAAACAGGCTGGACGTCTGCAACTGGAAACCCTCGGCATGGATGCACAGGTGCTGGCCAAACTCGACCACCTGATCCGCCAGCCCCACGGCATCGTGCTGGTCACCGGGCCCACCGGCAGCGGCAAAACCACCAGCCTCTACGCGGCCCTGGCGCGACTCGATGCCAGCACCAGCAACATCCTCACCGTCGAAGACCCGGTGGAATACGACTTGCCGGGCATCAGCCAGATCCAGGTCAGCGCCAAGATCGACATGACCTTCGCCCTGGCCCTGCGCGCCATCCTGCGCCAGGACCCGGACATCATCATGATCGGCGAGATCCGTGACCTCGAAACCGCGCAAATCGCCGTGCAGGCGTCGCTTACCGGGCACCTGGTGCTGGCGACCCTGCACACCAACGACGCGGTGTCGGCGATCAACCGGTTAATCGACATGGGCGTCGAGCCATTTTTGCTGGCGTCGTCGATGCTCGGGGTCCTGGCGCAACGGCTGGTGCGACGGCTTTGCCAACATTGCAAACAGGAAGATCCGGCCAACCCCGGCACCTGGCGTCCGGTCGGTTGCGCGGTGTGCAACCACACCGGTTACAGCGGCCGCACCGGGATTCATGAGTTGTTCTGCATTGACGACGACATTCGCACGCTGATCCACCAGGGCGCGGGTGAACAGGCCCTCAGGGCCGCCGCTCGCGAGGCCGGCATGTTCAGCATGCGTGAAGACGGCGAGCGCTGGGTGCGCAGCGGCGCCACCGCGCCGGAAGAAATCCTTCGCGTGACACGGGACGCCTGATGAATCGCTACCGTTTTGAAGCCGCCGACGCCACGGGCAAGATCGAGGCCGGGCACCTGGAAGCCGACAGCCAAAGCGCCGCATTTGGCGTGTTGCGCAGTCGCGGCTTGACCGCGTTGCTGGTGCAGATCGACAGCAACACACCGGGCGGATCGGGCGCAGGCCTGTTCAGTGCCAAGCTCTCGGACAACGACCTGGCCTGGGCCACCCGACAATTGGCGAGCCTGCTCGGCGCCAGTCTGCCGCTTGAGGCCGCGTTGAGCGCCACGGTGGAGCAAGCCGAAAAAAAGCACATCGCCCAGACCCTGAGCGCGGTGCGCGCCGATGTGCGCAGCGGCATGCGCCTGGCCGAAGCCCTGGCAGCGCGGCCCCGGGACTTTCCGGAAATCTACCGGGCGCTGATTGCCGCCGGGGAGGAGTCGGGTGACCTGGCCCAAGTCATGGAGCGCCTGGCCGACTACATCGAAGAACGCAACAACCTGCGGGGCAAAATCCTCACCGCGTTTATCTACCCGGGGGTGGTCGGGCTGGTGTCGATTGCCATCGTGATCTTCCTGCTCAGCTACGTGGTGCCCCAGGTGGTCAGCGCATTTTCCCAGGCCCGTCAGGACCTGCCGGGCCTGACGTTGGCGATGCTCAATGCCAGCGACTTTATTCGCGGCTGGGGCTGGCTGTGTTTCGGCGTCATGGCCGGGAGTTTCTGGGGCTGGCGTTTGTATTTGCGCAACCCCGTGGCGCGGCTGAGCTGGCACAGTCGCATCCTGCGGTTGCCATTGTTCGGGCGCTTTGTGCTGGGGCTGAACACCGCGCGTTTTGCCTCGACTCTGGCGATTCTCGGCGGTGCCGGCGTGCCGTTGTTGCGGGCTCTGGAAGCGGCGCGCCAGACCCTGTCCAACGACCGCTTGAGCCTGAGCGTCAGCGACGCCACGGCCAAGGTTCGCGAAGGGGTCAACCTCGCCGCCGCGCTGCGGGTCGAGAAGGTCTTTCCGCCGGTGCTGATCCACTTGATCGCCAGTGGCGAGAAAACCGGCTCGCTGCCGCCGATGCTCGAGCGCGCCGCGCAAACCTTGTCCCGGGATATCGAGCGCCGGGCCATGGGCATGACCGCGCTGCTGGAGCCGCTGATGATTGTGGTCATGGGCGGGGTGGTGTTGGTGATCGTGATGGCGGTGTTGTTGCCGATCATTGAGATCAATCAGTTGGTGCAGTAACTCGTCGCAGGTCATGCCCGCGCATGAGCCCCGTTGTGTGGGGATGTGGCGCGCTGAACGTGCAACACGG